>Ga0102929_1000009_pt1 | contig 92503 bp, 147 predicted proteins | sample SalPonR1_B_D2_MG_FD_78510 | JGI IMG/M metagenome (GOLD analysis project Ga0102929, IMG submission 78510) | Salt pond soil microbial communities from South San Francisco under conditions of wetland restoration - Salt Pond MetaG R1_B_D2_MG | ecosystem: Environmental > Aquatic > Marine >... | reverse complement strand
ATAGTTATAAATTATCAGGACTCAAAAGGATCAGGCCACCCGCCAAGAAAATTATCACCGTTTTGGATAAAATCTTCAGCACTTTCCATGCTGCGGCGGGCATATGCCTTCAAAACGTTGGCGCGACTGAACCAAGGATCTTTAGCAATTTCTGGTGCTTCGTTGCCACGCTGTTCGAGCCATTGGATAGCATCTTCAATACGGGCTTGACGTTCTTGTATCGTCTTATCCATCTAATCTTCCTTGTTTACTTTACAAATATAAAGTAAGATGTTTTGATTGTCAACTAATATTTTGGTGCAGCCCCAAGGAATCGAACCTTGACCTCCGGTTTTTCAGACCGGCGAACACGCGGACCAGCCATTCGCGAGCTGCAAGAATTGGTGCACAAGGAGGGTCTCGAACCCCCGACACGTGGTGCTTCAAACCACTGCTCTACCAGCTGAGCTACCTGTGCAAATATTCGTATACTTCTTCAGCAGTTTTGAACCAACGTGTTCCAGCTTTGCTGGTAACCATCACATCACTACCATAAACTCTTATGAGCCCAAATCCTGGGTAACGTCCATTTCCTAGGCGTCGGGCGTTCCATCTATTTCTTCGTTTGACTGGCGTATTCCAGTCGTGTTCTATACCGAGTATTTCACCACATCGCGCATAGAACGCTTGCTTTTCTTCATTTGTCATATGTCGATACATAGTCAATAAGGATCTTGCATCCAACTTGCATAAAGTTCAGGATCAGTATGCATCAGGTTGTCAAGAATACGACAACGCTGGTCGAAGTTGACATCGCTAAGATCAGCTGCTAGCTCATGTCTCTTGAGTTCTAGTTCAGTTGGTTCAGTTTTAAATGAGTTGAATAGGTTCTTAAAAAGTTGCATGATTACCTCTATGTGTAAAATTAAACAGTATTTACGGTGAGAGTTGAACTCACATTTCCGGCTTCAAATGCTGCAATGCTATGCCGGTGTCCTACCGTTAGACGACGTGCCTACTGCTCGGTCCGCTCCTACATCAAGTTCTTCCTGCGCCCTCGCCCTGTAGTGTCCGCGCTTTCACTCAGCTTTCACTTTGCTTTCCCGTCATGCCTGTCTGGCCCTTCCCCAGCTCACGGTTTTTAACGCTTTGCAACATGCTACATGACGGTTCCACGCCGCTTCCACCTTGCTTCCACACGGTCTTGCAGTTTGGATCTTCAGTTGCCCCTTGATGCGGTGGCTTACGATCTTGGAGCGGGTAAGGGGTAACGATCCCCTGTCTACTGATTGGCAACCAGTTGTAATACCTTTATACGATACCCGCAAATTGGTGGACAGTTAGGGATTCGAACCCGTTCTAATTGACCAGCATCGTCTACTAGAGCTTGCCAGGTGTGCAAGTTAGTAGGTGCCTATGGACCTGCCAGTGGTCCAAACAACCGCCCGTTATCTTGAACGTCTGACCCAAACTCTGTCATCATTTTCGACTGGTTCAAATCCCTGACGCTTATACCATTTTTCTAAAGCTTGTTGGCTGAGAGCACCGTCACGTCCTTGTCCTAATGCTTCAGGACTAAGGAACAAATCTATGCTGTGACGGTCAGCTATCTTCATGAGTGCATTCATTGCTTGGGTGCCGTGGCCCTGGCCTCGTTGAGCGCCGGCCGTAGATATCAAATCAATGTATACGCCATCTCCAAGATGTGGATCTGGTTGATCTAGCGTGACTTGAGCAGCTAGTGATTTTTTAGCTCGATTCCAGTCACGTCTAAATCCAACGTTTTCTTGAAGTTGTTTGACTCTCATACCGTATTTATTTGGTGGCACTAGTCAGGATCGAACTGACCTACTCCCAGTTATGAGCCGGGCGCTTGAACCTACTCAGCTATAGTGCCATGATTTCTCCTTGACTGCCTGGGATTCGAACCCATATCAAATTTCTAATGCGCGGCCATCGCGCTCGGCCGCCAAGGTGATTTTGGTGGAGCACCGGGGAATCGAACCCCGTGACGCCAATCTTGCAAGGATCAGCCGCTACCCATAGACGTGCCCCGTGTCTACTTCGTATTTTGGACCCAGCCCTGCGCGGCCGGGTTTTTCACTGCTCTGTTATCGCAGATGAGCAGCTACGCCTTTGGTGGAGACGGAGGGAATCGAACCCTCAATTCTGCCGTGCCACGGCAGTGTGTTCCCGTTAGCACTACGTCCCCAAAATTTAGTAGCAGGAGAGGGAATCGAACCCTCAAAAGTTCTGATGCTTTGGCCTTCGTGTTACCCTCACCATCCCGCCATAGTTATTTTGGCGACCCTACGGAGACTCTAACTCCGTTCCCCGGTTAGACAGACCGGTGTAATAAACCATATACCATAGGGCCAAATCTCGTAACAGTTGGTTGGTCAAACCTTTCCGGGACTGTTGTCTCCGTCGCAACCCTTTCACCAGTCGCCCGGCTTCTAATTATCTTGTGAGCTCTTGACCAATTAGAGCATTACAAGGGGCACGGTTGGACTCGCCGAAGCCAAGTCCCAATTGGTCCTGGGGTAGGGTATCGAACCCTATATTCCTGGTCCACAACCAGGCGTGTATCCATCAACACTTCCCCAGAGTATTTTGTTGGGCGTTAAACTGCCTTGAGCATGGTGCCCGGGACGTTCCACAGTCCGGTTGGCGTCTGGACAACACACTTTTTGCGGTTGACCTTTTGGATGGTTCCGGTGAGTGTGGCACCACGCTTGCCCGTAAACTGGACTTTTTGTCCGATCGTGAGCCGACCCATATTCAGCCGTCCGATCAGGTCCCGGCGCCGTTTCATGAGATCTGCCATGAGGCGGAGGTCGTCGGAATCAGCGTTGGCCAAAAGCGAGTTGAGTGCTTTGACATCAGCAGCGGTAAAAGTCGACATGTGTATTTCCTTGTCTGTTTGCTTAACTTACTCTATCACAATACAGCAAAGCACATTGGTTGTCAACCACTGTTTTCACTTTTTTTGGAGCCCCGGAGCGGACTCGAACCGCTTCACCCTGGCTTAGGAGGCCTGGGACCATTCCAGTCGGCCGGGGCTAAATTCTCCAGGCATTAGCTACCTCTTCGTCCTTTGGAACATCGTAACGATGATCTTCACAACTAATACCCATGATAGGGTGAAACCTATAACGCTTATCACTTAACCTTTCACCGTGCTGCATTATAAACATAGCATGGTCGCCTTCGTTTTCAAAGTAGAAAGTCCAGTAACCATGTCGTTGTCTTTCGTATTCTTTGCTGTATTCACTAGCGTTTCTATTCCACCATCGGCGATAATCCATGCGCTGATACAGGTAAAATACGTCTCCTAAAAATCTACGTTCTACATCTTTACGCAACTCAATCCAAAACCCTGTATCTTTATCATCAAGATCATCACAATGTATGTAAGAACGGGCTGGAAAATCTCCTTCTAAATCGTATTTCCAAAAGTAATCTGAGCTCATCCCTCTAGTCCAAATTGCTGATGGGAAGAAATGCGCCGGATTGTGTCGCGGAGTTTTTCCACTAAAATCATCATCAATTGAATAAAGTCTTGGCATTTGATTCTCTTTGAATTCTCGTAGCATAGCATACGCTGCTTAGAATACTCTTGCAAGGAAGGGTGATATGATCTAACACATCACCAACACTGCTTGATTTGGAGCACCCGGGAGGATTCGAACCCCCGTCCATCGCGTTCGAAGCGCGACACTCTGTCCCCTGAGTTACGGATGCAATATAGATCCTTGTCCAGTTCTGATCGCTTTCACAGCATATAGGACAAGGATTGTTGGAAACTGAAGAATCCAACGATGTTGGCGGAAGTGCTGAGACTCGAACTCAATGGCCTTGCGACCACGATGGGATTAGCAATCCCTCCCTGGAACCCTCACAGATTGTCACTTCCATTATCTTCTTACACGGCACTGCGGGCACCAATCTCCGTGTCCAAGTTCCGCTTTACATTCTGGGCATTGTTGTATCGTGCCATTATTTATTCTGGTGCTCCTAAAAGGAATCGAACCTTTGCTGGCCCCCTACCAAAGGGCTGTGCTACCATTATCACTATAGGAGCGAAATTCTGTTGGGGTCTCTCCCCCAGTCACCAGTTTACCGCAGGTTACGGGCCAGTGGTCTTCCCTTGACCTAAACACGGACTCGAACCGTGGCCTTCTGACTTGATTGGAGCGGAGCAGGAGAATCGAACTCCTTGCGCACAGCTTGGAAGGCTGCTGAAGACACCAGTCTCCATTAGGCTTACCCCGCGTTATTTCTTTCGTTGGTTAACGTAACTGTATTTGCTAATAGACCATATTCTTGTCTAAATATGGTCTTCATCAAATTTGCCTTGCGTTGCGCACCTGACAATAGTTTTGCATCTACAAACTGTCGTCCTAGTGAAAAGCTTTTTAGTAGTCTAGTGCGTATAGCAATAGCCTGTTCATCTGTCACATTTTCCAAAAATTCGTATGTGATGCGATATCCACTAGCTTCGTTACCAGTGATATAGATTGCAACTTGGCTGCTAGTGTTGGTTGAGAATTTTGTTACCATGTGTGTATTTATATGACAAGCAAGGTGGGATTTGAACCCACACGAAGGCCTAAATTCTCACGGATCCTTCAGCCGGTTGTTAACCAGCCACGTCTGCCAATTCTCGTCACTTGCTTGTCAAATTTGGATGCCCGAGGTGGGGTCGAACCACCATTGTCTGGTTCAGAGCCAGCTTTCCTGCCATTAGAAGATCGGGCAATAAATTTATATACTATAAGATGTTATGTTGCTGGAATGCCTTAATGGATTATCAGCAACATAGTCATCAATAAAATCATGCAAAACCATTTTTATTGCATGTTCAATAGGATAGCCGTCGCCTACCACAATTTCCCATCCATCAGCCAAATCATGCTCATCCCACATTTCCTTGAGAGTGGCGTCCAGATTCTGGACGGTTTCAAGCTTGAGCTCTTTTAAATCTTGCACTTTTGACGCTTTAGAAGGATCTACATCCACTATCTTAGCTTCAAAAGGAGGCGTTGTAGAGGAGTCCGTTTCTTTATAGTGTTCTGCAACTTTAGCAAGTATTTGATCAACAGTGTTGTTCACACCCAAAAGTGCAGCGACAACATCTTTAGATCCAACCCTAACATATCTAGGTTTCAATGACTCGAGTTTGACCCTCGCCACTAGAGGTGTTGCTGTTGACGGCGCGGTCTCTGTTTTTGAAGGCTTCAATCCTGCCAACTGACGTAATCTATCAAAGGATTCTTCATTGATATTTGACATTTTCTATACCTTCCATATATCTTACTTATTTATGAGTGTAGTTTTTGGTGCTAGTTCAAGGAGTCGAACCTTGTCATCCACGGTTATCGGCCGCGTCTCTTTCCGATAGAGAGTAACTAGCATATTGATTTGATGACGGGTTGCAACTTCCTCTCCGGACTTGTCTCCTGACTCCCAACCATTCTCCCAAAGAATGGCAAACTTTCGTCTAACCGAGAGCCTTGTAGTGCTTTCCACCGCCTGAGGGCCGTCATCAAATTATATTGTGGGTTATTCTTTCCAAACACCAACACCGCCCCATGCGGTGCCGCTCACTGTGTCAAAATGTAGCCTAACGCCATCATCAGTCTCGGCCACTGTTGACTGTTCGGGATCGAAACCTGTTTTGTCCGCAAGGGCAATTTTGAAGTCGTTGATGATTTCTTTGCGTATTTCTAGAGAAATGTTTGACCCAATCTGGAGAAGTGCCACATAACGACGAGTGAACATTCCCTGATAGCCAGCTGATATGTCAATATTATATTTTGGCTCAATCATTCCATAACCCCGAGAAACAAATGATCCAGTATTGGGTGCCGCTGGACGGTCAGTATATCCTTTTTGAGCATGGTCTTGCCATTCACGAGCCTCATCTGCCGTGAGTCTCATCAAAAGACTTTCGAATTTATCAAAATCCATACCGAGTTCTTGGGTTGCACTTGGCGCTTCCATTAGTGTCATGATACGGCGCATCTCTTGGCTGTTGCTCATCGTGTTACTCCTACAGTAATCTTATTTAGCTGTCAACAGCAAGGTTGGTGAACCGGGAGAATTTCGAAATCTCGACACGCGGATTAAGAGTCCGCTGCTCTGCCTCTGAGCTACCGGTCCATATCAAAATACCTACCGTGTCGTAACTCATTCGCTTCTGGCTGTGTATGCCTCCACGTCCTTGTCACTGGCGTTAGCATATTGGGCACCCCCGCAGCTAATCTTTAAAGGACAACTTTGTATGTTGGAGAACCGGTGGAGAGTCGAACTCCTTGACCACGGATTAAAAGCCCGTTAGCAATCCACATCGCCTTTCGTCTACCGGTCCACGAAGATACAAAGTATTTTGGAGAACCGGGTGGGATTCGAACCCACGTTGACGGAGGGTAAGAGCCTCCCGCTAAAACCAACTCAGCTACCGGTCCAAGATAGTGCAACATCGTCTGTCACTCCGTCCTGGACCGTTGCGGGCTTCCAGGACAGTTACGGCTTTTTGTTCACCTTGCGTTTCATAACTGTCTCCTTTTAAGTTAAGTGTTGTAATATCGATCCGCCAAATCAGCAAAGCTTTCATCAATCTTTGAGAGTGATTGAAAAATCAACATATAGTCTGGTATTGATTGTCGTTCTAGCTACCTTTTCAGGACCAATAGCTTCAACTGCTGCGTCAACTGCTGCTCGCAATCGTTCTTCTTTATATGGATATTTGTCCAGGTACATGTAATCAGTAGTAAGTAAATCTGTCAGACGCACAACATAGGTTGTTTTCCCTCGTCTTTTGACAACATAAACCTCAACTTCTGGTTCAAATTTTTTCATGTCACGATAGAATTGTTCCAGTTCTGATTCAGAATAATTCTTTTTTATTATAGGACCAGCTCTTGGTATGAGTTCATCAAGTGTTGCTTCGTAATGTTTTTTAACTTCTGGATCGTTTTCGATTGCTTGTTTGATCTTGCCAACAATTTCTCGATGACTATCTTTCAAAGATTTTTCTTCAGATTCAGCATCAGCCTTGCGCTGAATGTCTTGTGCGTTGCCTTGCACTTGTGCCCCTATTATGTCATTGGTAAGGGGATTAATCATGAGTCTTGCATATGTGAAGGCAGCGTCACGAAATTTTAATTGGTCTTTCCTTTGAAATGTTGATGTCCAGTTTAAAACCAACTTGTTCGTATTCTTTGCGGTCGCAGTCTTGGGTGCCCAAATCTGATTATTATGACGGAACGCTGTGAATCCATTTTTTTGATAATGAGAAATCAGTGCTTCCTGGTCCAGATCATTTATGGTTGGAACAGTGGATTCGGTTAGGTTACTTAGCGTATTTATTATTTGACGCATTTCAGATGAATACATGGTTATCTCTCTCTCGCTTCAACTTATTTATGCAAAATAGCTTATTACCTGCCAATACTAAAATTACGATTTAGTCAGGATGACTTGGTTTGTCAACCTTTGTTTTGGTCAGGGTGGCGAGGATCGAACTCGCGATCTTCTGGTTCCAAACCAGACGGATTACCACTTTCCCACACCCTGATGTGTGTATTGGTAGGCGCGTGAGGATCGAACTCAACCACCGACAGGACCGTGTAAAGATCCCCGACCACACCATGGTTTACGCCTAAAAGTCAAAATTCATTTCTTCTGCATCATAACATGCAATGGATGTAGGTAGTTCGATAGTTCCAAATCCCTCAGGCAGATTGTCAAAGTCCATAACCCAACCGTTATTTACAGTGCGACCATAGGACTTTAATTTCTCAATTACTGCATCAACATTGCCGACGTCTTTGACGATTACAATTTCATCATCAATGGATAGGATTCCAATTTTCATATTTAACCTCATTGTTACTGTTGCACACCAACATAGCATTGATAATCAACGATGTCAATGACATTATTGGTCGGCCTATGGGGATCGAACCCAACACTGACGGTATCATGTCAAGATACCCGACTACAACCATAGTTTCGGCCGTTAATAACTGCGCAGTTGGACTCGAACCAACCACCCAACTCGTGTTACCAGCACTGAGTTAGTTTTACTGACGCCACGCTACCCGCCGCACCTGGTAAATACAGCTTCACGCTCGTCTGCGCATCTCTTGAATTGGTCTGGGTAGGAAGAATCGAACTTCCGCTGCCTGTGTCCGAGACAGGCATGATACCACTTCATTATACCCAGTTAATGCAGTGTAATTGGTAGCCCCAGCGGGGTTCGAACCCGCACCCTCCGGTTTGAAAGACCGGCATCCATATACCACTTAGACCGTGGGGCCATGAATTAGTGTCTGTTTTCCCGATATTCTTGTAAGCGCGATCCAATCAAGGAAGGCGTCGGCCAGCACAGACGAACATTAGTATTGGTAGCCCCTGCGGGAGTCGAACCCGCACCCTCTGGCTTGAGAGGCCAGCGTCCAAATGCCAATTAGACCGAGGGGCCATGTTCTCTTGGTCAATAACCAATCTTTGGATGCCCGTCCAGGGCTCGAACCTGGAATCTTCTGAACCAAAATCAGACGTCCTGCCAATTAGACCAACGGGCAATATTCAATATGATACAACCTGCTAGTAGGATCATTGCGCATTGTCTTGTAGGACACGCTGTCCTTGTCTGCTGGATGCATGTTAGTGAAAAAATAATGCATATAATCTGCACTTTGCACATGCTTGAGAGCAAACCTTGCATATGAGTCAGGGTTAGTATCAATCATGGCGCGAACAGAATCGACGATAGCACGTGAATTTTTGTTGAGATCCTCAACAGCGTCGAGTCTATCACAAATTATTAGAGCCTCTGTTGCGGCATCCTTTGTTGACATCTTGGCCATTGTAGCCTCCTATTCAGTTTTATGTGTTGGCTGGGGGAGAAGGAATCGAACCTCCCAAAAATCAGATTCAAAGTCTGATGCATCACCGGTCTGCTACGTCCCCCAATGAAGTGGTTGCTAGGCGGGATTGGCACCCGCATCTCCTGGCTCAGAACCAAGAATGTTAAAGCTTCTCATGTTACACCACTAGCTATCTTGGTGCCCCTGAGAGGATTCGAACCTCCAAAACCTACCTTCTAAGGGTAGTATGCTATTCCATTTACATCGCAAGGGCAAATTCTTGCGACTTACGGCTATTAACCTGCGCTAGTATTTTGGTGGGAGAAGGACGGATTCGAACCTCATGCCGTTACCGGAACAGGTTTACAGCCTGCTGCCAGGACCACCTAGCCTTACTTGCATCTCCCGAATATTCTACCTAGTCCGCAATACATGTATGGGACTCGAACCCATGACCAACGCCTTCCGGCGCTGCTCTTCCATCTGAGCTAACATGTCAGGCACTTGGCGATGCGTTGCCGCGCAAAGCACTTGGCCTGTCGTCCTAGGTAAGGCTCGGCAAAGCCTAACTATATGACACCCTACGGATTCGAACCTTGCTTATCCACTGTAAGAATCGAACCTACGACACTCGCTGCCACTAATGGACAGGTGACCGCACTGCGGTAGGCGTCAATCTGGTGAAGCGTGACGGAGTCGAACCGTCCACCCCGACGCGAGTCGAGGCTGCATCCACTGCATGGGCAGGCCAATTACCCATCACTTCATAATTTGGAGTCCGGCGGGGGTTATTGCACCCTGCGTATGTCACAAACGGGTCATGACCGTCTAACACGCATTTTATCCATTCTTCCAGGGGTCATGACTCCCCCTTCACGCAACTATGCGAGACCGGCGCTTCTGGTGGGCTACTTCCTGGTAACAGGATATAATTTCACCCATAACTTGGTAGCGGGGGTGGGAATCGAACCCACTTTGCCAAATGGCATGAGGTTATGAGCCTCATCAGCGCCCGGTGCTTGTCCCCGACATAAACTTTGGTTGTCCTGAGAAGAATCGAACCTTCGACATTAATAATTGGTGCTCGCGGATTGAATCGAACAATCTACCACTCAGTTATCAGCTGAGGCCCTCACCATTCGGACTCACGAGCGTATTTTTTCTACCTCTCCATGTATCAGTCTGTGCATGGCAATTTGGACATAATACACGCAAGTTTTCTCTAGTATTGTTTAACTTGTCGCCGTCGATATGATCAAGCTCAAACGTTAAAGGTTGTCCTTGCCAGTCTGCAATACCACATTGTAAGCAAGATTCATCTTGTTCAAGAAAAACTTTTCGTTTACGACTTTCGTGTGCTAAATCTTCGGTATTGGATTCTTGTAAGAATTTAAGCCAATTTTGTCTCCGTGTTTCTTGGCCTTTCTTTAATGCATCTAGTGCTTTTTTCTTACCTTCTTCAGATTTGGCATTCCATGTGTTTTTTACAGTTCTACCAATTTTTTGCTTAGTAGCATCACTATGTGTTCTTCTGTTAGCACATGAACGGCTACAGTATGTTCTTCCGTAACCTTTTTTGATTTCCTGTGTAAACTCTGTCTTACAACTAGGACAAGTTTTTTCAATTATTTGCATATCGAACTCTGTTCTGATTATTTATCATTTACGAAGTCCGACTTAACTTGGTGCGCGGGGCAGTGGTCTAATCCAGGCGACTTTACCACAATTTGTCCACACACGCGCATATCTCTTGCGGCTTACGGCTATTCACCTGCGCTAATATTAGTATTTGGTTGGGAGGTTTGCCTCTTTGACCAGTTTCCTGGGCCACCCTCACAAGGGGTGATTACAACCAACCAAATCTTTGGTGCTCAGGGAAGGACTCGAACCCTCATCTCGAGTTTCGTAGACTCGCGTTATCTCCAGTTTCACTACCTGAGCATTATGTGATTGGCTGTCCGGACCATCCTCCGCATTTAACTGACGCCTTCGGCCAGCACCGTGATTTCTAGGAGGCTTCAATTTAACGACGTCGCCGCAGCGGACCCTTTAGAGGTCTACCTCCCTAACGTCGAGCATTCCGCGTGGCTCAGTGTGCACCTACCGCACCACGTTACTGCTATATGTGTCCGGCACTACCCTTCGTCGGGCGTCTTAGTCCTGCGGTGTCTTGTAGACTACAGGATACCACGTTGGCTCCCCATCCTGGGCTCGAACCAGGGACCTTTCGCTTAACAGGCGCTTGCTCTACCAACTGAGCTAATGGGAATGAATTCTGCCCCTACCTTTCGGACTTACACCGCTACACCGGATTTAAACCGGACTTGCCTCCCCTAGGGACCAGGAAGTGCAGTAATTTTGAATCATACAGCGGGTAGGACTCGCACCTACTAAGGCTGATCAGGCCCATATGCTGTCTGGAAGCTATCCAGCTGCGCTGTATGAAATTTTGGCAAGGGTGGAGGGAATCGAACCCCCGTCGCAAGGTTTTGGAGACCCGCATCATATCCAATTAAGAACACACCCCTATGTATGTAGCCGGCTCTACAGGTCCGTCATCCTGCGATTTAACTGACCCTGGGTCTAGATCAGTACCTATTGGCTTTCCAGCTACCTTAGGAGCAAGCCATATTGGGCGTTGCTTTACTGTGCGACAGCTTTTAACTGAGAGATCGCACAAACTAAGACTGGAAACTTTGGCGGCGCTACGGGGAATCGAACCCCGATCCTCTCGCAGACAACGAGTTATAATCAGCCATTATACGATAGCACCAAATTCTTTAGCAAGGTCCGCTTGCATTGTCCTTGCTTGCTTGTCCGCCTCACCGCTTTGCCTCGCGGCTTTGTGCAAGTATACCTACTCTTTTCGAGTAACAACAAGCTAGTGTTCTTTGCTCTGCACAAAGGATTCGAACCTTTCACAAACTGGTTAACAGCCAGCTCTCCCCGCCTAGAGGAGCCGTGCAGAGCAAAGAACACGTTATTAATTACGATGCAAGCCGTTTTTACGCAATGTTGCTACTCGGGGTTTCCTTTTTACAGTTGGCCCTACTACCCGTCCTGCACCGTATTCTGTTTGATTGTATTTGCGCCAGAGCCCAACCTCTGCTCCTCCGGCGGGATATTGCATTAATGGTGGTGCTGTTACGCTAGCCATTAACTTGCTCACCGCCAGTGTGCTGTGTTAAGTATCACTGCTTTGTGCAACCCGTGCTTCCACATACACTACAAGGCTCCCGCCCTGACAGGATTCGAACCTGTTCTAATTTGCAGTCAGCGTGATCATAACCTATACACCAGCTCAGTTATTTTAACGTCGTCGACTACGTTGTCGGACGCTGGCGAAAATACAATCTGCATCACTCTTCTTTCTTGAAAGATGAGTAACTCAACTTCGTGCCCCATGTTTATCAGCAACCAATTTCTTGATCACCTCCGCGGTCCTATGAGCCCAGGGTCATTTGGGTAGCCCGCGACCAACACGCTCAGGTTGTTGGCCCCTAGTCTGGTTTTTTCACCTTTCGGCTCCATCCCCAAACACGCCCATTCCCTTTTTTATAGTAGTGGTGCAGTCGCGTTCCGCATTCTACTTTTTGTCTTTACTAAACCAATATACTTTGGTTGGTTAGCAATGTCAACAACTTTTTTCAAAAATTTCTATCTTTTTTTGAAGTCTTTGAAAAATGTTATCCTAGTTAGTCCATTAAAAAACCCTCCTAAGCTTCTGCTTGGAGGGCGTCGAGTAAGTGTGCGTATTCTACACTTCTAGTCTCGTTCACCCTCCTTGGTAGGTTCAAAGCGATCTTTGCCTCCGAGGACTGAGCTAATCTGGCCACCATAATTCAACGCCCATGTATTGGACATCACGGAGGCGGCGAGGCTCGCCAGCTTGGTGATATGTTGAACAAATAGTTGCATCAGTTTCTCTTCTAGTATGTGTAACGCTGACTCACTGTCGTTGTTACGGTTATTTATCTCTGTAAAACCACACTACACGGAAAAAAGCACGTTGTCAACAACTTTTTTCGATCTTTTTTCGGGGCCGCTGAATAAAGCCCAGCTGCCAAGGCGTCGCATTACCAATTTTGTTATCATAATCGAACAGTGTAGTATTGTAATTCGGTCTGTTGTTAACCGAAACTTGTTTGGGCGGGCGGCATCCTTAGAGACCTTTTGGGTCTGGACCGTTAGCGCCTCGGTAGGAACAACAGCAATCCTTCGTCGTTACCATTCATATATAGTGTATCAAAACCAAAAGGTCAAGAACTTTTTCAACTTTTTTTGAACTTTTTCAGTTTGACTGACCAGCTTCCAGGATTGTGTTGGTGTTGAGTGACTTCGCGCACTCTGGTGTGGTTACGGGCCCAGGTCTCAAACTCTTGCATCATAGCCCCTTGCCCTGTCACGACCACGACAGTGCGACGGCCCGCCCAATAAGCCTGATCAATCGCAGTATTGAAAGTCTTCCATGCTTCATGGATGGTGTATCCGTGAAGGTCGATCTTCAATGATATTGACCCCTAATCAGTTCTTCACGGAAGCGACCTTTTACTGGATCAGTTTCAAGTGGTCCATCGTTGACCCGAACGACACAGGTCTTCCATTGGCGTATGCCTTCAAGATATTTGTGCTCATTCGGACGCTGTATGTTCTTGTTAAGATCTTCTTCCAGATCATAATGCTCTTTCTGTGTGTAAAGCCGGCCATCCTCGTCGTAATACATGAACACTTCATAGTCAACGTGATAATAACTTTCCTCACCTACAGGAGGTAGCAGGTTATTAGAGCTCACTACTTGTTGCGTCGCCATCTTGCTCTTGCGGAACGTGATGGTATCCCTTGCCACATGCCCATTCCAACCTCTATTAACATCTTGGTAAACATGGCGGCGGCCAATGCTCACGCTTTCAAGGCGGTCATCGTCGATTCGATAGTAGGTCTGGTAAACTTCTTCACGAATGGGTCCGTTACCTGGAAAGCCAAAGAAACCACCAACTCGGCGCGTGCCGAACTGACGAGTCATCTCGTCGTCAACCACGCGCTTGCCACGAGGCACAACGAACTCTACGTCCATGAGTCCCATGTAGAGGAATGTGCCCCAGGTGTTGGAAATGATATCTCCAACTTCGTGACTTTTCTTGGGTGCAGCTTTCTTCTTTGCAGCCCGAACCATATTTTGTTTAGCCTCAGCAAAAGCAGGATCTGATGTGCGCACCAGACGATTGTTGCTGCCTTCGCGCAGCCATACCAGCTCATCCTTGATTTCGCCGTGGTCAACTTCCGAGTTAAGGATGATGTCCATGAGGTTGGGAATGTAGATCTCAAGCTCGAATCCTCTTGGGTCAAGCACACGAACTACCTTGTTGTCAGTGATGTAACGGTCACTCCAGTCAGTGAGGCGGAAACCTGTCATGGGTTTATTATCGTAAACCTCGCCCATCTCTTTGAGGTCTTTGCGGAGGCGACCGCGAGTGTCTCGTGCTGACCAATATCCTGCGACCCAGGCATCAACTGTTGCCTTGCGTTTTTTTGCTGCGGCATCGTCACCGTCAGGAACAGCAAAAGCCAACGGTTTGCCACTGGCAGTATCCTGGTTCCGTTGACCAACATAATACCGGTCAAAGTATTTGATGTTAGTCGTCATCTTGATCTCCCAATCTCTCTTGGATTTTGTCAATGGGGACGACAGAATGGGCTGAGCGTATCTGATCACGCTGATAGTCATGAAGCCAGTTGGTTATCTTGTGTGCTGGCCAGAGTGAGTATTGCCCAACCAAATCAAATAGATGGACAAGACCAATGGATATGACACCAATCGCTATGAGTGGCGAAAACAAAAGCAAAGTCAACAACCCAGCCAACTTTGCAATGTATGTTTGTCTAATTGTAGCCCTGAGTTCGGGGAACAATTTGTAGACTTTTAAATCACGAAAATAGCTCATATTTTCAATTTAACATGTGAACACAATATTGTCAATCGTTGGTGTGCCATCTCACGTCTAATGACACTGTCCTATATTGCGACTACCGGCTGAGGCTCAGCTTTACTCTCGTTTTAAGGGGTCCCCACGAGGACAACCGCATAGTAATAGGATATATTGGAGTGCTCGGCAGGACTCGAACCTGCATGACCGGAGTTGCAGTCCGGCGCGTCGCCTTTCCGCCACGAGCACATTTTTTGGAGTTGCGGGCGAGAGTCGAACTCGCTACTTTCGTGCCTCGGATTTGCAATCCGGCCCCTTCCCGTCCGGGCCCCGCAACATAATTCAAATGATAAAGCCCCACACTAGGCGGGGCTTGTATCCTTTAAGGTTGAGCTATTGTCTAGCCGCCCCAACCTTCACAGGAATTGCCACCGCAAGTGCATGGGCTGCACTGACAGTTTTCACCGCATGGGCACACAGTAGCAGTGCCGCCATCGCCACGAACAATTCCATCTCTATATCCTTCAAAAGTCATTTCGTTCTCCTGTTGTGCTGGTATTTATGCACAACTCTTACTCGACACTATATATGGCTTGACATCAGTTGTCAAGAAGTTTTTTAGTTGCAATATGAATACTGGTAGTTTATACCCAAATATCTTTTAGCATGTTTTATTCTCCAATTACCTTGTATTTATCTAACTCACATAATAGCCAGGATTCTGTCAAGGGCGACCATTCGTCTATTGGCCGGAACCCGGTCTCACAGGATAGAACTTACCTCGACCTGTTTCCGTTGCAAGCCCCCTTGCGGTATCAGTGGTACGAGCGGCGATAGCCTCCCACAGGTTCTGGGCCTGTCCTGAGCTTGTCCTCACTCCAACTAGGTTGTCAGTGCGGCCGCCTCAGTGAGCATGTGTTATTAGATCTCTTCTTCGCCAAATGTCAACTTAAACATTGCAGCATTTTCACCGTCGCGGAAGCCAATACTGATGTCCTTTTCAAACTTAGTAAAAATCTGGTAGTCACTGGTTTTGCAGTTCTCTAGTAGCCATTCAATGACAGGACCCATTTCAAGATCGTTGATCATGAAAGTGTCGCTCGGATGACGGAATGGAGCAAATCGATTCCACCACCGTGGCGGACTAAGAAAGTTCAATCGTTTAAAGCCACGACAAATTTGTTCGATTTCAAGAGCAGCATTATATCCTTGCCTGCCTCCAGTATCAATAATGATGCTATAAGCACTGGTAAATGGTGTAATTTCATTGTAATCCACAGTCACCTTGGAATTATTGCTTATGTGACTAAGGTATAATGAAATGATGCTTTCGCGTTTATGGTTAGGAATTTTTTTAAGACGGGGATAAGCCGTTCCAAACAATCCATCAAATTTACGGGTTGAAAACCTTAGAGTGTAGCTCATCGGCTCCTCGCGTTTAAGTTGTTGACGTTCTTTTATTCGGTTGATACGGGCAGGTAAACCTGCCCGCATCTCTTTTATATCTGTCCTGCTATAGGTCAACTTCTTTCGAAGCGACCGTGTGCAGCGGCGTCTGCACCAAAGCTAGCAGCAAAGCTCTCCGGCTTGAGCTTGATCTGCTCTTCCGGGAGACCTGTTACGCCAAGAACGTAGCCTGCGGCTTCGGTTGCGGCGCAGTTTGATCCGTGCTTTGGATCAGTGTTGATGTCGAGGTGGACCTCAATGTCAAACTCATCAATGAATGGAATCATTTGCGTATATAGTTCACACACCTTTTGGACTTCCTTCATCATGCGCATCTTTGGACGGTCGATCTTCACATCGTAGTCTGGTTCTGTGCTCATGTGGCTGAACAGACGACAACCGTTTTTTCCGTTCATGTGAACGATAAAAACTGCCGCGAATGTCGCATACCAACGACCTTTTCTACGTGTTCGGACAGAGTCACAACCGAAATAAATTTTTGTGTCTGTGTCAAGTGTGGAGAGTAAGTCCACGATTTCTTCAACCTGTTCTGGGCTGAAGTTAGCTACTGTTCCTTGGGTATACATTTTCTATCTCATTTCTTTTCCTTTTAGATGTATTCTCGGACTATACATAATCAAGCTAACACGATCCTCATGACCCTGTCAACACATTTTTATTTAGTGAGTAGATTTAGTTTGTGCGCTAACCAGCCACTAATTTCGCCATGTCAATAGATTTTGACCTTGACTGGCTTGTATTTTCGATCAAAGCGATTGGTGCTTCCGACCATGGCGAACCGACCATCTTCTTGGACCGCATAGATCATTGCGCTGCGAACACGAGGAAGGTTTTTGTCATCGTAAACAGTTTCAGCGAATTCTACAGCGTCGTCAATATTCTCGCTGCTAAAATGGACGCGACTATTTCGTTGTGGAACATAGAGAACCACATTGTAATAAGCAGCGTTTTGGCGAACCAGCTCATCCGCTGCATCTTGTTCGCTCATTTCACCCTTGCGTGGCATCACCAATCTCCTTGTGATATAGGTTAGCGCACCCCGCGCCACAAAAGTAAACTTCTGCATCTTGTGGGTTGTTTGGTCCTGCTCCAAAGTAATAGAGAGGCCATTCACCCAAAAACTCATTGTTGCGACCAAAATACACTGACTTTGATTTGATGTCAAGTGTGCCGCACTGTGCGCATGACATATTCGTAATCATGAATACAGCATCTTCAAAATGGTATATAGTTCCTCATCACTTAGAAAGATTTTTCCGTCCGCATAATATACCACACCAGGCATAGAAATATCACCATACCAATTGATGATATCCACGCCGGCTTGTTGTGCGTATTCTCTGCGAACTTTGAGGAAATATTTACAACCTTTACGAAGGGCGTGACGCGCCATGCCTACGCTAACTAATTCATGCTGACTGGCAAGGCGGTGAGCTTCTATTTCAGAAACCACAGGGAGGGTTTGTGGATCAAATACCAAGGATTCGAGCGACGCTCTCACTGAGCCCTTTTTCCGGGTGGCGTTGGATGTATTCGGCGAGTTGACCAAAATAGAACGCAGCGTCTTCTTCACCCTTTTCCTCCAAAAGTCTTTCAGCCTCAGCAGCAAATTCTTTCAGCCGTGTGATATTCAAGCCACCTTCGTTGGGGGCGGCTGCTCGATAGGTCTTTGCTGGTCGTTGATTGCTCATTAGTATTCAATATCTCCAAGTTCTTTCCGTAGAAGATTTACTGCGTCAAATTCAAGATCGCGCAAAATCTCAAGAGTTCGTTCTTCACTGAGATTATATCTTGCCCCATTAACCATCTCAATAGATCCCAGAACAAACCTTTTATCATCAGTTTGACTGAGAATCACAGTCTTGATAGTGGTTGATGGTGAACTCATTTGCGATCTTTTCTCAACCATTCAGGAACGTCTTCATGAGTGCCGTCCAACATCCTTTCAAGATCATCATTACTAAATTGCTTCATAACAGATTGTCCGTTGAGGGATTCAATCTTCTCGATGAAGGCGTCTTGTTGTCCTTCCTCGCAAGCTTTCAGAGCTTGGTTACCCATCTCAGCAAGTTCGTAATATACTCTTGCGAGCTCTGGGTTGTCTTCGCGGTTATGACCGCTGGCGATGGCCATCTTCATGGACCACCAGAAAATCTTCCAGCGTTGAAAAGGGACATGATCAGCCATTGGTTCTCCTATTTTAAACGTCCAGGGAGGCGGTGATTTCCGCCACATACATGGGGAACATTCGAGTCGAAATACCTTGCTTGTAAAGGAAGAACTCGATTTCTTGGTCTGCACAACCATGATACTGGATGGCGCTGGCCGTGTCAAGTTCAAAGGCTTCTGCGTCCCAACGGATGGCAGTGGCACGGTCGATGCCATAATCGTCGATCATTCCACCGATGCGAGTTTCATATTCGCGCTGGGCGGCGAGTTCAGCGCGAGCTTGTTCGGCTTCGCGCTCAGCCATCTCATCACAAAGGCTGTTCCAGGTTTCTTCTTGGGCGGCGTCTGACAGCCCTTCGAAGATTTCCATCCAGCCCTGGCTAGGACGAAAGCCACGTGCATCTTTGTGGAGGTCACGGATAAGATCGAAAGCCGACATGGGTATCTCCTTTGCTTACAGTATTAATATAAGCAATACGCCTTGGTTTGTCAAGTATAAAATTCATCTTTTTTTGACAAAAGAAACTCACGTTCCTCTTTGCCTACTCGAAATGCAAAACCTCTTGACGGGAACAGGCCCTCAGGAACCTCAAATGCGGATACTTCAGCTTCCTTGCGCATGTTTTCGCTCTTGGTAGCGATCACTGTTTTGTCGCGGCTGGTATAAAACTCCCACCAAACGTCCATGTCCATCATGGGACCTTCAAACATCTCGCGGCTGGTTTGCATACGTGTAACAGCATGAGCACGACAAACAGTTCGTGGACGATCCAACCCGTGACGGACGAACTCGTCAAGAGCTGCAAGGGTCATGCCAACCACCCGCCAGTTTGATGGATTGATCGAGGACAATTCCGTGAACATACGGTGTTTGACTTGAACAGGAAGATCAAGTGCGTATAGAGCACGATACCCGTCATACATAGATTCTTTTACATTCATATCTTGATTATAGGCAATATGCCTTGGTTTGTCAAGACATCATTGAATATTTTTCGCTGGCGCGGAGAAAGTTTTTCCCTACACTGTGCACCAGTTCTGTCGCCATGACGATTTCGTAGTGAGTAGCTTTGATGTATTTGGTGTGTAGGTCTTTGCGAGCGGTCATACTGGAGAGTGTCAATACACAATCGTTCTGTTCGCCCATGCCTGGCACATTGCCTTCTGTGCTCACGTAATTGGTCCAGCGTCCTGGTAGTTCACACCCACGGGCAAAGGCAACGATGTCACTCTTGGTGCCTACTTCCTTGTAGAGCGGATAACTAGGCATCATGTATCGCACCCAATCTGCTTGTCTACTGCCTCCCCATGGTGCGCTGATTGCTGCACCACCAATACACTCTACGTGCTGTGATAAGTGTGCTGCGTAAATACAACCCATGCTGTGACCAACAAAATAGATAGGGCCTGTGTTTTTGAGAGCATCGATCATCTCTAATAGATTGTTGTCAAACCCGTTCACTGTGCTCCATTCAATATTGATGTAGCGGAATGCAGGCAAGGCATGTCGCAAATATTCAAATGTCACATTGCTCTGATGTGCTCCATGTATGAGAACGATACTTGGCAAGGGGACATGATCTTCATGTATATGTGGGGGTTCAACTGCTACCGTTATCGGCTTTTTATGAAACCATGTCCAAGGACGTATATTGATCATATTAATATCTACGTATTATGAAATAGCACCAACGTCACCACTAACAATCCATTCGTCGCTTGCGACGTGGCGCAGTTTTATGACATCATATTGTGCAGTAATAGTGCCGCTTCCTGTTGAAACACCGTTCAGCGTTACGCCGGCGCCGGCTTCTATTGATGTTGCTCCGGCTCCAAGTTGAATGATTTCCACAGTATATCCCACTGGGTAATTTGTGGTTCCTACAGGGTCGATTAACACTGTGTTTGCGCCAGCGTTATCCATCGTAACAACATCATATTGATCATCTAATGCTAGAGTATATGATGTTCCTGTTTGAGGGTTTACATTTGTGCCAAGACCGGATAACTTGGTTTGTTCAGCATCAGTAAATGCATTGGTATCTGATTCGGCCTCGTAAAGTGATTTGATTTCAGCACCTGTTTGGTCAGCTGTTGCACCAGAAGCAATGCCTGTTAATTTGGACTTTTCAGAATCAGTAAATACATTTGTATCTGCTTCACCTTCGTATGCCGTCTTGATTACTGATCCGAGTGTGCTTAGTTGAATATCAGCCATTAGCTCTCCTTGTTATAGGATATTTATCAAGCTCGTGGCTGTCAGGCTAACCATTGGCCTGACACGGAGTTATTTTTGGCTCTCACCCCTTCTAATCCTGCAACAAATCTTGAGATTCAATCACAGGTATATTTCGTTTTTTTGCTTGTGACATCATATCAGCTGTTCCATCACCACCTGGAAAAGCAAGGACCATATCAAGTTTGGGGAACAGGTCAAGCATCAGCTGATTCCTAATAGGGCCGGCGGCGCGGCTGTATTTCTTCCAGGCTGCGGGAACGGTAACAAATTCAATGCCTGCTTCCGCACAAACTTCACCTGCCAGGCTGTCTGCGCCTTTTGCCGCTCCGTGAATGACCACTAGGCGTTCAAACTGAGCATTCAATTTGGTTAGGCAATCAAACACCGTTCCGACATCATTGTAGCCGCGTCCGCCTGTGACAAGAACCATTGTGAGTTTAGTTTTCATTGTCAAAAATCTGTATTGGATAGTTGTTGGAAAAGCAAGCATCACACATGCCGTTCATTTTCACGGCGCGGTGCATTCCTTGAATCGATAAAAAATTTAGTGAATCTGCTCCGATGTATTCACACATTTCATCAACACTCATATTATTAGCAATGAGTTCTGTTTTTGTTGGTGTATCAACTCCATAATAACAACTGTTTATTGTCGGCGGACTTGCTATGAGCAGATGTATTTCACGGGCACCAGCATTACGAATCATGTCAACAAGCTTGCGGCTGGTTGTGCCTCTCACAATACTGTCATCTATCAGAGCAACACGCTGATCACGGAGAACACTTGCGTTTGCGTTGTGTTTCATCTTAACGCCCAGGTGACGAACATGATCCTCAGGCTCAATGAATGTTCGCCCTACATAGTGATTTCTTGTAATGCCCAAGTCATATGGAATTTTGGATTGTTGAGAATAGCCCATTGCTGCGGGGATGCCGCTGTCAGGGACCGGAACCACCAAGTCTGCATCAACCATGTGCTCTGAAGCCAATTCACGGCCAATCTGCTTTCTTACTTCGTGAACGTTTTTGTCGTCAATCACACTGTCAGGTCGGCTAAAGTAAACAAACTCAAAAATACAAAAATGTCTGGCACGATCTGCATACTTGATACTTTCCACACCGTCTTCTGTTATAACCACAATCTCACCAGGTTCGACGTCACGAACAAAATCAGCACCAGTAATATCAAATGCGCAAGTTTCACTTGATAGGAAATAAGCACCATTGTGGTAACCCAGAGACAATGGACGAAATCCATTTGGATCTCTAGCACCAATCATCTTTTTTGTAGTAACAGCCACAATAGAAAATGCACCTTGTGTTTGGTTCAAGGCGTCTTGAAAACGTTCTACCACAGTTTTTGCTTGTGAACGAGCCATCAAGTGAATAAAGATTTCAGTGTCGCTTGAACTATAAAATAGGGCTCCGCTCTCGATTAGTTCACGACGCAATTTTTTCTGATTGGTCAAGTTGCCATTGTGTGCAATGGCAAACCCACCGCGATCAAATTCAGCAAACATGGGTTGAACATTGTTTAGAGAATTATATTCACCCGATGTCGAATATCTTGTATGTCCGATGGCCGCATTGCCTGTCAACTTTTCTACCACTGACTTGCGGTTGAAATGGTCGCCTACTAGTCCCTGGGTCTTTTCAATATGAAAATCGCCATCATAGCTAATAATACCAGCCGCCTCTTGACCTCTGTGTTGCAGGGCGTGTAGTCCTAAGACGGTGAGTGCTGCTGCATCTGGGCTATTGTAGACCCCAAAAACACCACACTCCTCTTTAAATGGCATATTGTTATCATCCAATCAAGAAAATGGGCCCGTTTGGTAACAAGGTGGAGCCCATACCTCGTGCTGCCCTTAGGCTGCGATTGCCATTTCTGGCGCTGCGTTTGTGTTTGCAGTTATAGATTCGTTCGCGTTAACCGAGCTTACATCCGGGCATCTCTTTTCACCTATCAGCATACGTCGATCCCATATCACCCCCATAGTAATCATCATCCAGTTATTTACAAGCACTACCTTGATGGTGTCAGGCACCAGTCTGATTTGGTGGAGGTGCGGGGAATTGAACCCCGGTCCGTCCTACATCATGATGAACGTCATCAATACAGTTTTATTTATACAGGAAACCTGTGGACATGTCAAGTGTGTTATTAAAACGAGATGGTCAGCGTGAATCCAGCAGCGCCCTCAATACGCTCCATTACAAATAAACCCAACATGTTGTATACTGCATCACGCGATTGAGAGGGAGACCTAACCAGTCGATCGGATCTCCCTCTTCAATTTCTTTTGCAAGCTCAATTATCTGTGTTGGATTTATCATTACGGTCAAACGCCCCAACGCCCATTGCTACTACCCATATAATGAAAAGTACAAATGCGCCGACGGCGATATACTCAGCTACCAACCGAGCTACCTCCTCTATGCAAATAGGGCCAACCCTAGTAAAACGATACCGAATACTATAGCCCAAAAGACTAGCTGTCCAAGTTCATACTTGAGCTTTTTGTAGGTTCCGGGCTTCACTCAGAGCCTTCACCCTTTAGTAGTGTCCAAGCACCATAAGCAATTGCTGCCCATGCTGCATATGGTAGTAGGGTTTGGAATACGAGGACCACGACGCCAAGAGCGATGATAACGCTACCATCCCAAGTTGTGCGTTCTGCCCAACGTGCTAGAAACCAATCCCAAATGTTTGTAAAGAATTCCATGATAAAATCTCCTTTGCTTTATCGCAAAGGTATTTATTGCAATTCAGTGCGTTCCATGAAATCACGAATGAATTTTTCTTTATGTATGTGCTTATCTTGTGCCCGCACATCCTCAGATCGACATTTTATATAATGAATTGTTTCTAGATCACGAAAGTTTTCAAATTCAACTACTTCGTCGGCAGGTATCATTATTCTGGTATCAGCACCCGCGCGGCCCTTGAGCTTATAACTTGAACGATCACAGATGAACAAATACATATATTCTGGCGTGTAAATAAATTGAAACTCTTGCATTGTTCGGCTATCTGACATCTTAGATCTGATGACTTCTGATGCACTATAAATCTTATAATATTTTGTATGATATTGGAGATTTTCCATTACATGTCTGCAATAGATGTATGCATGGGTCCAATTTGGTTGCTCGCTAAAAGTCAAGGAACGACTATATCGGTTATCACGGTCCTTGAGCATCAGTCTATCTTGACTATCAAGTGGCAAAGGATTCAAGGTCGATAATCTCGTTGATTTCGACATATTGAACATCCTTTCTCATGCGGGAGCGGAAGAAAACACATTCAGCCTGCATTTCATCAAGACAATCCCATGTCTCGTTTTTTTCGTCATTTTTGATTATTACTACTTCAAACATCTACTCTCCCTGGGTGTGAGCATGTTAGATAGCACGGTTTTTAAATGCTGTCAACCACATCAAGAAGTTTTTGTGTGGTATTCCCAGCAGCAATGTTGATTGCAAACTCCCAGCCTTCTTCACGATCGAGATCATGGAAGAAGAATTCTGGATCAAAATCAACAGTCATCCACATTCCACTGTCAATTTCCGTTTGTAATTGCTTGGGCTGCCACTGACAGTATCCTGTCAAAAGCATGAAACCACAAGGACCCATGCCACGATTGATATCATTGACAATGCTTCTGCCGCCAGTATATGAAATGTGATCATTGAGATATATGGTTGAATCTTTTGCATAGTCGCTACCGTGCAACACGTATCCGATCTGTCTCTCAACAGGGCCGCCATGGTATATCTTTTCTGGATATGACCAGGAGATTTCCTGTGACCATTTGGTTGCCATATCATAATCCATTGGAACATTAAGCATAACACCAATCGCACCAGTATCGTCGTCAGTGTGTATGTAAATCACAGTTTTCTGAAATATCTTATTCGTAACTTTGGGTGTTGCGATAAGTATTTTGCCCTCGTTGGGTTTTGACATGGTATGTTCCTCTCTTGTCCATTATACTTATCTTGAGAGATATGTCAAAAAGATTAGAGTGAGCACAGTGGCTCACTCTAAGTTGTCTGCTTGCTTTTTAAGTTTAGCTGCTAGTTGGGGATAACCCTGCCTATACAGTTCACCGGCGGCCCGCAAGTAGCCGTGGCGTTGGATTCGGTTCATAAATTTCATCATAGTTTTCCATTGCGTTGTAGATTTTTGATGCGACGTTCGAGATCTTCTGGACTTACTGCACGTGACAGATAATCATCAACTTCATTATAGTTGTGGATTCTGTTAAAGAAATCAGATATGCTGCGAAATATACTGGTAATCATCGTGCATTCCACTTACGTGATAGCTCTTCTACCATTGGACCAAAATCCTCTGGCTTGTATTCCATGCGAACATAACGTTCGATATCGCTGCGGCGGGCTCGTGGCGTGCGATTAAATAGACGTGAAAACATTTTTTTACTCCTGACATGAAAATGGCGCAGCCATATTGCTGCACCTGCATACTAATATTTACTATAAAGTCAGGGGTTTTACTACTGCAATATCAACAAAGTCGAAATGCGTTGAGTGCATAACTCATTTAATGATTAATTGGCTGCTTCCTTTGCCTCGATCATCTTCAAGATCAATATGTGATGTTAGAGATATGATTCCGTCCCTCAAGAGTTTTTCAACGTCTTCGGCAGTATACATCACAGCATAGTTACCAGAGTCTGTGTTGAAAAGCATAAGAGAGTCATGTCCTTCAAGACCCATGTAGTAAACATGTGCAAGCTTGGTCATTTCAATTAGGAAGTCTTGTGGATCAAATGTTCCATCATTTTGTATCAGATTGAGAATACCTTTTTCCATGCCCGACGGTAATTTAGTGTATAGTCCATCAACTATACCTTTGATCACAGTTTTTGCTTGATCAGGTGAAACTTCATATTCTTTAAACAGTCCATTTATATTGGCTAATCCACTCAAGTTCAAATTAACGCCACCCTTTTTGACTTCAACACCAGAGTCCGTTGCAGCCTTTCTAGTAGGCAAACCATATTCAAGCAATGCTTGTTCTGGAATACCAACAGCAAGTAGATTTTTGTATAGATCTTTCTTGATAGCAAATCCTGAACCATATCCAGTGGTGCTATATAGGCGGCCTCCACTAAATCCTTTTTTTCCTTTTTTGCTACGGCTTGTTGCTTTGACTTCGGCGACTTGGTTACCAATCTTAAGGTCGCCTTTTGATGCTAACTGAATGTTTTTGCCTAGTAATGTCATCATGATTTCACCAGGACCCTGGTCTGGACCATATCCCATGTCACCACGGAATTCCAAAGCCATTTTAGGACCGAGATCAGCTGCAACAGGATTGGAGCTCAACATCTGATAAATGTTGCCGCTGCGTTGATTGAGTAGTTCTTTACCATCAAAGTAACCATCACCAGATGCTAGTTTCCTTAGAAACTCTTCCTTTTGCTCAAATGGGGCTTTGGAACGCATTACAAGATCTCGTAACTTTTTATCTAGGTATCCATTAACAGAACCCAGTTTAGTTTGAACGACTTGTGTTGAAAGTTCTGATACTTCATCTCGTCGAAGGATGTCGATAATTTTAGCCCACTCAGGACTGTTGTCGTCCAGTTTGTCAAGCATGGCTAGCACTGTGTTTTTGACATTACCTGCCATCTCTTCATTGACATTATCAATGTTTTCTTCAGAATCAGGCCGGGGCTCTTCAGCTTGTATCTTGCTGCTGAGATAATTTGCGATCTTGGTCAATAGACCAACATTGTCTGAATTGCGAACTAGATCAGACAATTCATTTTTTTCCTTTTTGGATTCAAAAAATAATTCACGAGCTCTCATATGTCTATTTATACAAGTTCTTCATTCTTCTTCAAGACTGAGTTTGAGCTGCATTGAACTCAACTTGATAAGGACATTTGCTTCGGAATATTTCTGCTCTGCAATTTCATATGGATACACACCAGCAACGCCTCGGCCTTCCATGTGTATCTTGACCATTAGGTCTGTAGCAGACTTTACGTCCAGTTTGAATACATAATGAAGTAATTCAACCACAAAGTCCATGGGCGTTACATCATCGTTGTGAACGATAACAGCCCATTTACGGGGTTCTTCTAACCGAGTTTCAGTCTTTTCAACTACATCAGTATCAGACATATTGTCCTCTTATTCAAGGGGAGGGTAGTCCCCTCCCCTCTTCTGATCGTAACAACTAGTGTTGTTACTTGCCGATCTTTTTGATTTCAATTTGACGTGGTTTCATTGATTCTGGCAACTCACGGTGCAACTTGACTAGAAGCACACCGTCTTCCATTTCTGCCTCAACGACTTCCACATGTTCTGCAAGAACGAACTCACGTGTAAATGCGCGTGAGCTAATTCCGCGATGTAGGTATGTCACCTCATCATCCTTGATCTCAGGCTTGCGGCCTTCGATTGTCAGCTTCTTGCCGTCTTGAGTGATCTCAAGATCGTCAATTGTGAAGCCAGCAAGAGCAACCTCAACGACAAAATCATCGTCGCTTACTTTGATCAAGTTGTATGGTGGATAAGCTACGCTGCTAGCATGTCCGACGGCTTCGTCAAAAAGTTCGAACATGTTATCAAATCCGATTCCTCTTTCATTGAGAAATCCAGGCAGAGTTCTAGTTGTAAGTGTCTTGTTCATTTCTATCTCCTTAGTTAAGCAAGATTGTATTGAGGACCCTCATTGGCATCCTCGCTGGTATTTATTACCAGTCGTCACGCCGAGCAACTTCTTTTTGCCAGCGTTTCCGCGCCGCCGCACGAGCCTTTTTGCGTGTCATGCTGGGCTTTTCAAAATAGCGGCGATCACGAATCTCTTTAAAAACACCTTCGCTTTGCATAATCTTTTTGAGTCGTCGAAGTGCTTGATTTATATTTCCGTCACGGACTTCAACTCGTGTTCCACGAGGTCCGCTATGTTGTTTCTTTTGGTTTGGCGTTTGTCTGGCCATCCTTGTTTCCTTTTAGAATTGCTGTAATACGGTTGCCACTAAACTGCGGCTTGCCGTCTAGTTCTACGTTTTCTACCAACTCAAGGACACGATCAATAATATCGTATCCGAGATCGGTATGTTGACGCTCTCGTCCACGGAATTGAACCAACAGCTTTACCTTGTTGCCTTTTTCGATGAACTTGTTTATTTTTCCACACTTGGTTTCAAAATCATGAACATCAATATTGGGTTTGAACTGCACCTCTTTGATGGTGACCCGACTTTCTCTCTGTCTCTTGGCGGCTTGTTTTTCTTGTTGCTGCTGTTCGTAACGATACTTACCAAGTTCGAGTATTTTACATATGGGTGGATCAGCTTTCTCATTGATCAAAATGAGATCCAAGCCTTGATCTTCAGCTTGCTTAATAGCTGCGCTTGTGTGCAAAACTGCACTACCATCATCTGTGACAACTCGAACACTCTTGTGACGAATATCACTATTGGCCAAAATCCGTGACCTATTTTTCATTAACTGGTTAAATCCTTTGAGTAACCCATTTCTATCAGTATACTAACTCTTGTTAAATTCGTCAAGCATAAATTTCTCTACTTCGTCAAGAGAATTAAAAACTTGATATTGATAGCTGTTTAGTAACGAAACCATTGCTGGGTATGTTTTATCTTTAGCAACCCAAAATACCAGGGCGCGATTTTCGTGCTCTGCTTGCATTGCCAAGAAAATTTCTTCTGCTGTGATATTGTCTAAATTAACAAAAATATTGCTTGCCATTCCTGCCGTTGCACGATACCAATGTGCTAGGCCTGGGTTGAATCCTTCTTCTCCAACAAAGAAAGTAATCTCAACCTCTGGAAACAATTTATCGTAAAGTTGTGTATAATCCTGGCAGTGTTCAAGATCGGTTCCTAATAATAGAACACTGGGACCTATCATATTGATTCGTAGATCTGGCGGTGTAACAGTATACACCGTGTTTTTAGTTGTCATTATTTTTTGATCCATTGTCAATTGGCGTTACATGAATTCCTGCGAATCCAGTCGCTCGACCTTTAGGTTTTTCAGAAGGTGCACTCTTTACTTTTGCGTCTTGGGTTTCTGAGGTGCTTGCGCCATACATAATGTCCTTCTGAACTTCTGATAAATTTTTTGCTGGTTGATCAGCAAAACTAGACGGAGACTGCGGGTGCTGTCCTTGAACAGAACCTTCGCTAGACTCATCTGATGTTTCATTGTTCTCATTATGCAGCACTTCATCATCATTGTCAAGTGTTTGCTTGGGATGCAAGATGCTGAGACCAGCAAGAACCAAAACAATAGCAAGAGGATCAAACACAAGAACGATGATAATGATGACCCACCTAACTGCTTCTTCAAGTAACTCTGTGTTGGTGTCACCGTATACAAGTTCTGCAACATAACGCACAGGACCCACTTCTGTTTCCAAAACTCTCAACTCACCTTGTAACTCAAATTTACGATCAAGAAGTTCATCGATACGTTCATTTGATGTGCGTATAGTTTCTTCTTGTGCTTGGATATCAGATGTGTTGTCTTGTGTTGTAACTGAAACCAACTGTTCACGAAAAGCATTGATGGCTTCTTGTGCTCGCGCAATCTCAGCATTTGCTGCCTGTTGTAATCGTGTTATTTCGGCACGAGCTGCCACAACGGCTGGATCATCTGTATTGGACACTCTCTCTAGCTGTGTGATTGTTTCTGTTCGGCGGGTATCTAGATCATCCTGGAATTCCTGAATGCTCTGTTGTGTTTGTGGCCCCAACACACCATCAGGATCGGCACCAACGAGTGCCTGTAGTGCTACCACATCGCCGCTTGCTTGGGCTGCTCTGAGCTCGTTCCTGCGCTCTTCGATGCGTTCGAGTTCTTGTTGCAATGGTGCCAATAGGTTATTACTTTGGCTAATTATTTGATTTTGTGTGGCAATATCACGTTCGAGGCGATCGCTAATGTCTGCTATCAGACGTTCCTGTGCTTCAATACGTCGTTGGATGCCTGTGTCTGCGCTTTCGACACGCTCTCCGTAGCCTGTTATTGCAATATTAGCACGTTCTATTATTTGCTGTTCGCGTGATATTTCTTGATCAACACGTTCGATTTGAGCCACAAGACCACCACTGTTGGCAGCTTGTTCTATATGTGCTTTGGATAGAAAGCCAAAAATGCCCATGCTGGTAATGAACATGAGTATAACTACTGCGCTAACCAAATACGCTTTAGTTAGAAATGCTCCTTCCTGCCAGAAACTGTGTAGCCACACCGCGGCTGTAACTTTTGCAACCTCAAGTGTAGCGCCCATAATAATAATCGGAATAACTGCCGCAGCAAAAATTGCTGTGAGACCGACAATACTATAATATGCGGCAACGACACTGACTGTCAGAGCGACGATCATTGTCCAAATTCCAAAAATTAATCTCATGAGTTGTATTTTTTGGCGACACCTTGTTCTATTAATTGATCGTTAATATTTATTAGATCGCCTTGACTGTCTTCACTGAAGACATATCCCAATACTCGCCCTGTTCTCCCCCGCTTATTATAAATGGTCCTACAGATGAATTTTCGTGGTAGTGTTTTGATTAGAGCAGCCATACTTTCTTCAGTATTGTCGATACCGTAAAGTTTGATATTCTGTCTAATAGATATACCAAATCCCAGATCGATATCAGCCTCAATTGTATTGCCGTTTATGATCCGGATCATACGGCATGGATATTCGTGCATTTTACAAGCCTCTTTTTGTTATGTCATCATATTTATCCCCTGCACTATTTCTAGGCAGGGGATGGCTTGTGCACGTATAAGTTGTTTAGTAGTGTCGATAAAAGATGTGATCTCCCAACATTGCAACTTCTTGGTATTCTTTGCTCCAAAATGGTTCAACATAAGTTGCATGATAGTAGGTGCTACCGCTGGTTAAATCTTCGCTTTCTCCATACAAGATGAGCTCTGCAATAATATGAGAAAAATCCCATGCGGTTATTTCTAATATGTTTTCAAGGGGAGGCGTGTCACTTTTGCCGTCACAGTAGTAACTAAACTGGCAGCGATTCAATTCGATAGGGCCTCCATCAAGAGGTCCTTGATGGACTACGTCACATACCGCATCAGGAAAATCAGGACTGCGAACACGATTCATGATCACATGACCAATCGCAGCCATGGCAAATCCGTCCTGGTTTCGCCCTTCCCAGTAGATGGCTTCGGTTAGACAATGGTGTGATTGTGGGTCAATTTTGTCCTGTTCATGGGCTTCCTTTTCATATGATGATGGAAGCAAGGTGATAGACACGGGCTCTGCACTTGCCGTTACGGCTGCGATGCCTGCTAACTGAGTTAGAAAAACCGTTAGACGAATCATATCTGTCTCTCTAGTTACTTACAGAAGTTTTGTTTAGCAGATTTATTCGTGCTTGTCAAGGCATTTCGTCAACAACATCAGCATCAAGAAATTTGGTGCCATAAAGTGCTCGGCGTGGTTCCCAGGGGCTGAAATCGTTGTCAACATGATCACGGTAGCGGCACATGAGAACCATCACAGGAGTTTGAGCCTCTATAGTTATGTCTTCAAACTGCACACACTCGCGAAAGTTTTCTTGGAAATGAACATTTCCATTGATCCCAAAGATCATGGATAACATAAATCCCAAGACAAACAGAGGAACACTCAAAAAAGCAAAAATTGCTCCTGTCTGCGTCCCGGTCCGTCCCGGCTCGGCTGTCAGCCGAGCCACGCAGAAAAGGGGAACAGCCATGAATATCATAGCAGGAACCACTGCAATAAGCAACAGCCAAATTTCTGCACTGGCGGCGCCGCCACCCAGCCACAAGATAAATTGAGCATAGTTACTGCCAATAAAGCTAACAATATCATACCACATTTTTTCGGTGCTCCAAATAGTTGTTAAGATAATGTTCGATGTTTGCTTTGCCCACAGGATTTTGGCTGTGCACGTAGAAATCAAACTCATCTGGGATAACAAAAGCATCATCGCCACCCATATCTAGCTCAACCAAGAACTTGGCGATGTCGTAGCCAGTGTGAAGGTCTTCGCCGAGATCATGGTCAAAGCTGACAAATCCTGGCATTCCGCGAATACGCAGGTTCATCATGACATCTTCCCAGTCTCGAGCGACGACCCAATTGCGGCCGTCATTGCGAGGTGGCAAGCGTTCGTCATCAATGAAAAGGCTGTAACGTGTCATTCTGGTTCCTGGCGAAAGATATCACACAATGCGTCAAAACGTTCTTGTTCCCAGCCTAGTATGTGACGGAAACTAGCTAGGGCGTCGCGAGCGTGAACGCCGCCGTGTATCTCGTCCATGTCTGCTGACCAAACCAGAAACGGCATGATGTTCATGAGACAGTCAGATAGACCAGGGTTTTCGATAAAGTCTTGCGTTGTCTTTGTCATTATTTCCTCACATCGCCTAGCACAGGACGTGTTTCTTCACATGTAACCGACCATTCCTGGAAAGGAAGACGATCACCATTTTCAGCTTCTACCCAGAGCGTTCCGTCAGTATCTTGCCGCACACCTTCTGCAATGTCAGTGATGACCACTTCTCGCATTGTGTTACAAAATACAACGCTCATGCCCGTGTTGCCACCCATGATCATGCTGGCTTCTCCTGCCAGCCAGACAACCAACCACATCTTATACCCTCATTTCTTCTTCAAGAAGTTTAATGTTTCCGTGATGCATCCTGTCTGTGCGCCGCCAAAATTCACAGGATTGGTCTATCGGTGTCCAACCCAAATCGTGCATTCCCTTGTTATTGGTGAATGAGCGTTTGATCATGCGAATAACCAAACACGGCTCACCATATGGATTGACAGACAGGTATTCGACCGTTCCGATCCAGTCGTCTTCCTTGCCTTGAACATATGTTCCAGGCGGGTAATCGTAAATACTTGCCATCAGTCGACCTCAGGAAAGAGCCGCTTGACATGTTGTGTTGCACGAGCGATCTGACGAGTCGTCCAGTTGTCCACAACAATGTTGTCGGCCAGTTCGATGTTATCGCCACGAAGAGCAACGCTCTCCTTGGCAACATTGAACAGCTGACGCTTATTGAGGTTTTCGAAGTCATTCATGGCCTCATCATTCTCGTGGAACCGAGGATTTGCCATAGCGAACAGCGTGATTTCCTGGACGCCCATGGGAACAACCACCTTGGCAAGGATACGTGCTTTGCCGTCTTCGCAGATTTTGGATCTCATATTTTCAGTCCTTGGTTAGAATCAATATACCAAGACTATATGGCAAACGGCTTTGCCTGTCAACCAAAAAGTTTTACGGACTTGCAATATATTCCATGCGCACCTTCCAGTCAACATTGTGCGCTGTATCCCCTTGAACTCTAACACGAGTTTGGTTGCTGGATACGTCAACCACGAGATCATAGTTGGCGGTCGCTGCTGATGCGTTGTAGACAGTTTTGTTTCCGCCCACGCCAACCACGGAAACGGTGCCAGTGGCGTTGTCGATCACAGTTTCCATTCGGATAGCAACTGCGTCGTTGGTGTTTCTGCGGTTGGCCACAGCGGTGATGGTTAGGAACCACGTTGTGTTGGTGCCAGGAGTAGGATTGGGCACAGTGTCAAACAACACTTCAGTCAGGGTAGCATCTGTGGTGAGTAACGTTCCTTCGTAACGGGCAATGTCTGCAGATACTTCGATCTCGTTGAGTGTTTGTGTTAGGTTGATATATTCGCCGCTGGTAATCGTGCGAAATTGCAATTCTTGCCCTGAAAGACCAGCATAAACTTGAGAGCCAGCACCAACATTCGCACCTGATGCACCGCCAACCACATTGAAGTCTGATATAGTGTTGCTGGTTCCTCCGTTATCAACATATGTGGTTCCAGTATCGGTCCTGTAGACAAGTTGTCCTTCTGTTGTTCCGAGACTGAGTTGAGCTGCTTCACTCTCAGCAAACAGGACACCAGTGCCGTCAATATTATTGATGATAGTAGTATCGCCAGACGTTGAAGAACCGCTTCCTGTTGCGGCGATCTCAATAGCTTCAGCGATTGGACTGGTTGACAGGCCTCCTGCGTCGAATCCTGGTTGATCAATTTCACCAGGAACCTTGCCTACACTGGTCGTCGGAGACTCTTGTGTTGTAACTTTCGTGTAACCAATGATTTCACCACAGTAGTTGAATACTGGCTCACGTTCTGCGATCTCTGGGCGGGGATCTGGTGTTCTGCGCAATATGCGTAACAGTTCTGGCTCACAGAATGTTTCAAAAATATTGTTGTATACAGTGCCGTCGCTACCAACAACCTGATAACTTGCAAGGTTTTGATATGAGGACCAAAGTTGGCCTGCCGCGTAAACTGCGCCCTGGATGCCTTCATCTTGTGAGTTGTATAGCGCACCTATGCCGTCGTTCACTGGACGATCATCATCTTCAAGTAGATCGCTACCACCTTGATCGTATACACCTGACACGTTGTTTTCTCGATCAATGAGGTCATCGATTTGTCTAATGACAGAGTTAGCGTCATTGATGATCGTATCTGCTATGGTATCAAGATCGTCAAAGTTATCCCAAATCTTCTTGAGGATACCGCCATTAAAAATGCTGCCGTTGAACTGGCCATCAATTAAACAACCACCAATCTCACCTGGCAATATCTGTCCGATAGAATCAATGATTGATTTACCAGCACCCAGGAAACTGTCCATGGCATTCTCTAGCACGTTTGGAATTTGGATCGGATCAAGGGGTGCAGAGCAGAAGTTGATCATGTTGGCGATCTGTGTGACTTCGCCCAATACATTATTGATTCGTCCCAAAACTTCATCTAGTTTAAGATGATCAAGGAAACGATCAAATGCTGCATCCAAGGATGCCAATGCATCGTAGAGAACCTGTTGCACTTGACCAAAAATAGTTCCCAACAGCTCTTTGAGATTGAGGCTGATACAGATCTGAATATTTGGCAGCTTGAGTCCTCGCCCTGCCAACAAACTACAAATGATTTCTTTGAGGTTGAAATCCAGCTCAGCACTGACAACCAAACGCCCAATATCAGCAACACTGCCAGTCAACTCGGCACGAGTGCTGTTGTTTGCACTAAGATAGTCGGCGGCGCTTCCGAGGCCGTTTGGGAAATCAGTAAATGCCATCAGGTTTTCCTATAATAGTCGTTAATGCTTCCCACAGTGATCGGTCCATTTCTACTAGAACGCCAGCCTGGATTTTGTTTCCAAGCCGCACTGTTTACACCATAAACAACTTCGTTTGGAGCTCTGCTTGCATAAGCAGGGGCGGCTTGCATCATACCCAAAGAATTGTTGGAATTGTAATTCCAACGGTCCAGATACTTGCCATAGGTATTGAGTTGCTGCGCTGGTGTCTGATTATAAATCTGAGTAGTAGAGTATCCAATCTCACGAGCGCTGTCAGGCATCAGCTGGAAGAGTCCAGTTGCACCGCTCGGGTTTGTTGCTTGTGGATCGAAGTCGCTTTCACCATTTACAATTTGGTATAGCTCGGTTCGATCCAAGTTTGGATACTTTGCTTCCAATGCTTCCAATTCACTACGCCAAGCCGGATCACTTTCTAATTCATCGATACGTGCAAGATCTTCTTCACTAAAGGCTGAGCGATCAAATGATTTTTCACCATTTGGATCTGTATAATCATCAGCCAGATCTTCTTCTGGTGTAGCGTTGGGATCAGGCGCCTGGCCTTGTGCTTGGGTAGTGCTGTCCGCTGCTTGATCGCGTCCACCAGCGCCTGCCCCAGAGCTCCCCGTTCCACCACCTGCTACGCCGTTACATGCAAAAACGTCTGGACTACCGCTAGAGCTTCGAGGGTTACAATGTGGTTGACCACGGGGCGGGCATAGACTGTCTGGAGAAGCAGCACTGCCTTGTAAAACGACCTTGACGCCATTTATAAACACTGTTCCATCATTTACAGATGCAGAAAGAGCTCCGCCGCCGTGAGTATTGGTATCTCCTTGCACACTTGCAAGCAGATTATTCACGAAGACATTGCTCTGTCCTTTAACTGTTGTTGATGCGCCGCAAATACGACTGTCTGTATTGCGATGGACTGGAACGTTCATACATACTCCTCACGGAGTATTTATGTAGTAATCAGTCCTGGCTTTCCAGATGCCGACATATCAATACCGCTTACTTGTTGTGTATAAGCGTCAGCAAATTGCTTTTCTGTAGGCACAGTGGAAATAATAGTTTGTTTATTGAAAGGGATATCTACATTCGCACCTGGTTTGAGGTAGTCGCTTGACATCACAAAAGGCGCTAGTCCTATTGACCCTTGTCCTGTTGCGACTGGAACCAGTGGTTTTCGCAAAACAATTGATTCTGCGTCTTCAGCAACAAAATATCCTATTACTTCTTCCCCTGAAACAAGTTTGAGGGTTACAACTTCATTTATCTTTGGTGTTAACATTTAAACTCCTGTGTTTCCAGACCACATATTGTGATCTTCATAATATTGACAAAGAGCGCGATAATCTCCAACAAACTTACCATGCAGCCAGATTTGCGGGACAGTTTTTGGTGCACCAGGATTGACCTGATCCAGTGTTTCAAGTAGTGTTTCTCTTAGCTCTGGTTGTTCACTAATATTGCGCTCTTGATATTCAATACCCGAACCATCAAGCAATACTTTAGCTTGATCGCAATATGGGCAGCCATTTTTGCTCCATATAATAGTTTCTGACATATTATTTTCCTATAGTTCGTAAACGTAGACCTCGTGGTCTTCAAATAGTCCTTCAACTAGAACACTTACTTGATCCCAGTCGAGTCCTCCAAGTCCGCAGCCAATTTTTGGCATGGCAATAGTTACAAGGCCATGCTCGTCCATATAGTCTGCGATCTCAGCAAAGCAAAGTCCAACGGCTGTGAGGTCAGCATATTGTGCACCATCATAGCCGTAGTTTTGTTGAGTAAATGCATTTACCCAGATGCGATCAGCATGTTCAACAAATTGACAGGTTCCCAACATTTTGGGTTCGTGTTTGATATATGCTTCTCGTATTTCAGGATATTTACGGCGAATAGCGCCAGCAACGCCACTACCAAAGCCGCCGGAACAATTCACGCCGTGGGCAACGACCTGTTGTTTTGCATCGGTTACATCACCCTTTACGTAATGTAGCATCAATTCTTTCCTTTATGATCTCACAATATGATTGATCAATTTCACTGATTACAAAATCTCTATCAAGACGTATCGCTGCCTCTGCTGTAGTGCCACTACCACCAAAAGGATCGTAAACCAGATCACCAGGGTTGCTCCACGAACGCATTTGATCCATAGCAAATTCGAGACTAAACATGGCTGGGTGACCCCAGCGCCGCGCCGTTCGTTCTTGTCCAGCAGTATTTACAATCCATACATTATGCCTCATACCATACTCGCGATTGATTTTGCGATCACGAACACTTTTGCTGCCATCACGATTTGTAACCGTATTTTCACCAAATGATCCAGGTTGACCTCCATAGACATTTTTGCGATCAATGATGGGATTAAATGTTTTTGGTGCGCCTTTACTCAATATAAAAACGTATTCAAATACCTGGTGATAACGATTGCGACTTGGATTGCTAAAATTGCTCTTTTGCCAGATCATAGTGTCGTGAAGTCGCAATCCGCATTGGTCTTTAAAATGCAATGCTTGTCTAAAACTGTTTCCTGTTTCACTACCATTAATAGTTTGATCGCCTGTATTCCAAACAATCACGCCGCCAGGTTTGATTACTCTCGTTAGGTCAGCGGCAGATTCTTCAAAAACCGACCAACTCCACTGTATTGAATCATTGTATGTTCTCAAATCATCATAAGGCGGACTGGTCAAAACAAGATCAATCGAATTATCATTCAGATGCTGTCGCATTGTTGTAACAGCATCTGAATGAATAACATCTCCGGTCAAATCTCACAACCTCCTGCCGCGCAAGCTTGAGCGCCCATTTGATCTATGTCAGTATACATTTTCTTAGATAGGCCTGTCAAGAAATCAACTGGCTGCATGTTTTGTTGGATTTTTGTCCATTTGTGTAACAAGTAGACATCTTTGAGACAATACTCAGCCTTCTTTTCATCACCATCAAAATAATTGTTGGAGAACTTCTTGAAACGTCGGGTCCATTCAGCACCTAGGTCAGCTTGTTCGCCTCGTTGCTCTTGGTCTTGTTGTGCTGCAAATGTTGCTGACCACAAATCTCCAAACCCTTTGGTTGACTCGACAATCAATCCACTGGCAAACATAGCTGCTCTTCCATATTTTGCAACAATCTGTTCTTCAGTCAGAACTTCTGTAAATGGTGCTTGGTTGAAGTCTTTGTCACCACTAACAGAGATAAAACTGATACCCGCAAAACTATCACGGTTAGTGAACAAATATTCTTCAACTTCATCCCATTGATCGTTTGCAACCTGAACTGTGTTACTCACATTGTGGCGCACTGTTGGGTCGACACAAAGACTCTCGTCTGTGCCATACTCAACCCAGCTATTTTGAACAAGCTTGACTTTGTCAAGCAAGTTAACGCCGTAGAGGTCTCGCTTGAACAGCGACTCTTTTGGGGCAATGACTGGGAAAGCAATCTGATAGTCAGTGTTGTTTGTTGACCAGACACTTTCCTCAACCATATATGGATTGGTCTTGGCAAATAGTTGTGCAACTTCCGTATCTTTGTTCATTTGAACATGACGAATATATCTAGGTGAATGATCACCATGAATACCACTTGATGTGCCTAGGAGAACACTAGCGTTACCGCTTGGCTTGACACATGTTGTTCGCGCCGCTGGATTGATTCCTAGTAGCTTGGCAACCTGACGGTTGACACGCTTGACAAGCTCTGCACCTTCTTTGAGGATCTTTTCATCAAACAAGACGTCTGGTGAGTTCATCCACCCTGTAATGCTCACTCCAATAAGTGCTTCACGGTCAAAAATCTTCTTGCTGGTTTCATCAAGGAATTTGAAATCTGTGTAACCTGCTTGCAGGGTGCCCAATATAGCACCTACACGGCAAGCTTTGAGAAACTCTTCCTTAGTAGTCGCTTTGGCGCCATTAAGTTCACTTAGGTTACAGCCTTGCCAGCCGCTGCGCTTTTTCTTGCCTTCAATGAGGACCGGATATTTGCCGATTTCAACACAAGGATTGTATGTATGCTCTGTGCTTTCAGTAAACACAAAACCTGGTTCTCCAAATTGGCGAATGCTCTTCATGATTTCTGAAAACTGTTCACGGTCTGCTTGTTTACGCACAATCACTGCGCTGTTGTTTGAACGTCCACGCTGCGGGTTACGGATATACCAGTCGCCTGTTTTTGCCTCGATCATTTCACGATCATCAGGGCTAAACAAGCAGATGGTGGCTGAACGACGAACACCGCCGGCTAGAACAGCATCAGCGGCGTGCATACAAATGTCATACACTTCAATGGGCTTGAGTGTGTTGCGACCTGCTAGCACTGCACCTTGCACAAGATGCTCGATCTTGTCAAGTGCCTTGCGTAGAGGCTCTGGACCAGGTGCCTTGAATCCTCCTGAGATCATTGCGCCACGAGGACGTATTTTGTTGAGGTCGAAATAAACTCGACGACCTATATATTCTGGGTGCTTGCCGCCATCTTCAAAGAAACTTGACATGAGGACGTCTAGTGCTGTAGCCCAGCCTTCAATGCTGTCTTCTACTTCGTGGATCTTGGCTTGGCCCTTGCGCTGCGCCACTTTTGGCAACTTCGCAACGTGGTGTTTCTGAACTGAGAAACCCGCGCCCGCTCCACATAGGAGAACGTAAAATAGTTCGCCAAAAAAAGCTGGGCGATCAGCATACGACGAAGTGCAATTATACATACGCATCTGGTGCTTGAGGATCTGCTCACCACCAAATTGAAGTGCTCGTTGTGCACCTAACACATATTTGAGTTTGTAAAGTGCCTCTGCTTCATCAATGAGCAATGACAACTCTTCTGTCATATTGTCTTTGTAAAACTCACGGTGCATATTCATAACACGGGCAACACTTTCTTCCCATGTTTCATACCTGCCTAAGTCATCATCCCAGCGACTATATCCTTCATAGAATTTGGCTTCTCCCATAAGGGCACGGGTATCGATATCTTTCATCACGTTCTCCTGTTGTTTAGTATTGATTTTCTAGGAGAGATCGTTGTATGTCCCACGACTCTCTTATATCCAAAGAGTCAACATGAGGGTCTATAATTTGTCCATGTAGTGAGTTCAAGGCATACTTGTCACCAAAATTGGCAATCATGTATTCGTCATTGAAGGTGAGGTCGTGCACCCGGTCTAGGGTGATTTTGACGTTTGTATCCATATAATGCATGTTATACGCCATTGCAAGGCCTCTACTATACTTACAGCATTCACCTTGATCAATGATTTCCCAGACAGTTGGCCATGAGCTAGAATCGAACGGATCAATAGCTACGCTAACAAGCGGTGTTTGTTCCCACCACGTGCTAATAGCTTGTAGACAAGACAGAAGGATTTTGTCATCCGCGTCAGTGCCGTTTGCCTCGTATAGGTCATACGAGGACTGAAGTTCAATCCTAAACTCTCTCCAACCTGCTAGACGTTCATCGGGTGAACGCAACCACAAATTTCGTAACTGACTAATGTTCAGTTGTTCCACAGTGTTGACTAATATTGTTTTTCAACAACGTATAGTGCGCTCATAGTGTATTAATGACACTATATGTTGCGTCTATCCCGCTTGTTTTTATTTATCGAGTTCGTAAAATCTGCCCACTCGATAAGCAAATTTTTCACTATACTCTTTGAACTCGTTTTGATCAAGCTCAAATAATTGAAACTCACAATCGCGTGAGCACATAAAGATAGCGACATTTTCAATGTCAGTATCAAAAAGAGCGTTATGGGCTTGGCCATATGCTGCGCCTTGCATGAAATAATCTTCGATCCATTCACGCTTCTTAGGACGATTTGTTTGCTTGAAATCCATGATGGTTGGGCGGCCTTTCCATACACCTACGAGGTCAGTTGTTCCTGCGTAAAGCCCAGGATAGTAAAGACCAATTTCTGTGCCCCAAGCTTCGTCTAAATCGTCTTGTATGTTTCCAATGACCGTTTCAGCCATTTTCTTTGCCACTATGTTTGGCATGTTTTTGCCGGCATTGAAGTCGTTAGTCAGTAACCATTCCTCTAGGAACCCGTGCATAAGAGTTCCGACGTTAGCAGCTTCGTTTGTGATGCGTTGGGCTTCTTCCTGCCCTACACGTCGTCGCCACTCGTTAAGCTTTCGAACTGCTTCAGCTGGTTTGGTTTTGTCAAGGATAGTTGTTACAGAAGGAAGAAAGCCACTCTCGGTATCGTAGAGTCGCTTGCCTTCAACGCGCTTGCGTTTGATTTCTTGATAAGGGAATTTTTCAACAATCATACCACCATATTACATGTAAAATGTTGAAAAGTCTAGAAAAATCTTAAATACTATCCAAATCGCCAGCTAGTCCTGCTAGCCAATCGCTCATCTCACGGACCTCTGCGTCGTCAAGCCCAAGATGTGGGGCCAGTGCTTCAAGGTCACGTGCGAGGTCCATTGCCTTGTCTTTTGCAGCTTCAACTTTGGCGTTGATTTCTTCAACGCCCATAGGCTTGCCGCGACCAGGTGGGCTGTCATAACCAAGTTCATTCAATCCTGATAGTTGTTTTAGTCGATCAATATCCATTTTTACCATCCTCTACGTAGGTCTGAACGGCGATCCATTTCAGTATCACCAGCATCAAGGTCGTCGAAATAATCTGGATCTTCATCTTCATCTTCATCGTCGTATGAATCATATGGCATCATTTCGTTGGAGTGCATCATGTCTGCAACTTCATCTTCGCTCATATATATGAGTGCCGCATCTGCAACTGTGCGCGGATCAATTTCACCCTCGTCCATCATGCGATGCAATTCATTCGTCATCTTTCTTGTATCTTCATCAAATTGAGCTGACTCATTTATCATGCCTGCTAGTTTTCTTAATCTGTTAATATCCATTATATGCTCCCTAGTTCTTTTGCAATACGGCGCATTTCTGGGATAATACCATCAGCGTCGGCATCAAGGCCTAGCTCTGGTGTGATCCTTTCTAACTTGTCTGCTGCCTGGTTTACAAGTGCTGCAACTTCAGAGACATATTCAGTGATTTCTTCTTGGCTCATAGCACCAACTTCGCCGCGGCGTGGTCGAGCTTCACTAACTTCTGTGCCTGCAAGTGCTCTTAGTCTATTAATATCCATTATATTGCCCTTAAATTCCTGTCATTCTAGACTCTGCAAGCCTGCGTATTTTTATTTCGTGGTTTTTCATCGTTTCCAAGACTTCAGCTAAAATAGCATCTGCTTCTGGATCATCTCCAATAATTTGATTATGAAGTTGATTTATATGTGAAATTGTGTAGTCTATATGCTCTGAAATTTCAATAAGATGTTCTCCGATTTCCTCACCATCGATTGACTCAGTTAACATGCCTGCTAGTTTTTTTAATCTGTTAATGTTCATTTTACTATCTTCCTATTAATAACGATGATCCATATTAGGATAAGGATCGTAATACTCAGGACCGTCAAGCTCAAACTCGATAGCTGAAATAACTTCATCACAACTTGATGTATCGCCTTCTTTGCAAGCCTGTAAGCATTGCAATGCTGCACGAAGGAGGCCTTCATTTCCTACCTGCTCTTCAAGGTCCACGCTTTCTGTTAAACCACTGAGCTTCTTTAATCTGTTAATATCCATTATCTTTCCTTTTTAAGTCTTTGTTTGATTACATGTTAACGAGTGCGCGAATTGCCTCGTCAGGCAAGAAAATATCTTCCTTTTCTTCAAGAAGCGTGTCATAAATTACAATAGTTGCGCCACCCGAAGCTGACACTGCTATAATATTTCCATCATTAGATAGCACCATTGTGTTGGGTAATTCATTTTCTTTTGGACCAAGAACTGGTTGGCCTATTCGACCTTTATTTCTCTCAATAGCTATTTTGGTATTCTCATCAAAACTTTCAAAAATAGCAGGCTTTGGATTATTTGCCATACCAGAAAGTTGTCTCAGTCTATTAATATCCATCACCAATATATCTCCCATTTAATAACGCTCGATGCTGTGGTTGTGTTCTTTTTAGCAAGGATATTATATCCTAGATTCTGAAAATGATTTACAACTTGTGCAAGCTCATATGATTTCTTTCTGTCTTCTGTTACGCCACTCCACACACTATAATAATCCACGCTCTCTGGTGTTGCAGGACTTTCTGATCCTGCTGTAAAGCCCAAATCTGCCAATGCAGAGCCTGATCCTTCTGCCAGTGTTATTCCCCAGGTTGCTTGGGGTGGTTCATATGATAGTGTAATTTCGCTTCCATCTGTTGTAGCTGTAAGACCAGTAATATCAGCGGCATTAATATCTGCTGTTGCCTGGTAGACATTTGTGCCGTCACCACTACCATCACCAAGTGTAATTGTTGAACCTGCTAGCACAATGGTTTCACTTGGTGTAAAGGCACCTGCACCAGAACTGGTTACAGTAATAGTAGGTGTGCTTTCTGTCATTGTGGTCCCGTCATCTACTGTGGTGCTTAATTCACCTGTTAGTGCAGCGGCCATAATTGCTCGACTAATTGTGTCAATCTCGTTGTAGATAACTAGGTCTGTGGTTGACACTGTGCGGGCTTGGGTTGCAGTTAAATCATATGCCATATATCTTCCTTAGTAAAGGGTTTCGGGTTCTGCATCAAGTGTAACTTGTGTTACATTAACAGATTCGTCGTTATTTAAATCAAGTCTTTCAGATGCATCCCATGCTAATTCTCGTGATGAATAAATCCCAGCAAAATATGTTCCTTCATGCCTAACTGATACTTGCAATAACCAGAGTGATTGTGAACCGTCAAATTCATCTTCACCTTCATCATCCCATTCTCTGACTCCAGCTAGCTGTCTCATCCTATTCAAATCGTTCATATTTCGTCTCCCAGGTCTTTTGTTGCTTGATTAGTAGCCAAATTATCAACACGGTCTTGCTCAATTTCATCTGCATCCTGGCCGACCATTACGTCCGCATCGCTTGTGGCAATTTCAATTGTATCACTGTTGGCAGTCGCAACCACTTCCATTGTATTGAGAAGTTCAAGCAAACTTTGCTCATCAACTGCATAACCCTGGTTTTCGAGATCAATTAACAAGTTTTGAGTTTTAACTTGATCTATTCCTTCAGCACTTACGGCTGTGAGCAGAGTGATTACTTCTGAACGGAGATCCTCGTTATAATCACTATCAAACAGCTCGTGTGCTCGCATTAGATCTCGTCTTTCATCTCACGTCCGGTTGGTTCGTCATCAGCAACATTTGCATCATCACCACCAAATTCATCGTCAACTTCCATATCATCGCCGCCGTCCATGTCAAAGTTGTCCATGTCTGTGTCCATTTCATCGCCCATGTCGCCCATGTCGCCGTCCATGTCAAAGTTGTCCATGTCGGTTGCTGGTTCTTGTCCTTGAGCAGCTTGAATTGCTCCGTCATATTCTTCCTTGGCTGACTTGAGTGTGTCGACTAGGCCGCCCAATGCTGCGTCTGCGGATGTAGCAAAGGCATCTGCCTCACTTCCACCCAATTCAGCTTTCATGGCATCAACGATTGGAAGCAGGTCTTGAACCTGCATCTTTGCGGCATCTTCAATCATGCCCTGGATCTTATCGCTTAATTCTTTTGCTGCAAGGATGACTTTTGCTTCTTCCATGCTTTCGTCATCAAGCCCTTCAGCTAAATTGAATGATGTAAGTTCACTTTGTACGTTTGCTTGCATCCAGAGATCGAGGCTCTCTGCAATCATTGCAAATTTAATGCGTTTGTTGACATCACTGTTTTCTTCAACTTTCAGGCGTGCTCGCTCAGCTAGGCGCTCGGCGCGGGCGACTGTCATACCCTTGAAGTTAATATCATAATTGTAATTTTCATTGAGGGCGCGAGTAAGCTTTTCTAGCTTCGTTCCGCCTCGTGTTGTAAATTCTTTTAGAATCATATCAGATCTCCGTAACTGTCTGTAATGTATTTATGCGAAAGCCCTAGTTATAGAGCCTTGAGGATTTTCATCTTGACAGCACCGAGACGTGATTTAGCATTAGAATATTTGGCTGATGTCACATCATACTTCACTGAACTTTCGTCAATACGCTTGAGTCTTGTTTTATAACCATATGTCTCCATCATTGCCCCGACATATTCTTGATCAAGGTCGACGAGTCGAGATAGTTTTTGGCTGTTGTTGGTATAGAGAAGATGTTTTACAATACCCATGGCAGTTTCAAATAGTCCAAGATCCTCATAAACTATTTCTCCAGTCTTGTTGTCAACAACATGATAGAATGTTTTTGTAAGACCTTCATGGACTGTTTTCTTCTCGGTCTGAATATCATAATGGCTGACACTGACGCCAGCCTTTGTGCGCTGCGCCTGAACGGCAACACCCAAGTCGGGTTGCTTCTTGCTTTCATTCACAATGTCTTGTGAAAACGCACCAGTGGTTTCTTGTAATTTACGCAAAACATCAGCCATTGCTGCTGTGTCTTCGTTAGATGCACCTCCCCCAGTCTTTTCGTATGTGCCTTCTTCAACTTGGCCCAGTTTGCCAAGGATGTTAGCCATTGCGTTAGTCTGTTCTTGGTCTGTCATTTTCTTCCTCCTGATAATACATTTGGTTCATTGATGTGAGTGCCTCAATGAGGCTTTGCTCACTTATTCCTGTGCAGCTGGGACATGGATATCCAATGACATCGCTCCCCATGAATCGTCCGTGACATTTAGGGCAGGTCTGTTCTACTGGTAACATTTAAATTCCTCGATTGATATTTTGCGTGTAGTAAATGCCTTTATCAGCATCACTAAAACGCTGTAGTATTCCTCTAGTAGTTAGCACTCTAGCAATTTCTGCTTCGTGCTCGTTAAGTTCATTCTTATAAATCATGTCTCCATGTTCAAAGTTTTCTTCAATAAAGGTATACTCATGTTTGGAAACAAAAGTAGGAATACCACCTTTTGTTACAATACTGCGCATTATTCAATCCCTGCTCTACGCTTGAGCCATTTAACCATGTCGACGACATCAACATTTTCGGTTACTGACTCATCTTTGTAACCCAAGTCGCCATGTATACGATCATATTCGTCGTCGCCCATACTCAAACGCATGTTGTCTTCTTCTTGATCGCTATCTGCATAGTCATTGTGTTCGATCTCATCTGGCTCAAAGTCCATTAAGAAATCGTGGTTATAGAGACGAACGGTGACACTATTAGGGCGCACTGATTGAACCATGCCAGTCTTACCTTCCCATTCACCACTTGTGACAATCACGTCGTCACTATTTTGGAATTGGTTATGGCGACCTGCTGCTGGATTATAGTCAGGCGCGCCGACGCTTGCTTCCATCTGTATATCCATAATTCCACTAGCTTGCAAGGCATAAAAGACGTCATCTTTATCAATAGAACTTAGCTGTGGTTCCTGTAGCATGTTAACGATTTCTGCGATAGTAACACTATCAGGATAGCTTTGATTAATGCGATTGGCTAGCTGTTGTAGTCCTGATGAAAACACAGGATCATCGCCTTCTTCATCACTTGCAATTCCTTCAAGGGCGCGGATAACTTCATGTGAATTGAATCGCTCGTCATTGAATGAACCACTGTTGGTTTCTTCAACTGGTTCATCATCTTTAACCATTGCTTCAGGATCGTCTCCATTTTCACCATCAACATTCTTTGTGGTAACAGCGTTTTGGACACCGCTGCTATAGTTACGGTTGGTGTTTACTGTTTTTTGCGTCCCTGGTTTTTTGCTTGCTTGCTGGCCGCCTGCGGTTCTTGGTGCTGGACGGTTGCTTGCTGCGCTGCTGGATTGGCGGCCTGCGCCCATGCTGTATTCCAATTTTGGAAAAGGTCCAAGTATTTTGCTAATTGTTTCTTTGTCGCCATCTTGATAGGCCTGGTCAAGGGCAAGTAGATCGCTAAGGCTAAGACCATCAATAATTTGATCAAGACGATTATCGTCCAACTCATCATTGAACATATCAGTTACCATCTTTTGAATAGCATCTTTTACTGAAGTGCTTTCGATTGCTTCAAGAAGTTTCATGTGCGTTCTCCCCATTGTGGCATATTATCAACTGTCTCATCTTTTTCCAACTCAGCTTGAATAAATTCAGCCAACTCGCGCTCAAAACCAAAAGGCCAATGATGATCATTTTCCTGACGAACGTAGTTACTAATACCTTTTTGGATTTTTTCTAGCGTCGAATTGTCATTATCTTCTGAAATACCACTCAGTTTGCGTAGTCTGTCAATATCTGTCATTTGTTTAGTGCCTTTACCATCTTGCTCGCTGGATTTGTGCGTTTGGTGCGTTGTGCCTTGCGAGTCATTCTACTACCTTTTTGCGCTTTGGTGCGGCGCAGGGTAAAACGCTTTTTCATGTCAACTGGCTTGCTACATTGGCTTGGATCGCTTACAACACGACCTTTACGTTTTCCAAATGTGCAACGATATTTGCGGGCGACTTTTCCACCTGACTTTGCCCAGACCATTTTGGTCTCGACTAGTGAATCACTCTCTCCCGTAATATCATTCAGTTTCATAACGTTTCCTTTTGGGTATTTATGCTATCCGTTAATAAAAAGGCGCCGCCCCTAGAGGCGACGCAAGTTGTAATGCAAGAGTGTTTTATATAAAAGCAATTAACAGAACAACAATAGTGCTCAAGAGTCCGCCAATTACTGTTGCTGCTGCTCCTACGAACAGCTTGTGTGTTCCTTGTGAGTTAAGGGCATTTTCTTCTCGTATCTGTTGCATGTTTTTTGCGTGTTCTTTGCGAAAATCACCGATTTCACTAAAAACCGCATCCATGCGTTCATCCAACGTCTCGACTTTTTCAGATAGGATTGCAAACCGTTGACGTTCCATGTCAACGTGTACTTCGAGATTCTTTTTCTCAAGTTCGCTATTAAAAGGTGTAGTCATCTAATTCCCTTACAATCATATTTATTGGGCTTGTTAAAAAATTAGGTAGCCTGTTAATTGATTGCAAAATAAAGATTTACATTATCCCGGGTATCAAACGCATTTATAGGAAATTCAACTGTGTTGTCTAGATCACTAGTAATTGCTACACCATTTGCATCTTGCTTGAGGAGTGCTAATTGATCAACGCCATCGCTCCATGCCATTTCATGTTCAACTTGGAATTTCAATGACCATACTCTTTGTGGGTCGATTCCAAAAAATTCCCCAAATCCCATATTATCTAGTGATTCATTTTCAAGGATTTGAACCTCTGGATCGAACGGCTGCGCTCTCAATCCAATGGTCTGCAAAAGAACGTTGAGATTTTGTTGCTGATGATATTCTTTTGTATTGCTATCTCGGACTCTGGTTGTGCCACTATCTGTGATATCAACCAGAGTGAAAGCTAATATTTGTTGGGTCATAGAAGACTTTTACCAATCCTGTGGCCTATTGCATATCCAGTAGCGCCAGCAGCGGCGGCGGCCGCTGCTTTAGCAGCAAAGGGTATCTCTGGATTATTTGCATCTTTTGCTATTAGGCCTTGACTCTTACCAAGCAATTTAATTTGCTTGAATACTTCAGAACGACGGGCATTCATCTGATAAAAGAAATTCATACGTGTGATTACCATGCGCTTCTGATTAGTTGCAAGATTGGGCCAATTTTGTGCAATACGACGCACACTGCGATAATTTGAATTATTGATGTGCAGGGAATGTTCAAGTTTTTGCAGTGTCATTCTCGCCATTCCTTGGTTTATATTGTTCTGTGACATCATGCGAAGATAACGAACAATATTAGGAACATCAAGTTGGACGCGGTCAAGCATGATTAGATCCTTGTCATTCATTCCGAGAAGATCTGTTCTTTTTTCAGTAATCACATGCAAATTGAGATAAAGGTCTGTGCCCATTTGGCGATAGTTAGTAAAGCGATTGAACTGAACTGTGCGACTAGCATATTCCAATGCCCAAGGAGCAAACTCGTTTTCGTTGTATAGAATCCACAAAGCAATCATGTCCATGAAGGCATGATCACAGACTGTGCGAGCATCAGTCTGGCGGAAGGCACTTTTGCTTCTATACTGTGTGCTTTCGTTAAATTCTGTAATAAGTTTTAATTCCATTTTATTCCGTTTCTGAGGGCTGTGTCATGTTGTCATTAGATGGGTCAACGCTGTAATTTTCATAAGTTGGACCATAGACTGGACCACCAATACCATCAAGAAAAGTCAAGCGTCGATTAAGATTTTCAACACGTCCTTCCAATCTAATTATGCTGCGTTCAAGATCACGGCCCTCACTGATAACCATCTGTTCAACTGCTCTGCTTTTATCGTCAACCAAATCTTCTAGATCGTCAATATCTTCGTCAAATTCATTGTCTTGATTCTCAAGAGATGAAACTGCTGCCTCTAATTGACTAACACGATTATAAAGCCGCGTTTCTTCTTCGATTGATGAACCATATGAAACTACCAATGCAATTGCACCTGATGCTAGTGGTATTAGTATTGCACCAGCATTGGCTTTAAGCCATGACACGAGTCCTTTGCCTTCTGCCATCTGTCTTCTCCTTAACTTGGTCGCCAACGATGGCGTGGAACCAATTTTACTTTGTGTTTAAGGCTTACATAGCCTTCGCCCCCGGCCTGTCCGTCTGTTGATGCTCGAATATCTGTCGTAGCGGCTTCTAACTGATCAATGATATTGTTCTTTGCATCAGCAACTGCACGAACTAACTCAAAAAGTGCTGGGAAAGCACGAGGATTTTCTTCGTTTATTGCAGCTAGTTTGGCTTGTTTGTTAGCACTTACTTTGCTTCCAGAAAGCCACTCGAAAAACTCTTGTGTTGAAACATCGTTTGCTTTGCCTGCTCTAGTCATTTGATTATTAAATGTGTATATGATATTTGGTATATCGCTCAGTCCGGCGCGACGTTCAATTAAACTATCAATTGCGTGGCTGTTCTTTTGTATCATACTGGAGAGTTTCTTGAGAACGCTGTCGTCCAAACGTGGTGCGCTGGGTGCATACGTTTGTCCTAGTGCCAATACTTGTGGCGAATTCAACTGTTTTACTGTATCTTGTCCGATCACAGCTTTATTTGAACTATTCCATGAATCAAATTTAAGGTGCAGGGCCATTCCAACTTCAGCCTGTGCTACACGCTTGCCAAGTTCACTCTGAGGATCAACCGTGTAAACAACCTGATTGCTCTTGAACTGGATACCTTCTGGTGTTTTTTTCTTGGGTGCTAACACTGGTGAAAAAATCAAATCGCCAGTCACATATCCACTGAAGTTTTGTGGCACACTGTTTTCAAGCATGGGGAATATCTTGATGAAATCCTGTCCCATTTCTTTCCGCCAGTCTTCTCCCTTGCCTGCCGTTGTAATATACTCATAGGCTGCCTCTGGGCTTGTCATGGGCATGTTCTTGGCCCAATTGCCTTTTGTCCCCATTCCGAACACACCATCCTCATCACGCCCATAAAACAACGCAACCTTGCCATCCCACTTAATGCTGAGATCATGACGATCATCATCTGTCAAATCTTGAAGTATTTCTAGGGCCTCTTGTGCTCCATCACTTCCATAGAAGAAAACAAGGTCCTCAATGTGATTGAGGTCCCTGCCCATCTTTTTGCGGTCAGCTTCTATTAGGTGACGTATTCTCATAGATACTCTTTGATCTCGTCTGGCACACCCATATCTTGGATTGTCTTGTCTGCTGCTATAGCCTGTGCGAAAGGCTTAACTAGGCGGGGATGATTTTTCTTGATTGCTGAAAAAATTGTTTCAAAACTATTAAGGTCTTTTGCTGTGCCAAGTCCCAATTTTTCAGCAATCTCATCGCCTGTTTTCCAAGGCCCGCCAATTACTTCATTCTCCCAGGCTTTGGTATAGCCCTTGCCATCTTTACGCGGCTTGAGTCGACGACGGACACGGACCAGGCCCTTGGTGCTTGAGAACATATAGCGTTCTACTTCAACAGGACGACCATCAGGAGTTTTTTCTGATCCTTCTTCACGATCAACAAACTGGCTTAGGGCACCAATTGCAATATTACGATGAGCTCCTTTATAGCGGCTTTCTTTTTCACTTGGCGCATGATAAAACGTTTTGAGCCATTCTGGATCTTCATCCATCATGTAATCAACTTGCACATATCCTGTGCGCTTTTTATCTGTGCTGAGTTCAGGATCGTAGTTTTGAATTTGAACACGGCTCATAAGCACAAGAGGACCTTTTACAGTGTCATCAACAATAGGCGACTTTTCTACTTGTGATTTGAATTTTTCAAAATCTTCTGGTTTGATATGAATTGCGACGTCAATATCGCCGCTAAATTCTTTCTTTCCTACGCTGCCAAGAACATTATTTTGAAGATCAATACCCAAGTCACGTTCAAGTTTCTGAAGTGTTGGTTTGATCTCATCAATGTGAATAGCACCAACTCCATCCATATGACCGCCTTCACGCAACTTGATTGGAGCGAGTTCAATGCCTTTAATTCTGCCTTTTCGTGGTCCACGACGGCTGCGTCGTTTATGACCTCCGCTTAGGATATCTTCGACTTTCATTGACCTTCCTTATGCCTCGCTCAAACTTTTTTGGATCCTGTGTGCGAATAGCATTTAGCAGTCTTTTGGTCAAATCGTGTGCCGTGTCTTCATCATATGTCTCATTGATAAGAGTCAATAGATTTTCAGTGCCTGCGATAACATTACGGGCCTTGGATTCGATAAAGTGCTCTTTATCCTTGTGGATATCAATACGACTGATTTCCTCAAGTATACTGCGAGTGCGCTTTTTCACCATGACGGGGTCCTTTTTCTAGTATTATTTATCCGTCACTCGCTTCTTTTTAGTATGGCCTTTAGTTTGTCACCATTGTTTATAGCTCTTTCGGTTCGATCAACCCGATCTTCAGTTTCTTTTGGCTTTTTAGCTAGCTTTTCATAAAGAGCATTGCCGGTTACTGTTTCAGCATCATCCTCATCTTCTTCCAAATCTCGTATTCTAAGACTATCAAGATCAAATCCCAAGTCAACCTTTTGTCCAACACCGCTGCTTGAACGAGTTTTCATAAACTGTATCTGAACTCGTCCACGCTCGCGCATGGCACGACTGGAGAAAATACCAATCACGTTGTCTGCTGTCTGAATCTTACTCAATCCACCTGATATGTGGCTGTGGTCAAACTCTACTTCATCAACAGCACCACGGTTTAGCTGGCTTGCCGTAGCAAAGAGGTAATCACCTTCCATTGCAAAGTTGCGCAATTCTTCTGATACGTGCTTATCCTTGAGAAACACGTTGTCGGCACTTACCTTAGCCTTTGCTGGCATCATAAGATCCAAATAGTCAACTAGGATAGCGTCGACTCGGATGTCGTTTTGGATCTGATATTCTTTAATATAAGCACGGAGATCATTGACATTGATGCCATTGGGCAACTGCACAATTTGCAACTTGCCTGACTTCTTGCTCTTCATGCTAACTTTGAGCGCAACGTCCTCCATGTTCTTGAATAGCTCTTTGGTTTGCAAACCAGTAATCATGCTATCAAGTCTCATTGCACACAAGTCTTCGCTGAGTTCGAGACTCACGTAAACAACATTGAATCCTTTTTCAACCCAATTGATTGCTAGGTTTTGAAGGAAGAGTGACTTGCCCGCGCCGCTTCCTCCAGCAAAAATATTGAGCTCTCCACGATTGAAGCCGCCGTATAAGTAATAATCAACCGTGGACCAGCCTGTGCTGGTTCCACCCTTGCGTTCCATGATACGCTGTAGTCGTTCTGCCGGATTTTCCCAATAGTCGGTACCTAGTTCTTTTGCTAGACCAATTTGGACTGCCTGTTTGATTAATTCCTCAACTGCACCATATTCCTTACGTTCTAACTTGTCTGTGGATTGCAGGATAGCTGCTTCAAGGGCTTTGTGTCGGCAAAATCGTTCAAAATCATCTAGGAACCAATTACGATGGTCTGCGCCAGCTTTGCCAATGTCTTGTAATTCCAGACCTGTTTTTGCTCTTATTTGTTTGATCTCAGGAACCGCACCATATTCATCAGCATACTCGCGGAGAAATTTAACACTATCACGTATGCTGCGGTCAAAATAACTTTCATCCAGAATTGAATTGCAACGCACAAATAATTCGTGATCACTTACTAGGAATTCTAGGTATAGTCTTTGTAACTCTGTATTGTATTCTTCAGCCATTAACTGTAAACATATCCTTGGTCTATATTTGTTTTGTCATAATTCAATGCATTAGATTCTAATTTCCACATCACAAACTCTTCTGGTGTAAAATAAATGTGGTATACTATAAGGTCGGGTCTGAGTTGACTTGTTGACATAAGTGAACCACCAGACTGATATAAACGAGACGTAGAAGTTAATTCATGTATCTCTACTCTTACGGCATGACAGCGCCATAATGGAGTATAATACCAGGACCATCTTGGTTCATCAATCCACTCATCAAATGTTCTAATATCCTGCAATTTAGTCCTTGAGAAATCTTTTTGCCAAAACTCTTATCTTGGTTGGGTTATCTGTTGCGCTTGACAATATGCTTTTTAATACAAAAGGCGAACCAAGTTTTTCACAGGCTTGGTTTGCATCTTTATACAACTCCATCCATTCTGGAAAGCTCACATGCCATCCCTGCTCAATTGCAGGGCCAATTAGAGAATTACCTGACCTGTCAGCATCTGGTAACAGCACGGTCTTCTTGTTCAATTGGTTGATCAAGCTAGCTTGTTCATTGCTGACACTGTTAGTGCCAAGTGCAACACCATCGATACTTATGGCGTCAAAATCTCCTTCCACCACAATCACAGCATTCCGTTCGGGCTTTTGTCTGTCAAGATTAAAAACAAAATGTGGTGGCTTGATTACTATATATTTGGGTGTATTAGCTGGCGGCGATCCAATAAATCTTGCATTGTGGCCAACTATCTTTCCTTTATACCTATAAGGCAGGATGATACGTTTTCGATATTTGAAATCAGCATCAGTATATGCCCAATCGTGCCAATGTAAAAGATGACGATCACTGAGCATAACCAATCCAGCTTCAAAGTTCTTGTTCATTTTGACTGGCGCAATGTCTGATATTAGTGATGTGCCTTCAGGTAAGCTTCTTTCAGGCCAGTCTGGTGTATAGGCAGGTTTTTCTTCTGGTAACGGATTGAGTAGATTTGCAGTTTCTTCCTCACGCATCAATTCGATATTTAGACGTTGTATATCGCTGCGATCGAATCCCATGCCCGAGAGTAGAGTCTGAACACCACTACTCATGCGATGACCTTTGGACCAACCTGTCTTAAAACCACAATTGAAGCAATGATAAACCCATTCATTATCAGAGAATTGAAAACCACCACGTTGTTTTGTATCAGGACGAGGTTCACCCATGCGAACACAAACAGGACAGTTTCCTGTCACCCAGCCTGAACTACTGGGCCGCCAACCGACGGTTCGGTTGCGAATAAACTCCACAAAGAAATGCATTTAGAATCAGTATATTACAATAGTCTGGACGTGTCTATCAGATGTTTAGAGCCACTGTAGTCTGGTCAATAACTTCAATTACAAAGCGGGGAAGGCTGCGGGTGCTGGTTTGGGCAACCAAAGTGCGGCCGCGCTCATCAGTGACTTCGACAATCATGCTATATAGTCCGGCCTCGAAAATATCAGTCTGGGCTGCGTTCATAAACAAAGTTGCAGCGCCGTCCATCAAAGGATCACTTACCATTGTGCCTTCGAAAACTTCAACATTTTCTGTATTGTATACGCGCGCCGTAATGGTAGATCCCACTGTTAAATAAGCTCGATTGGTGTGGTTTCGGAACGCAAAATACAACACTGTGTCCCATCCCTTATAAATCTGTATTGGATCAGGACTATCACTACCAACACGATATGTTCCTGCGCGGCGATCATTGATCGGACTGGAAACGTGTGGCGTATTATATACATAAACTGTCATGCAGATATTTATCAAAAATCACCAAGACGTTTTGCGTATAAATAGGTGCATGACAGGAAATATTAAACTAGAAGATTTGCTTGATGAGTATCCTTTTTTGACCGTAGCAGTTTACGGCAAGAATGAATATTTGGGCATCATACAAAATCAAGACGCAAACTTGATTAGCATGTATGTATTTGACGAAATCAAAACACCAGAACTTCGCAAAGCGTTTTTAGAATATGGTGCAGAATGGTGGTGGGAAACAAATCGCATGATTCCAATCAACATCATTCTTGGCAAACGTTTTGCACCCTTTAAGGATTGCTTGCGAACATTCAATATCAAAGATTTTGAGATCAAATATGGGCCAAGTGTTTGTCTCAAGGATATCATGCAAAAACGTGTAAAGCGAAAGAATGTTCAGCTGATTAGGCGTGCAGACTAGCTTCATATTGCATCACATCTTGAACAACGTCTTCTTCAAGGTAATTCATTATTAACATGTATCGACTTGAATGACTAACATTTGGCATTTGGCTATGCAATGTTCTTGCATCCCAAACTATCATATCTCCATATGTGATTTGAGGTTGTTCACATTCCCTTAAAAATTGTTGTGTGTAATCTCCACGATAACATTTCTTTATATCCCAGTATTTTCGATGACTACCAGGAACAAATGCTGTTATGCCAGCTGTAACTTTCATGTCATGCATGGGCATTGCAACTTGTATTCCAAGCCTGCGGTCAATTTTTTTATTCCAAGGCTTATGTCTATGTGGTGTATCGATATGTGGTCGTATAGTATTGTTTAATTCTGTTAATACACTGGCATCAGCATGATAAAAAACCGGACGATCTAGAAGTTGCTCAACAACAGGGTCAACATTGGCACGTATTTCTCTGACTCGATTGTTTTGATTGAGTGGTAGTGTCCAATAATTTGCCCATTCAACACTGCGGTGATAACACTCATAATAATTTCCATTTATGTCATGACCACGCAGAGGAATATCAAATGTGTCTTTATGATATACTAGGCTATAGAGAGAGGTAGGTGAAACGAGGGTTTTCCAAACAGCATATCCATGTTCATTTAAATGATCAATTTTATTCATTTATTTTTTCAACCAATAAATTCATATGTAATTTGACAGCCATTGCATAGCCGACAGCATGGCTTTTCTTAAAGTAGTAATCGTCGTTACGTGGGCGGGTCCAGACATGTTTCATGACATGATCCCACTCCTTACCAACAAGTGATCTTTTTGCTGGTCGAATCATAGCCAAAACCGCTGCTAATTGCTCAACATTGCGTGGCTTCATTTGACGACAAATGTCATGGTGTCCACGTATGTGGAATAGCATATCACAGAAATCTTTTTCCTCTAACAATTCCCACACAGGCTCTCGTTCAAGCAATTGATTCATGTGCTGTTCATCTTTTACATCCTTATAGATACCGACATTGAGAACATCAATTTTGAAATATCCCAAATCCTCGGCTTCTTGGTAATCAATGCTACAACGACCAGTTAAAGGATCTTCTGGCACACGATGGAAATATACACCAGTATTATGAGCCCTGGGTTTTTTACCACTGTGGTTGCTTGCGATTGTATGACGAAATAGCTTTAGAATTTTGTCACGATCTGGTGTGTCAATATCGATATCTGTTACTGCTGGTTTCATTTATATCATACCCATGTCATCTTAAATAACAAAAATGTTTCATCATCAGGAAAAACCAATGTCAATCCATCCAGGACGGCGCCATATTCATCACACCATTTTTCCAAAGCCTTATTAATTTTTGGATGGCCCCAATAAGTGTAATCAGATAATAAAATCATGACTTGGTCTTGATCTGAATCGATTCTGCTATCTGACGCAATTGCTTTTATTGGAAGGAACAAATACTTAGGTTGTTTTGACATCTAATATTCCTTCAATCCACTTAACGTCTCTTTGGTTCAGTTCTAATTTGCGTTGCCAATAAGAGAGATCAATTGTCTCAGCAATATCATTTAACAGTTCATTTGGTAATTCATCAAGAGCGTCTTTGGCTTTGCTGTATCCTAGAAATACCCATGGAGATACCTTGCCCATTTTTATATCATTGACCAACGTATGTGGTTTGACCTCGCGCCAGTATTCTGTCCAGTGATATCCTGTGCGTTCTGACCAGCTATCAGCATGTATAACAAAACGCTCTAGAGCGCGCTCTGCTGTTTCCCGTTTGCTTTGTTCAGCCAGATATTGGTTGTATATGCTGTCCTTGCACCACCTGTCTACGGGCGTCTTCTCACGTATCAGCCAGCTTAGATAACGCTCTGGTGCTAACACGCGGGTTTCGAGAACGTAAAGTCCAAAACGAACAAAAGCCCCATAATATTGACTTTTTGCAAATTGTTCGTATGTTTTATGACCACTAGCGCCCATAGCGATACGATACCAATCATCAAAAAACTTCAGGCCCAATTTAACATGTTGCTCGTCGCGTTGAAGGAAACGCTTCTTGATCTTACACATGTGATTAGTCAATGAGCTTTCGCGCTTGAAGGTATTTCCACAATACTCACACTTGAAAGTCATTTGAGATATTCTTTTACCTTGTTCTTGGGTATGCCGGCGTCCTCAAGCATATCGCGAACGTCTTGTTCGCTCATTGAATCCAATGCCATTGCCAACTCATCGTCTTTTAGATGAGGGTATAGACCAAGATAGAATTCCTCAAGCTTTGCATTGCCCTTGCTTGACTTCTTTCTCTTGCCAGGTTTGATCCAAGCGTGAAACTGGTTACTGCCAATACCAACACATTGCATGAGACGAAACTGCAAATCAGGATAGTGACGCAGATCGTTAAAATTGACGTTGACTAGTTCGTTTGTCATATTGAGATAAAAATGGTTGATGTCATCAACCTTACTGCTCGTGCTAGAACAGTAACGCATGAGGACCCACATGCTCAACTCTTTTTTGTCGTCTTCATTGAGATTGGCATACCAATTATACTTGCGTAAATCAATCGCAGACATCTCTTCTTTAATTGTTGGCATCTCGTTTTTCCGTTATTCAATAGACCTAACATATTCATTATACACATATACGGGCGGTCATTATAGTGTTTTGATCCATCCAATGTCGTTAGCTGACCTGGGAAGAGTGGTAGATAGGGGGCGTATACAATTGCACGGTCTACCATAGTTCGCTTATGTCGAGCACATCAGGAACCTTGCTGGTTTCTTTGACAAAGAACGCGCAGTTTGATCCGTCTTGATCTCCCATTGGCACTGCTAACAAATGTCCTTGTTTGAGTTTAGGAAAATGCCATTTAACCTCGCTGTATACATTGACGATTTCAATGGTTTGATAGCTGGGCATGTAGCTTGAGATAGGATTAATAGTAAACGCTGAAAACCCTCTGTCATTAAGTGACGTGATAGGTATAACTTCAGGCTCACCAATTTCGCTGTCACATATGATCAAACTCCAGTCAATAGGCATCTTAAATGTATAATCACCCACTTGTAATACTGCTGCTGGAGCATTGAAGATCTCCAAAAATACGAGCGGCATAAAGTAGTAATCAGGATTTTGCTTGTCACTGTAATCGAGAACGCAATAGCGAATATCATCAATCTCATCAGGTACGAAATCCAACTCGTAAGTTTGATTTTCACTGGTTAAGATTTTCAACTTGGGGTTCCTTTAATACTCGTTTCCCTAATTCACGAATCAGTTTTTGGTCTTGTCGCCAATCTACTTTGTTGATCTTGAAAGGATACTCGGCCTTTTTATAAAACTTCTTCCTTGACGTGAGATGGCGTTTACTAAACTTGGCTGAACTACAAATGTCGTAAATGTTGACGAAATCTTTATCCTCAGCACGGCGCAATCCGCGCCCGATACTTTGAATCACACGGATAAAGCTCTTGCCAGGTTCCACAAGCACCATATTGAAAATTCGGGGAACGTTAATACCCACGGCCGCGACCCCGTAGGTTGCAACGATGATCTTTCCATCGCTGTTTGAAATATCTTTGTAATGTCCGCGGCGGTCTTCGTTCTTCATCTCGCCACTAACAAACACGGTTCGGTCTTCAGGTAGCCTCTCTAGTAGGCCTCGTCCAGCCTTTACCCTATCGACTAACACGAGTGTATTTTCTTCACCAGCGATAGCCATGATAAATTCTGCCATGTAGTCTAGTCTTGCGCTGTCAGTGGTAAGATAACTCAACTCACTCTGATAGTTATCATAAAGCACATTGTCTTGCATCTGTATTATGTCAACGTGACAGTTTGATAGCACCCCGTCAGCTTGTAGTGTAGCGGCTGCTAGCTCTCCCACAACTGGCCCCAACGATACCTTGAGGCCCACTGCGGCGTGTTCTTCAGGGGGTATGGTGCCCGTTAGCCCCCAACGTATTGGTATGTTACGGAACGCGCCGACCAGCATGGCCTTGAGGACATCAGCCTTGGCGCCGTGTGCCTCATCAACAATCACTGCCATGACTCCACGTGTGAAGTCCTCTAGACTCATGTCGCTTTTGCCGTTCTTGAAATTCTTCTGTATGATCTCTAGGCTTTGCCAAGTGCAGATGGTGTGGGTGCGATTGTATTCTTTGCGATCACCATAATATACTCCCACATCCAGACCCAGATTTTGGTAGTCTTCTTCTGTTTGGGTAACCAAGCCTTTGTTTGGCACAACCACAATAGTTCTAGCGCCGCCGTCGCTGCCAGTTGTTAGCTTGTGCATCACTAACTGTTCTTCTGTCATACTGCGCTCGATGAGGTCGCTCAGGGCGGCTGTAATAAGTGTCTTGCCTGCTCCTGTTGCTACTTCTTGAACACTGGATTGGTTCTTCAAAAAGTTATTGATGATCTCTAGTTGATAGTCGCGCAATATAACAGGTTCGCCGGCGACTGGATGACCTTCAGGCCATACACGATCCGCAAAGTGATCTACATCAATTGGAGTGAGTTCTAGATCATACTTATTGCGATTGTCAATTAGACTGACCTCGTATCCTTCTTCAAGGAGCGAGGGCAGAATATCTTCTAACAAATTTACATATGTTTTGCCGCCTAGAGCGAAGAAGTTGGTCTTGCCGTCCCATCTACCCATTTTAAAAGCCGGGACGTGATAAGCATGAGGTAGCATGAAGCTAAACTCATCATGTAACTTGCGCCTAGTAGACGTGTTAAGACCGTGAATTTTACAATTCACTTCATCGAGCAGCTCGATTTTTGCTTCCATGTTAATAATAATACACTTTTTATCTATGATTGTCAAATACTTATCATAGATGAGTGCGGGTCGGACTCTTGCCCGACCCGCTTGACCAACCAGGGACGCAATGATGGAAAGGAGATGATACTGGCTGGTTAATTCATAACATACATTTATTCTTTAATGATGTCAAGAAGATACTTTGAGTAATTAGAATGTTCGTGGTGGAGCAGAAGGTTCAGTGATTGATAATACTATTTTGAGCATAACAAAGTCGTTATCTGTAAGTTCGAACCACCAAGAATATGGTCCTGATGGTCCGGACCGCGCGACGGGAACATAACGCACTTCGTCATTTAAAAATGATCTGAACCAGGATTTCATGTCTTTCATTTGGACATGACTATCATGATAGAAGACAACTGTATTATCAAAATCAAAATCCCATCCATCAATACCATCTGGTATATTCATAATCAGTTTCCATCTTCTATCGATTTAAAAAGGTATTTAGGATCACAGAACTCTTCAATGGTGCGATGCAAGATTTTGCTCTCACTGCCAGCCTGTCCCCAGTCTTCCACATAGTGGATCGAGATCATGCCTTGGTTAATAGGCGAAAGGTCCACTTCAGTGACGTAGAGTTCAGGTGTAAATCTGTATGCTCTGAGCGGCTCGCCTGCGTTTTCCTGTGGATCAGACGCTTCTGTATCCACAATACACTGTGCGATCTGCAGGACTTCCTCCTGCAGATCAGCATATTCACGAAGCGATTCCAGGTTCATGTCACTTCCCCCGCAAGCAAGTCTGGTCTGCATACGTCTGCCAACTATCAGGATCCATGCGAGCAAGGTCCGCAATCTTCTTGACCATACGCAGGCTAAGTTCGCGCAGTGACTTCTGGTTGACCTCGATGTAAGTGAGGATACGATCAATCATCACATCATCAAACTTGTAGGACGTCAACATTCCATCACGCACAATCTGCTTGCAGCGGAGAAACTTTTCATGGCTGTCGTGGATACCCATGTCCAGGTAGTGGCAGCGGCTAACAATAGCCTTGAGGTGCTCACCAATCTTGCCGCGCGACTTTTCAAAGTCAAGGTTGGTAACAAAGATAATGCTACCTTCAAACTCGAACTCGTCAGGTATGCCGCGATCTTCAAGCACACGGCTTTCAGTGCGCCAGGTCAACTTGCGCTTCTTGCCCGAGTCAGTGGCAGCTTTGAGCATGTTGATGCCAGCTTCGTCATTTAGGACGCTGTCGCTATCGTCCAGAACAAGCAGGCTTCCTTCTGCACGGTATTCCCAAAGCAATTGGTAAAGGCCCAGTGCGCTTGCACTTGCGACCTTCTCGACGCCGCGCTTCGCAGTCTCATCATGCAATTCGGTGTCAGTGACCTTGTCCATGACATCCAGGCTCTCCAGCGTGGTTTCGATACCAAAGCTTTTGCCAACACCAGGAGGACCTGTAACGATCATAGCGCGGACATGGCCTTCAACTGCCGCCATGGTCATACCATCCAGCACTTGAAACTTTTCACGCATACGATCCATGATCTGCTCGTCAGTCTCGGCTTGGACTTCAGGTTCGGCCTGTGCTTCCACGGGACGGATAACAGCGGTGCTATCATTGAGTTTGACATCGTTTTCGCTGTCGATCAGGACCCGCACCTTGCGCTTTTGTCCGATCGGCGTGCCGTCAACTGTGACATACATGCCCTTCTTGCCCATGCGCGGGCTGAGCTCCATGGTGAACGGCTGGTTGACAATTTCTTGCTCTCCGTAACGTCCACGCTTGACAATGATCTCGGTCATTTTATCTCCTATTGCTTACCCATGTAATCTAGCAAAAGGTATTGGTAGTGTCAATGACAAAGGCGCCCCTTGGAGCGCCTTTGTCTGTTTTATTTTCAGTGGGTTACTGGGTTTCTCCGATCTTGACACGGTTGATCACTGTTTCCTGGCAGCCAGTAAAATCATTGACTTCCTGCTTCTTGACCGTGCCCGTGATCTCAATAGTCTTGCCATTGATCGTGCGGGCCATATCACCCAGCTTCTCGTTCATGAAGAACTTGATAAGCTTTTCATCTTCAGTAACAACTGTCGCAAGATGAATATGATGACGGGGGAGAAACTTGACGTCCATGACCCGGGCCACGACCTTGATACGTTGACGCAAATCACCAACGTAGCCGTTGGCTTTATGGCTGGCATGAAACTCATCCATTTGGTCGCGCTTGTCGGCCATCCGACGGCTGTTGGGAAGGCTGACAATCATAGCCAGCTCTTTGTTAACGTCAATCTCACCTTTGTCAAACATCCTGCTCAACTGGAGATTGTAGTCATTGATCAGGCCGTCACGGCCATGCTTGACAAGGTTATCGGCCATCTTGTCCATGAGCAAGACCTGGTCAAAGTAGCTGAAGATTTCCTGTGCCTTCTGTTCATCTTCTGATGTGGTTTCGACACGATAAAGTTCCACACCATCACCATTGGTCTGTGGTTTGGCGCCGTGGCGAACCCGCAACGTGCGGAGAGCAACCGTGCGGTTGTCATCAACACGCTGATCAGTATCTTGATCGTAGTATCCCTGGTTGGACTTGATAAAGCCTTGTTCGCGATCAATCGCAACGGCGACAGCAAGTGCCTCCATCAGGGGATATTTTTCTTTTGTAGGGCGATATCCAATCATCGGACTTCCTTCTGATTTGTAATACTTCTAATGTTGTTAGTATACTGCGAGACGCCCCGGGGCGTCAAGCAATTTTATCGTATTCAGGACGATGTTCTGCACCAATCTTCAGTGCATAGAGGTAACCAATTCCAAGCGCCAGAAGCGGGCAAGCTACCAAAACAATCAAGATATCCATGTTAGTTCCTTTTTGAGGTTTAGTCGTTGAACACAACAGCACTGAGACCTTGTCCCGGGCTGATGTAGTGAAAGGCGAGAATGTCCTCGCCACTTGCGTCACGCTCCACTTTCTGGAGCATGAACAGACGAGTGTCGCCAGTGCGAGCACTGCGAATGTAGAAGCAGCCCATCTCGCGGATTTGGAGTTCGCTGACTTCGGCGAGGAACAGGTTCTTGCTCTTGTCGAAATCAAACTTTCGGCTGCTGATCGTTGCAGGCTGGCTAGACGCAGTATTGCAACCTGGAGTCAGTGCAGCGAGCATTTCAATTTTGGATGCCATGTCCATCTCCTTTGCTTACCTTACCAATATAAGCAAGGTAGCTTGGTTTGTCAACCACTCTTTCAACTTTTTTAGGAGTAGCGTTCCAAAATCATTGCAACCACGATGAAGATCAACACGATAGCGATGATCCACAAGACAAAGTGGAAGAGAAGTATGAACGGCCAAAACAACATGTAGACGTAGACCAAGATGTTGCCCCACTGTGTTGCACTCACCGTCCAGGAAAAAATGCCTGGCGCGGCCAGCCAAATGCCAACAAGGTATCCGATGAGCAGATACATGATTGTTTGGATAAGGTTATCCACGTTAGAATCCTTTATTTTCTGATTGACTATACATGAACGACGCCAACATGTCAATCTAGACTGATATCTTCCATGCCCGCCGTGCGAAGCTTGGTGATATTGTTAATTTGGAAGCTTTTGTTATCCAGTCCCTTCATGATGGCTAGATATTTGTTGCGGACGAGTGCAAACTCATTGACCAAGTGCTCCATGTCAATGTAGTCCTGGTCGCCTTCCGCAAACTTGTCAGCATCACGGCTGCTGAGTGCTTTGTTATAGTGCTCAAGATATTTGCGATACTTCTCACGATGTATCTTGCGAAGTTCGATGTTGAGATATTCCAAGATAGCATCAACCTCTTGTAACTGAGCAAAGCGATAAGCTACATCACCTGGTATACGTTTGCTGTTCGCTTCGAGGTTACCCGACAAGAATGTTTCCTTGCGGGCTTCCTCTAGCTCTTTTTCATAATAACTGATTGCAGGGACAATATTTGATAAGTTGTCCTTGACTTTGTTATACCATCCAGACATTATTCATCCCAGTCTTCGTGGTCTTGATCCTCAATCATATTTTCCTGAACATATGTTCGCAGTGCCTTGTCAAATGTATCACAGACTCCATATAGTTCTGGCCCGGCGACACTGAGATCAACAAGGCCCGCCTCGTCAATAGACGTAATAAAGTGTTCCGCTGCGCTGCGTTGATCTTTGACTGGCACATAGGTTTTTATGCCAGACCAAAGTTCAACTAGAGCAACCACTTCAGTAGTGTGTAGACTCATGTTTATTCCTCATTTCGGGTCTATTTATATTTTATGATTCTGTTGATTGATCTTCAAACTCTTGATCATCATCGTCTTCCAACTTGATTTCATGTTGGTCGAATTCTTCCATGATCACATCCAAGCAACTGTTAGTATTGGCTTCCCAATGCTTACGGAATTCCTTGGTGACTTCACCAGTGGCTGGGCTAATATATTCCAGCTTGTTACCAGTTTTCTTGAGCAAGTCATGTGCTTCAAAGAAATCAACAAGGCCGCTGTATGGATCCATGCCAGTGTCCCAAGGTATCCTGACTTGAACACTTTCAAATGGTTTGCTGTAACGGCTTTTGACAACCTTACAGGCTGCGCGGATGCCGTGAACTTTGCTTGTCTTGTTGCCTTCAGCGTCTTCTTTGAGTTTGAGCTTCTTGATAGCAACCACAATACTAGCTGCATAAATCATGCCACTACCACCTGAGATCTTGTCATCTGGATCAAACATGTCCTGACTTGCATATGTATGGTTTGTGCACACCATGCCGATGTTAAGATCACCAAACATATTGACACAGTTAGTAACAAGTGCTTTTAGTTGGCGTGCTTTGCGACCCATGTCACCTTTCATGTCACCTTTTTCAAACTGATTGATGTCGGTTGGTGTGAGCAACATTCCCAAACTGTCTACTACAAATAGAATCTTGGGTCGGTCTTCGTCTTCGACTCCTCCATATTCAGCGCGGTAATCCTTAACAAAATCACTGATAACTTTCGCAACATCATCAATCATGGCCATGTTAAGCTTGAGCAGCTTGTTTTCGTCAGTGTCCACGCCAAGGGCATGTAGCCAGCTTTCATCCAATGCGTTTTCACTATCAATCAACACGACATAAATGCCTTGCTCTTGTGCGTGACGCACTAGATTACCAGCCGCAATAAAGCTCTTGCCAGCGCCGCTTTCACCTGCAAGCATTGTGACCTTGCCGAGAGGAACGCCTTTATGGAAATCATTGCTGATGAGTTTGTTAAGTGTGTAATTACCTGTTGAAATCCAGGTGTTTGGGTCACGGAAGCCTACACTCAGTCCCGTAACGCTTTTCGTAATCGATTTTCTAAATTTGCTTACATCAAATGCTCGTGCCATGTATTTCTCCTCAGTTGGCAAAATGGACGGGCCTAATGGCCCGTCCTGGGTTTGAGTGTGAAATTAACCGGCCTCTTTACGAGCTCGGATGGCTGCGAGAATATCCTTCGCATGCTTGCCTCCGCCAGAAGATTCTTCTGGAGTTTCCACAGGTGCTGTTGCCGCTGTGGCCTCCTCTGAATCTTCGGCTCGGGTCTCCACGCTTTTAGCCGCGGCAGGTTCGGCTTTGGGCGTAGAGGCTTTTGCGGCACGGTCGCTTGCTCCGCTATTGGGTGCATCCATGCCGTATGGACGGTAATAGTCTGCGAAACGTTCTGGGTCGTAGAGCTCTCCGTCAACGCTTGCTTCAAACATCTGGAAGATGATGTTTAGATCTTCTTCTGTTGGACGCTTGGGCAAGAAATCATTCAGGCTGAACAGTCCATGCTCTGTGATAGCATCACGCTCATCCTGATCTAGGCTACGTTCCTTACGTGCCCAGTTGCTTGTAGTGTAATCAGCATACTGACCCTTCTTGGTCTTTGTGATGCGGAAGTCAACACCTTGATCATAATCAGTTGGAAGATGATCGCCAAAGTCTGGATCCATTAGAGCACTCTTGATAATGTTATGGATCTGTGTGCTAATGACAAAACGACGGATGGGATTTTCCGGTGTTTCTTCTTCAGTGAATGCACTGTTAACGACCAAACCTTGGTATAGATAACTGCGCTTCTTCCAATACTTGCGAGCCATGTCTTCCATGCTGGGGTCCTTGAACCAAGGACGAATCTCTTCGTGGACAGGGCACTTCATGCCACTCCACATCTCAACACAAGGAACCTTGATAGTGACAGGCTTTGCTTCGTCCTGTCCTTTGATTCCACTGAATGTGAGATTGATCATCTGACGTTCGCGCCAGAAGAAATCGTTATCGTCATCTCCATCTGGGAGGAAACGAATCACGCTTGTTTCATTTTCCGGGGTGTTCCAGTGTGGGTATATCTGGTTATCGCCACCAAATTTTTTCCCACCTTTACTCTGCTCCTGCTCGAGCAGTTTCGCACGAATTTCTGCGAGTGTTGACATTGTATTTCTCCTATATTAGCCTATGTTTGTTACCGGTAATCCGGCTCATGTTAGTTTCGAGACAAGCAAGTTAAAGCTAACTCCTTGAATATACACAAAAAACCACTGAGTGTCAATAACTCTTTGATTTCCGTGCACATTTATTTATCAGAAAAATCCTGCGAACTTAGGATGAGACTTGATAATCTCAAACTTTTTAGCATTCAATCTATCATGAATTTTGTCAGCACGGATCTCTAGTAGGTATTGATCTAGCGGTTCAATATTGGTCTTGACTGGTCCTTGCCATGCATCCATTGCATTAGGCATATCGCGAATTTGCTGTTTGATTTTTTCAGCGGCTTCTTTCTGACCACGATATAATAGTTCATCATATTTGTCCCAGAGTGCATCTCTTTCGTCATTATAATCTTCAATGAATTGATGAAGGCTTTTGTAAATCTTACCAAGCACGACAAATTCTTCACGTTCACGTTTGTGATGTTGTCCTCTTGATTTAGCGTTAGCATAGCCCCAGTTGAAAGGTATAATCTTGTAACGTTGTGACAGTTTTGTTTGATCTATAACATAAACGATATCTGCCCAATGCTTGGCATAATTGATGTCGCGTGTAAGGCTAACACCTTTGAGCCAAAAGCTATCTTTATATTCAGGATGATCGTCTTTCAATCGTCTACCACCAGGCCAGAATCTCTGAGTTGTTCTACCTTCGATTCGATTTTCTTTTAGTTGCTTTGCTGCATGATCGAAACGCACCCCATGATATAGGGGTGCGTCTCTGCCTTCAGTTATTTGATGTAGTCTCATGCGCCGAAGAGTTTGCGAGTATCACTGTAACGGTTCAAAGTCTCGTTGATAGCATCAAGCTCAGTCTCGTAAACATTTTCACTATCAGACTCAAGCTGTTGCTCGTCAACTTGACCGGCGCGCTTGATAACGTTGATTGCCTGCATGGCCATGTTGATGTATTTTCCACCAAGATCATGAACTGCATCTGATACTTTCATCATCATGTTGCTGAGTTCATCATCCTTGACGGCTGGCGCCAAAAAGTCTACCATTGCTGCGACTTCAGTTGCTGGGTCGTTGAATCTCTGGTTGGTTGGTGATTCTGGATCATCAAAATCAACCTCACGATTGAAGTAAATGTCGTCTTTGTTTTTCATTACATAACGCGCAAGTGATACAACCTGCTGCTCTAGTTCTTGACGATTGCGGTATGTTTCAATAACCCGTGCAACATAAGGAAGACTGTCTGCGATGCTTTCATCAAAATATGTCATTGTGGTTTCACTTTTGAGTTCGTCAATACGCTCTTGCGGCACTTCGCTTTTTTCCGTTGTGAAGCTTTCCAGTTGTGTCTTGTAACCAGTTGGGTTAGCCATCTTCTTGAGGTTATTGCGCAAACCACTGATACGTGATGTGATTTCTTCGCCTATCTGTTGGTCTTCAAAAAAGTCATTTCGACGATTTTTACGATTGAACTTCTTGAGCTGATTGAGCTCTTCCATTGTTTCGTAAATGTGCTGTCCAAAGTCATCAAACGGCGTACCGCCTTCCTTAACATGGCGGGCCATGGCTTTTGCAGCGGTGATATTGTTGCTTGGAAACTTGAAACGTTCGCCTTCACTATTTTCAATGAAGATGCTTTCGATCTGCCGTGTTCTTGCGCCACGCTTTTCTTCATCTACATTGCGCTTATGACGAACAATGAGACGAGCGTCTCCTAGTTCGTTAACGCTTTTACGTGCTGATCCGTGCCAGCCGCTGAAGCCCTCACTAACTGATTCAGGCAACTTGCCAACTGGTCTGGCTGTAGGATCAACCCCATCAAGATCTCGTTTTTTCTTAAATCTTCGTGTAAACCCTCTGTTTTCTGCACGATCTGCATCTGATCCGGGTCCTTTTACATCTCTTATTCGTTTATCAAAATTCATGTATGTTTTCTGATCAGCCTTGTATCGTTTTTGCCTTAGCTTATCGCCGGCGTCAACTCCATGATTATATGGTGCTGTTGAACCTTTTGTTTTCAATACCTGAGCAGCACGTTTTTGTGATCTCTCATCTTGATCTTTCGGATCGCCCCTGCGGATACGACCAGCAGTAGCTGGATATGAACCGGCATGAGGATTATTTCTCCATACAGGATCCGTAATTGCACCTTGCTTCATAGCTTTCTGTCGTGGTGTCAATTCATTTAATTGATCTGTCTCATCAACACGGTCTGGTGCATTTTCAGGATCACCTGTCTTAGCAAACCTTTTGGCGTGAACATGGTCTTTGAATGTTTTCATCGTGCCTTCTTGGTTTTTTGCCCACCAGCCGCCATCCTTCAATTTCTTTACAGTGCCTTCGGCTTGTGCACCACCCCAACTTGATTCTTTAGTCATAACCTTAACCCTCTTATTGTTTTTTGCGTCGCGGATTTCACAATTCTGGCCTGGTTTAATATCTTCCATTTTCACATTCTCCTTGACCCGTGATGGATCTGGTTGTCCATCATGAATCATTTCATAGTAGGATAGGATTGCATCATAATTTGGCTTGAACAAAAGACGATCTGAAAAACTAAGTTCTTCATTTTCCTTCCACTTCTTTTTAATTGTTGCACGAGTGATTGGCTCACCTTTATGTTCCTTATAGAGCTCTGCCGCCCAAGTCTTGGGATTTCCAATACTTGCTTTTCCTTTGAAATATACCTGCCAGCTTGGATGAATAGCCGAACCACCCTTTAGATCAAATGATTGCTGAGTGCCTGTGTGTTCTTTAACCATGATCTGCATCTTCTTTCCATTTGTAGTATTGCGAATCTCACAGTGCTTGCCTGGCTTGACATCCTGCGTTGCTTCCCATTCTCCATCGCGAATCTTTTTCATGACTGCTGCTCGCGTCATCTCTCGTGCTTCATTTACTGATTCATCTACAGGAATCAATGTGTTTAACGGGCGGCGCATTGTTCTTCCTTTGTCATCTTTCCCGTCAGCAAATGTTTTCATTTTACCCATATATTCAACGCGGTCAAAACCAGTGATTGTCATTACATTGCTGCTACTTTTGCTTGGAAGAACACGTTGTCCTACTTTGAATTTTCCACCCAGCGGTTTTGCTGCTTCTTCTACCTTGTTTTTTGCCATGTATGCGAAATCCTTGGGTCCAATTGATTTGCCAAATGTCTTAACTGTGTATTCAATAATATAACGATTGGCTAGGTTACGTAGTCCCTTGAGCATTGCTGCGATGTCCTTGGGTTCTGTGTCCTTGGACAAATTAACAACAATTTCATTAGATGATTCATCAGCAACAAAGTTAACCATCATCTGGATATCCTTAGCATAGAAGCGGCGGGCTTCAGATGGATCTACAACCTTTTTGCCGCTTTCTGTGAACAATACAATATCGTGACCAAAACCCTTAATGATTTTGAATATCTGTTCTGAAATATGCTCAATTGAACTTGCCATACTGTTATTTATCCTGATCTATTATTTTAACATTAGGGTTTCTTCTCTTGACGCGATCAACAACGTGTGATAGATATTCCTGACCCATTTTTGTTGAACTGCTACGTTTGATAGCTTTGTTCTTTTCTCTAGCATAATCCGCAGCGGCTTGATATAGCTCACTTGCGAGTCCACGATTACGATAATCTTCATCAACAATGACGTGCTTGAGCCATAGTTCATCATTGTCATATGGATTTATTTGTAATGCTAGACTTGATACAACTCGTTGCCCATCAAAATGAGCAATGTGTATTTCTTTATCCATTTCATTTACATGAAGATAGCGTAGCCTTTCAAATGTATCCTGATTGACATCTTGGTTACGGGAAATGAAAAGAGCTAGATCATTTCCCGGCATGATTTTCATCTGTATGTCGTTATTTTCAAATAGATGTCGATATCTCATCACAATATTCCGATGGGCATGGGTCGTCTTAGTTCAGCATCATCAAAACTATCCTTGAGATCAGTGAATGCGTCCTCATCATATTTGGCAACTTGCATGGCCATGCGAACAGCAAGGAGGGTTGACATGACAAGATCGTCTGTATCCCCGTCCTTTGCTGCATAGCTGTTTCCCTTTGCTACAAAAGTTTTGAGTTCGCGAGTAAGGTTCTTGCTGCGAACCTTCATTGTTTCTTCTTCAACCCAACGCTTGAGCTTTGCGCAAGAAGCAAGTTTTGTGCCGTGGGTTGTGTTAAACCCTTTTCTATATCTTCTTACGTTACCCCGTCGCCTTGGCTCACTAAGGAAAATCCCTGGCAGATTTTCTTCACCCATTTCTTCGATAGAAACTAGGGCGGCTTCACCTAATGTATTGTTTTCTACACTGTAGTAGATTTCACTATTCGGTGCAGCATCTTCAAGCTCTTCCAAAATACTTTTTAATACTTTGATTTGACCTTGGACTGGAGTCTTATTGTGTTGCCATTCGCCAATCTGACGCATGCCAGGTATAGCAAATACTTGAATAGCAGAAGGGTCGCCGCCCGTTCCTAGGCTTGGATCTAGTGCCACTAGATAGGTTTGCTCATCACGAATTGCATCATACCATCGGATCTGGCCGCTTCGACGCAGTGGCTCCATGCCGAGGTCCATTTCGGAGAGGAAAATAGAATTGATAAGAGTTTCATCGAACGCAATGAATTCACATTCATGCTCACGGCGAAATCGTTCATCGCCAATTTTGGATCTTTCGTTCGTTGCCCATTCTTGATCGCGATCTGGATGTTGATCCCACTTAACAATATATGGACGGAAACCATTTACGCCTGTTTCTGTTTCATTACCAAACTCATCAACGCGACGATTAGCTTGCTTCCAGATTTGAGCAAATTGGTCGTCATCTTGGTTGGGTGTTGAGGTAATAATACACTTACCACCAGTACTCAATGTTGGTGAGATACTGGTCCAAAATTCCTGGGCCACACGTGGCGGCACAAAGGCAAATTCGTCCAAGTAAACTAGTGAAAGTGAAAGACCACGTCCGGTGTTTTCTGTGGTAGCTTGCGCAACAATTTTACTACCGTTGTCAAATTCAATGCTTCCTTTATTATATGCTGTTACGCCAGCCCTAATATAGTCTGGGCAACTTTCATACATATAACGTAGACGTGTCATGATTTCTTGTGCACCGTCACGTTTGTGAGCAGCAACTAATATGGTGCTATCCGGCTTAAACATAGCATACCAAAGCAAGTATGCAGCCGCGCAAGTGGACTTACCAGTCTGGCGACTAAGCAAGCTGATTGAATAACGATAATCATTGTAGCTGTTGATCAACCCTTCCTGATAGTCAAACAACTGGAAAGACATCCGTCCTTTTGTTGGATGTTGAATATAACAATAGTTTCTAATGAAATGTAACGGATTAACTGAGCAAAGTGCGAGCTCTCTCAGTTCTTTTTGTGACATCGCCTGTTCTTGATACGGGCGTTTGACAAGATCTGTATTTACAGTATTCACCGTTACTCCTTACAGATTCAAACAGGACCCATAAAGAAGAGCTCGTTTAGCCCTTCTTTTTATGTGCCTTGTATTCCTTGAGCATACCCTCTTCAGTATGATCTTCTTCAATCTGAACTTTTTGTGGGTCTGCATTGAGATAACGACGTAGGCTCAAATCAACTGTTTCACCTTCAGGAGGCTCTTGATAATGGCCACGATCATCATACTGCTTATAGATACTATTGGACCATTCACGCATTTGCTGTTGTTCGGTCTTGGCTGACTTTTTAGACTTTTCTTTATCCTTAGCAGCTTTCTTTGCTGTTTCTTTTTCGTCACCATCGCCGTCGATATCAGCAAAATCTGGTTTCGCTTCTTCTTCTTCGAGTTCTTTAGAATCCTGTGCGTCTTCCATTAGGTCACGGATTTGATACATGTTGCGTCCTGACTCGTCTTGTGGCAATTTTTTTGCTGTTTCATTACCTGCGAGCTGGCGTAGTCTGTCGAGTTCTGTTTTATCCATTTTAGTCCTCTGCTTTCTTCAGATGATCTGCACGCTCTTTGGCAATCTCTTTAAGGAACGAATCTTTAAACTTTTCTCCGTAAAATTGCTCTGGGTCGGGTTGCTCAACTTCACTGTATTCTTCGTCAGTTAGGCGTGGTTCATAATTCTCTTCTGGCATCTCATCTGCCTCGTTTTCAATATGTAGAGGCTCTAGCTTGTTTCGAACGATTAGAAAACGTTCATGGATGCCCATTTTTTGTGTTAGTTCAGCAAGCAACTGAAGTGGGCTTGCTGGCTGACGCGTTTTGAAGTCGACCATGTAAACCTCTGCGGCATCAATACTGCGGAAATCACGTGGATTACGCTGTATAATTGTTTTCTTTGGCGTTGTGATATCAAAGCCGTCATACTTTCTTAGGTGCAACTCCATTGCGTCGAGCTGCTCATCAGTTGGTTCTCTAGCAATCTTCACACGAAATTCGTGGACCGCTTCATTTTCTGCCAAATATTGCCCTAGGTTCTTGGTCATAGGAATCTCCTGCTATTATGGTATTTATGTGTCTTGGTTATTTTTCACTAATATAAAATATACCGCTGTTCCCAAATCTTCAGTTACAACGCGGTATCCCATTTTTCCTGCGTAACGATCAAGCATTCTAGAGTATAAATTTGTTCGAGATGACTCGCCTTTATCACCACTAAATGTAAGAGTGTGTGGCTGATTTTGTTCAACCCACTCTAACATATGATTAATTACTGCTGAGAATATTTTGTTGGCATTGCCCTCATGTGTTTGTGTTGTTTTTTTGTTTCTTTTAAAGGCCACCGTCCAATCTTCTGAACTGCTGCCGCTGCTTTGATACATTAGTTCAATATGATCGTTGTCGATATAAGTTTCATAAAACTGGTTATCGAATGTATCAACAGTCTTATCCCAAAAATCTGCCTTGTAGTCGAATAGCTCAAATAATCTCATTGGTCATCGTCTCTTTTCATGCCTGCAAGTATATCACTTAACATATCATTACGTGTTGCAATAATACGTCCTTCTGTTTCTTCTGCTGAATCATCTTGTGTTTTGAGGTGTCGTTTCTTGAGATAATCAAGCTTTTCGTTCTCGTGTTCCAACTTGGCTTTTTGTATTTGTAGCTTGACCATTTCAAGCTTCTTTTGCGCTTTGTTAGTTTTGGCGTTGAGCGCATTGGTCATCATGCTACTGGCTGCGTTGAAGATATCAGCGGCATGTCGGTCCTCGACATTTTTACCCAAATCAACTAGGTCATCAAATGTTTCAATAGCCTTACGTGCATACTCGTCATAATCTGTATCAACGTTGTCTAGCCCGCTGACTTGCGGCAAGGCAGCATCGATTTTGTCTGCCCTCTCCATGATCTGATGCATTTCATCTTCTGTGTAACCTTCAATTTCTTCCATGTCATCTTCCTTGACTTCTGGTAAATCCATTGGTGGTAAATTGAAGGTATCTTCTAATTTGCGTGTCATATTCTGCTCACCCTATAGTTTCCTCTGATGTTGCTGTGCCAAAACTTACCCTTGCTTGGGGCGCGGACCCATTGACGAAATAAACCTTCGCCCACTCCCAAAACACGATAACGGCGCCCGCTGTTGAGGGTCATGATTACGACATTGGGGCCAGCGTAGTCTAGATCAGCAATCCAACTGCTCATAACCTTGACTTCAGCAATAGGTTCTATCTGTTCTAATCTCATTTACGAGCTCTCTTTTTTGGCATCTTGGGCTTGCGCTGACTGCGTGGCTTTTGTGGTTTGTTGAAGATTTCTTTTTCTGTAATGATGCGAAATCCAATACCCTGTTGCCTACACCACTGTCTGGCATAATTCCATTTGGCTTCATTGATAACAGCCATGGCTTGATCATATTGTCCTTTTGCGTTGCCTACCATATGACTACTGGGTTTTACTTCAACCAATTCAGCATGTTTTTTGCCTTCCTTGTCTACATAGATCACAAAGAAGTCTGGGACATAATTGCTCTTTTTTCCAGTTATTGGATTGATATAAGGTATACGGTGGCTTTCACTAGCCCAAGCCAGGATGTTGGGATGATTGTCGCACATACGCATAAAATGAAGTTCCCAACCCGATCGGTATTTGGGAATGTGCTTTCCAACATATTTTTCTGTGTTTTTAGGCTGATAATTGCCTTGCTGATACGTCGACATAAACGTATTTAGCTTATCCGGTGCTGGATGGTCGTGGAGAACGGCTAGGTTCTATTCCATCATCAAACTGACTTGATTCAACATATGTCTGAACACTCTCAGGCTGGAATGTTACTGCCCACTGAACTGGATTGCTGTCGCTGTAGTTCATTGTATCGCCAGTCACCGAGGTAATATATGGTTGCTTGAGTATCCAACCACGGTGACGGCCGCGGATACCATTCTGTATAATACGGATCTCAGGAAAGAAGTTGCGTGTGGCATTGGGGGTAAAACCTAAATCTGTTTCAAAGTTGATCTCCACTGTGCTTGTTCCCTCAAGCTGAGTCCTACTTGTCAAACCTTCTGTTCCGTTATAGTAATGAGCAAAATAGTCACGCATGATATTATACCACTGGTCATCAAATGTGTCATAAAAACTCACTGTGATCGGATCATAATTGATTCGTGTCTGCACGAAACGCTTTTTGTTGTATTGATTCATCAACTGACCATCAACACTAAAACTCGGCTGTGTAACTTCACTAACTTTGTGGTAATTGATAATCGCACGATCATGTGTAGTCAACTGCAATGTGAAATTAAACCTCTGACGAGGAATGAGATCCAATGTGCCTGGACTATCTGAGCTATAAACCTCTTGTGCGAAATTGGTGATTGCCATTATTGTAGATATGCTCTCGCTTTGTCTCTATAGATTGTTACACTCGCTACACTGGGATGACGATATAATTTATTCAAATGCTCAGGAAAAACATGAAGCTCATGCTGACTTACGCCTGTGTCTATTTCAACATATTTTTTGGTTTTCTTGATGTCAGCATACATGTGATCGCCATCAAATGCTTGTATTAGTAAATCAGCAATGTCTTCCATTTTTTCGTCATCAATTCCATCTTCATTGATTCCTGAAAGAGCTTTTAGTCTATCTAAATTCATTGTTTATTTCCTTACGAAAAAACGGCCGAAGCAGGCAGTCCGAATGCTTCGGCCGTTTTTAATTAGCATTATGAACCTGTTGCGTTCGCTTGTGTGACAGTCTCAACGCTAAAGTTTGGATCGCTAAGGTTGTCAATTGCACCAACAAAGTGTTGTGCGTTGTCATAGCGTAGCTGCACTGAAATGGTCTGGTATTCACCACCACTGCCGTAGTTGGTCTCATTGTATGTTAGGTTTGAAATATATGCACCGCTCAAAACCCATGTGTCTAGCGGGACTGGATCTGGGTTAGCACCATTCAAGTTTTCAATTTGACACTGGAATTTATAGCTAATACCGGCCTGTGGTGAGCTCTGGTTTGCCATATCGATCTGCTTCGCAACTTGTTGGTCAAGTAGTGCTGAAGTTGCTGATGTAATGTCGTCACGTAGCTCGATGGTTACAGGCTCCCAGGAGTGCTTACCAGCTAGGTAGATACGTGAGTTGTATGTGTCCACTAGAACTTCATCATGTGTAAGGTTCGGACGTGTGACGCTGACAACGTTGTTTGTTGCAACTTTTGTGTCGCCTGCACCCATGTTGATGAAGTTAACGCGGAAGCGGTATTGTAGTTTTGGCATCAGTGTACCTTGGCTTTCGCCGTTTACTGGGACACTTAGCTTGTCAAGAACTGCCATTCGTCTATCTCCTCATAATGCGCTCTGCTCAAAGTATTTATCATCTAGAGAAAATTTTCCTTGACAGCCAAAACGTCTTACTATATAGTATAACTATAAAGAAGGAAACTGAATGATGTTTATGACTCTTGAAAATCTTGTTATCGGTTCTACGCTGTTTGTAACTGATTTTGTCAACACTTACGGCGTTCTCTTTCTCTAAGCACTAGAAACTCGTGGACCACGGCCAGATAAGGCTGGAGGACGGGGCTGAGGGGCGATAGAAACCGTATTAGACCATCGCCCGGTATATGCATTGTTTCGTAACTACGGCCGTTGAGACTTTCGCTTTTCGGTGATGCCATCCTCAATTAGCTGTAGCAAACGCTTTGCACTAGTGTAAACTTGAAGCCGCTCAATTTATTGAGCGGCTTCACTTATGGCTTGATTATATTATGGTGGGGTAAGACCATGAGTTGATCATCTTCGCCTTCTGGCTGATCATATGTCAACCACTGTGGTGGTTGACCATCCTTCCTGGCTTCTCTAATTTCTTCCAGCATTGCAGCTTCTTCACGACTGTATGGGTATTCATACAAGCGGTGACCTCTGTCGTTGATCGCCCAGAGTATAATTGATGGCTTGTTTGTTATCTCATGCCAAACATAGGCATATTCACCTTGGGGTTTGGCTTGTATTGGCGCCCCCATTTGCCTTACGAAGAGCTCATAAGCGACTACTCCGATCATAAGAAAACACATCAACGCGATAGATTTTAAAAACCAATGTGCTGGTGACCAGTAAGCCAGAAAAGAAACAAGCAATGCAGTTAATATGCCTATGAGAGTTAATATTGTTACCATTCGTCATTCCCATCGCTCATTGAAGGCGGAAGCGTATTTCTTCTCACCTGAACATTTGTTCTTAAGTCCGTGATCTTTCCATCCTGTCCGACGATGAATGACACCACTGTTGTCTCTTGACTAGGGTCAAGCGTAACCGTGTCTGTAAACACACTGCGGAACGGATTCAGCATGGTCAAATTAATTGTGATGTCTTCTGTTGGTCCTGTAATGCTATAATAATGAACATTTACAAAATATTCACCTGGAGGCAAAATTGTGAAACGGATATTTTCATAATTGCGTGATATTACCACTTGCTCACCATCAACCATGATAGTATCATTTTGTGTGCCGCGGTCATCTCGCTCTAGAACAAAATAACTACCATCCATACGAGTAAACCCAACCCAATCCCTGTCTTTGCCTTGGACCCAAAGATCAATATCAACATAACTTTCATCATCCCATTCCATTTCGACCATGAAGCGTATGGGAGGATCAATTTGTCCGCCTTGGGTTGGTGGATTGATCATGAGAAAGGCAAGAATAAACATCAACGTAATACCCAACAACAAGTTGAATACCAAATCCAAAAATGCTAATCTAAGAGTTCCTGATGTCATTCTTCAAGTATCACTAACTGAAAATTAATCAACGCTGATAGTATAATACCACTAAGAGATGTAATCAATGCTGCTGCCATTCCGCTTGCCATACTGGTTAGAGCTTGTGTCATTGCAACAGTATCTGCTGGATCTAATACAACCCCAGGCCCAAACACACTCCAAAGAACGATCATAAATCCAATCAATGTACCGACGAGACCAATCGAAACAGTGGTTTCGCCCATATAACGAACCATTTTGTGTTCGTATTCTTCATATGATTTTCGCCAATGCATACGAATCATTAAGATGTGGGCCACCGCCGCAATGCCTAGGTTAACGAATGTTAGGTAGGTTTGATCATAATTTAGAATGAAGTCAAACAATCCAAGGTAATATTGGCCTGTTGCTAATACAAACACTGTCAATATTAATACTGTCCAAAACTTCCAAAATTTCATATTCATTAATTTATCCTTAATGATTGTGGGGCAAAAGTGTTTCCACCTTGCCCCACTTATTTATCATAATTATCAACGTATATTATAGAGCGCCGGTGTTGACAATACGGATTGGAATGTAGATGAATTCCACCGCCTTGGTCGGAGCAATTGCTACGTCAATATATAGTTCGTTGCGGTCGATTCGAATCGGTGTATTGTTTGATTCGTCACATACAACCGCAAAGTCAGTGAGTGCTCTCTTGGTTAGCAAGTCGCTTAGGAAGCTTTCGAACAATTGGACGGCACGTTGACGTGTCAATGTGTCGTTCTGTTCAAAGAGCAGCGGACGTGCAATCTCGTCGAAACGCTCACGTAGGTAAGCAACGAGACGTGCTACGTTGACTCGATCCAATGCGCTGCTGGTTGAATGCAGGGTCTTCTGACCAAACACAACTACACCCTCTAGAGGGAATTGAGCAATTGGGTTCATCTTGTTCAAGTATAGTGCGTCACGCTGGCCTTGGCTAAGTGATACTGCCTTGAATTCTTCTTCTGTTGTGATGTAACCAACTGCGCTACCGTTCTGCACGACACCACGCGTCAAGCCTGCTGGAGCAAACCATGGATAGCTGATGTTGTCGTTGTATGCGTAGGTGTAGAGCACCATGTGACTTGCTGGAACGGTTACTGTGGTTCCGGCTGGTGTTGTTGAACGCCCAGCTGGGTAATAAACCGCACTGTAGGTGTTCTTTGTAACAAGACCTTCATCACCGTTTTCTGTTGCGCCAGTGCCTTGGACCCAGTTAACAGCTTCTGTTGGTGTGAGACGCATTGGAGTATCAATAATGATAAATCCTGTTTCGCCACGGTCGCTGTTAAGCGTTACCAACTCGTCTGTTAGTTCTGGGAAGTTTGGAGCCGCAAGTAGGGTGAAGTTACGATTTGGATCACGTAGATCTTCGTTACCTGCTACTGCTGCTTGCATTGCTGTTGCAATAACTTTACGTTGTGCCAAACGACTAAACACGCCGCTGCCATTGGCATTATTTGCGGCAGCATTGGTCCAAGCATCAACAGTTGATGCTCCACCGTTGATTGAAACGCCTTCAGTCCATACACGAACTGTTCCGCTTGACAGCGCCATGTTGACAGCTAGCATGTTGGTTGGGTATAGTGCTTCATCTGGTGCTGAATCAAAGTCAGTGCTGTTTGAATCGTGTGCGGCACCTGCTGTGATTGTGCTGTCTGCTGTGAAGTCAGCGAACAATACACCACGGTCTGTGGTTTGGTCTGTGTTGTCATATAGCAACCAGTTTGAACCATCATAACGGTAAAGCTTGGGATATTCAGCTTCTGTTCCATCTGTTTCAACCCAAATGTCGTCTGTGCTTGGTGAAGTTGGCTCTATTGTTGAGTATGTTACGTCTGCTGAATCAATACGTAGCCAATCTGTTCCGTCATTGATGTAAAGATCAAGATCTGTAACAGTTGGATCATACCAATATGTTCCTGCAACTGGATCTCCAGTTGGCTCAGCTGCCTGTGCATATACTTCTTCAGCAATCGCACTGGCTGTGGTATCAACTTCTTCGATCTCAAAACCAGCATTTGCGGCTGTAAAGTTGAGTGCAATATTACCATCGGTCATGTCATTAATGATGTCTGTTGCGCTTGTTCCATCTTGTGCGACGTAAGTTGTGCCGCCGTCGTTTGAAACACCTTCAACCTCAACAAGGCTGAAAACACCCAGGCTATTTGACTGATAGATGACAAGATTAACACCATTACCTGGTGACGTAGTCTTGACCCAAATGTCGTCTGCTGCTGGTGATGATGGGCTGCTATAGTGTGGAGCATATGTTACTGCTGTGGCTGCTAGGTCAGCAATGTTTGCTGTGTCAACACTTTCCCATGCTGAACCGTCACTATAGAAATAACCAATTGCAAATCCAGTTGAGCCATCACTTAGCACGGCAACTAGGAAGTCTCCTGCTGCGCCCACGGTGGTTGATGGTGTATATGACTTAGGGTCAGAAACTTCACCGCTGGCAGCGGCAAGATCAACCTCAACGGTTACAGTTTGTAGGACCCATGCTGAGCCGCTCCAAACGTGGATACCATATGAGCTAGCGTCAGTGTCTAGCCAAAACTGGTTGCCATTTGCTGGTCCAGTTGGTGCTGTTTCGCTTGATTCAAGTCCTGCAAGGTCAACGTCTGCACGGACAACGTATGCTTGTGAGCCTTGTCCTAGATAACTGTATGCAGCTAGGAGACCATATTCGCTTGTCTCTGCACCTTCAGTGGCTGCAAAGGTCGGGTCTCCGAAAAATTGGGTTAGTTCTCTCTGTGATGTTACTGGAACAACAAGATTGGCATTAGCTGCCTTTGTGTATTTTGCGATGCCATCAGTTTCTGTTCCTGTTGGATCTGTCTTGTCTTGTGCTGTAGCAACAATGACTAGAGGAATTGTGCCAGAACCCGGGCTGGCATATGCGCTTTCGTCAACAACTGTTACGTCAACGCCTGGTGATACTAGTGTAGCCATGTATGATCTCCTGTCAAAGCTTATATTTTTGCTCTGCCAGTATTTATTGGGCGGCTACTTATCTGGGGTGGTTACGGTGATAACTACGTGCTTAATTACCTACTGCGCGTTCAACATGCTTTTTTAGTTCTGATAGATCACCGTCGTTTGGTATCGTTTTTTCAAACTCTGTGGCATAATCCAACCAGCGCCATTCGCTCTCGTGGATTTCTGGATAATCTCGCATCCAATCAGTGTCATAACGATTGTCAGAAATTGCTTTCTGAACCCATTCTGGATCAGGGCCACGTTTAACACGCCACACCTCGCCATTCATCTTGCGAATGAGATCGCGTTCGTTATAAAATCGAACGTCAGGTATCACATAATTTGTTTGGGGATTTTGTTCAAGCACCTGCTTGACCATGAGGACCCAGATTTGACCATCAAGTCCTCGACGCATACAATCTGTGCCCACGCGCTGCATGACCAATCTTGGAGTGAGATCATATCCAAGTTCTTGGCTCCACCACGGATCTGGTGTTTCTCGCCACTCACGACTATCAGGTGTATCACCCTCAACCATGCCACGATCCCAACCAAAGAGGGTGGAAACTGTGTCTTTCAGCCTATCTGCATAACTGAGTTTTGTAAATCCATAATCTTCAACTAAAATGTCGCCCACTGTGCCTTTACCACAACCGATAAAGCCACAGACACCAATAATTCTTCTTTTCATTTGATCTCCAGAGTATTCATACTTATAGCATGAAAACTCTTAAAAATCAATCACTTATTGTCTTTCAAGTTTTCTCATGAGGGCTTGCTGGTTTCGTTCATCAATACGCTCAGTAAGCCTATCTACCTCGGATTCAGTTCCTCTCAGAATGTCACGAGTCAAACCCATGATGACTATTTGCTCATCTTCGGAAAGTTCGCCAGTCTGCTTACAATACCATTCCTTGAATTCATCAACAAGGCGAAGAGCTTGAGCTCGCTTCAATTTCATGCGTCGAAGATCATTCATGTTTTTTTCAAATTCTGTCTCTGTCATGATTCCAACTTGTTCATTGCTTCATCTTGTCCTAATTGATCGATCATTTTTTCCAGAGCCTGTGGAAAATGATCGACCATCATTGAATCGTCAGGCAAACTTGTGTAAAGCGAGTTAAGAAAATAGATCATGAAGCCGTCACGCTTTGCTAGCGCCATAACGTCGGGCGATCGCTTTTCAATAAGCTTGGCTTCTTTGTGCAATCTTTCAACCAGTTCGCAAACTAGGGCGGCACGAGGATCATCATATCTCATCAAAAGGTCGTCCTTTGTGCTTGCGCTTTCGATCTATTTTTGTCTCACGCTTGTCAGGAATGGTCCGTTGGGTGAACCCGCTGCGAGGATCCCTCAAAGTAGCCGCAACTGGGTTGCGGCCTTTGGGCATCTTGATTTTTGCAGGTTTCTGTGCCATGGCGTTATTAATCGTTCCTAATCTCACCGGTTTCCAGGTCCAAAACGATAACCTGATAGTTGGGACCGGCACCAGCGCCGACCGTAACCTCTGTGGGGTTCTCAACGTCAGAGATTGCAGTGCAGTCAACAACGTCGTTTCCTTGCCAGATCAACATGGATCCTTCAACGTCATATCCCATGTCCCAGGCTTCTGCGCTGGTAACAGTTCGATATTCTTTGCGGTCCCACGCAAGGGCTACAAGTGACGCAACATGAAATTTCTCGAAAATAGTCATTTTCCAATCCTTACATGTAAAGCGGGCCAGTCCACTGGATGGTGTAGCCACCATCAAGGACGTTGCCACGGCTGTGGTTGCGGGCCGGAGCGTTGTAGCCAGCAGCCATAAGGATGGTGCCCTTGGGGAACTTCTTGTCCGTGTCAGTGGCAACAATAAAGCCCCAAACGCTGCGGTTGGAAACAATCTTGATATACTTCCGACCAGGGAGGACTTCAAAGCCGGCGTTGAACTCTGCGACCATCTGTTCATTGATCTCAGTCAATTCGTCTTTGCCACGCAGGGTGTAGGTCAGGTAGTCCGCCTTGATGGCTTCAACCAGGGCGTCTACTGCGTTGTCGAGCGTCATTTCCATCGTGTATCTCCTTTGCTTACTCATATAATATAAGCAAAAAGCCTTGGTTTGTCTACCAGAAAGTGAAACTAATTTTTCTTGGTCTTCAATAACTTAAAGATTTTCTGAAAGTTTTTTCATCATGCTTTCATTTACATAATCTTGTTGATCCTCAATGAGGTTAGACAATTCCACAAGATCTGTGGTGTTGACAACATCCTCAACTATCTGACTACGTTTCATGACACCATTACGTATTTCATCCCGACTAAGATATGGATAGTGCCATATCAGAGCCTCTTCAATCGCTTTAATCGCCTGTTTCTGAAGCACAGCAACCTGAGTCATATATTCGTCGTAAAGGTTTTCTTGTTTTTCAGTCAGCATCTACTGCCTCCCAGCGCAAACAGGTCCGAGACCAGATTGAATACTTTCAGGGACAGTGAGTGTCCGTCCACACGCGCCACAAGTGCCGCTGTGGTAAAACTCAAGCTCTTGGGGCATCTTGCCAGCACAGACTTGCTTGAGTGTCCAGTTGAGGGCTTTGAAGCTTGCTGCATCAGGCTTGCCTTTGCGCCCAAAAAGCACTTGTCCAGAACGACGAGTATCGATATAGCCGATGTATCCGTAATCAGTCTCGTTGTTGGGACCACGGAGCGCGCTGACAAAGCGGATGGTTGCATCCTTGTCACGCTTGCGGCTGATTTGGTAGGTAAAGCGGGCGCCGGTGCGTTTGCTGACAACAGTGAACAGGGCGCGGCCCGCATAGACAAAACGCTGGATGTCAGTGGGGTCGGTCATCTGGCCTTCAAAAAGATCGTCTTGCATCACGTCCTCTTAGCGCAGGGTGGTGTGAAAGCCGGTTTCGGCGGTGAACAGCTCTTGCAGCATGTCAGCGTAAACACCTTCATGACGCGAGATCGTTTTCCACTCTAGCTTGCGGATACGACCAAACTCAACGTTATAGGTGTCGCTGCTGTGGTCATATTCAACACGCAGGCGGTTAGCGCGGTTTCGGGCGCCGGTGCCAAACTGTAGGGCAAGTCCACCATCACCGCTGAGAGCAACCATGTTCTTGCCACCTACCATCAGTAAAAACTGACGTCCACCCATCTGGTCGAGAATGGTTTGGGCAACTTGATTGGACATAATATCTCCTTTGCTTACCCTACCAATATAAGCAATGTGCCTTGGTTTGTCAACCAGAAATATAAGGTTCTTTGCCTTTGGGACGATACCACGTTTTTTGCTGGTGTAGCTTGCCTAGCATGTCGTTAAGCAGACGCTTGCGATCTGGGCTGTCTGTAGCTGATAGCTGCTGCCGAAGTGCAGACTCAATGATTTCAAGATCTTCAAGATCAAGTTCAAAATATCGATTATAAGTCATGGTTATCAGTTATCTTTAGGTAGTTTTTTTGGGTTTATCACTGTTCGGCTAGGATCTGATGGAGCAGGAGCAGTCCATCCCAAGGATTTCATTTTTTCCCATGCTGCTTTTGCTGCGGGCTGTTGGAGTCCACTAGCATGGAGAAGAAGGCCTTGCTTGTCAAGCCATTTGGCTGCTTCTTGATACATAGCCAGGGCGATTCGCTGTCTTTGGAAGTCCTCATTGACTCTAATATAATCAACAAGAGGCTTGTCTACATGAAATTTCTTAAATTTTTGGAATTCTTGAGCATTATTCTTATTCAGTTTTGGATCATCAACCATTTCCAAATAATGATCCAAGGTTTCACTATCCATGTCTTTGATCTTGCTTTGATCTGACCAAGCAAGATCCCACCCTTGTGTTCTCGGAACATATCGACCCAAAATTGTGTATGTCACTAGTGTTTTTTTGACTTCGTCAGGCATATTACGCCAATGTGTTCCAACTAGTTCTCGTGGTATGTATTGTTTTAGAATATAATTAACCATTGATGGATATCTGGCATCAAATCGTTCTTTGGGAATGTATGATATTTTAAGGTAGCCAGCCTCCTTGCCATTGACTCGGGGGACCAGCTTGTGCACAATCCATTCACTATTAAAATTTCGATCTGATTCAGAATCCTGGTGTAACTCAAATTTAATATCGTCACCAGCTTTGGTCTTGTATTCTACAATATCCTGAATACGCATTGTGAATCTACTTAACTGCCTGGATAAATTTTAATCACGTCTTGCGGTTCTTGGCTGCCACCAATCGCTCTGTAAGCATACTCTTCTTCAACTGAGATTCGGTCTGTTGGATCATAATATGTTTGTAAATGGTTGATCAGATCACCCACAGTCATTCCATCCAAGTCCACAATATCCAATCGTGAACCTTGAGTCTTTTTAGCTTCCTTAACACCCGCAAGAGCTTTTATTCTGTTAATATCCATAATCTTATCCTATAATGATTCCAAGCCCAGCACTACCTTCTTTGTAGAGCTTGATATCTTCTTCTAGCTGAGCCATGGTTTCTGCTGCATCAGCTTTGAGTTGATCGCCATTTAGCGTAGTGCCTCCCTGTGGACCAGCAACAGTTGCAAACTTGCCACGAGCTTCGCCCAGCATGAACTTGCTCATAGCCAATGAATACTCTTTGATCCATGGAAGCGCATAGTGATCTACAAACAAGTCGTCTTCTTCACGATATTGATAGACATGTGCGTATATAGGACGCGGATATCGTGGTCGACGGTGCAATATCAACTGGTGCTTGGTGCGGTTCCACGTATATGTGTATTCAGCACCGAACAAACGACCAAGGGTTTCGTGATATTGAGCTAGGAAGTCATACATAGCAAGTGTTCCGCTCTGTCCGCTTCCATAGCCGCGCAGGAAGGTGTTCCAGTAGTTTGCTTCAAATGGTTCAAACTCAACACCGGTTGATGTTGTTCCGCTTACTCTTCCGTAAAGATCTTTTACGTCAATGATATTGTCTGGAAATGTGTATGTGTTGACATCTTCGGTAATCTCAAAAAAGTGAAAGTTTTCTTCGACAGCGTTCTCACTTCGTTGTCTATATTTTTCTAAGGCTTTGTCGATTGATAGTTCATAGTGCTCAGGGTCGAGTTCAACGTCAACCATCTGGCCACCAAGTCTCAACTCAATCTCTTTTGTGATTTTTGCGCGATCTGTCATAAAGTGCTCCTGCTGTCAGGTATTTATTGCGATACTGGATAAATACCCGAAAGGAATCGCTATGCCTCGCCTCTCTATGTGGAGTCCAAATAAGACCAACGACTACAAGTTCTTTGACCGCACTATCCGCGAGCAGTTTCATGTTGGCGGGACGGGGGCAATTATTCACAAGTATGTTGGTCCTGAAGATGGACAACTATCAGATGATCCTAGTCGACCTGATTATCAAAACAATAATGTTATAAACGAAACAACTATACAAGACTTGCTGTTACTTGAAAATCGTGACCGCAAGTATGACAAAGATCTATACGAATTGCGCGGCATTTATAATGTAAGCGATAACGACTTTGACCTCACACAATTTGGCCTATTCCTTACAAACGACACACTATACATGACATTCCACCTTAATGAAATGGTTGAAGTTTTGGGACGTAAACTCATGAGTGGCGACGTTATTGAGTTGCCGCATCTTATCGAACAATATGCTCTTGATGCAGACACGCCGCCCATTCCTAAATTCTATACTGTTAGTGATGGTAACAGAGGTGGTGAAGGTTTTAGTGCTACTTGGTGGCCACACATTTGGCGTGCCAAGCTTGAACCAATTACTGACAGCCAAGAGTTTGACGATATCCTAGGAAATGCAGATGATGCCGACAGTATGAAGAATGTATTCAGCACATTTGCCAAAGAAATGGATATCACTGACGCTGTGGTTGAAAGTGCTGCGGGGAATGATCCTATTGGCGGCGCTACTCAGCTTGTAGATCATCTCTACAACTATGTCAATGAACAAGGATATAATTGGGATCCTGGCGAGACTATAGCATCAGGCGATAATTTTCCAAGCACACCAAATCAAGGTGACTTCTACATACGCACAGATTTTCGTCCAAACCGTCTCTTTGTTTACAGGGATACACGTTGGGTGAGACTATACGATAACATCGACGACCGCACTTGGAGCGATAGAACGTTCAATGCTTCAACCTTTGTAAATAATATCGATACAGATGTAGCCACAGGGCGAGAATATAATTCACGCCAGAGCATTGAAGATGCGATTCGTCCACGAGCAGATTATGATGGCAACGCGGATGTTGATCTGGATGAAAGTTTTGATGTTAGTTTCAATAACAAAGATTTTGGAAATGATCCATAATGCAATATTTTTACGATGAACAAATAAGAAAATACCTCTTGCAATTTGTGCGAATTTTCGGAAATTTCACAGTTCAAAAAGGTTTTGATGCACAAGGAAATCCTGTTTACGAAACTGTGCCTGCGCGTTATGGTGACATGAGTAGACAAGTCGGTCATATTCTCAAAGAAAATAGCGAGAACAGTTTAAACACTGTTCCTTTCATTAGTTGCTATGTTAACAATCTTGAAATGAAACCAGATCTCCGTCGTTATCCTCAATTTGAAGAAACTCTACAAGTAATAGAAAAAGAGTTTGATGAGGATAGCCATACCTATCTAGAAAACCCAGGCCAGAGCTATAATGTGACGCGTTACCAACCTGTGCCATATTTGCTTACCATGAACGTTGACATTTGGACCAGCAATACTGATCAAAAGCTTCAGCTTCTTGAACAAATTCTTGTCTTGTTCAATCCTGGAATCAACCTACACACAAATCAAAACACACTGGATTGGACCAGTCTTGCATATTGTGAAATGACAAATACGACTTGGTCAAGTCGTAGTCTTCCAAGCGGAGCCGATACTGTTATTGATGTCGCAACGCTAACATTTGAGATGCCTATCTTTATCAATCCTCCTGTCCGTGTTCAGCGTATGAATATCATCCATACTATCCTTACACAAATTCATACCCTAGACTTGGAAGACTTTGAAACTTGGACTGTGGACGCAATCACAGGAGATAATAGCAGCTTTGTGGTCACAACACTGGAAGATTATTGGATTCGTTTTGAAGATGGCAGCGCCTTGTTGTTACAACGCAATGGTGATGATCAAGGTGGTTTAGGCACAGTTCTAAATTGGGAGAAGGATGTGTTCAGCAATTATGGTGAATTGCGTCCTGGCATAAGTCAGATTCGTTTACGTCAGGGTGACGACGTAACAGATCCCAGTAGCGATGTAATAGGAACGATTGATTTTGATCCAAACAATAACCAAAGATTAATAGTAAATATTGATGCAGACACTCTTCCTAACAACACACAAGGAACGGTTGACGCTATTATCAATCCACAAAATACAGGCCCGGGTGATGGCAACTTGCCCAGTGCAGTTCTTGGACAGAGATATCTTGTGCTTGACGAAGTTCCAAGTGGTGGAATTTGGGGGACCATTACAGCGGGCAAAAACGATATTATTGAATTTAATGGTGGTTCATGGGTCGTCAGTTTTGACTCAAGTCCTAATGGTGGCACAGAATATGTAACTAATACTGCTACCGGAGATCAATTTGAGTGGACTGGTGAGTTTTGGCAGAACAGTTATGAAGGCACTTACCGAGAAGGTTGGTGGCGTCTTTACATATAAATAGACACATGACAATCAGAGCAAGCGGATGTATTCTACTAAGCGAGAATACAAAAAGGATTTTGCTTCAGCTACGAAAACCAGACCGCAAAAACAAAAATTATTGGGGATTTTGGGGAGGCACACAAGAAGGCCAAGAACTTCCTGTGCAAACAATTGAGCGTGAATTGGAAGAAGAGCTTGGATTTTTGCCTGACATTACTAAATTTATTCCAATACATAAAATGGTGAGTAATGACGAATCATTTGAGTATGACACATTCCTCGCCACTGTTCCTCAAGAATTTACACCCAACATAAATGGCGAAAGCGAAGGCTACGCCTGGGTTAACTACGACCGTTATCCAGTTCCGTTACACCCAGGCGCTAAAATAGTTCTTCAAAATCCTCGTATAATAAGTAAGATCAAAACTGTGGTCGATCAGCTTGTCACTGCCCAGGACATCAGATAATACATTTATGCTAGATCGCCTTTGATATTAACAACGTTATTGTCAATAAACTTAATCGTTACAACGCCATATTGACCTGCTGATTGAGTTAAGCCTCCAAGACTTAAAATAGTAACAGCTTCTGCTAGAGAAGTAAAATTTAATGCACCCGATCCTGATTGTTCGATATAAAATTCATCTCCAACTGAAAATGTGTTTGATGGAATTTCTACATCAAAAGGCAATCCACCTGAGTTATTAAGTCGTATGTATGTGCCTGCGTCAATTCCTGCAAGATTGAAAAGGAAATCAGCGGTTACATCTAGAACAGTTGGAAAACCTCCTCCTCCTCCACCACCACTTTCTATAGCAATATTCGCTTGTCCAGATCCAGCATCTGTAACCGTAACACTAGAACCTGTGAAGTTCAATGTTGATGCTGTTCCTACGATGCTCACACCATCATCTTCTACAGCAAAAGATCCACCTCCACCCGAGGAATCAATAGTAATTGTTCCAGCACCATCATCATATGTAAGTGTGATATTTGATCCAGCAACAAGAAGATCATTTACTCGATCGTCTACTCGTTCATCTGTGTAATATAGATTGCTACCCTCAGATATTTGTGCGGTGGTTGATGGTCCATTGATTGTTAGTAGGTTAGAACCATCATCGTAACTTAATCCAATATTTGTTCCACCAGCTAACATTGCAGCAACACGGTCGTCTACTCTTTCGTCTGTAAAATAAAGATTACTACCTTCTGCTAAATCTCCGGTATCATTACCACTTAAATCAACATTACCATCATTTATTTGCTCCCAAACAGCGGTAACATTTGTGTTGTCCAAACAGACATATATTGCATCATTTGTTTCATCAATCCAAAAATCACCAACAGCAAATTTACCATTACCACCACTACCGTCAACATCATCGTTAACAGTGGGCGCGGCAGTTTTGCCTGTAATTTTGAATGGAACACTGTCTGATATATTATCAAAATGTGTGCGTAAATCCTCAGCGGTAATTCCGCCTGTTGCGTTCGTTGCGAACAATGTATCTGTTAATGTTCTAAAGGTGCTGTTTGAAACTTGTGCCATATTTACTTACTCTTGCCTTTTCTGGATTCTATCCTGTCTTACTATCTTAATTATCTGTTTTTTCTCGTCGTGGATCAATACTCTTTAATTCCGTATAAAAATCCTCGTCCAGTCATAACACTAGCTGGCATCTGGAATCTTAGATTTGTTATATCACTAGTAGTAAAGCGCATTCCGCCAAACTGACAAAGCACTGGTCGATCACCGTTAGCAACTGTTGAGTGATAACTTCCAGCACCCACAAATCCCGTATAGGCTCCAGCCTCATTGGCATTAAAAATCAACATCTCTAGTCTGAGACCATCCCTTGCACCATCATTACCAATTCCTTCACCTGAAGCATTGAAGATTAAACGATTATCAACCTCAGTATATAAACTGTTTCCAGCGCCATCTCTGCTTTGGGCAATAGTTGAGTAATCACCACTCGTGCTGTCCCATGAGACTCCGTTATCTGTTGATGTTTCCATTTCAAAAACACCATCATTTGATGCAAATACAGTATTCACGAAACGGACAACATAAACCGGATATGATCCATCTAGATTAAAGATCACACTGGTCGCAGAAAAGTTTTGTGCATCTAGTCGTATCTCAGCCGGACGATAGATTCCCTTTCCGCGGTATCGTAATTCATTAGTTCTTAGTGTTCCACTCATAGGCTTTGTCCTACTCTTCCCATGTTGTTTGTTGGTTTTTGTCTCACATATAGCACAGCTCTACCTGTAATAGTCTCGTCGTTCTCTGTCATAAATGCAAATCCCACAGCGGGATTTGCAAGGGCTACATGACTACCTCCACCACTTGGCATGACAAATACATTATCACTCCCATTAAGTTGAACTCCCATTGATGAGAATGCGAAAAATTTTCCTAGGGCCACATAAATTTCACCACTCCATCCACCTGCTGTATCCTCATCTCGAATATCAGCCGGGTGTAGCATGGCATCGTTCTGTCCACTTCCTCCAGGGGTATCAACATCAGGGGTTCCATCAGCTTGGAGTTCGATATAACTCCAGCTCTTATTTCCATCATTAAGTATAGGGGCAAGTCGGTGACCATTAGTTCCTCTTGACAGTGGAACCAGTTGGAATCTCCTCGCATCAACCGTTGTGTGTAGGTTAAGACAAAGTATTCTGAATTCGAATAGATTTAAGTCTTCTTCATTTGGAGTGAATCCAAATGTCCGTTCGATTACATCAATACCATCCCACCCAGGCATTCTGGGATCACCAACAGTGCTACCAGGAAGGGACCCAAAGTCAATACTATCCACATAGGACCAGTCCCGGTATATGCTTTCGCCGTTGCCGTCAAGAAGATCGTCAATGGTAGTTGTCATTAATAGTTCCTTCCATAAAGAGACATGCCTATCGAGGTTAAATCACCGCCGGGCTCATGTAAAGATACGAATGTGATCTTGGTTGAGGGATTGTAGGCGCCAGTGGCTCGGAACCTATTTGAATACAAGGCGCCACTAAACTCAAAGTGAGTTGGTGCCGCTGCATATGGATCGAAGATGAGCGTTCTCAAGGTTTCATCACCTGAGGTGTTGCTAGATATGCTGTTTTTAATACTGTCTCCCCCAGTTGAATTAGTCCCAAAAAAAGCGCCTGTGTTATTTACACCATATGAAATATAAGAGTAATCATTTGTGGTAATCCATGTAGGGGTGCTACCAGTGTTTGTTGCTACACGGAATTCTATATCGGTCCCGAATCCTCCACTGATGGCAAAAATTTCCATCTCAAGATAATCATAGTCACCATCATATGGTTGGATGTCAAATCCAAGATAATCAGTATTCAATTCCCCTTCACTTCCCCGGAAGAAGCTGTCAAGTAGCACTCTCTCATTCATATTGTTTCCGTCCAGATCTTGAAGTGATCCAATTTGTAATGTGCTCATATGTCCTCCTTAAACAATGGATAAATTTCCATTTACAGTAATGGTAGTTCCAGTAGCAATTTCAAGTGGTCCTGCTGCGCTGGCATTCTCGTTGGCATCTATGGTTACATCTGTATTGAGGACTTGCTCATTGACACGGAAGATATCTCCTGGTGCTGATCCAACTTCACCATTCTCGCCTTTGAAAAGACCGGCGCCGCCTCCGCCGCCAAGTGCGGCCCAAGAACTATTTGAATATCCTTCAAACTCATTATTTGTTGAGTTATAACGGATATATCCATCAGCACCAGTTGGTCTTTGTGCATCTGTTCCTACAGGCAACCGGATGGCATCAGTTGCGCTGATATCAAGACTAACAGCGGGTGCACCAGTTCCAATACCAATCAAACCATCAGATTTGACAACCAATCTATTATTAGCGCCATCTGTTTGAAACTGTATATCAGCAGCATCAATGGTTCTCATTATTAGTGAGTCTGTTCCTCTATGAAACAGGCTTGTATTGCCTTCGCTGGCTCTTAGAATTCTAAATCCATAATCTGTGTAGGTAGTTCCTCCAACAAGATCGATAAATGCATTGCCGTCGCCTGTTCTACCTTCACCGATCTGGATAAAGTGTGGTGCTGTTCCTGTGCTTCTAGTGAGATTGATGTTGTCAGCGAATGTCTTGTTGCCGCCAATTGTTTGATTGCTTGTTAAATCTACATAATCAGCTGGGTCGAATGCCTT
>Ga0102929_1000008_pt1 | contig 103926 bp, 82 predicted proteins | sample SalPonR1_B_D2_MG_FD_78510 | JGI IMG/M metagenome (GOLD analysis project Ga0102929, IMG submission 78510) | Salt pond soil microbial communities from South San Francisco under conditions of wetland restoration - Salt Pond MetaG R1_B_D2_MG | ecosystem: Environmental > Aquatic > Marine >... | reverse complement strand
GCCCGGGCCGTCGCCCTGGTCGGGTTTGATTATCCCGGCATGAAGCCGACGATGGAGGTCGCCGAAGGGGACCACGTGGTCACGGGTCAACTGCTGTTCAGCGACAAGAAAACGGAGGGTGTTATCTATACTGCGCCCGCGTGCGGCCGGGTGTCGGCGATCAACCGCGGCGCACGGCGCGTTCTGCAGTCTGTCGTCATTGACGTCGATGGCGATGACAGCGTGAGCGTCGATCCCATGTCTGCCGATGCTGCTCGTGGCCTCGATGCCGCCGCAGTGCGAGAGCGACTGGTCAGCTCGGGACAGTGGACGGCGCTGCGCACGCGTCCATTTAGCAAGGTTCCTGCCATTACAGGGGAAGCGGCGGCGATATTCGTCACTGCAATCGATACGCATCCGCTGGCCCCGGACCCCGCGGTCATCATTGCCGAGCAGGCCGACGCTTTCGCACTGGGACTCGACCTGCTCGCAGGGCAGACACAAGGTGGCACTTATGTCTGCACCGCGCCGGGTGCGCAGATACCCTCGGGCAGCGCTCAGACAATTCAACGCGCGGAGTTTGCCGGGCCGCATCCCGCTGGTCTCGTCGGCACCCACATTCACATGCTGCTCGGCGTGACGATGGAGAAACCGGTGTGGACCATCGGCTACCAGGACGTCATTGCGGTAGGGCGGCTCTTCCTCGATGGCAGACTCTACACCGATCGTGTAGTGGCGCTGTCCGGCCCGCAGGTTGAGAAGCCGCGCTTGCTTCGCACGCGACTGGGCGTTGATCTTGAGGCGCTGGTGGCGGGCGAGATGCGCGGTGAGGATAATCGGGTCATTTCCGGCTCGGTGCTGGGCGGACGCGGTGTGAACGGCGCTACGGCCTACCTTGGGCGTTATCACAATCAGGTCACCGTGATTGGTGAGGGCCGGCAGCGCGAACTCTTTGGCTGGCTGTCACCGGGGCGAAGAAGACACTCCAATCTGAGTATCTATCTCAGTAGTTTTCTCGGTACCGATGGAGCACTCCCCATGACCACCACGACCAACGGCAGTCCACGCGCCATGGTCCCGGTGGGAAGCTACGAAAAAGTGATGCCGCTGGACATTCTCCCCACGCAGTTACTGCGTGCGCTGATAGTTGGCGACACTGAAACGGCACAATCTCTGGGTGCGCTGGAGCTGGATGAAGAAGATCTCGCGCTTTGCACCTACGTCTGTCCCGGTAAGTACGAGTATGGACCGATTCTTCGGGACAACCTGACACGCATAGAGAAGGAGGGCTGACGTGGGCCTGCGCAACATACTTGACAACGTAGAACCCCAGTTTCAGGAAGGGGGTCGATTCAGTCGTTACTACCCACTCTACGAGGCGGTGGACACCTTTCTTTTCTCACCGGGCAGCGTTACACGCAGTACCGCGCATGTCCGTGATGGCGTTGATTTGAAGCGCATCATGATCACTGTCTGGATGTCGGTATTTCCTGCCATGCTTTATGGTATGTACAACCTCGGCTTCCAGGCCAATGACGTGCTTGCCGCGACTGGCGGCAGCATCGATGGCTGGCGTGGCACTCTAATCGAAACCTTCGGGGGGTATGATCCGGGCAATATCTGGCACTGTTTCTGGTTCGGCATGCTTTTCTTCCTGCCTATCTATGCAGTGACGTTTGTCGTCGGTGGCTTCTGGGAAGTGCTGTTTGCGATCAAGCGCGGCCACGAGGTCAATGAAGGCTTCTTCGTCACATCCATTCTGTTTGCACTCATCTGCCCCCCTGACCTGCCTCTGTGGCAGGCGGCTCTAGGCATCAGCTTTGGTATTGTCATCGGCAAGGAAGTCTTTGGCGGTACCGGGAAGAACTTTCTCAACCCGGCGCTGACCGGTCGCGCGTTTCTGTATTTTGCCTATCCGGCGCAGCTCTCCGGCGACGCCGTCTGGACGGCGGTGGACGGTTACTCCGGTGCCACGCCGCTCAGCGTTGTTGCTTCCGAGGGCATGGCGGGGCTGCAGGCGCAGTATTCATGGATGGAGGCTTTCGTCGGCTCAATTCCCGGGTCCATTGGAGAAACCTCTACGCTGGCTATTCTGATCGGTGGCGCAGCACTGCTGCTAACGCGCATCGCATCCTGGCGGATTGTTGCCGGGGTATTTCTCGGGATGTTCGTTTTTTCAACCTTCCTCAATTTCGTGGGTTCGGACAGCAATCCCGCGTTCTACATGCCCTGGTACTGGCATTTTGTGCTCGGCGGCTTTGCGTTCGGTATGTTTTTCATGGCAACAGACCCCGTGTCGTCGGCCATGACCAACGGTGGACGCTGGGCATTCGGGATGCTGATCGGCGTGATGGTGGTCATCATCCGGGTCGTCAACCCGGCTTTCCCTGAAGGCATGATGCTGGCTATCCTGTTCGCGAATCTGTTTGCACCACTCATGGATCATTTTGTCGTGCAGAGCAATATCAAGCGGAGGATTGCCCGTGTCCAGTAACGACAGCATCAAGAAGATCATCACGGTAGCTTTCTCGCTGTGTATCGTCTGCTCGGTGGTGGTATCCACTGCCGCGGTACTGCTGAAGCCGGCCCAGCAAGCCAATCGCGACCTCGATCGCAAGCGCAACATCCTGCAGGCAGCCGGTTTGCTGGAGGAGGGCAAGGGCGTTGAAGAACTGTTTCAGCGCATTCAGACCCGCTACGTCGACTTGCGCACAGGCGAGTTTGCCGAGGACGTGCCCGCGGACTACAACCAGCAGAAAGCGTCGAAAAACCCTCAGCTGTCAACGAACCTCAGCGACGATGAGGACCGGGCAGGCATCGGTCGTCAGGCGCACTTCGCCGAGGTTTACCTCGTAGAAGCGCCGGGTGGCGACGGTCTCGACAAGATTATTCTGCCGGTTCATGGCTACGGGCTCTGGTCGACGCTGTACGGCTTCGTTGCACTGGAGTCCGACATCAATACCATAGCGGGGCTCGGGTTCTACGAGCACGGCGAGACGCCGGGACTCGGCGGTGAGGTCGACAATCCACGCTGGAAAGCGCAATGGCCCGGAAAAAAGGTCTACCGCGATGGCGAGGCAGCCATTGCCCTGGCCAAGGGCAGCGTTGACTCATCCAGCCCCGACGCGCAGTGGCGGGTCGACGGCTTGTCCGGTGCTACGCTCACCAGTCGCGGCGTCACCGACCTGGTGCAGTTCTGGCTCGGAGAAAAAGGCTTCAAACCTTTCCTCACTAACCTGAAAACGGGGGACGCCTGACATGCAGGGCATCAAGGAAACACTGACGACACCCATACTCCGCAACAACCCGATTGCACTGCAGATTCTTGGCATCTGCAGTGCGCTGGCGGTGACTTCGTCTCTCAAGGTAACATTGGTCATGTGCGTCGCGCTGATTTTCGTGACCGCGTTCTCGAATTTCTTTATTTCGCTGATTCGCCACCAGATTCCGAGCAGCATCCGCATCATCGTCCAGATGACCATCATCGCCTCGCTGGTGATTCTGGTGGACGAAGTGATCAAGGCAGTTGCTTACGACATCAGCAAACAGCTGTCGGTTTTCGTCGGGCTGATCATTACCAACTGCATCGTGATGGGCCGTGCCGAGGCCTACGCCATGAAGAATGCGCCGCTGCCGAGTTTCGTCGATGGCGTGGGTAACGGGCTGGGCTACTCTGTGGTCCTGATTGCTGTTGCCATCGTGCGCGAGCTGTTCGGTGCCGGGAAGCTCATGGGCATCGAGATCCTGCCCCTGGTGACTGAAGGCGGCTGGTATAACCCCAACGGGCTGCTGCTGCTCCCGCCGAGTGCGTTCTTCCTGATTGGTTTCTTTATCTGGGCGCTTCGAAGCTGGGACAAGAAGCAGGTTGAGGAGCCGGACTTCCAGATCTCTGCGCACACCACAGCGAAGGAGGGCGTGTGATGGAGTACTATCTCAGTCTGTTTATTCGTGCCGTGTTCATTGAGAACATGGCACTGGCTTTCTTTCTCGGCATGTGTACTTTTCTGGCCGTGTCCAAGAAGATCTCCGCCGCGCTGGGACTTGGCATTGCCGTGATCGTGGTTCTGACCATCACGGTCCCGGTGAACAACCTAATATTCAACTACCTCCTGGCCGATGGCGCGCTGGCATGGGCCGGGCTGCCGGGCGTTGATCTCAGTTTTCTTGGGCTGCTCTCTTATATTGGCGTTATCGCTGCACTGGTCCAGATACTCGAGATGTTCCTCGACAAGTATGTGCCCGTTCTCTATAACGCACTCGGCGTCTTTCTGCCGCTCATTACCGTGAATTGCGCCATTCTGGGCGCCTCACTGTTCATGGTGGAGCGCGATTATAATTTCGGTGAGAGCGTGGTCTTCGGGGCGGGCGCGGGTGTGGGTTGGGCCCTCGCTATTGTGGCTCTCGCGGGCATTCGCGAAAAGCTCAAGTACAGTGATGTGCCCGACGGGTTGCAGGGTCTTGGCATAACGTTTATCACTGTGGGGCTGATGTCACTCGGCTTTATGTCGTTTGGCGGTATTGATCTGTAGCTGCGGTATAGCGAGGAAATCTGAATGGATATGACAATTGTGTTTGGCGTCGCCATGTTTACGGCGATCGTCCTCGCACTGGTGCTGGTGATTCTGTTTGCGCGTACGCGGCTTGTCAGCAGTGGTGACGTGACGATCGAGATCAACGGCGAAAAGACAATTACCGTGCCTGCGGGTGGCAAGTTGCTTCAGACACTGTCGGACGCTGAGCTGTTTCTGGCATCAGCCTGCGGCGGTGGTGGTACCTGCGCACAGTGCAAATGCATCGTCAAAGAGGGCGGCGGTGCCATGTTGCCCACCGAGGAGTCTCACTTCTCCCGCCGCGACGCGGCGGAGGGCTGGCGGTTGAGCTGCCAGACGGCGGTCAAGCAGGACATGAAGATTGAGGTGCCGGAGGAAGTCTTCGGCGTGCGCCAGTGGGAATGCGAGGTTGTTAGCAACCCTAACGTTGCCACCTTCATCAAGGAGCTGACCCTGAAGCTGCCGGAAGGGGAGAACGTAGAGTTCCGCGCCGGCGGTTATGTCCAGCTGGAGTGTCCGCCTCACGAAGTGCGTTACGAGGATTTCGATATTGATGAGGAGTACCGCGGCGACTGGGAACGCTTTGGTTTTTTCAAGGTGGTGTCGAAAGTTGAAGAGCCGGTCATTCGTGCCTATTCAATGGCCAATTACCCGGAAGAGAAGGGCGTGGTCAAGTTCAATATCCGTATCGCGACGCCGCCTCCCGGCAGCGAAGGTATCCCGGCCGGCAAGATGTCGTCCTGGGTATTCAACCTGAAGGCCGGAGACAAGGTTACTGTGTACGGACCTTTTGGTGAGTTTTTCGCCAAGGAAACAGATAACGAGATGGTGTTTATTGGCGGTGGCGCGGGTATGGCACCCATGCGCTCACATATCTTCGACCAGTTGCTGCGTCTCAACAGCACGCGCAAGATCACTTTCTGGTATGGCGCGCGCTCGCTGAAGGAAATGTTCTACGTCGAGGAATACGATAAGCTGGCCGAGGAACACGAAAACTTCACCTGGCACGTGGCGCTGTCGGATCCGCAGCCCGAGGACAACTGGACGGGCGACACCGGGTTCATTCACAACGTGCTGTACGAGCAGTACCTGAAGGATCACCCGGCCCCGGAGGATTGTGAGTTCTACATGTGCGGCCCGCCAATGATGAACGCGGCCTGCGTCAAGCTTCTCACCGATCTCGGGGTGGAGCCAGAGAACATCATGCTGGATGACTTTGGTGGCTGACGACCCTGCAGTCAGGGAAAAAAGCCACCGCTACCGGTGGCTTTTTTTTGCATTTCTGGTTTGTGTGGCAGGCTGCCAGGAGTCCCCCGGGACACACAAACTGCAGGGTGCCACAATGGGCACTACCTGGAATGTCACCTACACCGGCAGTGCCCGTCCGTCTCAGCTAAAAGCAGATATAGAGTCGGTACTTGCGGCTGTCAATGGCAGCATGTCGACCTACCTGGACGAATCTGAAATCAGTCGCTTCAACGCCAGTGGTATCGGTGAGACGAGCAGGGTTTCATCGTCCTTCGGCGCCGTGCTCACGGCCGCATTGGCTGTCGGAGAACGCTCGGACGGTGCTTATGATGTCACGGTAGGTCCACTGGTGGATCTCTGGGGCTTTGGGGCAGGCAGTGAGGCGGATTGGCGAATGCCCTCTGCAGAGCGTGTGGCTGAGACACTCGCGCGCGTCGGTCAGAATGCACTGATATGGGATGCGGACAGCAGCACGCTGGCCAGACGCAAACCCGTGGAGCTGGATTTTTCCTCCATCGCAAAGGGCTATGCAGTGGACCGCATAGCAGAGATTCTTGAGAGTAAGGGCCTGTCTGACTTTCTGGTGGAAGTGGGTGGTGAGATGCGTATGTCCGGTATCAGCCCGCGCGGCGATGCCTGGCGAATCGCTATCGAGAAGCCCATCGCGGGGCAGCGCGGTGTGGCGCAAGCCCTGGAACTTAACGATGGTGCTGTTGCCACATCCGGTGACTACCGTAATTTTTTCGAACACGAGGGAGTGCGCTATTCACACACGCTCGATCCGCGCACAGGATACCCGGTAACGCACAATCTGATCTCTGTGACGGTGCTGCATGAACGCTGTATGATCGCAGACGCCTGGGCGACGGCGCTCAGTGTCGCGGGGCCTGACGAGGCGCTGCGCCTGGCGGCAGCCAACGACCTTGCAGTCTATCTCATGGTGCGAGAAGGTGATGGCGTGAAGAGTCGCGTTTCACCGGCGTTCAGTGCACGCTTTGGCACAATGACAAACAAGTAACACGACGGAGTTAGCTATGCTTTTGGCGTTTTTGGCAACATTCCTGATGATGGCGACTGTCATGGCAATCATGGCGGTTGGTGTAATGGCCGGCAGGGCGCCCATCAAGGGCTCCTGCGGTGGTATCGGCGCCATCGGCATCGACCAGTCCTGCGAAATCTGCGGTGGTAACCCACAGCGCTGTGAAGGCGAGACGCAGGATACCGACGGCGATAGGCCGGCTGACGTCGCAAGGACCTCGTTCTATGACGCCGATAAGATATAAGCGCGGGTGAACGGATCGACTTACCCGCTATTCATTGGTTTTCGCTACAGCTTTAGTCGCAAACGCAACCGTTTCACGGCGCTGGTGTCTGTTATCTCCATGTTTGGCATGGCGCTGGGCGTGGCCAGTCTTATTGTCGTTCTTTCGGTTATGAACGGCTTTGCCGCCGAGCTGCGTGACCGCATTTTGTCGCTGATTCCGCACGGTTACGTGAATTTTCTCGATGATGATGCGGGAAGGCATTGGTCAGAACCGATGCAGCGGGTGGCTGACATGCCCGGAGTAGTGGCGGTCGCACCCTTCCTGCGTGAGCAGGTATTGCTTGGCACCGGGCGTTCCCTGCAGGGGGCCCGTCTGTTCGGCGTTTCTCCTGCAGATGAGGCGGGGGTTTCGCGGGTGGCAAACAAGCTCGTAGCGGGACAGTTTGCCGCGATTGAGACAGAACCCTTTGGCGTTGTGCTGGGCACATCGCTTGCCCGCATGCTGGGTGTGGGCGTTCGCGATACGGTCGTCGTAACCTTGCCCCACCTCACGGTAACCCCGCTCGGCGTGTTTCCCCGCAGCAAGCGGCTGACGGTCGTCGGGCTTTTTCAGATCGGTGCACAGCAGGATGCAGAGCACGCCTATGTTTCGCTCGATACCGCACAGCGCCTCATGAGCAGCGCCGGTGCCGTATCCGGGCTGCAGGTGCGCACTGAGGACCTGTTCGCAGCCCCCGGCATCATGCGCGAGGTAGGAGAGCGCCTAGGCTCCAGGGTGAACGCCGTTGACTGGAGTCAGACACAGGGCTCTCTGTTCCGCGCTGTGCGTATGGAAAAAATCACCGTTGCGCTGCTGTTGTTGAGCGTTGTGGCGGTGGCTGCGTTCAACATTGTTTCCACACTCGTCATGTCGGTCGCGGAAAAACGCGGTGATATCGCGGTGTTGCGTACGCTCGGGGCAGATGCTCGTGGCATTATGACCATCTTCATTATTCACGGGCTGTCGTTGGCGCTGTTGGGCGTCGCCACCGGCGGTGTTATTGGCGTACTGCTGTCCTTGAATATTGCCGAACTGACGCGCTGGGTAGAGGCGCTGACAGGGGCCGTGCTGTTTGATCCCAATGTGTATTTCATCAGTGCGCTTCCGGCCGCACTGGAATGGCGCGACGTCCTGTTGGTCGTGCTCGCCTCACTGGCGCTTGGGACAATTGCCACGCTATATCCTGCCTGGCGCGCTTCAAGGATCGCGCCCGCAGAGGTTCTTCGCTATGCCTGAACCGGTTTTGCAGTGCCTGGGTCTCGGCAAGAAGTTTAGCGATGGCAACCGCACCATTCGCGTGCTCAAGGGCGTTGAGCTGACCCTCAACCCGGGCGAGACGCTGGCTATCGTCGGTGCGTCGGGCAGCGGAAAATCCACGCTGCTGAACCTGCTTGGCGGGCTTGATGTGCCCAGTGAGGGGCAGGTGTTGGTGTCGGGCAGGGATGTCTCGGCGATGCGCGAGCGTGAGCGTTGCCTGTGGCGCAATCAGCGTCTGGGTTTTGTCTATCAGTTTCACCATTTGCTGCCGGAGTTCACGGCGGCGGAAAATGTGGCAATGCCTCTCATCATTGGCCGCGTCGGGCGCAAGAGGGCCATGCGCACGGCCGCTGATATGCTCAAGCGTGTGGGTCTTGACCACCGCCTCACCCATCGACCGGGCGCATTGTCGGGTGGTGAGCGGCAGCGGGTGGCAATAGCGCGAGCCCTGGTCACAACGCCGGACTGCGTGCTGATGGATGAACCCACCGGTAACCTCGATCCCGACGCCAGCCAGCAGATTCTGTCTCTGATAGATGAGCTGGGCCAGGACAGTGCAGCGTTTATTGTGGTGACCCATGACCCGGAAATCGCGTCGCGCATGCATCGCACGCTCGAGTTGCGTGATTCGGGTCTTTATCCGCCGCTACATGCGCGGGACTGATCGCATTGCGCTGTCCCTTCGCTACACGTTCAGTGGTGGCGGAGGCCAACTGTCGTCATTCATGTCGAGGCTGGCCATGCTGGGCCTGGTGCTGGCCGTCGCGGTACTGCTCGTCGTGCTGTCCATCATGAACGGTTTCGATCGTGAAATGCGCGAGCGTATCCTCTCTCTCGTGCCACACATCACCGTCCACGCGGTAAACGGTGTGGCCCCGGCGGTTACTATCGCGGAACAGCTCGTGGCGCACCCGGATGTCCTCGCGGCGAGTCCGTTTGTACAGTTTCAGGGGCTTCTCATGCAGCAACGGCGCGTCGAGGCAGTTCTGGGGCTTGGGCTTTCGACGGCCGAAGGGCTTGAGCTGCAGGCTATGGCAGGCGGCGCTGCAGGTGCCGACTTTCTCGGCGGCAGCGAAGATGGACTACTGCTGGGTGCACCACTTGCTGAGCGCCTCGGCGTCGATACCGGCGAACGCCTGACACTGCTCGTGCCTGTGGCAACCGGCGCGCGTGGCGTCACGTCGACCCGGACACAGGTGTTTACCGTTAATGGACTCTTGCGTACCGGAACGGAGCTCGATGAGAATCTGGCCGTTCTGTCACTCGCGGCAGCCTCCTCGCTGGCGGGTCTGGATGGGGCGCCGAGCGGCTACCGCTTGCACACCACAGATATTTTTGGGGTTTCCGAACTAGGGCGCACGCTTGCAGCAACCCTGCCGCCGGGCTATTACCTCACTAACTGGACCATGACGCATGGCAACCTGTACGCGGCTATCCAGCTTTCCCGGCAGCTGATTACCTTATTGCTGCTGTCGATTATCGGCGTCGCGGCATTCAATGTCGTGTCCTCACTCGTGCTTGTCGTCATAGACAAACAGGGCGACATTGCCATTCTTCGCACTCTTGGCGCGACCCCCGGCGACATCGCGACAATCTTTCTGTCTCAGGGTGCACTGATAGGTCTGGCCGGGGGAATCCTCGGCGGCTGTCTGGGTGGCCTGCTGAGCCTCGCGGTTCCGGCTGCTGTCGGGGTTGCCGAGCATCTTCTGGGTGCGCGGCTGTTGGCTACGGATGTCTACCCCGTGTCCTTTATTCCGGTTGATCTTCGCCTGCAGGATGTTGCGCTGGTATCCGCCGCTGCGCTTTTTCTGTGCCTGGCGGCGGCACTTTACCCGGCGCTGCGCGCTGCGCGCCTTGCACCCGCCGAGGTCCTGCAGCAGGAGTAGTCGTCGCAGCGCGTCTGTGCCTTCGTCGGCGCCAGTCTCGCGCGACGCGCCAGCGCCAGATATTGCTGATCAGGAAATAGCCGAGACTGCCAGCGAACAGTCCCAGTAGAAGGCAACCCAGGAGCAGGGGTGGCCACACCGTTCCTATTTTGGCGAACAACCAGTACAGGTCGAAGGCCGTCTCTTCGGTGCCGACAGGTATTGCCAGTGGACGACCGATGAGCAGTCCTCCAAGACGGTACGCCATGTAAAACAGCGGCGGTGCCGTAAGCGGGTTGCTGACCCATACCAGCGCAACGGACAGGGGCAGATTGCAACGCAGCCTGATTGTGAGAAGAGCGGCGACGAGCATCTGCCCTGGAATGGGCAGGAACGCGACGAACAGACCGACGAAGAATGCCATGGACGCGGAATAGCGATTCAGATGCCAGTAGTTGCTGGCGTAAATCCACTCGCCAAACGGCTTCAGCGCACCGCTCTTGCGCAGATCCGACGCGTTCGGAATGACTTTACGCAGTCTTTTCTTGACCATATGCGACCAGGCTGAAAAGGGTGTGTTCTCGATTCGGCAAGCATGCTTCAGTGCAGAGTCTATCGTTATTCGATGCTGCAGTGATGTAATGTTTTACCAACGACGCCGGCGGCGACGCCGCGCAATTCCGTATGCGTTCCGGCTGCTGCCTCCGCTGTCTGGCGTCTGTGCAGGTGCTGCACTGGGCGCCGTATCACCGGCGTTTTTGCCGACCGCCGGTTTCCTACTTCTTCTGCTGCCCGTGTGCCTGGCTTTTCATGGGACGCTGCGCGCTTTCTCCGCTGGACTGCTGCTCGGGACTGCCTGGGCGACGGCGAATGGCTCGAACCTGCAGGATAAATGGTTGCCGTCTGAATGCGAGCGGCTGCCTGTGGTTATCCGGGGCTACATTGCGTCTGTTCCGGAAGCGGCCATGGCCTTTGGTAATCAGCCAGTGCTACGCTTTTTGTTGGATGTTTCCGAGCTGGAACCCGCGCGTTGTGCGGGGCCCTCCCGGGTGCGCCTGACCTACTACGGCAGTACCGATATCGCTCCGGGGCAGTTTGGGGAATTCGCCGGCCGACTGCGCGTGCCGTGGGGACTCGCCAACCCGGGCGGAGCAGATCGGGAAGCCTGGTACGCCGCTAACGGTGTTCAGGCAACAGGCAGCGTCAGGCGCATCGCTCTGAAAGACAGTAGGCAGCCCTGGCGCTATCGTCATCACGTCGTCAGGGCGGGGCTGCAGCGCGCCATTGAATCCCTACCAGGCAGTGCGCGGGGCAAAGGATTGCTGGTCGCATTGACCGTCGGCGTCCGTCACGGTATTTCCCATCGTGACTGGTCACTGTTCAGGGAACTCGGCGTTGTGCATCTGGCCGTTATTTCAGGGCTCCACGTCTCTCTGGCGGCCGGAGCGGGTGTGGTCGTGGGGAATGTCCTGATGCGTAGCGTCTCTCTTGCCCGTCCGGGTGTCCAGTGGCTTCAGTTGCCGGGGATTATGGCCCTTGTTTCAGCGTTGATGTACGCCGCGCTGGCCGGGTTCAGCCTACCGACAGTCAGGGCCCTGATTATGCTGGCGGGCGTGACTGCGGCCTTATTCCTCGGTCGTGAGGCGCTCAGGGTACACACTCTACTGCTCGCTGTCCTGGTGCTGGTGATTATGCAGCCTCTGGTGACGGTCAACAGCAGTTTCTGGCTCAGTGTTGGCGCAGTATGTGCGCTGCTGTGGTTCCTTGCCTGGCAGCCGCGACGGCAGCCGGTAACCGCTGGACTGCGCGTGCACGGATATCTCTGCCTGGCCATGCTGCCACTCACCGCCTGGTGGTTCGGCGGTGGCAGCCTGATTGCGCCTGCCACGAATGCGGTAGCCGTGCCTGTTGTCGGGCTGCTGGTTGTGCCACTCACGCTTCTGGCGAGTCTGGTCGACCCGCTCTCGCCTGCAATAGCCCGGCACCTATGGAGCGTGGCGCTTGCAGTGATACAGCTATTGCTTTCGCTGGCAGATACGCTTGCGACGCACGAATACATAGGGCGTTACCGCACGCTGGCGGGGGGCGCCTACGCCGCTCTGAATGGCTTGCTGGCCGTTTCCTTGCTGGGCATGCCCCTTCCCATTTCCCTGAGAGTCGCCGCGGCATGCCTGCTCCTGCCCCTGTTTTTGCGGCAGGCCGTCCCGCGCTTCGAGCCGCGTCCGGAGCTTGCGGTGCTGGATGTCGGGCAGGGCACCTCTGTAGTTGTAAGCGACGGCCGTCGCGCGCTGGTGTACGACACGGGGGGCGGTGATCCGCGCGGCTACACGACCGCCGGTGCCGCGCTGCTGCCGTTTCTCCAGCACCGAGGCATTCATGCCATCGACACGCTGGTTGTGAGCCACGCTGATCGCGATCACAGCGCAGGTACACAGACACTCATTGATGCCATGCCAGTTGATGCGTTGCTCTATGGCCAGCCAGTTCCCGGGATAGCCGGAGGAATCCCATGCCGGACAGGCTCGGCCTGGGCATGGCCCAGCGGCGTGCGCTTTCGCATTCTGTCAGGCGTCAATGGTGCCGGTCGCAGCGCCAACGACACCTCCTGCGTACTCCAGGTGGATCTGGCCGGATTCGGGTTTCTCCTTCCTGGCGATATCAGCGCCGCCAGAGAGCGTGACCTGGTGCTTTACTGGCGTGAGGCTCTGCGCTCTGACTGGCTGCTGGCCGCTCATCACGGGAGCGGGAGCTCCACGTCGGCTGCCTGGTTGCGGGCGGTGAATCCCGGCGGCGTTGTGCTCAATTTTGGCAGGGCGAACCCGTTCGGCCATCCACACCCGGATGTGATGTCGCGACTGTTAGCACGTGACATCGATATCCACTCTACTGCGCGCGAGGGTGCGATGGTATTTCGCGTCAGTAGCGAGGGTGAGCTCGAGGTGATCCCAACGCGCGGTGGTTACGCGCCATTCTGGAAGCCGCCTGCCTGAATCCCGCATTCGACTGAGTCCCTGTCGCAGGCGCCTGCAGACTGCGTATAATGCGCGGCAAGCGCGATCAGGGAGCAATAGAGTGCTGGAACTCGTCACAGCCGGTGGTTGGCTGATGCTTATCATCATTGCCAGTTCAGTGATTGCGATCGCTATCTGCATGGAGCGCTTTTATACGCTCAATCCCCGGCGTATTTCTCCACCCCACCTGCTGGCTTCGGTGAGGAAACGACTGAACGCGGGTGACATGGACGCCAGCGCACTTGCAGAGCTGCGCCGGGCATCGCCGCTAGGCCGTATACTTGCCGCCGGCCTGCTCAATTCGCACCATGGGCGGGACGTGATGAAAGAGAGTATTGAAGAAGCCGCGGCCTATGTGATTCATGACCTTGAGCGTTATCTCAATACCTTGGGCACCATCGCCGCGATTGCACCATTGCTGGGCCTGCTGGGCACCGTGCTTGGCATGATCCGTGTGTTTGCCGAGATCATGGTGCGCGGCACGGGCAATGCCAGTGCGTTGGCGGGCGGCATTTCAGAGGCACTCATCACCACGGCCGCCGGGCTCACCGTTGCTATACCGGCTCTGGTCATGCACCGCTACTTCACGGGTCGTATCGATGAGATTGTCATTGGGCTCGAGCAGGAAGCCATCAAGCTGGTGGATGTCCTGCATGCCGGTGACAGGTCGGATTAGGGCGTGAAGTTTCGCCGTCAGCGCCGCGAGGATCTCAACGTCAACCTGACACCGTTGATTGATGTGGTTTTTCTACTGTTGATTTTCTTCATGGTGTCGACCACATTCACGCGGGAAACACGTCTCACCGTGGATCTCCCGGAGGCGACCGGGGTGCCGGCGGACAGCGAGCCGCGACAGATCGAAATCCTGGTGGACGAAGCAGGTAGCTACCGCGTGAACGGGCAGGCGCTGGTCGATAACCGTTTGCGTACGCTGCAGGCGGCGCTCTACCAGTATTCGCAGGGAGATACGACGTTGCCACTGTTGATCTCGGCAGATGCCGATGCCCCTCACCGCGCTGTTGTGACCGCCATGGACGCAGCTGGGCAGATGGGCTTTGCCCGTCTCGGCATCGCCACACTGCAGCCCGCTCCCGATGCGCGATGAGCGACGCCCCGATATCCCGCGAGGTCTGCTGAACAGGGCATCCCTGACGCTGCAGGCTGCGTGGCGCAGGGATGCCCCCTGGCTTCGCCTGTTGCGCTCCCTGTCTCGCCTGCACCAGGTTGTACTGCACATACGTCTCCAACTGTTCAGGTGGGGCTGGCGGTCTACCTACCGCAGCCCCGCGCCGGTGGTGGTGGTTGGCAATATCAGCGTGGGCGGTACCGGCAAGACGCCCGTGGTCAGTGCACTCGTGGCGGGGATGCTGGCCCGTGGCCTGCGGGTCGGCGTTGTCAGCCGCGGATACGGGGCCAGGCCCGGCCACTTCCCACGCCGGGTACGGCCGGACAGTCACTGGCATGACTGTGGCGATGAGCCGCTCATGATCGTGCGACAGACCGACTGTCCTCTGGTTGTATCGCCACGCCGGGCAGATGCGGTGAGGGAGCTACTGCAGTGGCGGGGGCTTGATCTCGTGATCAGCGACGATGGACTGCAGCATCTCGCATTGGAAAGAGACTTCGAAATCGTGTTGCTGGATCCCGCGCTAGGCGTCGGCAACGGCCAACTGCTGCCCGCAGGCCCGCTGCGCGAGCCGCCGGCACGACTCGAGAGCTGTGACTGGATATTGCAGCGGGATAGTGCGATTCCCGAGCGGCACTTCCGCTATCAGGTCGATGGACTGGTGAATATCAGGACGGGCGAAACCCGGGCGGTAAAGACGTTTGCGGGTCAGTGCGTGCAGGCGATAGCGGGCATTGCCAATCCTGCAGCATTTTTTGCCAGTCTGCGCAGTCTCGGTATGCAGGTCTGGGAGCGTCCCTACCCGGACCACTACGCCTTTGGCGCCGCAGACTTCAATGGGCTGCAGGATCTGCCGATTATCATGACCGAGAAAGACGCGGTAAAATGCGCGGCGTTTGTGGAATCCAACGCCTGGTTTCTGAAAATTACCGCCATACTGCCGCAGGAACTGCTCGAACAGGTCGCACGGCTGGCCAATCTCTCAAGATCGCAGGAATAAACCACGGATGTCCTTCACAGTCATTATACCGGCGCGCTATGCATCGACCCGACTCCCCGGCAAGCCGCTGCTGGACATTGCCGGCAAGCCGATGCTGCAGCGCGTGTGGGAGCAGTCGCTGCAAAGCGAGGCAGACGCGGTGATCATCGCGACAGATGACCAGCGGATTGCAGAGGCGGCGCGAATATGGGGCGCCCAGGTCTGCATGACAGCTCACGAGCACGCGTCAGGCACAGATCGTCTGCAGGAGGTTGTGCAGATCCTTGGACTTGCCGACGATGCGCTCGTCGTCAATGTGCAGGGTGATGAGCCACTGGTGCCACCGGCCGTCATCAACCAGGTGGCGGCCAATCTGGCGGATAACCCCGAGGCTGGCATGGCCACCTTGTCCGAGCCCCTGGTCGATGTTGCCAGTCTGCTCGACAGCAATGCCGTCAAAGTAGTGTGTGATGGTCGGGGCTTTGCGCGCTACTTCAGTCGTGCGCCCATCCCCTATCCGCGCGGGCTGGATCTTGAACATCCCGATGCGCTGCGGCGTTATCCAGTGGGTCACTGGCAGCGGCATATCGGGCTATACGCCTATCGTGCGGGGTTCCTGCGCCGCTTTGTCTCCTGGCCTCAGGCGCCCGCTGAGCTCCTCGAGCAGCTGGAACAGCTGCGAGCGCTGTACCACGGCGAGATCGTGCACGTGGCTGCGGCCCGTGAGCAGGTGCCTGCCGGGGTAGATACACCGGCGGACCTGGAGGCGGTGCGGCATCTGTGTGCCGCGAGCAAGTCGAACTGAGGACTGTCATGCGTATTCTTTTTGTCTGTCTTGGCAACATCTGCCGATCGCCCACGGCCCAGGCGGTTTTCGGCCGCAAGCTCGAAGCCCGGGGTTTCGCGGCAGCGGTCGACGTCGATTCCTGCGGCACCCTGGGGACGCATCAGGGCGAGCCACCGGATGCACGCGCAGCATCGGCTGCGGCGCTACGTGGCTACGATCTCTCGCCGTTGCGATCGCGTCAGCTTCGCGATACGGATTTCCAGGATTTTGACCTTATTCTGGCAATGGATAAGGATAATCTGCGGCAGGTTCGCCAGCGGGCCGGCGCCGCTTTCAACGGTGAGCTTGGCCTGTTTCTCGAATCGGCGCCGCAGCTCGGTGTCGAAGAGGTCCCCGACCCCTTTTTTGGCGAAGACGACGGTTTTGCCCAGGTCCTGGATCTTATCGAGGCAGCGAGCGACGCGTTGCTCGATCGTCTGGAGCGAGATCTTGGCTGAGCGGGCAGACCTGCAGGCCCTGAATTCACTGCGTCTTCGCGCCAGTGCGACGCTTCTGCGCACGCCGGATACGCAGGCCGCGCTGCGCGATGTCCTCGACGAAGCGCATTTGCTCCAGCTTCCCGTGGTCGTGCTGGGGGAGGGCAGCAATATCGTGCTGGCCGGCAATCTGAATGCGCTGGTGTTGCGCTATCGCGGTCTCGGCCGCGAGGTCATCAGCGAGGGCCGCGATCACATCGGATTGCGCGTGGCGGCCGGGGAAAACTGGCATGCCCTGACGGTCTGGGCCCTCGGCCAGGGCTTTTACGGCCTGGAAAACCTCGCCTTGATTCCGGGCACGGTAGGCGCGGCGCCCATACAGAATATCGGGGCCTATGGCGTGGAGCTGTCCGATTTTATCGATTGCGTGGAGGTGATGGATATCGACAGCGGCACGACACATCGCCTGAGTGCTGCGGCGTGCGCATTCGGCTACCGCGACAGCATCTTCAAAGGACAGCTGCGTGACCTCTGTGTGATTACTGCCGTAGAGATGACCCTGCGTCGCAGCGAGCAGCCCAATATTTCCTATGCGGCGCTCGCGGATTATGTAAAGACCGAAGGGCACGAGATCACGGCGGCTGAGGTGCATCGGGCGGTGGTCGAACTGCGCCGCGCACGCTTGCCGGATCCCGCATTGACGCCCAATGTCGGCAGTTTTTTCAAGAATCCCGTGGTCACGGCGGCGCAGGCTGAGGCACTGGCCAAGGAAAACCCGTCCCTGCCCGTGTTCCATCTTGCCGATGGCCGTATGAAAGTCCCGGCGGCCTGGCTGATCGAGGCCTGTGGATGGAAAGGCTACACCCAGAATGGGGTTGGCGTGCACGGCGGCCACGCGCTGGTGCTGGTTAACCAGGGCAGCAATTCCGGCAGCGCCGTGCTCGACCTTGCGGGGCGTATCCAGCAATCCGTGCGCCGCCGCTTTGGCTGCGAGCTTGAGATCGAGCCACGCGTCTATGGAGGCGCCGCATGACCGCGTTTGACGCCAGCGCATTCCTGTCGAACCTGACAACCCGCTGCGGTGTCTACCAGATGTACGACGCCGATGGTCGCCTACTCTACGTGGGCAAGGCACGGAACCTGCGCAGTCGTGTGGGCAGTTATTTCCGCAATCGTGGACTCAATGGCAAGACCGTTGCACTGGTGAATCGTATCGCCGACATTCAGGTTACCGTTACGTCAACAGAAGTAGACGCCCTCCTGCTTGAACATAACCTGATCAAGAGCCATCGCCCACCCTATAACATCCTGCTCCGGGACGACAAAACCTATCCGTACATTTTTCTGTCGTCTGAGGATCGCTTCCCCCGACTGGCGCTGCACCGGGGGCCCAAGCGGCGCAAGGGTCAGTACTTTGGCCCCTATCCCAGCGCCGGTGCGGTTCGACAGTCACTGCATTTCCTGCAGAAGGTATTCAAGGTCCGCCAGTGCCGCGACAGTTACTTTCGCAATCGTTCACGTCCCTGCCTGCAGCATCAGATTGACCGCTGCAGCGCCCCGTGCGTCGATCTGGTCACGACCAGTGAGTACGCCCAGCAGGTCGACAATACCGTCATGTTTCTGCAGGGCAAGAATCAGGAGCTGATGGTGCGCCTCGCCGATGATATGGAGCGTGCAGCGTCTGAGCTCGCCTATGAGCGCGCGGCGGTGCTGCGCGACCAGTTGCGTCAGCTGCAGCACGTACAGGCGACGCAGGGTATCGAGGGAAGCAGTGGTGATCTCGATATTCTTGCCGCCGTAGTGGCGGGCGGACAGACCTGCGTACAGGTGCTCTTCGTCCGTGGCGCCCGGGTGCTCGGCAGCAAGACCTGGTATCCGCCGCTGAAGCTTGATGAGACACCGGACGCTGTGCTGGCGGCGTTTCTCCCCCAGTTTTACCTGGGTGCCGACAATCGGCCGATTCCCGCTGAAATCCTTGTAAATGCCACGATAGACGATGCTGATGCCATCGCCGAGGCGTTTGCCCGGCATGCCGGGCGTAAGGTGCAAATACGCAGCAAGGTGCGCGAGGCACGGGCGCGCTGGCTGCAGCTGGCGCAGCAGACCGCGGAAACCAACCTGCAGGCACATCTGGCGGGCAAGAAAAGCACGCAGGAAAGGCTGCAGGCCCTTCAGGGCGTCCTTGAGCTGAGCTCCCTCCCGGAACGCATGGAGTGCTTTGATATCAGTCACAGCAGCGGTGAGGCCACGGTGGCATCCTGCGTGGTGTTCGACGCGGCCGGCCCGAAAAAATCGGATTATCGTCGCTTCAATATTACGGATGTGACAGCTGGGGATGACTATGCTGCCATGCAGCAGGCCCTGACGCGCCGCTACAAGCGTCTCGCAGACGGAGAGGGCGCGTTGCCGGATATCCTCTTTATTGACGGTGGCAAGGGTCAGGTGAAGCAGGCACTGGATGTGCTGGACAATCTTGGTATCTCGAGCGTTCAGGTGGTCGGCGTCGCGAAAGGAACGACGCGCAAGGCGGGCTTCGAAACGCTTATTATGGGTGAAAGCGGCGTCGAACTGCAACTCCCTGGCAGCAGTGCGGCACTGCACCTGATTCAGCACATACGCGACGAGGCGCACCGATTTGCGATTACTGGGCATCGTGCAAGGCGCGACAAGACCCGGAGAACCTCGCAGCTCGAAAGTATCCCTGGTGTGGGCGCGAAACGTCGCCGCGAACTGCTGAGGCACTTCGGAAGTGCCTCGGGCGTTGGCAACGCGAGCGTGGGGGAGTTGAAAAAAATACCGGGGATCAGTGCTACCATGGCTCAGCAGATCTACGACCACCTGCACAGCGTCAGAGACTGAATCGGTTAACAGAGACACAGAGGTAGAGGTTTGCCTATCAATATCCCCAATGCACTGACGCTGCTGCGTATTCTTCTGATCCCGGTGCTTGTCGTGGTGTTTTATGTGCCATTTCAGGGACACTGGCTGGTCGCAGCCGGCATTTTTACGCTGGCGGCGGTTACCGACTGGTTCGATGGTTATCTCGCCCGGCGGCTGGGCCAGATGACGGCCTTTGGCGCCTTTCTCGATCCCGTTGCAGACAAGCTCATGGTCTCTATTGCGCTGGTTCTGCTGGTGGAGCGCCACGATACGATTCTGTTTACCCTTGCGGCCTGCGTTATCATTGGACGTGAAATCGTCGTTTCGGCACTGCGCGAGTGGATGGCGGAGCTAGGCCAACGTACTTCCGTTGCGGTGAGCTACGTCGGCAAGGTAAAAACCACACTACAGATGATCGCCGTGATCGGTTTGCTCGCGGTCAACCCCAGCCGCGACGCCGACTGGCTGCTCGGCGTGTGCTACGTTCTGCTCTACAGTGCCGCCGTGCTGACGCTGTGGTCAATGATGGCGTACCTGCGCGCAGCAGCCCGCGTCATCCGTGCTCGCGATGAAGAGGTAAAACGCCTTGACTCCCCGTGATCAACCCCTAGAATAGGCGCCTCTTCGGAGTGCGGGAATAGCTCAGTTGGTAGAGCGCAACCTTGCCAAGGTTGAGGTCGCCGGTTCGAATCCGGTTTCCCGCTCCAATATCTCCGGATTACAGGCTCGGTGGCAGAGTGGTTATGCAGCGGATTGCAAATCCGTCAACGCCGGTTCGATTCCGACCCGAGCCTCCATATAAATTAATCGCTTACGGTGTTTCGCCGCGAGAAGAACAGCCTCCTGGTACGGTCTTGGTACACCAGCGAGGCTTGAACGACGGCGAGCTACCGGAAACGCGGGGACAAGTGGCGGGCCATCATGGTGCCAGTGCCACAAGGCCGAATCCAAAACCTTTCCGACGAAGCGCGATGTCCAGATATTGGTGCGCAGCATCGATGGTGCCATGGACATCGGCGAACATTTCGACCTGTCCAAGCGCACCATGACGGGTGTTATAGACCGCTACCTGCAAGAGAACGCCGATCTCCCTAAATACCACGGCAACACCCTGGCCCGTTGGCGTGAGTTCCTGGGGCTGGTGAAGCTGCGCCAGGTACAGCCGAGCCCACATCATCGGCACTGGCAGATCTTGAGGAAACCGCGCTGCTGGGCTTCAACCATGTGCCGGCGTTATGCCCGACCGCTCCGAAAAGTCCCTTCCAGTGAGCTTATCTGAACGTCAGGCCTGCCAGCGTGGTCACCGAGATCGAGGAAGGCGCTTCCGCTTGGACGCCGGCGCGGTGCCGCAAAAGTCCCTTCCCGCGGTACGCGGGCCAGCGCAATTTGCAAGAACATTGAACCCGATATCTTTTTTTACAATCTCCTGCAGCAAATAGTCATAAGCTTTTCAAAATTCCAATTAACTATAAACATCTGGGCAAGCTCTTTGGTGCCTAAGGTAGGGGAGATACTGTCCGATATGACTCATAGCACTGATTGCAGCCCATCCATACAACCGCGCCCTCCAGCGGGCGCCGTGACAGATTTCCGCTTCATCCGCTTTTTTGCCTGCGTCTTTTTGCTTTTTTGCAATGTAAGTGTTGCCAACGCAAGTGATTGCTTGGATCCAGCAAATCTGGGTACGGTCGGCAATAGCGGAGAATGTGCAGGGATGCTGATCGTGAACCGCGCAATGCTCTTTACCGCGAAAAATGATGGCACCTATGCGATCAACGGCGCTGACGGTAATGTTTATACCTTTGGTAACAGTCAATATAATATCTTCACGGGGCAGGTCGACAATCTGACCCAATATGACGCCACACTAAACGGTTGGGCAGCCCTTGAGGTGTCTGCAGCGCATGTCCCTTCGTTCTCTTTTTCCACCTCGGCAGGAAGTGCCGCCAGAGAGAGCCTGATCGAGCAAGGCTGGACAATTGATCGCGACGCGCTAATGGAGGACTTGACCGCAGCCTCTTTGACATCGTCGCCGGTGCCCAATGTGTCGGGCCTGCTGCTTGGGCTGATTTTGCTACTGCTGGGCTTATTTAGCGACCGCCGGCTGCCCAGCTGACCCCAGGGCATTACTGGCGATCCAGCAACCAGCATTGCGCGGCGCGGCGGCCTGCCCCCTAGACGTTGCCCGGCGGAACCCCGAGAGGATTGTGGCGGTCACCGACCGTTGACGCGTCTCTGTAACAGCGCAACGTCGGGTATCGGACATATTGCCCGGCATGGTCTACGCGGGTTCGCTCCCGATCCGAGCCCCTTCAATATGATAAAGTCGTGGAATGATGCGATCTGATCAGCAAGCTCTCAAGACGCCGGCCGCGCAGCGGCTGCGCGAGTTCGTCGACAGGCAACAGCTGTGGGATCTTCTCGTTGATTACTGCATTTATCTCGACCGCATGGAGCTCGAGTCGCTCGCGGCGCTCTTCACCCCTGACTGTGTCGTGGTCTACGGTGAGGGCCCTTTGTTTCAATCCAGCGGGGCAATGGCGCTTGCAGTCTCACTTGAGCGCATGTGGCGCTGGTCGCGAACGTCGCATCATCTGTCCAATGTGCGTATCACGTTCGAGGACGAGGATGCCGCGCACGTGATCAGCTACGTCATGGCCTGGCATGAGCGACATGACGGCTCCGTCGCTACTGTTTACGGGCAGTATCGGGATCGAATTGTGCGTACCGCAGAGGGTTGGCGCATTGCCGAGCGGCGCATGTTCATGAACGGGTCGGACGCGGGATTCACGGTTCCTATCACGCCGGCCGAACGTCGGCCGTCGCCACCGGGCTGGACAGCTCCGGATATCGAGCGCTAAGCGTTCGCATCTCACTGCAGATGCGGCAGATTTTTCCGCGCTAGTTCACGCTGTCTTGCCAGTTCCTCGTCGATATATTGAAAGGATTTATCTGACTCGGCGCGCCTACGCAGTGGTTTGAGCAAAGGATCTCTGGACGTCCACCATTCCAGCCATCCGTGCTCTACCGCCTGTGCGAGTTCTTGCGTTGCCGTGTCAAGGTCGCCGTAAAAAGCGGCGATGCGCGCGGCCAGGTAATCCAGCGCACTATCGGTATAAATGCGTCCTCGCGCGCTCTCAAGTCGGGAAGTGCACTCGGCCGCGTAAGCATTTGCGGTGTCCTCGTCTCCTGTCTGCCGGAGCGCAAGGGCGAGCTCTATTCCCGGACTGCACATGGCTGTGCCGAAGCGGTCGGCGTCACTGAACATTTTATCGATACCTGTCAGTATCTTCGCGGCGATCGCGTCATTGCCGTCGAGATAGTGGTACCAGGCGGCCTCAAACGCGATCCAGGGATCGTCAGGGTTTGCGGCACGCTGGAAAGCCATCCGCTCGTGCAGTTTTTCATAGTCTCCCTCGATCAGCAGCACATTGGTGTCGCCACCCACGAGATTTGCCAGTGGTTTGAATGCCTCTGCCATTTGCAGCCCAAACAACACGCCAGCATAGGCCTCGCGATAGGCGGGAGTTTCCGGTGACAATTCAGCGGCACGCTGCCAGTGGGTCAGACTGAGCACAAGCTTGCCCTCGCGGAAAGCGGCATCGGCCAGACCCCTGTGACCCAGTGGGTTGTCGGGTGCCAGTGCGATAAGCCGATCAAAAGTCTCGCGCGCAAGATTGAATTGACCGCGTAATGACTGCTCGAAGCCCAGATTATGAAGAATTGCCGGCGCGGTCGGGTCAAGTTCTGCTGCGTTCTCCAATGCCCGCATGGCTTCCACGTAGCGTTGCTCGGCCTTTAAGGAAAGGTAGCGCCACAGATGAACGTCTGGAAGATTGGGGTTTAGCGAGATGGCTTTGTCAAAGTGCGAGAGTGCTGTGATGTGATTCTGTAATAGTGCTTCCACCCGCCCCAGATTCGCAAAGGCCTCGGGAAAGCCATCATTCAGGACAAGGGCGCGTTCCACGTTCTGCCTGGCAACACGCGCAGCGACCGACGGGTCGATAGTGCCGAACGTCTCTCCGCCGTCTGCCAGCAGCCACATTGTCTCCGCCAGTCCGACGTAGGCGGGTGCGTATTCCGGATCGAGGCCAATGCTTTGCTCGAACAGACGCCGGGATTGCTTGATGGCTTCGGCTGTCCGGTCACGCAGCCCAGCTCTGCCCTTCAGGTAGAACACGTAGGCATCGCTGCTTGCTGTTTTCGACCCCGCCAGCTCTCCTGCGTCTAGATAGCGATCCTGGAGGAGGTTGGTAACAGAGCGGGCGATGTCTTCCTGCACGCTGAAGATGTCCCTGAGCGCCCGGCTGAAGCTTTCTGACCAGAGCACCGCGCCATCCTCTGTGCTGACAAGCTCTGTGCGCACACGGAGGCGGTTGCCGCTGGATTGCACGCTTCCGGTAAGCACGGAAGCCGTTCCAAGTTCACGGCCTACTGCGACCGGATCAAGCCCGTTTGCCGTCAGAGTGAAACTGGCGCTGCTGGAGGCCACCTTCAAATTCGCGATACGACCCAGCAGTGTCGTGAGCTCCTCGGCCAGACCCTCGGCAAGGAAGGCCTGATCCTGTGTGGGACTCAGGTCACGGAAAGGTATGATTGCCATGGATTGCTCGATCAACAACGCCGCAACGGAATCTGCCTCTCCGTCGAGTCGCTCCTTCAGCTGCTCGAACATAACGTAGCCTGATGCGGAGGCGCCGACGGCGATAATCAGGAGCCCGGACCAGTGCCAGATCGACAGCGGCTTGAGCTCACTTTCATCGGCACGGCCAGAGCGCGTGAGCCGCCCGCCCGAGAAATCGAAAAACCAGGAGATATAGCAGGCGATGGGAAAGCCCGCCACTGCGACCGTTCCCACGAGACTGCTTATCCACACAGGCAATGCGAATACCGGACCGAGCTCGTTGAATACCTGAATCAGGAGCCAGGCCGTCACGGTGTAGGCCGTGACGGCCTGTATCACGCCGCGTCGTCGAAGCTCAGGTAGAAAATCGTGCAGCAAGCAAGAGGATCCGCTAATAGACAGTTAGGGGCAGAGTAGCCGTCACCTCGCCTGTTGACAACAGCGCTCAGTCCGCCTCCAATCTGGGAATCGCGGAAAATACCGTGCAATGGCTGAGGAATTCCTGCAAGGCAAGTCACCATACTATCAACACGCGCTGTTTTCAGGTTCAATGGTGAGAGGAAAGAGGGGAGATGGGTGTTAGAAACTACGCGTAGTGAGAGGCTGGTCCCGTCATGCTCGGCCTCATTGCTGGTACTGCTATCTGTAACGGCGGACGCCGGCTTGATTCGTCGCGGCGGTGCCGGGACGGCAGTTGCTCCGCCCGTACCCGGCGAGGCCGTCTACATGCTCGAAGCCAAAGCGCCGCGGTTTTCCTCTGACTCGGATAGCGCCAGAACGTTCGCGCTCTTGCAAACAGATCTAGACGCTGGCACACGCTTTTCGTTCTGGGAAGGCGATGGCGAAGCCTTCCAGGTACATCACGACTGGGGAAATGACTGCCCGCAATTTGTCTCGTGTTTCTTTACGCTGGGGCTGGATGAAGCGCTAGTGTGGGGCGGTCACGCTATCGGCGTGCCAGATGTACTTGTTGGAGATCCGCGTCTAATGGGTGACGCGGCCACGCCAGGTTTGCGCTTTGAGTGGCGCTTGCGCAGCGTCGGCAACCCTGACAACGTGCTGGTCTGGGCCGATGACGACCCCGAGGCTTTCCCAGGGCAGTACCTCGACTATAGCAATGCTTTTCAGAATGACGAACAAGCTGCACTGCCGGGCGGCTGCCATGTTGTCAAGGCAAAACGCCATAAAGAAGGCGGCTGTCAACCGATTGGCCTGGATACCTCACGAGGCGTGGACTCCCTGACCGGCGCCGATATTATTGAGCAGCTGGGACCGGGTCCAGCTGAACTGCAGCTTCAGGTGACTTACCGAGCGCCTGCCGGATTCGCGTTTTTTACAGTGGATCGTTTCACTGAAAACGATACGGACATTATCTCTGGCTTTACATTGTCGGATACGTTCGTCGCCGATGGCACTTACCCGGATCTGAGCGCGGCATCGTCTCCAATGCGGGTGGTGATTGGAGAGGTGCCCGAGCCGCCTGTACTTGTCCTGTTTGGCGTTGGCCTGCTGATGCTTGGTGGGTTGCGCTCCCGTTTCATGGCTGCGCCGGAACTGAATGCAGCGTGAATACCCCATGCAGCGCCGCATGGTCCGACAGATCCCGCCAATGCCCATCCGCGAGTCGCTCTGCGCGCACAGGTGTCAGGCCCCGGTAATACACCCTGTCAACAGGGAACATCGGTGCCCACACAGGAAACGTGCGGGCGTGGGCGCCATGCAGCTGCATGAACAGCTCTTCGAGGCCCAGGTCATCGTGCAGGTGGCGCTCTGCCCGCTGTCGCCAGTCGTTGAAATCACCGGCGATGATCATGGGCTCATCCCGCGGTACGTGCTCGTCGATACGGCGGGTGAGGGCGCGCAGCTGCTCCCGACGTTCCTGCTCCAGCAGCCCGAGATGAACACACAGCACATGCAGTCGAACGCCTGTTTCCGGCAGATTGATGACGCCATGCAGAATGCTGCGGCTTGAGCGCGGAAAAATCGACACGTCGATGTTTTCCCAGGCAGTAAAGGGAAACTTGCTGAGAATGGCGTTGCCGTGGTCCCCTTTCCGGTAGATCGCGTTACGGCCATAGGCGAAGTGTGGCCAGACGCGATCGGCGAGAAACTCGAAGTGTGGCTGGTCGGGGTAGGTCAGCTGCTGCTGTTTCAGGGCGCTCTTGTCCGCCGCGCCGTGCACTTCCTGCAGGAAAACGATATCCGCTTCGGTAGTCTCGAGTCGTTCGCGCATGGCGTTAAGCACAAAGCGCCGGTTGCCCGTGCAATAACCTTTGTGGATATTGTAGGTCAGTATGCGCAGCTCGTCGCTCATTTGCCCTCGACTGTTCCGCGTGCATTCACCGCGCGGCGGGACCATGAGAGTACGTAGTGCACACCGCTGGCGATCGCCACCAGGGCAACCAGAATCGCGAGCGCTGAATCAACGGCAGGCGGCGATACGGAAACCAGCGCATCTCCCAGCACCGCAACCAGGTACAGAACCTGAACCCCCATGTTGATCTTGCTGAGAAACGTCGGTGCGAAATCGAACGGGCCAATCAGCAAGCGGTACGCGCCAGCACCGAGCACGATGACCACGTCGCGGCCCACGACGATGATAGCTAGCCACCAGGGGAGGAGGCCAACGCTTGCCAGCGACAGAAAAACGCAGACCATAAGCAGCTTGTCCGCCGCGGCATCCATCCCGGCACCGAGCGCGGAATGGGCATTCAGACGCCGCGCAAAAAAACCGTCAAGTGCGTCGGTGATGCCGGCGACAATGCCCAGGCCCAGTGCCCAGGCGTAGTCGTTGCGCAGAATCAGCAGAGCGATCGGTACTGCCATGACCAATCGCATTCCCGTGAGCACGTTCGGTAGGTATTGCAGTCCCTGCATAGGTGTCGATGCCGTTGTTCGGCAGCCTCGGTAATAGGATAAACCAGTGCTTACTCTATCTTCATCAACCGCTGTTCGCATCTGTATCTTTCCGACGCTTGCACGTTGTCTGCTACAATTTTCACATGCTGCAGATAAACTCACAGATTGCCATTCCCCTCGAGGAAATCGAGATGATGCCAATCCGCGCCCAGGGCAGCGGTGGCCAGCATGTCAACAAGGTGTCGACGGCGATTCATCTGCGCTTCGACAGCCAGTCTTCCTCGCTGCCAGAGCCCTATCGCAGCGCCCTGTTGGCGAGGCGCGATCATCGTATTACCGCCGAGGGCGTTGTCACGATCAAGGCACAGCGTTTCCGCAGCCAGGCGCGCAATCGGGAAGATGCGCTGGAACGTCTTGCAGAGCTGATTCGCCGCAGCAACGCCCCAAGAAAGAAACGCGTTGCCACCCGGCCCACGCTGGCATCGAAAAAACGGCGGCTTGACGGAAAAACCCACCGGGCCCGGCTCAAGGCCGGACGCGGTCGTGTCAGTTCTCGGGATGTCTGAGATCGCTCATTTCCCCTTGATCTGCCCGTAGGCTGCGAGCGCAGCCTCACGCGCTTCGCGGTGGTCCACAATGGGCTGCGGATAGTCCTTGCCAAGCGTCAGGCCCGCCTCCTGCAGCACTACCTTTGGCGCTTCCCAGGGCTTGTGCAGGTACTTGTCGGATAACCCGGTGAGTTCTGGCACCCAGCGGCGCACATACTCTCCAGCGGTATCAAATTTCTCGCCCTGGGTTGTCGGATTGAAGATACGGAAGTAGGGCGCTGCATCCGCCCCCGAGCCCGCTACCCACTGCCAGCTGCAGCTGTTGCTGGCGAGGTCGGCGTCTACCAGTGTGTCCCAGAACCAGCGCTCACCGGCGCGCCAGTCGATCAGCAGATGTTTGGTGAGAAAAGATGCGGTCACCATGCGTACACGGTTATGCATGTAGCCAGTGGCCCACAGCTCACGCATGCCGGCATCCACGATCGGATAGCCTGTCTGGCCCCTTTGCCATGCCTGCAGCTGTTTCTGTGAGCCGGCCCAGGGGAACTCATCGAAGGCGGGCTTGAATGCCTTGGCGGGGATCTCCGGGAAGAAAACCAGCAGGTGGTAGGAGAATTCACGCCAGCCCAGTTCCGCGAGAAACTTGTCTGCCGCAGCGCGAGATTGCGGATGCTGTTCTGCCCAGGCCTGTGTGGCATGCCAGATGGAGCGGGGCGATATTTCACCGTGATGCAGGTGCGGCGACAGTCCACTGGTGGCAGACACACCCGGGATGTCACGCGCATCGCCATAGTCTGCCAAACGATCCTCCAGAAAGCGCTGCAGGCGTGTATGGGCGCCCTCTGCGCCGGGCGTCCACAGCTCGCGCCAGTCTGCAGCCCAGTCAGGTTTGCGCGGCAGGAGCTGCCAGTCGTTCAGGTTGTCCGTCTCGGGCAAGGGGCTGTGCCAATGCAGGCCTTCCGGCAACGCTTTTGGTTCAGGCGGTTCCGGGAGTGCACTGCAGGCGCGCCAGAAAGGCGTAAATACCTTGAATGGGTCGCCAGCCAAGGTACGTACGCTGCCCGGTTCGTGCAGCAGGTGGCCGGGGAAGCGCTTGAATTCAATACCCCTGGCTTCAAAGCGTGCGTGCAACGCCTGTTCGAGATCGCCGGCCCAGGGTTCGTACTGCCGGGAGCAATACACGGCGTCGGCGCCTGTTTCCTCGATAACAGCGTCGAGTACGTCAGATGCCTTCCCGCGTTGCAAAACTAGGTCTGCGCCGCATTCCTGCAGCGCGCCGGCGAGCGCCTCAAGGCTGTGATGCAGCCACCAGCGTGAGGCGGCGCCGGCTTTCCAGTCACCTGGTGTGGTGTCATCAAAGATATACAGCGCAATCAGCGGTCGACCCGTGGCAGCGGCCGCGTTCAGCCCGGGCAGGTCTACGGTGCGCAGGTCCTGACGAAACCAGAAGATCAGTGGCGATGTCATGGTTTGTGAATCCTTGCGTGGTGTGCATTTTTAGGGTGGTTACTGGCGTGGCTATCGTGACCATGCGCGATGCTTTTTGGCAACAGTGTCATCAGGCCTGACAGCAGCTCTTCAGCCGCGTGAGGCAGTTTGAGCGTGGCCAGCGGATCCGCACGGGTCACGCCGGGGTTCAGAATCGCAATTGGCTTCCCGGCCTCTGCGGCGCGCCGGCAAAAACGATAGCCGGAAAAGACCCGCAGTGAACTGCCGATCACCAGCAGGGCATCTGCGCGCGCTATCGCTTCCGTGCAGTGGGCAACGCGTTCGCGTGGGACAGAGCCGCCAAAAAACACGACATCCGGCATCAGATCGCCGCCGCAGGCCTCACAGGCAGGCACGACGACCGAAGTGACCTGCTCCATGCTCAGGTCGGCGTCACCATCGGGCCGGACATCTGCCGCAAGATCACGCAGGTGCAAGTTGTGGCGTTCCAGTCGCTGCTGCATGATCTCGCGGTGTGAAAACGCCTTGCAGGCAAGGCACATAACCCGGTCGAGCCGCCCGTGCAGATCAATCACGTTGTCACTACCGGCACGCTGATGCAGTCGGTCCACGTTCTGGGTGATGAGCAGTTCAATCCGAGATTCACGCTCCAGCCTCGCCAGCGCCTGATGCGCCGCGTTGGGCCTTGCATCCCTCACTCCCGGCCAGCCCACCAGAGAGCGTCCCCAATAGCGGCGCCGCTTGTGTTCGCAGCCGGTGAATTCCTGATGAGTGATGGGATCGTTACGCAACCAGTTACCTTCACTGTCGCGGTAGGTCGGTATGCCGGACCCCTCGCTGATACCGGCGCCGGTCAGCACGACCAGCCGCGGGTGCGCTCCGAAAAAGTCGAGAAGGGAATGTTGCGCTGCATCCATAGAGGTTTGCATAGGCGCATGATACGGTTTCTGCATTAAGGAGCGTCCTGTGTCTACCTTTTGATCCGAAGCGGGAGCGTTGCGTACAGAGTCATTCTGTCGACGTTAAACAACGGGGTCTATTACATGCATATTCTATTGACGGGTGGAACGGGTTTCATTGGTGAAGCCCTGGTTCCATCTCTGCTGAATCAGGGGCACGAACTCACGATTCTGTCCCGTTCCCACCACAGCGACACCGAAGGCTGTCGCTATATCCGGACTCTGGACGCACTTGCCGATGACGAGCGCATCGATGCCGTTATCAATCTTGCCGGCGCTTCGCTTGCCGGTGCGCGCTGGACAGCCAGCTATAAGCGCGAAATTGTTGATTCTCGTCTCGAGACAACCCGGCAACTGGTCGACTGCATGCAGCGGCTTCAAGTGCCGCCGGGCGTGCTGCTGAACGCCAGCGCCATTGGCTATTACGGACATGGTGATCACCCGGTCACGGAAGCGGATGATGCCGGAGAAGGCTTCTCTGCCGACCTCTGCAGGCGCTGGGAAGCGTCCGCGAGCCATGCCGAGGCACTCGGCACCCGTGTCTGCCTGTGTCGGTTCGGCGTGGTACTGGATGCCGGGGGCGGGGCCTTCGAGGAGCTCTTCCGGCCGTTCCGCTTTGGCCTTGCCAACTGGATTGGCAATGGTGAGCAGTGGTTGAGCTGGGTGCATCGTAGTGACGTGGTCGCGGCGCTGACGTTTCTTCTTGAAGATGGCAGTTTATCTGGAGCCTTCAATGTGACGGCACCCCAACCGGTCACCGCTCGCGGAATGTGTGACGCAATCAAACAGCATCGAAAAACGCTGCTCACGGCGCCGGTACCGGCGACGGTCATGCGTGTCATGCTGGGTGAAATGGCGGACGAACTCCTCATCAACGGGCAGAAAGTCTTGCCGCAGCGGCTTACCAACAGTGGCTTCACGTTTTCCTATCCGCACATCGACGACGCCCTGCGCGCAATTCTTGCGTAGCAGGGCAGTCGGCAGGCTCCCGCCGGCGCCGTCAGCTGGATAGCGCCGTGTAGTCCTCGAAAGCGGACTGCACGTTCTGGTTTCGACTGAGCTTAGCAAGCGCTGAACGCTCGAGCTGTCGCACCCATTCGCGACTGACCGACATCTTGTCGGCAATCTCCGCACGGGACAAAGGCGGGCCGTCGTGCAATCCCCAGCGAGCGATCACTACCTGGCGCTCTGCCGGCTCGAGATCAGTGATCTCATGCAGCAACCGGTCGTGTAGCGACTCTGACTCTGCCTGCGATTCCGTACCCTGGAATGGGCCACCAGGTATTGAATCGAGCAAGGTGGCATCGTCATCCTCGTACTGCGGCGTATCCAGGGACACGCCGAGATTGCGCAACTGCAGCAGCTGGCGTGTCTTGTCGAGCGACAGACCGGCAGCCCGCGCCAGCTCCTCATCGCCTGGCTCGATACCGGTGCGCGCTACCTCATTCACCTTGATCCGGTACAGCTTGCTGACCTGCTCCTGTACGTGGGTCGGATAGCGGATCATGCCGCCTGAATCGCCGACATAGCGACGTACTGACTGAGTGATCCAGTTGAAGCAGTAAGTGCTGAAGCGGAACCCTTTCTGATACTCGTACTTCTCCGCCGCCCGTATGAGGCCCAACGTGCCTTCCTGAATGAGATCGAGAAAGTTGACGCCACGCCCACGATGGCGCCCTGCTATTGAATACACCAGGCGCAGGTTGTGCATGGTCAGCGTATCCCTGGCGTCGGTGTATTTGTCCAGCAGTCCCTGCAGGGTCATGGCTGCGGTATCGTCCAGTGGTGGACGTGGCCGCTGGCCGATTCGCTGCCAGCTGACCTGCCAGTCTTCGAGTGCATTCGCCACGCTACAGGCAACGCTCTGTCCAGATTGTCGAAGCACTACGCCGGCCAGGCCGACGGTGAGGCTGGCCGGTAGTTTCAGGTCATCAATCAGCTTCGCCAGATGTCGCTCCGACCGGGCTTTCACCAAGCCCGCTTCAAAGGCGGTCATTGCTGCATTGCAGTTACCACCTTCCAGGAAGTCAGCCAGCTCACGTCGCAGAATGAAGTGATGCTCGCGGTTGTCGAAGCGTGCGATGTCCAGCGGGGTGACTGAGCAGTTTCCCGCCCACTCCAGCATGTAATGACGCGCCGCAGGGTCGCGTGCAAACAGATCCTGCAGGCCTTTCACTGCCGCCCACTTGTCGATGTCGACCTCGCGTTCCTGTACCGCTGTCAGCAGCGGGTAACGCCGCGCCTCGGCGAACAGACGTTCAAGATCCTTTTCTTCCGTGTCCACTATAAATGTCTCCACCGAACACCTCGCTTACTCGGCTCATTTGTCCAGATATACGTATGTTCTTATGGTGTTGGACAGGTTTTTAATCAATTTGTCCAAGTCAAAGCAGGACAAAAGTTCAACATTCGACTAACATCGTCCCATCTAGTTCATATTTTGTCGCGTAACTTGTCTAAATAAGTCAGGGAGTACAAAGCACATGCAGCAAGCACAGCTCGAGACCCGTCCCCTTTACGGTATTGGTACGGTCGCCAGGCTCACTGGGCTCAAACCGGACACACTTCGTGTCTGGGAGCGACGCTACGGACTCGGTGCAAGCCACAAGACCGCCACTGGCCGGCGGCAGTATACCCAGTCAGATCTCGAGCATCTGCAGCTCATTGCTGCGCTTGTGGCCGCCGGCTCACGCATCGGCGAGATTGCAACCACCGAGCGCAAGACCCTCGAGATGCTGGTTCGCAACCGGGGAAGGTCTGGTCGCGATTCACTGCCCGAGCGCAAGCCGTGCGCTGTCTTCGTGGGCAAGCAGCTGTGCGACTGGCTGGATGGTCATCAGGGATGCATTGCCGGTGTTGATGCCCGTTTGGCTCGCGTGGCCCTGTCCGATTTCATACCAGCCGACCAGGCCCTGCTTAAGGACGTCGATACACTTGTGGTGGAATGCCCTAACCTCGCCAGTGGTAATGTTAATAAACTGCAGGCGGTGGCTGATTATTTCAAGGCTGGGCGCGTTATTATTTCCTACCAGTTCGGTAACGATCGCTGGCTCGACGAGCTGGAATCCAGGGGATACTTGACCACTACATTCCCCCCTGATCCGGCTTACCTGGCGTTCGAGATAACACGGGGTGTCGCCGAAAAGAATGCCAGCGTTGGCGAGGGTAATCTTGGTGAGCTCATGTGCGCACGTCCACGGCAGTTTTCCGACAATGAACTGTCGGCGGCACGTCAGCTGAAAAGCATTCTTGACTGCGAGTGCCCCCGGCACATTTCCGATCTCATTTCCGCGCTGGCCAACTTTGAAGAATATTCCTCATCTTGCTCAGTGGAAAACTGGCACGATGCCGCGGTGCACTCCTGCATCTATGCGTATACGGGCCAGGCCCGGCACTTGATGGAAAAAGCACTCCAGGCGGTGCTGGAAGACCGCGGCCAGGAGTTCGAGGAAATTCTGCGCAAAAAACAACAGAGCGAGGGCGTTGACAATGCAGCCTGAAATCGACACCAGTGACGTTCTGCCCTGTCGGGGCTGTACGCGAGAGTGCCCTAACCTTCATTCCTGCGATCACAAACCCTGGCGTAGCGCCCCGGGTGCATGGGCGGAGGCAGACGGGAAGGGCGATGCCGGAATGCCCTGACGCTGGCGAAGCCCTTAGCGCTCGACCTCGCTGTGCGATCGCGTCAGGGCCGCCGGGAACAGGCTGCGCATCACCGGTGTTTCACGTACTGCGAGGCCCCATAGCATGATAGGGGCGAGTGGCGGCACAATCAGCGTATTGAACTGGTACACCAGCGCAATCATGTCAGCCGGCGGCGCCTGTGGCAGGCCCAGAAGACGGTCACCGAACGTCAGCATGAAGTTTTTCAGCGTTGTGCTGATCAGTCCGAGAATGATCAACAACCAGAGCACCAGCAGGGCGCGTGCAAAACGCTCCCAGCTGCCTGGCATCGGCGTTGCGAAATGCAGGGCAGCGTAGAAAGGTATGGAGTAGGTCAGCACACGGGTGTCTACGGGAAGTCCAAGCTGGTAACCCGCTTCCTCGGCCGGCAGAAACCGGCCATCAACCTCGCCCAGCGTGGCCATGACCATCATTTGCGTGTCATTCAGCGTTACCGATGCAATCAACTCGGGAAACCAGGTATCCAGGACGACTGACGATAGCCAGACTGCCGGGGCCGCCACGAGCGATCCGAGTGCGTACCACGCGACAAACGTCACCGGCATCAGCAGCAGCACCAGACCGAAAAAGCGCGCGGGCGTTGTTGTCGGATCGGGCCTCATGCCGCAACCGCTGGCTGTACATTTGCGCGCGCGATGTAGCGCAGATAGAGCAGAAAAACGATCAGTACATCGAGCATGATGAGAACAGGCCAGAGGTACAGGTGGCTCCAGCTGAACACATCCATACGCCACTGACCGAGATAGAAGAGACTGACAATCCGCAGAATGTTCATAGCCTGAATTGCCAGGAAGCCCGCGAGGATCGCCGCCGCTTTCTGCAGGGGGCGCGCCGGAAAGGCGACAACCGCCGCGATCAGCACAATGGCAGCCTCTACGCCATTGCAGCCAGCTTCAATCGAGACAGCAAACTGGTTTTCCGTGTGACGGATGATCCGGCCGCTTGCCGTTACCGCATCATCAAAAGGCATGATCAGCGCCGCGCTGATATCAGCAAGAACACCGGTGAAAGGCTGCACGACATGCATCTGCACCGATTGCTGCATCTCGATACCGAACAGAATAAATAGAACCGTAACAAATACGATAATGAACTTGCTCATGTACTCGGGGCCTCACGCTGCCGGATCTCAGTCAGGTGACATCATACCTTGTGCACGCGTCCGTCGCGTACCCCTTGGCGTGCCAAGTTTTCCGGTGACCCACGTAGACTTGTGCTGACGACCTGCGATGGTTCTGAAATGGCCGATTAAAACGTCCTTCAGAATTCTGTCTGCCGAGGCGCTGGCTGTCGCCAGTCGACCGTAGAGGATATCAGTTGCGCATTCATGCAGGTCACGCGCTACCGTCCAGGGCATTTTCTGACGCGGCATAACGATGTGGTGCCAGCTGAGCAGCGACGCGTGGCCTATGTTCTGGGCTTCACGCCCCGATGGCATCCCGACTGGGGCGGCCTGCTGCAGTTCTACCGTCAGGACGGTGTGCCGCAGGACGCCTGGGCCCCCGGTTTCAATGACCTGATGCTGTTTGATGTGCACCGGGTGCACGCTGTGACCTACGTAACGCCTTTTGCCGCAGAGCCAAGACAGGCAATCAGCGGGTGGTTCAGCGCCGGCTCCCTGTAACCGCAGGCAATACCCTTCCGGCCGCTACAGGAGGTTCTGCAGGAAGATCGCGGCAATGATCAGTGGGCAGACGAAGCGAACGTGCCACGGCCAGATGCGCCAGAAAACCGTGTGTTCGACCATTGGCGCCCCTTCCCGAAGCTCCTGCAGCAGTCTGTTTCGATTCCAGACCCAGCCCACGTAAAGACAGAAAAGCAGGCCCAGTAGCGGCTGGCTGTAGCGCGTGGTCACAGCGATCACAAGACCGAAAAGGGCATCGAAGTTGAGGAGAATCGTGCCACTGATGGTGGCAATAATCAGGGAGATCAGCACGACTGCGCGGTGCCGGCTGAGACCATGTTCCTCGATCGCATAGGCAACCGGCGGCTCCAGCATCGAGATCGACGAGGTCAATGCAGCGATCGCCATGAGAAAGAAAAACAGCAGGGACACGAGAGCACCGGCGGCGCCCATCGTCGCGAACAGCTCTGGCAGCACGGTAAATATCAGCGTGTCTTCCGAAATCAGCTGGCCCGTCGGGGTGAAAATCTCCACGCCGCTATTCAGTGCAACGTACATGGCAGGCAGCACCAGAAATCCAGCGAGTACTGCAATACCGATGTCTACGCCGGTTACCAGCCCGCCAACGACCGGCAGATTCTCTCGGTCGCTGAGGTAAGAGCCATAAATGAGCATTGTGCCGACACCCAGAGAGAGTGAGAAAAATGCCGCGCCCATGGCCTTGATCACCAGGCTGGGTTCCAGGGCCGCGGAGAAATCGGGCAACAGGTAGACCCGCAGGCCGTCCATGGCGCCATCCAGCGTCAGCACGTAGATGACCAGCGCAAGCATGGTGATCAGAAGAATGGGCATCAGGCGGCTTGACCAGCGCTCTATGCCCTGATGGACACCGGCGGAAATTATCCCTGCGGTTGCCGTCAGGAAGGCAAGCATGAAAAGCGCGTTGCGTTCGAGGGAAAAGTTGACCAGCCACGCCTCAAGGGCGTCAAAACCGGCAAGATCAGCCAGCGAGCCGAGACAGTGCGACATCATCCAGCCGGCAACAATGGCGTAGAAGCTTAGAATAAAGCTCGCAACCACAAGACCCACAATACCGGCGCCGGCACCGACGCGTTTCCAGAGCGGCCGGCTGGCGATGGTCTGCAGAGCGCGGACCGCATTGGCATGTGCGTGCCGTCCGATGATCAGTTCGGCCATGAGAACCGGATAGGCCAGGACAAATGCCAGCAATAGGTACACCAGAAGGAATGCCGCGCCGCCATTGCTCGCGGCCTGCGTCGGGAAGCCCCAGATATTGCCGAGCCCCACGGCGCTGCCCGCAGCGGCCATGATAAACCCGAACCGTGAACTGAACTCGCCGCGGTCTGACGCCATAGATGAAACGCTCCGGAGGTGGCCGAAAAGTCGGCGAGTGTAGCATGTGATGTCGCATTGGGCAGATAGTCGTGCAACCGCTTTTCAACCATTCAGCCGTCGACGGTACAGGCCTGTAGCTTACCCTCGGCGTTCGGCCCTAGCCCGAAGAGTCGAAGCAGAAGGTCCGGCACAAAGAAAAGGATCTTGGCCGTGGTGTCCATTGTGGCGGCGATGGGCGAAATGCTCACCTGCGGATTATTCAGCGGCCCGCGTACGGTGATGGAAGAGGGCATCTGCACGCTGCGTTTGCGTGCCCGCGGCTGCACGCGAATGTCGAGCTGTCGGGCTGCGAGATCGATAGCGGCATCCCCCGATGCGATCATGTTGGGCGTCAGTATGTACAGACGGTCGCTGTTTGCCTGCCCTTCGCTTACATTGAAATTCACCGCGGCGCACTGGAAGTCGGTGGCCGAGCTCAGCAGCCCCCCCTTCAACAGCCAGCCCAGGAGGTCGGTGGCGAGCAGATCGTACGCCGCTCCCTCAATGTGACCATCAGCCAACGCTGCCGAGAGCCGCCCGGACAGGGAGCGGAGCATGGCATTAAGAGTTTTCCCCTGTGCGCTCAGCCCCGCCAGAACCGATAGCGAGCCTTCGATATCACCGCCATACCCAAGATCCGCAGCCACTGCGGTGATGGGCATTGCCTCGGCCGAACCCGCCAGACTGATGTTCATCAACTCACTAGCAAGATCAGCAGCCCCTCGGAATACCACGCTACCGCCGGCGTAGCCGATATCAAAATGTTCGAGCGTGTAGCGCCTGTCGGCGCCGGTCAGCGTGAAAGTAAACCCCTCCATGGCGGTGTTGTCTCCGACCACCTCCCCAATGTTTGCCTCTATCCGCAGAGGGTATAAGGGCAGGGCATCGCGCCAGGATCTTGCATCCGCCGTTGTCTCTGACGAACGTTCCTCGCTATCCGATCCCTGCAGACCCTCTGGCTGCGGCGCCCCAATGAGATCGGGCAGATACAACCTGGGCACGTTGAGGTCGACATCCAGCCGGGCAATCTTTTCCTCTTCGCGTGTTGCATTGAGCACCACCGAAATATCGCTGTCTCCCATCAGACTATGCAGCGCCACCACGACCCGCTGAGGCTGGTAGTCGAGCACCACTGTGCCACTTCCAGGGGCGAGGGGCTGTCCGCTCAGGGTTTTTATCAGTTCGCGATCGTCCAGCCGATAGGTCATCTCCATCTGCGCGCGGGGCACGCCTTCGGTGACGGTCGCGCTGCCTTTAAGCGTAGCCCCCGCGTGGTCCTCAGCGAGCAGTGAGAGGTCTATTCCCTCGACAGAAAATTCGTCCATTTCGCCGCTGAGATGAGCCGCGCCCGACAGTTGCCCAGGGAGCGACGCCAGGAATTCACTCGCAGCCTGTGGCTCCAGCACCGCAGAAAGCCCCTTCAGAGGTATACCCTGTACCGAGATATCCAGCGCCAGATCTTTTGCCTCAAAGGCATCGTCGACACGCCCCCTGGCACGGAGAAAGCCGTCAAGCACTTGCGCGCTGGCAGCAACATCGTCAAGCGACAGCGCCGCGCCGGTATAGGAGGCCTGTGCATCAAACTGCAGCGATTCCACCAAAGCGGCCTGTTCCGGCAGCTCAAATCCGTCAAGCGGTGCGAGTGATGCCAGGCTGATCGCGAATCTGGCGTCAGCCCGCGATGGCAGAGCTGAACTCGTCGGCTGCACCGTCATGGCAACGTTGCTGGCCTCAATGAGAATGTCAGGGCCCGTTGCGCCAATACGTGTTTCTTCCAGTCTCAACTCGCTGGATGAACCGCGAATGACGCCCGACGCCTGTGCGGCGCTCAGGACCTCTGGCATAGGAAACTGTGGCGCGATCGCGCTCAGAAGTGCCGGGACATCGCCGCTGCTGCCGCTGAACGACAACGTAACGCCGGCAATATCCGGCGTCGCCCTATCTGCAAACTGGAGGGATTCGATGCTGCCCGTCACGCGGCCCTCGAGAATGCCTTTGTTCTGCAGGTCGAGCGTGATTTCGCTCAGTCGGAAAACATTTTCAGGCTGGGAGACATGCAATGACAAAGCCCAGGGACCCGTGTCAAGCGGCATCGCACCCAGCCATGGCTCCAAGGCAGTCAGACCCGGCGCAGAGACAGAGACTGCAAGTGCCTGTCCCGGAAGAAGCGACTGCTGTTGAAGGGCGAACGTGCCCTCCTGTGGTAGGACCGATAGCTCAAGACCTGCCTGATTACGGGTATGAATGGCAAAGTCTTCGAGCACCGGATCGCTCAATGGGCCCTCAAGCCGCAGCTCTGCCTTGGCCCTCCCGATATTCCCGGTATCAATATCCACCAGGCTGAGCAGTTGGTTTATCGAAGCCATGCGCCCCTGGGCATTAACGTCAAGCTGCGCCGGAGAATCCTTCGATTTGCGTAGGCTGCCGCTGGCGGAAAAAGAGTAGGTTTCACCGTTATCGAGCTCCAGCTGACGCACGTCGAGGTCATATTGGTCAAGGTCGCCGGCCAGGGTGCCATCCAACATCAGTGTGCCTTCAAACGGGTAGGCTCCGTCTTCAATGGCATTAAGGAAGTCCTGAACACGCTCGTACTCCGCATGCAGGTCGAAACGGTAGTTGACCGCTGTTTCTGTCGCTGTGAGTTCACCATCGAGCTCGATGCGGCTGCTGCCCTGCTGGGGCTTCAGGGCGCCATGAATGGCCAGGCTGCTGCTGCTCGCACCGATTGCTCGGCGTTCAGCGCTCAGCGCCATGATGAGCGGCGTATCAGTATAGTTGGCACCCGCGCTCGCCACGAAATGACTGCTGTCCTGCCAACCGCCATACAGGTTCCTGAAGGGAAAAACGTTGACAGACCTATCACGAGAGACGATATGCAGGGTGCCGACACTCAGTTTGCGAGGAAACAGCGAGGTATATTGAAGCCACTCGGCGGGATTCGGATCATCGGCGCTGTCGGTCGAGTCGATATATACAAGCACCGCACCCGCTGTCACGTCGGCACGGGCGATGCCTTGCTGCACAAGTTCGCTCGGCGTTCCATTGATGCTGAGATCGTCAATGCCCAGCATGGGAGCACTCTCACTGCCTTTGCGATGAAGCTGCAGGCTGGCAATCTCCAGTGTGCCCTCCAACCAGTAAATTCGCGGCTCGTCGAGGATGATGCGATAAGGCGTGTAGGCTGGCACGAGACGGGTAATGATGGCAAACAGGGCGCGGTCAGATAGCAGCAGCACGCTGACGCTCGCGACCACCACGAAAAGAATCGCCGACACCAGCCACGCAAGCCCTTTCAACACCTGACTCTTACCTGCAAAAGCAGAATATGTGACAGCAGCTTATCATGTCGGGATGGATGCCAGCATGTCGGTATGGGATTGAGCTGTGGTATTCTTCGCTCGGTTCAGCGCTTCTGCCCGGGTGGTGAAATTGGTAGACACAGGAGACTTAAAATCTCCCGCCTATTGCAGGCGTGCCGGTTCAAGTCCGGCTCCGGGCACCATCAGCACTTTATCTTGTGGGCAAAAAGTGAGTGGCTCTCTGTCGGGTCAGGTTGTGGCCCATCAAGCAACGCTGCCTACCTCTGGTTGAATCGCCCCGTGTTTGTCGGCGGCCCCAAACCTTGAGAGGATGGAGCCATGAACAATCCAATGGGATATTCGCCGGGGTGTCGGGAGCGCGCAGTACGCAACCTGCAGCCGCACCCATCAGAGCACCATCCGCAATGCACGGGGAACGATTGGGTTGTGCCGGGCTCTCACGGACATCTGGACGACGCCCAGCGATGAAGCGTTTTCCGTCAGAAAATAGAACGCATGAAAAACCCGACATCGCACTTGATACCCTGCGCGTGATGACGCTGAATGTGCACAAGGGCCTGACTTTTTTTGGTCGCAAGTACATGCTTCCTGAACTCCGCGACGCTATCAATGCGATGCAGGTGGACATGGTTTTCCTGCAGGAAGTCATCGGCGCCCACGAAGGCTATGCGAAGCGACTGGTCGATTGGCTTCCCACGCCCCAGTACGAATACCTTGCCGATACACTGTGGCCCCAGTTCGCCTATGGGCGCAACGCAGTGTATCCCCAGGGTGACCACGGCAATGCTCTGCTGTCCAAATTTCCCATACTGCAACACCAGAATCTCGACGTCACTCTGAGTGGGAGCGAGGAGCGGGGATTGCTGCATTGTGTGGTGGATATACCGGGCCGTGCAGAGATCCACGCTGTGTGTGTACACCTGGGACTGCGCGAAACACATCGCGAACGACAGCTGCAACTTTTGTCAGACTTGTTGGATAGCCTGCCGCCTGGGGCGCCAGCGATCGTCGCCGGCGATTTCAATGACTGGCGGGGGCGGGCCGGTCCGATACTGGCCGCCTGTGGGATGCAGGAAGCCTTCGCTGCTACCTTTGGCGCGCCGGCAAAAACCTTCCCCGCACGCTGGCCCATGCTGCGACTGGACAGGATCTATGTGCGTAACGCGCTCACCTTCAGCCCCCAGGTTCATTCGCGCAAACCCTGGTCTCATCTTTCCGATCATGCGCCGCTGCTTACCGGGATACAGCTGTGAATTATCACTGGCGGCAGGGCAATGAACTGGAGTTGCTGATCAATGGTGATCAGTTCTTCCCCTGCGTTTTCGACTGCATAAGGCGGGCCCAAAGTGAGGTCCTGATCGAGACATTCATCATTGCTGCAGACGAGGTGGGAATCCAGCTCCGGGACGCGCTGCTGGATGCTGCCGGGCGCGGCGTGAGCATAGAAATTACCGTGGATGGATACGGCACTGCCGAACTGGAATCGGACTATATCGCCGAACTCGTCGAGGCGGGGATAAGCTTCCGAATGTTTGAACCCAAACGCCCGCTATTTGGCATCCGTACAAACATTTTCAGGCGTCTCCACCGCAAGATAATTGTGGTGGACAGGGAGACGGCCATGATCGGCGGCATCAATTTTGCCGCCGATCATCTCCGGGGTTACGGTGCCATGGCAAAGCAGGATTATGCGCTGAGGCTGAAGGGTCCGGTGGTGGGAGATCTCTATGGCGCAAGCCGGGACCTGTTGGCGGACTATGCCGGCGCCGAGAGACGTCCCTTCGAGGAGCCGCCAACTCGGACCGCCGGCAATGCGGCGGTGTTACTTTCCCTGCGCGATAATGCTCGGAATCGCACTGATATTGAGAAGCAATATCTGCAGGGTATACAAGACGCTAACGAACGAATTGTGCTGGCCAACGCCTATTTCTTTCCAGGCTATCGCCTGTTGCGCAGTTTGCGCAATGCCTCTGGACGGGGCGTCAGGGTCGTTATCATACTGCAAGGCAAGCCGGACAAACAGTACACCCGAATGCTGGGCTCTCTGCTCTATGGCCACCTGCTGCGACATGGTATTGAGATATACGAATACCTCAGTCACCCTTTTCACGGCAAGATTGCCATAATTGATCACGAATGGGCGACGATCGGCTCCAGTAATCTCGATCCTTTGAGTCTTTACCTGAATCTGGAAGCTAATGTTTTTACGCGCGATGTCGATCTGAACGGTCAGCTGCATGCGCATCTGGCCAAGATGATCGAGAGAGACTGCAGCCGGGTCAGCTTTCACAGCGTGAATCGGAAACGCTGGTGGCAGGCGCCTCTGATTTTTCTTTCTTTTCATTTCTTAAGGCGCTTCCCGTCTCTGGCCGGGTTGCTTCCGGGCCATACGCCACGCATACAGTCCCTTTCCGAACACAGAAAGCGGCGGCGACAAGGTCGTGTGGCTGAGCGAAGCATGCGATGACTCCTTCGCGTTGGGTTGTCTTCGACTGAGAACGGCAGAGCAGGTCAGTGAATCGATTGCCCGCCGATCCGGCAGTAGCATTAAGATGGCAGGCTTTCGCGACAGCAGACTGGGTGATGAAGTAGAGCATGACCAGACAAGCGCAAAAAAAACATGACAGCAACGGGGGGCGGGTTACTCGCTGGCTGAAGAATACGCTTACGCTGGTCTTTTTCGCGGCTGTTGCCGTCTTACTCTACCGTATGCTCAGGGATATAGACTGGCAGCGCGTGCTGGAGACACTGCGGGGCTATGACGCGATCACGCTGCTCAGCGGCGTCTTCATCGCTGCCGGCAGCTATCTTGTGTTCAGCAGCTATGACCTGCTTGGACGCCACTACACAAGGCATGATCTTTCGGTGCGCCAGGTAATGTCGCTGGCATTCGTCTGCTATGCCTTCAATCTCAACTTTGGCGCGTTACTGGGCGGCGTTGGCATGCGCTACCGGCTGTATCGTCGCCTTGAACTGAATTTTTCCACCATCACCCGCATCCTGGGCATCAGCGTCGTTGCCAACTGGTTGGGTTACATGCTGGTAGCGGGCATTCTGTTTTCCTTTGGCATGGTCGACGTGCCGCCGTCCTGGGATATCTCGCCGTTTTTTTTGCAAATCCTGGGTTATTGCCTTCTGACGCTTTCTCTCGGTTACCTTTTCGCTTGCCGCTTTTCCCGTCATCGCTCCCTGCAATGGCGTGGCTACCGCGTGTCGCTTCCCGGTTTCCGGCTGGCGATTCTTCAGATCATGCTGGGCGCATTGAACTGGTCGTTGATGGCGCTGCTTATTTATAGCCTGCTGCCAGAGCAGGCCTTCTATCCCAGTGTGCTGGCGGCCCTGATGATGAGCAGCTTTGCCGGTGTGATCACACACATTCCCGGGGGGCTGGGAGTTCTGGAGGTGGTATTTGTCGCTCTGCTCAGAGATCAGATTGCCGAGAGCGAGCTGCTTGCGGCGTTGATCGCCTACCGTGCCATCTATTTTCTGCTGCCCCTGTCCGTTGCCCTTATCCTGTATCTGTTCATGGAAAAGGCGGGGACAAAAGAAACAGCATGACAGTGGCCCTGTGGCCGGATGATCAGGCTGGTGATTGTCAGTGCAGTCCAGATGAGTACCATTCCCATCGATTGACAGCGCAGGGAGCTTTGCTACGCTTTTTTTACATGTTTTTGCGAGACAAAGACACGTAAAAACACATGAGCGAGTTCGCCGGCGAAGCTCTCTTTTATGTCTTATACGACCAGGCGTGTTCTTTCAGGTTCTGCAGACAGGTACCTGAACGACAATCCTATGACGGTGGTGGCACTCCGTGCTGCTGGAGGCGCTGACAATCAACATGAATGACACTCCCGGCAAGCAGGACATGAGCAAGTTTCGATGGTACGCGGAGCCTGCAGATAAGGCGCTTGAGGTTCTTGGCAGCGATGCCGATCACGGTCTCGACGGCCATCAGGTAGAAGAGCACCGCACACAGTTCGGAAGTAACGAGCTAAGCGCGCGGCAACAACGCAGTCCTCTCCAGCGTCTGCTCAGTCACTTCAATAATCTATTTATCTATCTTTTGCTGATTGCCGGCGTAGTCACCGCGCTGTTGAGCAAGTGGGTGGATAGCGTCGTGATTTTCAGCGTGGTGTTGATCAATGGCTCCATCGGCTTTATCCAGGAAGGGCGTGCAGAGCGCGCTCTCGAGAGTGTGCAGGGTATGCTTTCCCGGCAGGCTACTGTGTGGCGGGACGGTCGTCGCCAGTCGGTATCGGCTGAGGACGTCGTGCCGGGGGATATCGTCCAGATCAGTGCGGGTGAACGCATTCCTGCGGACCTGCGGCTCCTCCGGGTGGAAAATCTCGAGGTGCAGGAGGCCGTGCTCACCGGTGAATCTAACGCGGTGGAGAAACAGGTAGATGCGGTCGATAAGAACGCAGAGATCGGTGACCGTGCCAGCATGGCCTATTCCGGCACTCTGGTGATTGCCGGCCAGGGAATCGGCGTGGTGGTAGCCACCGGCGACAAAAGCGAGATCGGCCGCATCAGCGGCATGCTGGCGGACGTGAAAACCCTGAAGACACCCCTGATGCAGCGCTTCGATGGCTTCACCAGGATGCTGAGCGTGGTGATTCTTGGCCTGGCCCTGATTACCTTCACCGTGGGCACTCTGGTATGGAGCAATGACTGGCAAAGTATGTTCCTGGCGGCAGTGTCCCTGGCGGTCGCCGCCATTCCCCAGGGCTTGCCGGCCGTTATGACTGTAATACTGGCCATCGGCGTCGAACGCATGGCCGGGCACAATGCCATTATCCGACGCCTGCCCGCAGTTGAGACCCTGGGTTCGGTGACTGTCATCTGCGCCGACAAGACCGGCACACTTACCCGCAATGAAATGACCGTCAAGACCCTGCGTACGTCGGATGAAGCCATTGACGTCGAGGGCGTGGGCTATGAACCCACAGGTGGATTTCTGCGCGATGAAGAGGCTGTCGATCTTGAGGGGCACGAAGCAGTGCTGGAGATGCTGCGTGCTGGCCTGTTATGCAATAACGCGGAGCTGGTACAGAAGGAGGATGACTGGCAAGGATCGGGTGATCCCACGGAGGTGGCGCTGGTCGTCGCCGCCTGCAAGGCCGGCCTCGACCCCGCGAATGAAAACGGCAACTGGCGGCGGGTGGACAGCATACCCTTTGCCTCCGAAAACCGTTACATGGCGACGCTGAACCACGACAATAGGGGCAATCACAGCATTTATGTCAAGGGCGCCCCGGAAAAACTGCTGGACATGTGCAGCAGCGAACGTTGCGGTAGCGAGGAGGAACCCCTGGACCGTGAAGCCTGGGAAGAGCGGATCGAGGAAATAGCAGCCCGTGGCCAGCGCCTGCTTGCCATCGCCCACAAAGCGGTCTCGGAGCAGGCGGAACTCAGCGAAGAAGATGTCGAGCGGGATCTGGTGCTGCTGGGCCTGTTTGGGATGATTGATCCGCCGCGGCAGGAGGCCATTGAGTCCATTGCCATTTGTCGGGACGCCGGAATCGGGGTCAAGATGATTACTGGGGATCATGCCGGTACCGCCATGGCGGTGGCCCGCGAACTAGGGCTGGAAACCCCCCGTCAGTCCCTGCGTGGTCGCGACATTGAGAAACTTGGCGAAGAAGAACTCCGCGACAGAGTCATGAAAACCAGCGTGTTCGCACGCACCAGCCCGGAACACAAGCTGCGCCTGGTCGAGGCTCTTCAGGCGCAGGCGCAGATCATTGCAATGACGGGCGATGGCGTGAACGACGCTCCAGCCCTGAAACGTGCCAACCTTGGGATCGCCATGGGCCAGAAGGGGACGGAGGCCGCGCGGGAGGCGTCCGAGATGGTACTTGCAGACGACAACTTTGCGTCCATCGAACGCGCTGTGCAAGAGGGGCGGAAAGTCCATGATAATCTGCGTAAAACTATTCTCTTCGTGCTTCCCACCAACGCCGCGGAATCCCTGGTCCTGCTGGCCTCGGTTCTGTTTGGCCTGATGCTGCCGGTGACACCGGTGCAGATTCTCTGGGTCAACATGATCACTGCCGTCACCCTTGGTGTCTCTCTGGCATGGGAGAAGGCCGAAGGTGACCTTATGCATCGTGGCCCTCACTCCACAGAGGCAGGGCTACTTGGGGCTTTCGGTCTCTGGCGTATTGCGTATGTGGGTACCCTGCTTCTGCTTGGGGTGGGCTTCCTGTTTGTCCTCGAGCAGGGCCGGGGCGAGACCTCGCTGGAATATGCCCGGACCATGGCTGTGAATGCGTTGGTATTGGGGCAGATATTCTACCTGCTGAACAGCCGCTTTTTCCGACGTTCCACGATTTCCTGGGACGGACTCACCGGCAACCGGAAGGTACTGCTGGCCATCTTCGGCTGCATAGGCCTGCAAATCCTTTTCACTTACGCCCCTTTCATGAACGACCTGCTGGAAAGCCGGCCCCTGGATGTCCAGGCGTGGCTGCGCTGTGGCGCAGTCGGCCTGAGTCTGTTCGTGCTGGTGGAAATCGAAAAATTTATCCAGCGCAGAAGATCGGGCCACACTGAAGACTCTGCCGGAACGCCGGCCGCGGCGGGAGAAGGAGGGTAGGGCGCGAATAGTTGCCCCACACGTCGATCGGACCTTTAAGCCTGCCTATTTTCGAACTACGCTTTTCTATAGCTCAGTCAGATCCACCTGAAACAGGAGCGGGAGTGTAACCCATGAAAATTGGCATAAACGGTTTCGGCCGGATAGGCCGCCAGGTATTTCGCCTCGCCTATGAACAGAAAGGCGTGGACGTGGTACACATCAATGACATCGTCGAACCGGAGACCCTTGCTTACCTCCTGCAGTCCGACAGTACTTACGGTCGTTGGTCCCATCAGGTAAAGGCAGTGGATAATGCTCTGAATATCGATAACAGCACAAGGGTATCGGTGAGCGCGGAAGACGACCCCGCGCGACTGCCCTGGCGCGAGAAGGCTGTGGACGTGGTTCTGGAAGCCACAGGGCTTTTCCGAAAAAAAGAGGATGCGGGCAGACATATAGAAGCGGGCGCCCGGAAGGTTCTCATCTCAGCCCCCGGTAAAAGCGAGCTGGACGGCAATTTTATCCTCGGTGTCAATGCGGATCAGTACGACCGGGAAAAGCACCAGATCATTTCCATCGGCAGCTGCACGACCAATTGTCTCGCGCCGGTAGTCAAGGTGCTTCACGACGAATTCAGTATCCAGCAGGGCTTCATCAATACGGTGCATGCGTATACGCCGTCACAGAATCTTCTTGACGGGCCGCACAAGAAGCCCCGGAGAGGTCGGGCCGCGGCGGAGAATCTCATACCCACCTCCACCGGCGCGGCAGCGATGATAGGCGAGATAATTCCGGAGATGAAGGGAAAGCTCGATGGCATCGCCGTGCGGACACCGGTCAAATGCGGCTCCCTGCTTGATCTGACCTGCACGTTGGCGACAGAGACCGATAATGAAAGCATCAACAATGCCTTTCGCGGCCAGGCGGATGGTCCCATGCAGGGCATTCTCGCTGTGGACGATTCCCCGCTGGTTTCCAGCGACATTATAGGCAGAGAAGAGAGCGCCATTATCAGCAGTCTGGATATTCATTTGATTGGCGACCGGTTCGTCAAGGTGCTGGCCTGGTATGACAACGAGTGGGCGTTTTCGCGGCGCTGTGTGGACATGATGCAACGTATGGTCTGAGAATAATGGAAAAAGCCTACATCTGCTGGTTCGAGGACTTGGGCAACGACGATGTCGACATTGTCGGAGGAAAAAACGCCTCTCTCGGGGAAATGCTAAGCAACCTGCGGGAGCAGGGTGTGCGGGTGCCTGGAGGATTCGCCACCACGGCGGACGCTTACCGCGATTTTGTCCTCCACAACGATCTCGACAGTATTATCTGGGACCTGACCGAATCGCTGTCGCGCGAGCAAAAATCCCTGAGACAAGTTGGCAAGGACATCCGCGAAGCCTTCCGGCAAGCCGAGTTTCCGGAGGATCTGGAACACGCCATCCGTGAGGCCTATGCGGCGCTCTCTGAGCGTCATGAGGAGAAGCACCTGGCAGTGGCCGTGCGCAGCAGCGCGACGGCGGAGGATCTGCCCGAGGCGAGCTTCGCCGGACAGCAGGAGACTTTTCTCAATATCAGCGGCGGCGACAACCTTGTTGACGCCTGCCGGGACTGCTACGCCTCCTTATTTACCGATCGTGCTATTAACTACCGTGAACATCGTGGCTTCGATCACTTGAAACTTGCGCTCTCCGTGGGAGTGCAGAAAATGGTGAGATCGGACAAGGCGAGCGCCGGCGTGATGTTTTCCCTCGACACGGACACGGGGTTTCCCGATGTGGTGGTAATAAACGCCGCCTGGGGGCTCGGCGAAACCGTGGTGCAGGGCACCGTAGATCCCGATGAGTACCGGGTCTTCAAGCCGGCGCTGGGCAGGGAAAATCTGATCCCGATACTGGGGAGGAGTCGCGGCAGCAAGACGAGGAAACTCGTTTATGCTTCCAGAGGCTCGGAAACGACCCGTATGGTGAAGACCGAAAAGGCCGAGCGTCAAGCTCTGGTTCTCGACGATGGAGAAATACTCACACTGGCACGCTGGGCTGTCCTGATCGAACAGCATTATGGCAAGGCGATGGACATGGAGTGGGCGAAAGACGCTGACACAGGTCAGCTCTACTGTGTACAGGCCAGGCCCGAGACCGTTCACTCGCAACACCAGTCCGGGGCGTTCAAAAGCTACCGGTTGAAGGAGGATAGTGAGGTACTGGCCCGGGGCATAGCGATTGGCGAATCCATAGCAAGCGGCCGCGTGAAGATTCTCGACAGTCCGGAGGATATGGACCAGTTCGAGGACGGCGACGTTCTGGTTACCGGGCGCACGGACCCCGACTGGGGGCCCGTCATGAAACGGGCGGCCGCCATCATCACAGATCATGGCGGTCGTACCAGCCACGCGGCCATTGTTAGCCGGGAAATGGGCGTGCCCGCTATTGTCGGCACGGGTACTGGCACCAAGGACCTAAAAGATCAACAGGTAGTGACAGTGTCCTGCGCGGAGGGAACGGAAGGGCGCACTTACGCGGGAGCCCTGGATTTCGACGTGACGGATATCGATCTCGGGAACCTGCCCGAGCCGCCGGTGCAATTGATGATCAATCTCGCCTCGCCCGAAACCGCATTCCGCTGGTGGCGGCTACCGGTCCACGGGGTCGGTCTGGCTCGCATGGAATTCATTATCAATAACGCCATCAGAATTCATCCACTTGCGCTGGCGCGTTTCGATCAGGTTGAAGACAGACAGGTGCGAAAGCGCATCGAAGCACTCACGGCCGGTTACGAGAACAAAACCGATTATTTTATCGAGAATCTTAGTCGTGGTATTGCCATGATCGCCGCATCGCAGTATCCGGCGCCGGTGATTGTCCGCATGAGTGATTTCAAGACCAACGAGTATGCCACGCTTATCGGCGGCGAGCAGTTTGAGCCGCGGGAGGAAAATCCTATGCTGGGATTCCGTGGTGCATGCCGCTATTACAGCGACCGCTATAAAGATGGTTTCGCAATGGAATGCCGGGCGGTGAAGAAGGCACGGGAAGAAATCGGCCTGGACAATATCGTGGTAATGCTGCCATTTGTGCGCAGTCCATGGGAAGCGGACCAGGTCATTGAGGTCATGGCTGAACACGGGCTGCGACGCGGCGAAAACGGCCTGCTGCTTTATATGATGTGTGAAATACCTTCCAGTGTCTTTCTGGCTGAGCAGTTCGCCGAGCGTTTTGATGGCTTTTCTATCGGCAGCAATGATCTTACCCAGCTGGTACTTGGGGTGGACCGGGATTCCGAGGAACTCAGCGATTTGTTTGATGAACGGAATGATGCGGTCAAGATCGCAATCGTGGAACTGATCGAAAAGGCCCATCAGAGTGGACGCAAGATAGGCATTTGCGGGCAGGCGCCCAGCGACTATCCGGATTTCGCCCAGTTTCTCGTTGATAGGGGTATCGACTCCATGTCGCTGAATCCGGACAGTGTGCTGGACACACTGGAGATCTGGCGAGACGACGCGCCCCGAGATGGCTGAATGTAAAAGGCTTTTGATCAGTGTGGCGGTCACAACAGGTCTGGAACTGGCGCAGGGAAGTATCGGCCGGACAGGTCAACATGCCCCACTGCCGCTAGGCTCAATACGTGACAATGTATCGAGAAAACTGTCTACCCAGTCATAAATAGTGGAATGAGACACCTGATCCCGCAGACGCTGCATTCGCTCTTTTCTCTGCTTTTCCGGCATTGTACAGGCTTCATAAATAGTGGCAGCCAGTGCTTCTTCACTGTAGGGATTGACCAGAAGTGCACTCTCGCGGAATTCATCGGCTGCGCCGGCGAATTCGCTGAGTATCAGAATACCGTCCTCGTCTGAGCGCGCCGCGCAGAACTCCTTGGCAACCAGGTTCATGCCATCCTTAACCGGGGTGATCAACGCGATATCGCAGAAGCTGTAAAAGGCGACCAGTTCCTCCAACTTCAGTTTACGGTACATGTACTGTAGCGGCGCCCAGCCCGGCCTGGAGAACTCCCCCTCTATCTCACCCACAAGGTGTTCTATTTCATTGCGCAGAAGTGAATATTCCGGGATGCTTTCCCGTCCGGGCACGACGTATTGCAGAAAAGTTATCTTTCGATGCAATTCTGGATGCTCCCTCAGCAGACAGCGGTATGCTCTCATACGGTGTAGCAAGCCCTTGGTGTAATCGAGTCGTTCCGCACCGAAAATTATCTTCTGCCCTGAAAGGTCCTCGGCAAGACGATTGACCAGTTCGCGGGTCTCGTCAGCTTTTGACAGATGATTGATCTTGTCAAAGTCGATACTGATGGGAAATGCATTGCAAACGGGCGTATGTTCACCCCGCGGGTCGGCATTATTCCTTCTGTCGCGCCGGCGGTCTGATTGGTTGCCACGGCGTTCTGGCTGGAAGGTACGAGTGATGTGACAGGTGCTCCCCGATTCGACAACATTCAACTGTGCCGCGCAATTCCTGAAATTTGTCAGGTCCTGAGGGGTCTGAAATCCCAGCAGATCATACTCCACCAGGGCTGACATTATTTCGCGTCGCCAGGGAATCAGCATGTAGGTGTCAGGCGGGGGGAAGGGGATATGAAGAAAAAATCCGAGTTTGGCCTGTCCGCCTTTTTCCCTGAGTGCTTTTGCGACCAGCATGAGGTGGTAGTCGTGCACCCAGATCTCTTTTCCGTCCCGGGCGAAGTCGAGGAGCACCGAGGCAAAGGTCTCATTTACTTGCCTGTAGGCACGCCAGTGGCGTTTCTCGAAGATACAGCGACCCACCATGTTATGAAAAAGAGGCCAGATGGTCTGGTTGGAAAAACCGCTGTAGTAGCCCGATATTTCGCTCTGTGTCATGGCAACCGGCTTCAGCGTATAGCCCCGTTCCTGGCTTGCCGTCGCAAATGCATTCTGCATTTCAGGCGGCATGCTACCCGCGTACCCGCTCCAGCCTACCCAGTTGCCCCCCCGTTTTCTGAGAATCGGATCAAGAGCACTGACCAGGCCGCCGTTTGATGCCTGCAATATCCATCTCCCATCCTCATTCTGTACAGGGCTTACAGGCAGCCGATTCGAGACAATGGTGATCTGGGAATCGCTCATAACCCGCGCCGTTTTCTTCCTCGCGCGTCGTCTGTCGTTTTGTCAGCCTGCGGGCGCGGGCGTAAACAGACACTGGTCATTGCACTGAGATTAATCATCCTTTCAGGCCGTTTATATCTAGCTATGTTAATGACGCGTTTCATTGGTTTGCCCCGGCAGGTTCCATTTAAAGCGCGAACTCACGGCTTTGCCCCGGTTCGAGTTCATGAATGGCCTGTTTCAGGCCTATCCGAATGGGATGTTCGGACGATGCATCAGCGCTGATCCGGATTGATAATGGCGTAAGGTGAAAATCAAGCATCTGGGCGCGGTAGTTGATGCGGAATGTCAGGGAGCGCAATTCGGGCGGCAGGGCAGGATTGACCCATAGCTGGTTTTTACGCGTCTCAATGCCGGTAAAGCAGCGCTGAATAATATCCACGGTGCCTGCCATGGCGCCGGTGTGGATACCTTCCTGCGTCGTGCCTCCCTGAATATCGTCAACGTCGCTGCTCAGGGCCTGGCAGAAAAGCGGCCAGGCACCGGGGCGGTCGGAGCGGGCGAGGACCCATGAATTGACGACCTGACTCAGCGTGGAGCCATGAGATGTCCGGGCCATATAGTAGTCGATGTTTCGGGGGATGGTATCGTGTTCGAAAGCGTAGCCAAGATGGGTGAACAGGTCGCGAAGCTCTTCCGCCGTGAAAAGATAGAAGAGCATCAGCACATCCGCCTGCTTGGATACCTTGTACCGGTTGGGCGTGTCGTCTTCTTTTTCAAGAATTCGGTCCAGGCGATGTATATCGCCGTAGCGATTTCGGTAACCTTCCCAGTCGAATTCCTGGAGTTCATCATAGGCTTCAAACTGACTGATAATACCGTCGTCATGAAAGGGAACAAACATCTTGCGGCTGATGTCGGCCCAGCGGTTGAAGTCCTCGTTCGTTAGCTGCAGTCTTTCGCAGATCGTTGTGTAGCTGATGCTCGACATTCGGGTGCGCAGTTCGAGCGCGCGCAATAACACCCACGCTGCCATGACGTTGGTATAAGCATTATTATCGATGCCGGCCTCACTGGCGTCCGGGTAGGCATCGTGGTACTCGTCCGGGCCCATCACGCCGAGAATTTCGTAGCGACCCTTTTCCTCGTTGTAGCTGGCGATGCTGGACCAGAACCGGGCGATCTCGAGCAGCATTTCGGCACCGTAGGATGACAGAAACTCGCAGTCGTCGGTGACTTCAACGTAGTGCCATACGTTGAAGGCCACGGCAGCGCTGATATGACGCTGGAGCCGTGAATTATCAGGAATCCAGTTGCCGGATCGAGGGTTGAGGTGGATTGTCTGGCTCTCCTCCCGACCGTTGCTGCCACTCTGCCAGGGGAACATGGCACCCTTGTAGCCCTCGGCCTGAGCGCTACGGCGCGCGGCGTCCAGCCGGCGGTAGCGGTATTGAAGCAGCGAACGGGTAATTTCGGGTATGCGCAGGTTAAAAAAAGGAAATACGAACAGTTCGTCCCAGAAAATATGGCCTCGGTAGGCTTCGCCATGAAGACCGCGGGCGGGCACGCTCACATCCAGATCGAGAATATGCGGAGAGGTGGTCTGGAGAAGCTGCATGATATGAAGGCGCAAGGTCGCCTTGATATTGCCATCTTTTACTTCCGAGTGCGTCGACAGATTCAGCGCGAACTGGTCCCATAACTGCTTCCATCGGAGACGATGACGATCAGCGATGTGATCAAACCCCGTCGTCTCCTGTATCGCCTGTCTGGCGTCGCCTGCCGGTTCACTGATAGCACGATCTCGAGAGGTATAGATAACGGCAATCTTTTCTATTGCCAGTGGCGTGCCGGTTTCAATGCCCGTCTTGAAGTAGTGCGCGACGTAATCGCTTTCGCATACGTACTCTCCCGGGCAGGGCAGCGATTCACCCTGGCGTGAGAAAAGGGTGATTGCCGCCTGGGCGACCCTGATGTGAGATTGATTTGTCTCCATTTCCAGCAGCAGGATATTGTCATCGAACGACTGCATTTTCAGGGGTGAGAGATGGCGGTTGTTAAATTCCCGGTAGCGTGCCACACCGCTATTGGTGACCCGGCCATCGAGCGCGCTGCACACCTCAAGCGTTCCACTCCAGTTCTCTGCACGCAGGACCGTTTTCAAAGCGGCGAGATGGGGCTGCTCCATGGAAACCAGCCTTTCCTGGTGCATTATCGTCCGCCGCCCCTGGCCGTCATCGAAGTGGATGGTTCGCGACAATATTCCCTGGTGAAGATTTAATTCCTGATGGAAATCCAGGATGTCGACACTGTCGAGGTCAAACCAGTCGCCATTTTCGATCCGAAAGGTTAAGGGCAGCCAGTTGGGCATGTTGACCATGCATTCATTTTCAATAGTCTCCCCTGCAAGATGGGTTTTCAGGCGATTGAAACAACCAGCGATGTAGGTGCCGGGGTAATGAATATCGTCCGCGGTCGCCTCGGGCGCGGCGCCCCGTGTGGCGAAGTAACCGTTGCCCAGCGTGCACAGGGCTTCTCTGAGGGGCTCTTCCTGAGCATTAAAATCGCCGTATATGAGTGACCATTCACTCATTGCCGGCCCCGGCGAATGCTTTTAGGCTCTCATTCAGAAAAATTTGCACTTCGGCCGGCCCATCGAGACGATATTGTGCGGCGGTGGTCTGTGGCTGAGTGGCTACCAGTATGCCCACGCCATTGTCCTGGAGTTGTAAAAAGGCGTCTTCGTCTGTCACATCGTCACCGATATAGATCGGAAAGTACTGTGAGAGATCTAACTCGAGTGTGTCCATCAGCCACCGGAGCGCTGTGCCCTTGTTGCAGTCGATATCCGGCTGTAGCTCGAATACCTTTTTTCCACTGGTCATGCGTAATTCCGGGTGTCTGGCGGCAAGTTCTTCAACCGTCTGCTTGACGTTATCCACCTGATCAACGGCGACCTGGCGATAATGTGTTGCAATGGAAAACCGTTTCCGCTCCACCAGGCAGCCCGATACTGCGGACAACCGCTCCCGCAAACGCTCTTCAACCTCATCGAGAACCGGCAGAAAATCCTCGCCCTGGCGGTGTTCCACATCACCGGATGGCCCAGCGATATCAAAGCCGTGACTGCCTGCGTACCAGAGGTTCTCAAGGCCTGCACGCGGCCGAATGTCGTCGAGGTCTCTGCCGGTAATGATGGCTACGATGAATTGTTTCGAGAGCTTTCTAAGGCTCTCTTTCATGCTTTTCGTAAGAATGGCGTCATCCGGATGGGAAACGATAGGTGACAAAGTGCCGTCATAGTCGAGGAAAAAGACCGGTTCCCGATGCGGCCGTTGAACGATCCGGTCTAGAAAGTCGAGGGCAGACGGCAGATGCTCACCAGCCGTGACAGCATTTTCACCGTCTTCGACGACGCTCAACTCGCCCAGATCGCTGATCACCAAATCGGCACCATTGTTTTTCAAGGACTGTTTGTCGTCGTGACGGGCGACACCAATGACAAGACCATATCCCGCGGACCTGATCGCCTTGACCCCGGCCGTGGCATCTTCGATGCCGACGGCTCGGGCGGTGGATTGTGAGAGCCTGTGGCAGGCTTCGACAAACATGTCCGGTTCGGGCTTGCCCTTCATGTCCGGATCATCCAGATCCAGGCCATCGACGCGCACGTCGAACAGTTCTTCTATTGCTGCCGCTTTCAGCACTTCCCCGCAGTTGCGGCTCGACGATACAACGCCGGTTTTGAAGCCAGCGTTCCGCAGGTGACGTATCAGTTCGAGTGAAGAGGGGAATACGGTGACTCCCTCCGAGCTCAGCGCCTGCAGGAATGCTCTGTTTTTGCGATTTCCCAGCCCGCAGACCGTCTCGCTGTCGTTGGGGTCTGACGGGGAACCCCAGGGGAGATGGATGTCTCGGGCTTGCAGGAACGACGATACCCCCTCGTAGCGTGGCTTGCCATCGACGTATTCCCGGTAGTCATCAAGGATGTTGAAAGGGACGAAAGGTCGCTCCTTTCGGGACGAGTAGGCCAGGAGAAAGTCGTCAAATACTGTTTTCCATGCGCTCGCGTGCACGTCTGCCGTGCGGGTAATCACCCCGTCAAGATCGAAGACTACAAGGTCGAAATCCCTTCTTGAGAGGCTGGTGGTGCGGTTGTCATGAGATAGCTCATGTTGTTCAGCGTCACGCATGTTGAATTACTGGCCTCAGGTCTCCCTGTTCACCGTGCGGTATGGCCTTGAGCCCGTCACTTCCGCATTGATCAGGCGTGGATGTGGTAACCAGCGAGTGATCGGATACCGTCGCACTGTTAATTAGCGTAGGACTGGTCAGCGCAAATCGCAAATGTCTCTTCCAGACCGGTCGCTAAACGCCAACTGCCTCCGGTCTCACCGCAATTAAAACTGCGTACCAGACTGTTGATGGTTTTTTAAAAAAACGGCGTAAACCTCCCTCGCACAAACCACTCATATTCGCTATGGTTTATTTGGAATCGAAAAAACGCTAGAGCTCGTGGTGTTTCGCGATCCACAGACTGGCCAGCGCAGGTCCTGTCGCATGGTCCACTGGTTCCAGCTGCCTGGCCGCAGCCGGGCTGGTCGGGGCGGGATCTGTTTCCGCGCCCGTACAGTCAAAGGAGGCCCGCAATGCATGCGCAATCCGGCCCGAGAATCTACAATCTGTTTCCGTTGCTCGCCGGTAACTGCCGGGACTGGTGTTCCCATCTCGATCGCATCGCCGAGATGGAGTTCAACTGGATCTATCTCAACCCCTTCCACTACCCCGGCTTTTCGGGAAGCCTTTACGCGGTCAAGGACTACTACCGCCTGAACCCGCTGTTCGACGATGGCAGTGGCGACCCCGATGATGAGCAGCTACGCCGTTTCACATCCGCCGCACGAGTCCGCGGCCTGTCGGTGATGATGGACCTCGTGATCAACCACACCGCGCGTGATTCGCTGCTGGTGGAATCCCATCCCGACTGGTTCCATCGCGATGTCAATGGCGAACTGGTTGCACCTCGTGCTGTGGATCCCGACGACCCGGCACTGGTGACCGTCTGGGAAGACCTGGCCGCGCTGGACTTTTCGGATCGGGAAGGCCGCCAGGATAGCGTCCGCTATTTCCAGGATGTGGTTCGCCACTATGTGGGCCTTGGCTTCGCGGGTTTCCGCTGCGATGCGGCCTATCAGGTGCCGATAGACGTCTGGCAGCTCGTTATAGCGGCGGCCAGGGAGGTCGAGCCCACAACCGTATTCATGGCAGAGACTCTCGGCTGTCGTCTTGAGGAAGTCCAGGCCCTCGCTCCTGTCGACTTCGATTACCTGTTTAACAGCGCGAAGTGGTGGGATTTCCAGTCGCCCTGGCTGCTTGAGCAATACGGAGCGTTCCGCCACATTGCGCCATCCATTGCGTTTCCTGAAAGTCACGACACACCGCGCCTTGTTGACGAATTGCTCGCCAGAGGGATAAGCGGCGCCGATATCGAAGCACATTCCCGCTTTCATTACATTTTTGCAGCGGTGTTTTCCTGCGGCGTCATGATGCCGATGGGCTATGAATTCGGCTATCGCCGGCCACTCAATGTCGTGGCCACCCGGCCTGAAAATGCGGAGTCGCCGCTGTTCGATATAAGCGATGCCATTGCCGCAATCAACCGTATGAAAGCCGCCGTCCCGGCACTCAACGAGGAGGGCCCGCAGGCAAGCGTCGGCCCCCCGCAGTCAGCATTGGTCGCCCTGCGCCGCGAGACGGTGGATCGGGCCGACTGGGCACTGCTGCTGATCAACCCTATGGCTCAGCGGGCAGTGCGCTTTTCTGCCGCCGAGCTTGAGCTGGCGCCAACGGGCGGCATGATTGCCGGTGAGGTAACGCCGGGAGGGGAGGAGCTAAGCCTGGAAGCGGCGTCTCGAGTGCTGGTCAACCCACTGGAAGTCCGCGTTTTCAGCGCAGCTGGCGTGACGCCGCAAGAACCAGCGACTTCGCCGCTGTCACATACGGTCAACGCCAGTATGGCCCATGAGGTCAGCACGCAGACCATTGTCATAGAGAACGTCCGGCCCCAGGTCGATTGCGGCAAATACCCGGTAAAACGCGTGGTGGGCGACAGCTTTGAGGTAACGGCAACTATTTATCGGGAGGGACACGATCGTCTCTCGGCAATGCTGGTTTACCGGCGTCGCGGTCAGCGGGACTGGAAAGAGACGCCGATGGCGCAAATCAATCCCGGCCTGGACCTGTGGCACGCCAGTATCCGGCTTGAGCAGAACACCACGTACCAATACACGATTGAAGCGTGGACCGATTATTTCGAAACCTGGCGTGACGAGACTGGCAAGAAGCTCGAGGCCGGCCAGGGCGTCGCTGTGGAACTCCTGGAGGGGCGTGAGCTGGTCAGCGCCGCGCTTGATCGCAGCCGCGGAACAGATTACGCATGGATTGAGCAGACACTCGCTGAATTCGACGCCAGCAGTGACGAGGCGCAGCGTGCCGATCTGCTGCGGTCGCCTTTACTGCGCACAGTTATTTCACGCTGGCCCGATCGCTCCGCTGCGGTGCGATATGAACAGTGCCTCGCGGTAACGGTTGACCGGCTGCGGGCGCGCTACGCGAGCTGGTATGAGATGTTCCCGCGATCCCAGGGCTCAGATCCTGCAAGAAGTGCCACCTTTGACGAGTGTCAGCAGCGCCTGCCGTACATCCGCGGGATGGGTTTCGATGTCGTCTACCTGCCGCCGATTCATCCAATCGGCAGGGTCAATCGCAAGGGAGCCAACAATACTCTGAAGTCCGGTCCGGGCGATCCCGGCAGCCCCTATGCAATCGGTTCTATTGAAGGCGGTCATACGGCCGTCCACCCTGATCTTGGCACCCTGGACGATTTCCGGCGCTTCCTGCGGGCCGTGGAGGATTACGGCATGGAGGTGGCGCTGGATTTTGCGATCCAGTGTGCGCCAGACCATCCATGGGTGCGGGAACATCCGGAGTGGTTCAGCGTACGTCCTGACGGAAGCATCAAATATGCTGAGAATCCCCCCAAGAAGTACCAGGACATCGTTAACGTCAATTTCTACGGTGAACACCAAGATGCGTTATGGCGCGAACTGCGTGACATTATTCTGTTCTGGGTAGAGCAGGGAGTCAGGATTTTTCGCGTGGACAATCCCCATACCAAGCCGGCGTCCTTCTGGGAGTGGATGATAGCGGATATCCGCAACCGCCATCCGGACGTGATATTTCTCTCGGAGGCATTTACCCGTCCACCGATGCTGCACCTCCTCGCAAAGATCGGTTTTCAGCAATCCTATACTTATTTCACGTGGCGCAATGACAAACACGAACTGATCGATTACCTAACAGAGCTGACCGCGCAGGAGGGGCGTGAATACCTGCGCCCGAATTTCTTCCCCACCACGCCGGATATACTGCCGGCATTCCTGCAGAGCGGGCAGCGCTCTGCCTTCAAGATCCGGCTGGTTCTGGCGGCGACGCTGTCCAGCGTCTATGGCATGTACAGCGGATATGAGTTGTGCGAGAGCCAGGCAGTGCCGGGGAAGGAGGAGTATTTTGCATCCGAGAAATACCAGTTCAAGGTATGGGACTGGGATCGTCCAGGTAATATCCGCGACTATGTCACGGCGATCAATCGCATCCGCCATGATAACCCGGCGTTGCACGAGCTGATCAATCTGCGTTTCCATCACGCGGAAAACGATCATGTGCTGTTTTACGGCAAAACCGTCGAACACCCGGACAATCTGATCTTTGTGGCAGTCAATCTTGACCCGTTCGAGGCTCACGGCGCCACACTGCATTTTCCGCTCGAACAGCTGGAAATCCCCGGGGATGCCACCTATGAGGTGCAGGAACTGCTGACGGGACATTGGCATCTCTGGCACGGCCGCGCCCAGCACGTGTATCTCGAACCTGACGAGCCCGCCATGATCTTCAGGATCACACCGTGGCGGCGGATTGATTACCGGACCCCAAGCTTTTGAGAGAATGCGATGCCTGACAACGATCCACAGTGGTACAAGGATGCAATCATCTATCAGCTGCACATCAAGGCATTTTTTGATGCAAATAACGATGGCAGTGGTGATTTCGCGGGACTGACGCAGAAGCTGGATTACATAACGGAACTCGGTGTTACGGCGATCTGGTTGTTGCCTTTCTATCCGTCGCCACTGCGCGACGATGGCTACGATATCGCAGAATATAAAGCGATTAACGAACGTTACGGGAAAATGGCCGATTTTCGCCGTTTTCTGCGCGAAGCTCATCGACGCGGTCTGAACGTGATTACCGAGCTTGTCATAAATCATACCTCGGACCAGCACCCCTGGTTTCAGCGCGCTCGCCGCGCGAAGCCAGGCTCGCCGTGGCGCGACTACTACGTCTGGAGTGAAACCGACCAGAAGCATCTGGATACGCGCATCATATTTACCGATACGGAGACCTCAAACTGGGAGTGGGATCCGGTGGCCCAGGCCTATTACTGGCACAGGTTCTTCTCCCATCAGCCCGATCTCAATTTTGACAATCCCCGGGTACTGAACGCTGTCATCAACGTCATGAAGTTCTGGCTCGATATGGGCGTCGATGGCCTGCGCCTGGATGCAATTCCCTATCTGTGTGAACGGGAGGGCACCAGTAACGAGAATCTGCCGGAAACCCACGATGTCCTGAAGACACTGCGCCGCTGGGTCGACGAGCACTACGAATGCCGGCTGCTGCTCGGCGAGGCGAATCAGTGGCCCGAGGATGTGCTGCCGTATTTTGGCGACGCGGAACAGCCTGAATGCCACATGGCGTTTCATTTTCCGCTGATGCCGCGGATGTACATGGCTCTGGCGCAGGAAGACCGGCATCCGGTAATCGACATAATGGATCAGACGCCGGCGATACCAGAGGGCGCACAGTGGGCAGTATTCCTGCGTAACCACGATGAACTGACGTTGGAGATGGTCACCGATAGTGAGCGTGACTACCTCTGGAATTTCTATGCCAGCGATCCCCGCATGCGGATCAATATAGGCATTCGTCGCCGGCTGGCACCGCTCGTGGACAACGATCGCAACAAGCTAGAGCTGCTCAACAGCATGCTGATGTCGATGCCGGGGACGCCGATTGTTTACTACGGGGACGAAATCGGGATGGGAGACAACATCTTCCTTGGCGATCGCGACAGCGTGCGCACCCCGATGCAATGGTCACCGGACCGGAATGGGGGCTTTTCCTCGGCTGATCCGGCGCGTCTCTATCTGCCGGCGGTGATGGATCCGATCTACGGCTACCAGGCGTGCAACGTGGAATCCCAGCGTCGAAACCCGTCGTCCTACCTCAACTGGATTCGTCGCCTGGTCGCTGTGCGCAAGGGCCAGGCGGCCTTCGGGCGCGGCACACTGCGCTTTCTTTATCCCGGCAATCGCAAGGTGCTGGCTTACCTCCGGGAGTATGGCGAGGAAATTATTCTCTATGTCGCCAATCTTTCTGGTTCGGCACAACCAGTGGAGCTCGACCTGGCGGAATTTCGCGGCCGGGTACCGGTTGAACTGCTTGGCGACAGCCCGTTTCCGCCTGTCGGCGAGCTGCCCTATTTTCTGACGCTTTCACCACACGGTTTCTACTGGTTCAAGCTCACCACTGGTACGCCGGCACCAGAATGGCACACTGAACCGGCCCTGGTCATACCGGAATTCCAAACTCTCGTGGCACCGCGGCACTGGCAAGACCTTGTCGATGAGCCCGCCAGAAGCAAGCTGGAAAACATGATTCTGCCCGCGTTCTTCGGTAATCAGCGCTGGTTCTCCGGCAAGGAATCCGGTATCGACAGCATCCGCCTGGCAGACGCCCAGAAGCTGCCCACCACTGAAGTCGACTGTGTTTTGACCCTCGTTGATGTGACTTTGCGTAATGGCAGCGTGCAGCGTTATTTTCTGCCACTGAGTATTTACTGGGAACAGCGTGATCAGGAAGTCCGGGCGTTTCTGGAGGCCATTCTGTCGCGTGTGCGAAGCGGCAATCGTCCCGGTTTTCTGCTCGACGCCATGGGTGACGATCAGGCTATCCGGCGATTGCTCTCACGATTTGTTGCGGCAGCGCAGGGCGCCAGTGCGGAACAGGACAGCGCGCGCTTCAGGGTCACATCGAGCTTCCCCGAACAGGTGGACACCACAAGGGTACAGGTGACCAGAAATACGCCGGAGCAGAGCAACACCTCGGTCCGCATCGGTACCGACATGATTCTGAAAGCGTACAGGCAGCTTCATGCGGGCATTCATCCCGAGCTGGAAATCGGACGTTTCCTGACTGACGTCGTGCGCTACCCCAACGTCGCACCATTGCTCGGAACCCTGGAGCTTGTCGATAGCGAAGGCCAGTCCACGGCTCTCGCCGTACTGCAGGGGTTTGTTGAAAACCAGGGCGACGGCTGGAGCTATACGATGGATTATCTGTCCCGTCACCTGGAAAAGGTGCGCTTCGCAGACCCCGAAGACCCTGTCGAAGGCGACACGCATCCCGTGTTCATGGAACTGATGACCATTCTTGGGCAACGCGTGGCCGAACTTCACCGGGCTTTCATGACACCCACCGACGACCCCGCCTTCACGCCGGAACCGGTGGTGGCAAACGATCGCAGTCGCTGGCTTCGACACATCGAGCAGTACATGGATGCCGCAAGGAGGAGCCTGCAGCGGATACGCGATCTCGAGTGTGGCGCGATGCCGGTTGCCGACAGCCTGCTGCTGCGCTGGGATGAACTGGAGCGCGCCTGCGCCACGCTGGCACCGGAACACATTACGGCTCTGCGCACCCGTTGTCATGGCGATCTGCATCTCGGACAGGTGCTGATCGCCGGAAACGACTTCTTTATTGTCGATTTCGAGGGCGAACCCCTGCGGCCGGTCTCCGAGCGCCGCGACAAGCATGTCCCCCTGCGTGATATCGCCGGCCTGATGCGTTCGATTGACTACGCCGCGCGGCTGGCGACGAAAGCCTACGTTGACAGATACCCCGACGAAGCAATGGGGTCGGCGCTTGAGGTGACGCAACAATGGCAGCGGCAGGCGCAGTCCGCACTGCTCGATGGCTATCGCGAGCATAGCGCCGGCTGCCTCGCATGTCCCTCCGAGACGAATGAGTTCGAGGGTCTGCTGGCACTTTTCATGCTGGAAAAGGCCTGTTACGAGGTCGTCTATGAAGCGAATAATCGGCCGGCCTGGACCTATATTCCAGCCTCCGGCCTGCTTGACTGGCTCGACCGTTACAGCGAGGCGCCGGGCGATGGCTGATATACAGACAGACATTCAGGCAGTTGTGAACGGCGAGCATCCCGATCCCTTTGCCTTTCTGGGTATGCATCCCGAGGAATCGTCTGGCCTGTGTGTGCGGGCCTTTCTGCCCGGCGCTGAATCCGTAACCGTCATTGATGCGCATACGCACAGGACGCTGGGCCAGCTCGCGTGCCTGCATCCGGACGGTCTGTTCTCGGCAAGGGTCTCAGGAAGCGCCCCGCCCTTTCCCTATCGGCTGAAGGTTCGTTTCGGCGGCAAAGAACACGAGGTCGATGACCCGTTCCGCTTCGGACCGGTGCTCGGCGAACTGGACCGTCACCTGCTGGCGGAGGGCAGACACCAGCGGGCCTATGAAAAACTGGGCGCGAATTACATGACTCACGAAGGGGTCGAGGGTGTCGCCTTTGCGGTGTGGGCACCCAATGCGCAGCGCGTCAGTCTCGTGGGTGTTTTCAACGCATGGGATGGTCGTCGTCATCCCATGCGGCGGCATGAGGGCGCGGGATTCTGGGAAATATTCATTCCCGGTTTGCCGGAAGGTGCTGCCTACAAGTACGAGATCATTGGAGACCGCGGCCAGCGGCTGCCGTTGAAGTCCGACCCCTTTGCACGATTCTGCGAGCATTCTCCTGCGACAGCGTCACTCACGTGGGATCCCAGACGCTACAAATGGGGTGACAGTCAATGGATGGATGCGCGTGCTTCGGCCGCCGGTCGCGACGCGCCGATCTCGATCTATGAAGTACACCTCGGGTCATGGCGCCGCGTGCAGGATGAGGGCAGCCGTTATCTCAACTATCGCGAACAGGCCGCTGAGCTTATTCCCTATGTGGTTGACATGGGGTTCACTCATGTCGAGCTGCTGCCGGTAAGCGAGCACCCCTTTGACGGTTCCTGGGGCTATCAGCCAATAGGGCTTTTCGCGCCTACCAGTCGCTTTGGGACCCCGGATGACTTTTGCTACTTCGTTGATCAATGCCATCAGCATGGGCTCGGTGTGATCATTGATTGGGTGCCGGCACACTTTCCGGAGGACGCCCACGGCCTCGTTCGCTTTGACGGGACGGCGCTGTACGAGCATGAAGATCCTCGCCAGGGACGACATCACGGCTGGGGTACGCTGATTTATAATTTCGGGCGTCGGGAAGTAGCGAATTTCCTGATCAGCAACGCGGTGTTCTGGGCCGAGCAGTACCATATTGACGGACTGCGGGTAGACGCCGTCGCATCCATGCTGTACCTGGACTACGATCGGGAACCCGGTGAGTGGATCCCGAACCGCTTCGGCGGCAATGAAAACCTCGATGCCGTCGCGTTTATCAAAGAGTTGAATGAGCAGTTTCACGGCCTCGGATCGGGTGTTTTTACCGCGGCAGAGGAATCCACGGCATGGCCCATGGTATCGCGGCCGACCTACTTGGGCGGGCTCGGCTTTAGCTACAAATGGAACATGGGCTGGATGCATGACACGCTCAACTATGTCCACACGGACCCTGTCTACCGGCGTTATCACCACGACAAGCTCACCTTTGGTCTGGTCTATGCCTTCAGCGAGAATTTCATGTTGCCCCTTTCGCATGACGAGGTGGTACACGGCAAGGGATCCCTGATCAACAAGATGCCCGGTGACGAATGGCGCAGATTCGCCAATCTGCGCGCCTATTTTGGTTTCATGTTTGCTCATCCTGGCAAGAAATTGATGTTCATGGGTGGCGAATTCGCCCAACAGCGGGAGTGGAACCACGATCATTCGCTGGACTGGCACTTGCTGGATGCACCACGGCATCGTGGCATGCAGGCTCTGGTAAAAGATCTTAATCACTTTTATCGGGACAGCACCGCGCTCCATGAACTGGATTGTGAAGCAGCGGGATTCTCCTGGGTCGATGGCGCTGATGTTGAGAACAGCGTTATCGCCTTTTTGCGCTGGTCGTCAGACGGCACCGGCTGTGTGCTGGTGATATGCAATTTCACGCCGATCGTTCGCGATAACTACCGGGTTGGAGTCCCTTTCGCCGGTTACTGGCGGGAAAGACTCAATACCGATGCCGGTTGTTACGGTGGCGGCGACGTCGGCAGCGGGGGTGGTGCGGTAGCGCGCGAGGAGGCTTCGCACAGTCAGCCTTTCTCGTTGTGCCTGACGCTTCCACCATTGGCGACGGTGTATCTCGAACCACGGGATTCAGCTGCGAGTCCGGATATGCCACAGCGGGGAGAGGAAGCGTAGATGACTGCAACCAAGGGCATCAGAGTCTGGCCTGGCGAGCCCTATCCCCTGGGTGCGACATGGGATGGCAGCGGTGTGAATTTCGCGCTGTTTTCCGCGAATGCGGAGAAGGTGGAGTTATGCCTGTTTAACGATAGCGGCACCCGCGAACTATCGCGCGTGACGCTGCACGAATACACCAACCAGATCTGGCACGGCTATCTGCCTGATATTCGCGCCGGACAGCTTTACGGTTATCGTGTTTATGGACCTTACGAGCCAGAGAAGGGTCATCGCTTCAATCATCACAAGCTGTTGCTCGATCCGTACGCAAAAGCCCTGCATGGAACCTTTAAATGGAGCGACGCTCACTTTGGCTACACGATCGGTGACGAGCGCGCGGATCTGTCATTCGACACACGCGACAGTGCGCAGGGCATGCCCAAATGCAGCGTCGTCGATACCGCATTCACCTGGGGTCGGGATAGGGCGCCCGCGCATCAGTGGCATCAAACGCTGATCTATGAAATGCACGTACGGGGTTTCACGCTCAACAGTGAACAGGTGGCGCCGCAGTTTCGTGGCACTTTCGCCGGACTTTCCGACCCGTCGATCATCGGCTACCTGCGGGACCTGGGCGCTACGGCCGTTGAACTGCTTCCCGTGCATGCTTTCATCGATGAGCGCGAGCTGACCAGCCGCGGTCTGAGTAACTACTGGGGCTACAATTCGCTCGCTTTCTTTGCCCCACATTCCGCCTATCTGTCTTCCGGCGCCCTGGAGGAGTTCAAGACCTGCATCCACCTGCTGCATGATGCCAACATCGAGGTTTTGCTCGACGTCGTCTACAACCATACCGCCGAGGGTAACCATCTCGGTCCCACCCTGAGTCTGCGTGGCATCGATAACGCGGTGTATTACAAACTGGTTGAGGATAATCCCCGTTACTACAATGACTTTACCGGCTGCGGCAATGCGCTGAACCTTCGCCAGCACCGGGTTTTGCAACTGGTGATGGATTCCCTGCGCTACTGGGTAGAGGAAATGCATGTCGATGGTTTCCGCTTCGACCTCGCGACGACACTCGCACGTGACCGCGTCAGCTACGATCTGCACTCGGGCTTTCTCGACGCCGTTTCACAGGATCCCGTGCTGTCCAGGGTGAAGCTGATCGCGGAACCCTGGGACGTCGGTGAGGACGGCTACCAGCTGGGCCAGTTTCCCGCCGGCTGGGCCGAGTGGAACGATCAGTACAGGGATGTGGTGCGCCGCTTCTGGCGGGGCGAGGAAGGCCTGGTTGCGGAGCTGGCGTCGCGTGTCACCGGGTCCAGCGATATCTTCGATAATCGCGGGCGCCACCCCTGGGCCAGCATCAACTTCGTCACGGCGCACGACGGTTTCACTTTGCATGATCTTGTCAGTTATGCCGAGAAACACAACGAAGCGAATCTTGAGGACAATCAGGACGGCAGCGACGCCAATTTCAGCGATAACCATGGCGTTGAAGGAAAGACAGACGACCCGGAGATCCGCGCGCTGCGGTTGCGCCAGGAGAAGAATATTCTGGCAACGCTGCTGTTGTCCGAGGGAACACCGATGTTGACGGCGGGTGACGAGGTCGCCCGCTCCCAACAGGGCAGCAATAACGCGTATTGCCAGGATAACGAGATCAGCTGGGTCAACTGGTCCCGGATCGACGAAGACGGGCACCGACTCGCGGACTTCGTTCGCGCGCTGGTGCGATTACGTGACGAGCACGTCGTATTCCACCGCTATCGCTTCTTTCACGGCCAGCCGGTGCCGGGCACGAACATCAAGGATATTGTCTGGCTGCGGCCTGACGGAGAGGAAAAAACCGAGCAAGACTGGGATATACCCTCTGTCAGATACCTGGGCTACGTGTTGAGTGGCGAGGCCGGCGAGTACCACGTGACGGCCCGTGGAGAACCGGAGCCGGACGATACCTTCCTCGTGATGCTGAACGCGCAGGAGGAAGAAATCAGCTATCGATTGCCTTCAGTGGATGGCAGCGGCCCGTGGCAGGTGGTCTTCGACACTTGGTACGAGGACAGCTTCTGCGTCCCTGAAGCAGTGGTCGAAGGCGATGCTTATACGGTGAATCCGCGTTCCTTTGTGCTGATGGTACGGACTCCCCCGACGGCATCATGAGACGTGCGCATCACATGCCATTCGGCTGTGAGCCTGCCAGTGACGGCAGCGCGCGGTTCCGCTTGTGGGCACCCAGTGTTCAGTCGGTATCCCTGGAATATCGCCGGCCACACAACGATTGGCAGTTGTGCACCATGCAGGCAGTCGGCGATGGCTGGTTTGAATGCCGGGTGGAAGACTGTGGTGCGGGCAGCCATTACCGGTTTCTGATGGCTGATGGCGCACGTGTGCCGGACCCGGCCAGTCGTTATCAGCCGAGCGGCGTCCACGCCTTTAGCGAGGTGATCGACCCGTCCGCATTCGCCTGGCAAGACGCTGACTGGTGCGGCCGGCCGTGGGCGCAGGTTGTCCTGTACGAACTGCACCTGGGCTGCTTCAGTCCCGACGGGGGATACCGCGGCTTACTTCAACGCCTGGATCATCTGGTGGAGCTCGGCATTACGGCCATTGAGCTGATGCCCCTGTCGCAGACTCCGGGCAAGCGGAACTGGGGCTATGATGGTGTCTATCCTTATGCGCCGGACAGTGCCTATGGGCGACCGGACGCGCTGAAAACGCTGGTGCAGGAAGCGCATCGCCGCGGCCTGATGGTTTTTCTGGACGTGGTGTACAACCACTTTGGGCCCGAGGGCAACTACCTGCACGCCTACGCGCGCGATTTTTTTACCGAGCGCCACCAGACACCGTGGGGTCCCGCGATCAACCTCGATGGTCCTGGCAGTTCTACTGTGCGCGATTTTTTCATTCACAATGCGCTGTACTGGCTGCAGGAATATCATCTGGATGGTCTCCGGCTCGATGCGGTGCACGCGCTTTACGATGATTCGCCGCTGCATTTCCTAGAAGAGCTCGCTGCCCGGGTTCACGATCATGTCGGACCCGATCGCTACGTGCACCTGGTTCTCGAAAACGACAACAATGCCGCACATTACCTGCGCTCCGCATCCAGTCAGCGGGCGCTCTATGACGCCCAATGGAATGATGACTTCCATCATGCGATTCATACCCTTCTGACCGGCGAGTCCGCGGGCTACTATGCCGACTACGCTGATCGACCGCTGTCGCATCTGGCGCGCTGCCTGACTCAGGGCTTCGCCTACCAGGGCGACTATTCGGTCTATCGAAAGGCGTCGCGGGGAGAAAGCAGCGCGGCACTGCCACCGTCGGCGTTCGTTGCTTTCATGCAGAACCATGACCAGATAGGCAATCGCGCCTTTGGTGAGCGGCTGTGCTCCTTGGCCTGCGACCAGGCCCTGAAGGCCCTGGCCTCCATCCTGTTGCTGGGGCCCGCCCCTCCGCTGCTGTTCATGGGGGAGGAATGGGCAACCAGACGGCCGTTCCTGTATTTCTGTGATGTTGAGGACGAGCTCGCCGTGGCTGTACGCGAGGGACGCAGGCGCGAATTCGACCACTTTCCGGAGTTCAATGACGCTGCTTCAAGTCGACGCATTCCCGATCCCAATGCCGTCGAGACTTTCGCATCCAGTTGCCTTGACTGGCGCGAGCTAGACGAGGCGCACCACCTCGAATGGCTGGCCTTCTATCAGCGACTGCTGGGGATCCGGCGCGATCATGTCGCGCCGCTGTTGCCGCTGCTGCATACCGGCAACGTCGAGTGCGACGCTGTTGGCGAGTATCTGTCAGTGCGCTGGATGGCACCGGGTGTTGTTCTCACCTTAGTAGCGAACCTCTCTGATGCCGCGACAGTAATCCCGCTGCGGGAACTGGCGGGAGACCTTCTATTCCACAACAGTCCGCTGCTGCGCCAGGATTGCCGTCATGCCGCACAGGCTTGGCACGTGAGCTGGTATCTCGATTGTTCTGGAGCGATTACGTGAAAGAAGGCCATTATGCCCAGGCGATCGCCCATTTATCGGCCCTCGCCGGCATTGCACCGACCTACCGGGACGCGTGGGGAGACATCCGGGACGTCGCGATCGATACCCGTCGCGCCCTGTTGGCGGGGATGGGTTTTGCAGTCGACACCGCCGCCGCCACGGATGCCAGTATCCAGGCCTTCGAGGACGACCCGTGGCGACGGCGGCTGCCACCGTGTGTGCTGGCACGGGAAAACGACGAGACACCCCGCTGCGAATTGGTTATCGATGGCAGCGTCCGCGAGCGACCGGTGCGCTGGACCATCGACACTGAAGCGGGCCAGACCCTCCACGGCGTGTTGCAGGCGGATACCCTGGAGTTTGCCGCCACTCGCGTGGTTGACGGTGTTGACAGATGTCGCCTTTACCTGCCGTTGCCCCCGGGCCTGCCGGCGGGTTACCACCGCCTGGCCGTGCAGGCCGGTGACGACAAAGATGAGCACGCAACGTGCCTTATCATTGCGCCTACCCGGGCCCATGTGCCTGCCGCGCTCGAGCGCGAGGCGGGTTTGTGGGGGCTGGCAATACAGTTGTATGGTTTGCGTTCCAGCGAAAACCAGGGGATAGGCGATTTCGGGGATCTGCTCCGGCTGGCTGAAGGTGCTGGCCGTCAGGGCGCGGCAGCCATCGCACTGAACCCGCTGCACACGCTCTTTCCAGGCAACCCCGAACATATCAGTCCATACGATCCGTCCAGCCGCGAATTTCTCAACAGCGCCTACATCAGGATTCCTGACACTGATGTCGATGCAGCGGCGTTACGCGATACGGCGATGCTCGATTACGCTGCTGTCCTCCCCGCCAAGCTACGCGCACTCGAAAACGACTTCCGTGATCACGGTCGCCGCGACCCCGGTTTCCAGCGATTTCTGCAGCAGGCCGGCCCGGCGCTGCGCGATCTTGCCGTATTTCAGGCACTGAGCGAAAACCTCGGCACTGAAACGCCATGGCGGGACTGGCCGGAAAACCTGCGCGATCCCGCCTCGCCCAGCGTCGCCGAGTTTAAACGCCAGAATAGTGATCGTGTTGAGTTCTACATTTACCTTCAGTGGCTCGCCGATCGCCAACTGAGCACGGCAGCCGGCGCCTGTGAAGAAGCCGCGATGCCGATCGGCCTCTGCCGGGATCTCGCGGTGGGCAGTAATCGCTGGGGCGCGGAAACATGGCGTTATCAGGGCCTGTTCGCAACCGATGTCAGCATAGGCGCGCCGCCGGACCTGTTCAATCAGAGCGGACAGAACTGGGGCATGCCACCGGTCAACCCCCTACGTCTCCGGGAGCAGGCCTATCGGCCTTTCATTACACTGCTGCGCGCAAACATGCGGCATGCCGGGGCACTTCGGGTTGACCATATCCTCGGCTGGATGCGGGCTTACTGGGTACCGGAAGGCAGCGCCGCTGACCGCGGCGGATATGTTGCCAACCCGGTAGAGGACATGCTCGCCATTGCTGCGCTGGAAAGCCGTCGGCACCAGTGCGCGATCATCGGCGAGGACCTGGGCACGATTCCCGAAGGACTGCGCAAGAAACTCGACAGCACTGCGATTCTGTCGACTCGGGTGCTGTACTTTGAACGCAGCGATGAACACGGTTTCAATGAGCCGCGGGAATATCCCAGGCTTGCAGCCGCCTCGATAAGTACCCACGATCTGCCAACGCTCGCCGGCTTTTTTTGTGGACACGATATCACGGTGCGGACGCAGCTCGACCTGTTCCCCTCGCCGGCGCGTCGTCGGCGAGCACTGCGTGAACGCGCGCGGGAGCGCCGCCAGCTGGTGCACGCTCTGCAGCGGGAGGGGCTGCTGCCGGAGGGGCGCCTGCACGGTGCCTGGCTACGTCGAAACACGCTTGATGTAGCGCTCGCTGCCTACCGCTATCTGGCCCGCTCCCATGCCGGTCTGGTGCTGGCCTACTTCGAGGATATTCTCGGACTGGTCGAGCAGGTCAACCTGCCGGGCACCGTGACCGAGCACCCGAACTGGCAGCGAACGCTTCCGCTCGAACTGGATGCCTTGCTCGACGATCCACGAATACTCGAGCTTTTCCGGCAGTTGCAGCTCGAACGGCCAGGTACGACGTCGTGACTTCCTCATCCGCGCCGTATCCTTGCCCCTGTGCCACGTACCGAGTGCAGTTCAACAGGCATTTCCGCTTCGCGGATGCCACTGAACTGCTGCCGTATCTGGATGCGCTGGGCATCAGCCATCTCTATACCGCGCCGTTCCTGAAAGCACGCGCGGGCAGCACGCACGGCTATGATGTCATCGACCACAATGCCTTTAATCCGGAGGTGGGCGACGAAGACAGCTTCAATACATTGGCTGCCGGCCTGGCCCGTCGCAACATGGGCCAGATACTCGACTTCGTTCCCAACCATATGGGGGTTGGAAAAGCAGATAATGCATGGTGGCTGGATGTGCTCGAATGGGGTCAGGCATCACCCTATGCCGGTTACTTCGATATCGACTGGCGCCAGGCAACCGCGCCGGTGCGGGGAAAAGTGCTGCTGCCCTTCCTCGGGGATTCTTACGGCAATGTGCTCGAAAATGGCCAGCTGCAGTTGCGTATCAACGCTGCAGCCGGCAGTTTTGCTGTCACCTACTATGATCACCTGTACCCGATTGCGCCGCGTCATTATGCGGGGATTCTTTCCACCGTCGCTGCGGCACAGACCGCGGTGAATCGCCCGCTGCAGGAGCTGATCGACGGCTTCCGCACGCTACGGGCGCACGGTGTATCGGCTGCACGCCAGCACGCTAAAAGGCAGCAGGCACAGATGCTGAAAGCCCGCCTGGCGATGCTGCTTCGGGACACGCCTGGGCTGCTGGAGGCCATCGAGCAGGTGCTCGGCCTTTACAATGGCGTGCCGGGTGATGCGGCCAGCTTTACCGGTTTGCACCGCTTGCTGGAGCGGCAGGCCTACCGGCTTGCCTACTGGCGGGTGGCGGCGAACGAAATCAACTACCGCCGGTTTTTCGATATCAATGACCTCGCGGGTATCCGCGTGGAGGACGAACAGGTATTTGACGATGTGCACCGCCTGGTGCTGAAACTGCTGGCGGAAGACAAGCTGCAGGGCCTGCGCATCGATCACATCGATGGTCTCTTCGATCCGCAGGCCTATTGTGAGCGTTTGCAGTCTGTCGTGGGCCAGATCGCCCGCGACAACGGACAGCCCCTGTACCTGCTTGTGGAGAAGATTCTCGCAACGCATGAGCGGCCGAGACCGGCGTGGCCGATGGCGGGAACTACCGGCTACGAAGTGCTGAACGCGATCAACGGTCTGTTTGTGTCTCTGTCCGCGCAGCGACCCATGGAACGTCTGTATAAACGTTTCAGCGGTATGCATGCGGGCTTTGAGGACGTGCTCGCCACCGCCAAGCGCGACGTGATCAGCCACGTGCTGGCCAGCGATATCGAGGTACTCGCGAACCTGTTTTCACGGCTGGCAGAGACTAACTGGCGGACCCGCGACTTTACGCTGCTCGCCATTCGCAATGCACTCACGGAAATCATCGTGTTTTTCCCGGTGTACCGTACCTATGTCAGCGCGCGCGGCGCCCATCCCGCGGACCGGCGCGATATCGACCGGGCTATAGGCCGGGCGCGCCGCCACAATCGTCTGATCGACGCCGGATTGTTCAGTTTCATCGGCGGCGTGCTGACCGCAGACCTGGCCCGACCGGGCTCCGGTTTCAATCGTAATCAGGTGCTGCGTCTCGCCATGCGCTTCCAGCAATATACCGGCCCGGTGATGGCAAAAAGCTTGGAAGATACTGCTTTTTACCGATATTTCCCGCTAATGTCCCTCAACGAGGTTGGCGGTGAGCCGAGCCAGTTCGGCGTGTCGGTGGCGGCATTCCATCAGTACATCCGCGAGCGCGCCGCACAGTGGCCGCATGCGATGGTCTCTACCGGCACCCATGACAGCAAGCGTGGCGAGGATGTCCGCGCACGCCTCAATGCGCTTAGCGGAATACCTAATGAGTGGGCGTTGCGCGTGCGGCACTGGGCGCGGCTGAACAGGAGCCGTCGCACAGCCGCAGATGAGGGTTATGCACCCAGCCGCAATGACGAATACTTGCTGTACCAGACGCTGGTTGGCAGTTGGCCGGCAGAGTGGAGTACTGGCTCGATACCCGATCAGCACGCGCTTGAGGACTATCGCCAGCGCATCGACCATTACATGATCAAGGCGGTTCGCGAGGCCAAGCTTCGCTCGAGCTGGCTGCACCCGGATTCTGCATATGAAGACGCCGTTTCCGGGTTCGTCAACGCGTTGCTGCAGCATCCCGACAACACCTTTGTCGCTGAAATGACGGACTTCGTCGAGCAAATCGCCCCCGCGGGTGCTGCGAACAGCCTTGGCCAGCTGGCGCTCAAATTCACGCTCCCTGGTGTACCCGATGTCTATCAGGGAGACGAGCTGTGGAACCTCAATCTGGTCGATCCAGACAACCGGCGTCCGGTAGATTACGGGCTGCGCACGGCGATGCTCGATGCACTCAGGGCGCGGAGCGGTGACGATCCGGTACAGTTGGTCCGCGAGCTGTGCCGGCACTGGCCAGACGGGCGGCTTAAACTGTTCATGATCTGGAAACTGCTGGCACTGCGACGTCGCCTCGCTGCGCTGTTCAGTGGCGGCACTTACCATCCGTTGACGGTTCGTGGTCATTACGCGGATTCCGTGTGCGCCTACACCCGCGCTTACAATGGATCGCGAGTGGTCACCGTTGTCGCCTGTCACGGTATTGCCAACCTGAGCGGGGGCCTTACCGCCGAGGGGGATGACACCGTGCTTGAGCTTGCCGGGGAGTCTCGTCAGGAAGAACTGCAGGATATTTTTACCGGCACGCGCTTTACCGCGGATGCTGATACGGTCCCGGCTGCCCTGTCGTCGCTACTGGCGCACTTGCCGGTGGCGGTTCTGGCAACAGCGTAGCTTTTACCGGCGTGTCGCCGGATGCCGTGATTACCCTGTGGCCAACCAGTGCGGGAGTTGATCCGGTGGCTGCCCGGTCACTGCGGCGCGGACACAATCCGAGAGGCTGCCGAAGCGTACGCCGCGGCCCGTGAGCCCGGTCGCGTAATGCGAATATTTCCCGGAATTGGTCATCAGGACCGCTGCATTGCGAGGGAAAACGGGTTCGGTGATGGAGCACCAGCAGATATCCGGGATCACTTGCACGCCCGCGCGCTGCAGCTCCTCGATAATGCCCTCTGACTGCGCTGCCGAGAGCACCTGGCGGCCCACTGTAACAATCATCTGCGTGCCCGCGTGGCAGCGCTGTCCCTGAAGAAGCCCGGCGAGCCTGCGGCACTCAGAGAGCGAGGCGTGAGGGCTGCCGATTGCCACCAGGTCCACACTGTTATCTGCCTGGTTGAAATTACGCCAGACCCGCGCCAGATCGTCGGGGGTAATCTGAAACCGCTCTGAGCCGGGCAGAGCAGTGAAGTGCGCCTCGGGCGTCAAGCCCCTCACATGCAGCATGGGAGCGGCGGAGGTCGTGCCAAACGCAGCGCACAGGGCTTTTAGATCGTCCTGCGATGGTGCTGTGTCCTCCAGACCGGTCAACACGGGAATTTGCTGTGGCGATAGCGCTCCCGCCAGCCAACCCAACATGGGCCACAAAGCGTCATCGAAGGTGTCGGGTAGAACCACGTGGATCTCGCGCGCGGGCCGACGGTTGTCAGTGGCATAGACGCCGGTATCTGGAGCGCGCCCGGTCATGGCGATAAACAGATCAAGATAGTCCGGGTGTTTGACGGTGCGCGACCCGAGGACCGAGTTGGCATAGATAACGGCATTGGACTCGGACCAGCCGATGGCCTCACCGGCAAGGGGCGTCTCATCGAGGAGGTAGGGTGCACAGGTGAAAGTGGGCTGGGCGCCCATGGCGACATAGGCGTCCGCCAGGCGGCTTGCCCTGTTACCGAAATCCTCAGCGACACCCTGGAGCGGCCAGTTCTCGCGATCGACGGAGATCGCGTTAATGGTCGTGGGAATGCAGGTCCGGGCCCCCATCTGCTGCATCTTTTCGGCGAAATCGAGATTGGCATCATGCGCGAGAATGCAGCCGTCGATATGTGCCCGCGAGACGGTGATGAGATCTGTCGCGCCCTGCGCTGCGGCCATCAGGCAGAGGACCTCCATGGCGACCTGCTGTGCCTGACCCTGGCGCCCATCGAGCATGGCACGGTCAGCGTCACTGAGGTTGAGCGCCTCCGTGCCGACGGGTATCAGCGGAATCGTGTGATCCTCAAAGCGCAGGGTGGCGGCGTCAATGGACGCGTGAGATGCCTGCGACAATGCATTGAACAGGGGTGGCGATAAACGCAGGACCACGACCGTTGCGTTGAACAGTCGCGCCGCAATCATCGCACCCAGCGTCAGGATATCTTCCGGCTCGCGAAACACCAGTGCGGCGGGAGCCTTCGCGTTGCGGGCAAGCTGCAGCAGTACGCCACTGCCGCTGCACGACCCGCGGGATGTCGGCATCAGAACTATGCGGCCGGCGAGCGGCGTGCCGTGATCGGGATGGTGGGCGTCGATAATGACGCCAGAGTCGGGATCGACGCCACCCCAGAAGCTCAGGCCGTCGCTGCAGGCGACAACGCTGCCTTGCGCGTCGCCGGAGACAAGCACTGTTGCACGCATTTTGCCAACTCCCGGATTAATCAAGGTCACCCACCGTTTATAGTGGCGGCCTCGACAAAAGAGATTAAGGCCGCCAGACGATATACAGCACTATGGCAAACAGGTACAAGCCCTGCGCCGGCAAATCAATCCGTCTGCTGGCTTACTGACCCATAACACCCGCGGCAGGAAGTACAAGACCAACGCCCAGCCAGACAAACCCGCAGCAGGCGAAAACGAAAAGAATCATGTCACTGAGCTTGCTGTCGCCAACCGGCAATCCCATATGTCTGGCGTGCCAGACAAGAAATACGACGCTGGTCGCAATGAACAGTAAGTTCAGGAACAGAGTGTAATCGACGGCGAAAAATTCGCGATTGGTGACGCTTTTTGCCGCTGCGCTTTCAGGCAGGATGCCGAGTGCCGCGAATCCATAATGCATAAGAAGCGCGCTCGCGACGAGAATAGCAAGGAAAATACCCAGTATGTACAGTGCCATTTGCCAGCCGTAGTACTGCGCCTGAATACGCAGTACCGGCAGTACCACGAGGTCACTGAAGATGAACGCCATGATCCCGGCGAAGCTCACCCCGTTCTCGAAGAGAACAGCGGCAAGTGGAATGTTACCCATGGATCCGATGAAGGTGAAAAAGGCCGCCAGCGGTCCGACCACCGTCTGCAGCAGCACTTCCCAAAAGGCCGGGTGAGCTTTTCCTGAGCCAATGAAAAGCGATTGAAAGAAGCTTTGGGGGACGAATGCTGCGATGACACCAGCCACGGTGAAACCGATGGTCACATCCTTCCATACCATATGCCATTCCATGACATATTTGCTCGCCACCTGACGCCAGCCCTCCCTGCTGCGAATCAGCGTTTTCCAGTCCGGAGGGCTTTCATCTTCATCGCTCTGTTCGGCCTCCCGCGCCTTCTCGCGCGCTGTCTGGGCCAGATGGCGCGGCAAGGTGAGTCTGACCAGCAGCCACATAAGGAGTATGAGCAGGAAGCCTCCCACATATTCACCCACCACGAATTGCCAGCCAAGGAACACCGCGATAACGATACCGAGTTCGATAACGAGATTCGTGGATGCAAGCAGAAAGGCCAGCGAGGGCACCAGACCGGCGCCTTTTGCGAAGAGTGAGCGCGTCGTCGCCAACGCAGCGAAAGAGCAGGAGCTGGAGATGAAGCCAAACAACGCGCCGAGGCCGACACTGGAGGCACCTGATTCTCCCATGGTCCTTTTCATGCCCTCACGCGAGACAAAGACCTGGATCATGCTGCTTATTAGGTAGCCCAGCCCGAATGCCCAGAAAGCCATCCAGAACAGGCCGACAGTGGTTGTCGCCGCATCGTGCCATGCATTCAGAAACTGCTGCATTGTCAGCGCCTATAAAGGTTCAAGGGCGTCTCTGGAGTAGACACGTGACACCGTTGTGCGACATCCGGCCAACACATCGGGCAGTCCGATAAAAAAGGCCGGAAACCCTGGGCGCCCGGCTACATGTGCTTCGTTTAGCCCGCGGCCAGACAGATCGCTCTGCCATGATCGGTGGTTTCCACGAGATCACGATGCAGCGCCATAATGGCCCTCTCGTAATCGTCCTGCAGGACAACAAACTGCATATCCACCTGTCTTCGAGACTGGTGCATCGCCAATACCGAAATATCGTCCTTGGCCAGTGCGCTGACGGTACGTGCCAGGACACCGGGTATCTGCATATCGCTGCCGATGGCTGAGACGATGGACACTTTCTGCTGATCCAGTTCGGCACTGGGGTAGACCTCCTCAATACCGCGTCGGATGCGTTTTACCGTTTTCAGGTTGCAAGCCAGGTAGTGCGTTATCGTATTGGCATTGATGTCCTTGGACACAATATGGGCCTTGTAGCGACGCATAACCGCGAGAATCTCCCGGTCATAAACGGCCACCTGCCCCACCATATCCTGATCGAACACTTCCAGCGCGTAGACATTGCGACTGCCCGCAATGATCTCCACGCAGGGCTTGCTGCTGACGTAATCAGACGTCAGCAGGGTACCGGTGTGCTCCGGCTCAAATGTATTCTTGATGCGCAGCGGTATGCCGGACTTGCGCAGTCCTTTGGCCGCTTTGGGATGAATTGCTTCCATGCCGAGGTTTGCGAGCTGATCGGCCACGTCGTAGTTGGTGCGACCAATCGGCACCACGTTATCTTCCCCCACCACCTTGGGATCGGCACTGCTCAGGTGGTATTCCTTGTGGATGATGGCCTCACGCGCTTCTGTGAGCACCGCCAGGCGGCTGAAGGTCATTTCGCTGTAGCCCCGGTCAAAGCTTGCCATCAGCCCGTCGTCACTGTGCGCATAGCCGGTAACGATGGAGATAGTGGTATTGACGTCGACACCGGTCATGGCCTGCAGGATGCGCTCATCCAGAGGCAGGTGTTCTTCGCTACGCCAGGCTGTCAGGTCGATAAAACAGGCGTCAACACCATCGCGCTGCAGCAGTGTTGCGGTGTTCCAGGCGCTGTGAGCCTCGCCGAGGCTTGCCAGCATTTCGCGTACCGTCGCCAGGTGTGACTCCAGCGCGAAATGACCGTGCTGGCACAGCCGCTGCAGGTCTTCGAGACAGCGCTCTGCCGAGGCCAGCCGCTGGTTAATGAAGCTGTTTGCTCGCTCCAGTTCATCGGCCTGCGGAAAGAGGGACTCGTTGAGCGCATAGATATCGTCGCGCAGCAGGGCGAATTCCTCCCGCCAGCTGCCCTCGTGCTCGCTGCTGGCGAAGAGCGCATAGACACCGGGGCGTCCGGACTTCTTGTGTTCAAGCAGGCGATTAGTGATGCCGGCGTAAGCGGAAACAACGAAAATGCGGCCGTAGGGGGTATCCCCCGCACCGGCCAGAATAATGTTATCGCGCACCGCCTCGTAGTCCAGCATGGACGTACCGCCGATTTTTTCGACAGTGTGGGTATTCATGGGTCTCCCTATTCTTCGAGAAGCTCGTAGGCACCATCGGCGTTGTGCACTTCCTTGCCGGTGACCGGTGGGTTGAAGACGCAGGCGAGCTTCAGTTCCTTGAAGGCACGCAGCATGTGCTCATCGTGCAGGTTCAGGTTATACAGGGTGCCCGGGGTAATCGCGTACTTCTTGCCATCGGCCAGGGTTTCCACCTCGCCCTCGCCGGAGATGCAGTACACCGACTCCAGGTGGTTCTTGTAGTGCATGCGAAAATCCGCACCCTCGTAAATGGTGGTGATATGGAACGAGTACCCCATATTGTCTTCCTTCAACAGCAAGCGGGTGCTTTCCCAGTTGCCATCGGGTGACACGATCCTGCGATCGGACGTCTCTGCTTCCTGGAGTGTTCTTACGATCATGCTGTGATGTCCTTCTGCTGCGTGAATGTTTGGGTGCTGGCGACGCTCATGAGGCGTCGCGCACTTTGAACAACTCCGTCACAGAGGGCATTTCGTCCTCATTGGCGCAGATGTCGGCGACGGCATTCTCGAGAATGTCGAGGCCGCGCTTGAGGCTGGCGTCGCTGATCGTGAGCGGGCAGAAAATCTTGATGACCTGGTCTTCTGCGCCGCTGGTCTCGATGATCATGTTGTCCTCGAAGCAGCGTGAGGTGATCTTGTCAGCCAGCTCACCACTGACACAGTTCAGGCCCTGGAACATGCCGCGGCCGCGAACGCTGAAATTGCCGTCGCCAAACTTGTCAGCGATCGCGTTGAGCCGCTTGGCGACATAGGCGCTCTTGCGCTTCACGGAGGAGCTGAAGCTGTCGTCCGACCAGAAGTGATCAATGGCAATTTTAGCCGTCAGGAACGCCAGATTGTTGCCGCGGAAAGTGCCGTTGTGTTCTCCCGGCTTCCACTCATCCAGCGATGGTCGCAGCAGTACCACGGCCAGTGGGAGGCCGTAGCCGCTGAGCGACTTCGACAGCGTGACGATGTCGGGCTTGATGCCGGCTTCTTCAAAGCTGAAGAACGTCCCGGTTCGACCGCAGCCAGCCTGAATATCGTCTACTATCAATAGGATGCCATGTTTTTTGCAAACCTTTTCTAGATTGCGCAGCCATTGGGCGGAGGCAGTGTTCACACCGCCTTCGCCCTGTACTGGTTCAACCAGTACAGCCGCCGGCATGTCGATGCCTGAACTCGGGTCCGAGAGCACTTTATCCAGGTAGGTTGTCGTGTCGACGTCCTTGCCCATATATCCGTCGTAGGGGACGCGTGAGGAGCCTCCTAGCTGCACGCCGGCCGCGCCGCGATGATGCTGGTTGCCGGTTGCCGACAGTGCGCCAAGACTCACGCCGTGAAACCCGTTGGTAAAGGAAATGATGTTCTGGCGACCGGTGACGTTGCGTGCCAGCTTCATGGCCGCCTCTACCGCATTGGTGCCGGTGGGGCCAGTGAACTGCACCATGTAGCTCAGGCCGCGGGGTTTGAGAATCTTTTCGTTCAGGGTCTGCAGAAATTCGCCCTTGGCGCGGGTGTGCATGTCGAGACCATGGGTCACACCATCACCGGCGATGTAGTCGAGCAGGGCTTCCTTGAACACGGGATTGTTATGGCCGTAATTAAGAGCGCCAGCGCCGGCGAGGAAGTCGAGATACTCGACACCGTCCTCGTCGTAGAGAAACTCACCGCGGGCCTTGGTAAAAATACGCGGAAACGACCGGGCGTAGCTCTGAACTTCCGATTCGATTTCGTCAAAGATTTTCATGTTGTTTCCTCTTTCGTCCTCTGAAAATTGAAGGAAAGTTGCCTGGCTATCCACCACTGCTGGCAAAAGGCCCGATGCGGACCAGCATTTCCGTGTCGTGCTGGCCACCGAAGTGTGCCTCGCGATCGAAGCCGACTTTGTGCGACAGCTCAGCACCGCGGGCCTCGGCGAATTTGCGGAACAAGCCCCAGGAGGCGGCGTTATCCTCGGTGATGGTGGTCTCCATGAAGCGCACGTCGCGGCACACATGACGATCAACGATATGATCGAGCATTCTCATAGCCAGACCCTGGCCGCGCGCCGCATTGCCAACCGCGACCTGCCATACAAACACGGTATCGGGCCGCTCTGGTATCAGATAACCGGAGATGGCACCGACGATGGCGTTGTCGATCTCGGCAACGACCGACGTGTGGCGGAAATGGGAGCACTGCAGAAGGTTGCAGTAGAGGGAATTTGTGTCCAGTGGAGGACAATCGGCAATGAGCTGGTGAACCGCGGCGCCATCTGTCGCAACGGGCTCCCGGAGGCTTGCAAGCCGGTCGGGGCCATTCGTTTTATCAGGTGTAATGATTACACTCCGTAGCGAATTTGCCTCGCAGTTTACTCCAGTCTCGGGGAAAAAGCCACCGACAGCAGAAAACTTTCCTCTTTAGTGGAAATTTGGGTCATTATCCGGGATTGCTGTTTATCGAGGTCACGGATAGCTTGTGCCAGCGCGAGCGGGCCTCAAAGGCGCTCGATAAACAGGGCGCTACCCGTACCCGCTGCGCCCGCCGCGGAAACGATGCCGCAGCTGAGATCGCGACGCTCCAGCTCATCCAGCAGTGTGCCTGCCATCATAGCGCCGGTGGCCCCCATCGGATGACCCAGCGCAATGACACCGCCGTTGACGTTCAGCTTGTCGTCATCGATACCCAGCGTGCGCTGGCACATGACGCTGGTCGCGGCAAAGGCCTCGTGAATCTCGAACAGATCGACATCGGCGCTGCTCAGGCCCTGGCGCTGCATCAGTGCCCGCGCCGCCTCGACACACCCGGACAGTACCTGGAGGGGATCGGCGCTGACGGTAATACTGGCGCTGATCCGCGCTCGCGGGGATACGCCACAGCGGCTGGCAAGTTCGTTGTCGCCCACAAGCACCAGCGCAGCACCGTCGGCCATGGCCGGTGAATTACCGGCGGTGTGGATATGGCTGATGCTCTCCAGATGCTCGTGCCCCTGCAGCTGCAGCGCATCGGTGCCGGCAGCTCCGAGCTCTGCAAATGCCGGGGGCAGCCCGGCCAGATCGTCTGCGCTGATGCCGGCGCGAATGCACTCATCCTGATCAACCGTGCCCTGCGCCGTGCTAATTGGAATGAGCGATCGGCTGAAATAGCCGGCCTCCCGGGCATGGGCCGCGCGCCGCTGACTGGCGAGAGCGATTGCGTCCGCCGCCTCGCGGCTCACCCCATGCAGACTGGCGATGAGATCGGCGCCGCTGCCCATCATCAGCATTTTGCAGGCGACAGCAAACTCTGGGTCACTGAAGACGCGCGCTTTGTCCGCCAGCATCGGCACCCGCGACATCATTTCGACACCGCCGGCGACCACCGTGTCGGCAAGGCCGGCGTTGATCTTGGCGCCGGCCAGAGCGATAGCGTCGATGCCGGACGAGCAGTAGCGATTCACCGTGATGCCCGGCACCCAGGTGGGCCAGCCACTGTAGAGCGTGGCACTTTTTGCGATATTCCCCGCCTGCTCACCCTGCTGCGTGACACAGCCCAGTATGACGTCGTCGACGGTTGCCGGGTCCAGCCCCGTGCGCTCCACCAGCGCCGCGTAAAGCTGCTTCAGTAACGCCTGTGGCGTGAGTTCGTGCAGCCCGCCTGTGTCCTTCGCGCGCCCCCGGGGACTGCGCAGCGCGTCAAACAAGAACGCGTCTTTCATTCTCCAACTCCTATAACGAGGCTGGCGCAGGTGGTGGTGCTGCCGCCAACGTTGAACGTGATCATGTTGCGGGCATCGCGGATCTGGGTATCGCCGGCGCGGCCCGACACCTGGCGCGCGCAGTCCAGAGCCATGCGCACACCGGTGGCGCCGACGGGGTGTCCGAGACCGATAAGACCACCGCTGGCGTTGACCGGAAAACTGCCGTCCCGCGCGATGCGCCCATCCTCCACCGCCTGCCAGCTTGCTCCCGGCGCTGTCAGGCCGCTGTGATCGATGGCCATGTATTCGGTGACGGAAAAACAGTCATGTGTCTCGAGCCCGTCAACGTCCGTTATATCTGCGTAACCTGCGCGCTGGAGGGCATCCCTGAAGGTTGCCTGTGCGTGGGGAAACAGAAGAGGCTGACCCTTGCTCAGCGCCAGCTTGCGCTCCAGCAGCAGCGGCGCCGAATGATGTCCCCAGCCCTTGATGCGCGGTATATCTTCAAGGCGCAGGCCCCGGGCGGTTGCGTGTACCCTGGCAACGTTCTCGCTGGCCAGAATAAGGCAGGCCGCACCGTCAGTAATCTGACCGCAGTCCATTTTGCGCACGCGCCCCTCGATCACCGGGTTCAGTGCATCGTCCTGCGTGAAACAGCCTGGCGGAAAGTCCCAGTTCCGTGTCTGAGCGTTCGGATTATTCCTGGCGTTGGCAAAATTGATCTCAGCAATCTGTGCGAGGTGCTCGGGGCGGATGCCGTGACGCTGCTCGTACTCCTCGGTAATGCGATCAAACAGGAAGGGCCAGGGGAAGTCACAGTCCATGGCTTCCTGACCACGGAATGCGGCGGCCCCGAGATGGTCGGCGCCCGTACGGCCATCCACGTTGCGCATCAGTTCGAGCCCGACAACGCAGGCCGTGCTGTAGTGACCCGCTTCAATATCACGCATGGCCCCCAGCATGGCCATTGAACCGGATGCGCAGGCGGCTTCATGACGCGAGGTGGGTATGGACGCTAATTCCGGATACACGTGACCAAAAAAGCCGCCGAGCAGGCCCTGGCCGGCAAACAGGTCGGCGACGAAATTGCCAACATGACCGACCTCTATCTGCTGCGGCTCTATACCGGCATCTGACACAGCACTCTGCAGGGCTTCGCTGAACATGGCGTAGAGGTCGAGTCCCTCACGGTGCCAGTTGCGGGCAAAGTCGGTCTGTGCGCCGCCCAGGATATAGACGTGATTCATGCCGGTGCTCCTCGTTCAGTAACTGACTGCTGTAGCTGGCTGCGCACTATCTTGCCCAGTGGATTACGTGGCAGTGCCTCGAAAACCTCCAGGCGCTCCGGGAGCTTGAACCTGGCGATGCCCCGTTCCGACAGCCAGCTGCACAGGGCATCGAGGGTCGGCGGGGTCTGACCCTCCACGGGCACGACGCAGGCGCAGACCCGCTCAGCGAGAATCGGATCCGGATAGGCACAGACCGCCACTTCGGCCAGTCCGGGAAAACCCTCCAGCAGCGTGTCGATCTCGCTTGGCGATATCTTGGTGCCGCCGCGGTTGATAATGTCCTTGGAGCGGCCCACGATCCGATAATACAGCGCCGGTTCACCGCAGATTTCCACCAGATCGCCCGTGCGGAACATACCGTCGGCGGTGAAGACGTCATCGGCGGCCCCGTCGAAATAGCCATCAAACACCCCAGGACCTGCGATACACAGTTCGCCCGCTATCCCCGGCTGAGTGATCTCTACCCCCGTTTCGGGGTCGATGACACGGGTCATCAGCGTTTTGCCGTCGTCGCCTTCGAACGCCGTGTCCTTCACCCCGAGCCGGGGAAACAGTCTGGCCCGGTGCTCGGCGGAGGGTGCGTTCTGCGGCGTGGCGAACAGGCCAATGCCTTCGTTAGAGCCATAAAAATTGATAACCGGTTTGCCGTACTGCCCCTCGATGACCTCGATCATCGCCGGGGAGAGGGGCACGGAACCGGAGCCGACGGCGCGCAGGGCACTGAAGTCGAACTGCTCCCAGAGCTCGGGCTGCTGCGCCAGGCGGTTGAGCAGCGCCGGGGGTGCGATCGAGAAGTTGATGCGCTCCTGCTGTAGCTGCTGCAGGTAAATGGCGGGATCCAGCGGATGATGCAGCACCAGTGTGCAGCCGAGCAGTGCTGACGGAAACAGGAATCCGCCGAGCGCTGCCATATTGATGAAGGGGAAGGGTGCCAGCAGCCGTTCACCGGGCTGGTAGCCCCCGGCGTTCATGGTCAGTCGACCCTGGGTGATCCACATATTGTGCGATCGCGGCACACCCTTTGGCGTGCCTGTGGTTCCGGACGTCCAGCATAGCGTCACGATGTCGTTGGCATCGATCTGCGGCTGTGACCAGGTCTCGCTGTGGGTCGTTGTGCCTGCATTGAGATCCTGCACGATATCCCATACGCGCACGCCCGGCAGTGCATCCTGTGCCTGCTTGAGCAGCGGCACGCCTCGGCACTCGGTGAGCGTCAGCATGGCTTTCGGCTTCAGCGACCTGGCGAATTCACCGATTTCATGGCTGCCGTACTGCACCGCAATGGGCGAGATAATAGCCCCGAGTTTGCTCAACGCGTAATAAGCCAGCACCAGCTCGGTGATATTGGGCAGCTGCACCAGAACAGGGTCGCCGCGCTCGATGCCGACGGCGACAAGGGCAGAGGCGAGGGCACTGCTCGCTGCATCCACCTCGGCAAAGGTCATGCGACGTTGCGCCAGGCCGGTCAGCTCATGCTTGTTGGGCGGGTCTATCACCGCCTCCCGGTCGGGATGACGGGTCGCATTCGCCGCCAGCAGGCTGTGCAGGGTATCGTTACCCCAGAGGCCGCTCTCTGTCAGTGTTCTGATCCGTTCCTGGCTACTGGTTTGCATGTATCAGGCCTCGCAGGCGCGTTGGTATTCGGTTTCCAGTCTCGCCACCAGGGTGGCAATCGGCAGTATATCGGAGATCGCCCCAACGCCCTGGCCGGCAGACCAGACGTCCCGCCAGCGTTTGGCATCGCCCGCAGACTCGAGAATGTCGATCTCGCCGGCGGCGGGCATCTTGTCCGGATCATACCCCGCCGTTTTCAGGCTGGCGCGCAGCCAGTTGGCCTTGACGCCGGTAAGGGCGTCAGAGCAGACGATATCGGCACCGCTGGCCTCCACCACCATCTGTTTATACGCGGGGTCCGCCATGCTTTCCTCGGTGGCGATAAAGCGTGTACCCATATAAGCGTAGTCCGCACCCAGCACCTCGGCGGCGCGCACGGCGCGCCCGGTGGAGATGCCCCCGCCGAGGACAACAATGCCATCCCAGCTGCGGCGGATTTCTTCCACAAAGGCAAAGCCGGACTGCTGGCCCGTATGACCACCGGCGCCGGCGGCGACCAGAACCAGACCATCCACCCCGGCGCCGACTGCCTTGGCAGCCAGGCGGGCGTCGATCACGTCAGCCAGGACGAGACCACCGTAGGCATGAACGGCATCTACGGCTTCGCGCGGGCTGCCCAGCGCGGTTATCACAATGGGCGCCCTGTACTGAACGGCCAGTGCAAGATCGTCGAGACGGCGTGCGTTCGAGCGGTGCATCATGAGGTTCATGGCCCAGGGCGCATCGACGGATGCATCGACCTCGGTCGTGATGCGCTGCAGCCAGCCATCGAGATCGTCCAGAGTGCGCGCGTTTACCGAGGGAAATGTCCCCACAATGCCGGCCTTGCAGCAGGCGATCACCATATCGGGGCCGGACTGGAGAAACATGGGAGCCTGAAAAACGGGCAGGCGCAAACGCTCAAGGGGACTGGTCATGCGGCATCTCGCGAGGGGTCACTTGTGTTAACAGACCGGAAGTGTAGGTCACCGCTGTGCGTCAGGCAAGGATCGGCGAGGCTTCGGGCGTCTGCGGGACCATCACTTGCATAACAAAACCAGTTGCCTATAATCTGAACGCAAGGGCACCGGCCCGCTGCAAACATTCGGTGTACAGGAGGCGTCATGCACGCGCAACGCACACATCAGGAGTACCCGTCGGTCGAGCAATGCATCGGCGGAGCCACGCATTTTGCCGACGCGCCACAATGGATATACGCGCTCGACAACCCCTACCTGCACGGCGTGTATGCGCCGACTGTGGACGAGATGGATGTGTCCGGTCTGACGGTTGAGGGTGAGCTGCCGTCGGATCTCGAGGGCGCCTATTTCCGCAATGGCCCGAATCCTGTCTACCAGCCAAAGAATCGCTATCACCCCTTTGACGGTGACGGCATGGTGCACGGCGTTTACTTCCAGAATGGCAGGGCGTCCTACCGCAACCGCTATGTCGAGACTGAGGCGCTGCTGTCTGAACGCGCTGATGAACGCTCCATCTCACCCGGTGTCATGGGTCCGTTCGACTACTCGGTATCACCGTTTGGCATCAAGGACACGTCCAATACTGACGTGGTGTTCTTCAATGACCAGCTGGTCACGCTCTGGTACAACGCTGGCAACCCGTATGCACTGGACGGGCAGTCCCTGGAGACACAGGGCGCGTTTGATATTCCCGGACGTCGGCACCGCCGCCTGTCAGCGCATTCCAAGGTCGACTGGGCGACGGGCGAAATGCTGTTCTTCGACTATGGCGACGAGCCGCCATTCATGACTTACGGCGTTGCCGATCCTGCCGGCAGGCTCGTGCATGAGGCTGATATCGAACTGCCCGGCCCGCGACTGCCACACGACCTCGGGTTTACCCGCAATTACGCGGTCCTGCACGATCTGCCTTTTTTTCACAACATTGACGTGCTGCGCAAGCACCGACTGCGGGTGCTGACCTTCCATCGGGATATTCCCACCCGCTTCGGCATCATTCCCCGCTACGGCAAGGGCAGCGAAGTGCGCTGGTTTGAATGCGAGCCCTGCTACATCCTGCACACCAGCAACTGCTGGGAAGAAGGGGACTGGGTGGTGATGGACGGCTGCCGTTCCATCAACCCCATGCCCCAGGCCCAGGATAACGAGGGCGAACTCTCACACATGCTCGCTTACATGCGTCTCGAAGCGAACAATTATCGGTGGCGCTTCAATCTGAGGACCGGGGAAGTGCGTGAGGGTCCGATTGACGATCTCAACACCGAGTTCAACAAGACCAATCCGATTTTTCACGGTGAGAAAAGCCGCTTCGCCTATCATCAACGCATTCCGCTTCTGCATGAGGGCGGCCATACCCTGCGATTCACGGGTCTGGTGAAATATGACAACGAGACCGGCAGGCGATGGGAATATGACTATGGCAACGGCGTCTTCGGCAGCGAGGCGGTATTTGCGCCGCGGGTGGGTGCGGATAGAAGCGGCGCCGAAGACGACGGTTACGTCATCACGCTGGTGACGGACAGCAAGACCTGGAAATCCGATTGTCTGGTATTTGATGCGAAGGACATCGAGCAGGGTCCCGTCGCACGGGTCAACCTCCCGCACCGTGTCCCCTTCGGTTTCCATGCCACCTGGGTCAGCGGCGAGGAACTCTTCAGCGCCTGAATCCCGGCCGATAGATCGCCCTGCGGGCGCGTTCCATCGTGGCGTAACCTGCGTGTGGTTGGATGAGTCAATACAGAACGGGTCGAGTACTCCGGCCCTCACAGTCTACCGGGGGCCGTCATCGTCACTACCGTGAACACCACGTTGTCCACCCGTGCCAATTCCATCAATCGGGCACTGGACGAAGTTGGCGACAAGTGGTGCCTGCTGATCATTCAGGAGGTTTTCTGGGGTATCAACACCTTCAGTGGCATGCTTGAGGCGATTGGCGCGTCCCGCGGAGTTCTTTCCGACCGGCTGAAGTGGCTGCAGCGGGTCGGCTGTTTGCGCAAGGCCTTGCCGGCCGAGGGTAACCGTGGCGGCAGCTATCGCCTGACGCGCAAGTCCATTGACCTTTATGACAGCGCCATGATGGCCGTCGAATGGGAGCGCAAATATTACCGCAAGCCCGCGCTGGATGCTGTAAAGCTGCTCCACAATCGCTGCGGCAAAGCATTTTCACCGCGAATGCAATGCAGAGAATGCAGGCAGTCGGTGGACGGTCGCCAGGTGTCCTACCTGGCAGGACCTGGCGCAACGATGGACGAGCGTGAAAAAAAGGTTCGCCGTCGCTCGTCCATCTCTGTTGATGACGTACCGAGCGAGCGCAGCGTGTATCGTAACCTGATCAATATCGTGGGAGATCGCTGGACCGCCAATCTGATATCGCTGGCATTCCACGGGCATCACCGCTTTGAAAGCTTCCACAGGGAACTGCCGGTTGCCACCAACATTCTCTCTGACCGCCTGCGTCTGCTGGAGCAGGAGGGCGTCTTTGGTAGCCGCGCCTATCAGCAGCGTCCGCGTCGCTTCGAATACTACCTGACAGAGAAGGGCTGGGACCTTTTCCCTTACTTCGTCACGCTGCTGCAGTGGGGCGATAAATGGTGTGATACCCCGGGGCACGGACCACCGATACTTCTGCACCATGACAGCTGCGACAGGCCGCTGAGCGGCGACGTTGTCTGCAGCCACTGCGGTGAGGCACTGAGAGCCTACAATGTCAGGATCACACTGACCTGACCCACCGGCCCGAGATAGTGACGGGAAACGGCTGTCGCTCTCGCCAGTTGTATAAACAGATCTGTAAACTGCAGCGCTCAGAACTTGCGCCAGACACTACCGGAGGAATACCGTGACTGATTATTTCCAGAAGCATGCCGACCTGCTCGACAAGGCGCTTGACGCCTGTGCCAGGCGTTATTCCTGGAGCGCCTGGCCTGAAAATCCAAGCAGCAAAATCCACGGCGAAGAGAAACCCGCCGCTGGCAAGGCAGCATTCGAGTCGCAGCTGCAGGCCGATTTTCCGCTGGACCAGCCAGGCACGACAGGACACCTTGGCGCGGAAGTTTCACCCTACACTCGAGAGCCCCTGGGCGTTCGCTATCCCGCCACGGATGTGCCAGTACTCTATGAGGCCATCCGCAGGGCGCAGCCAGCGTGGGCCCAGGCGTCTCCGCACGAACGCGTTGGTGTCTGCCTGGAAATTCTGCAGCGCTGTGGCGACAATCTGTTCGAGAACGCACACGCCACGATGCATACCTCCGGCCAGTCCTATGTCATGGCGTTCGCCGGCAGCGGCGCCAATGCACTCGACCGCGGCCTTGAAGCGCTCGCCTATGCACACAAGGCCATGGCGGATGTACCCGGAGAAGCCCGCTGGCAACGCCAGTTCGGTCGCGACGGCGTTGCCGACCTGCACAAGCACTACCGTCTCATGCCCCGTGGTGTGGGAGTGGTGATCTGCTGTGCCACTTTTCCCCTTTGGAATACCTACCCGGCGCTGTGCGCGTCGCTGGCAACCGGCAATCCCGTGGTGCTCAAGCCGCATCCAAGCGCCATCCTGCCGGTTGCGCTGGTTGTCAGGACCTGTCGCGAAGTACTCGCTGACGCCGGTTTCGATCCGAACCTGGTATCACTGGTCGCCGATGAACGCGACGCTCCGGCAACCATGTCGTTGCTGGAGCAGCCGGAAACGGCCATTGTCGACTTCACCGGCAGCCCCGCCTTCGGCACCTGGCTTGAGCACAATCTGCCGGGCAGGCTTGTCTACACCGAGACCGCGGGCTGCAATTCCGTGGTTCTTGAATCTACCGACGATCTCACGGCGACAGCACGTGCGATCGCCCAGTCCTTGTGCCAGGCCTCCGCGCAGATGTGCACCAGTGTGCAGAACATCCATGTACCGGCAGAGGGCGTTCGCGTCGGCGGCCAGCGTATTGGCGTGGATGCGGTATCGCAGGCGCTGGTGGAAGCGGTGGACTTCTGGCTGGCGGAGCCGCGACGCACGGCAACGCTTTGTGGCACGCTGTTTGACGACAATGTACAGGCTACCGTTGATCGCTACCGCGAAAAAGCCGCCACGGACGCGATGATCCTGCGCGACTCTGCGCCCTATACACATGAGGAATTCCCCGGGGCGCGCACGGCAACGCCGCTGATCATCGCCGTCGATCCGGCGCAGCGGGACTGGTATCGGCAGGAGGTTTTCGGCCCTGTGTCATTTGTGATTACCAATGGTTCGCGCGAAGATTGCCTGGCCGACGCCACCGGCAATGCGCAGGAGTGCGGCGCGATTACATCGCATGTCTACACGACGGATGATGCCTTCATGCAGCAGGCCATTGATGCCTATCATGCTGCAGGGGCCTCCGTGGCCTGCAACCTGACCGGAATGCCGATCAATTTTGCCGCCGCCTATTCCGACTACCACGTGACCGGACTCAACCCGGCGGGCAATGCCTGTCTTGCCGATCTGGCCTTTGTTGCCCAGCGCTTTCGTATTGTGCAAAGCAAGGTGATGGCATAAGGGCCGCTAAGGTCATGCACGAGTAGCCAATGGCGTGACAAGTGGCGCCAGGGCGCTACACTGTCGGCGTTATCGAAACATCACAGCGGAGGAACAGCCGTGCAGCAGGCACTCGCCACCATGCTGACCATGCAGAACGCCATGAATACCCGTGTCCATCCCGACTGGCGGAACCAGGGTTTTGCCTGGTACCGCGCCCTGTGGATCGAGTGCGCCGAGCTGCTCGACCACTACGGCTACAAATGGTGGAAAGCACAGCATCCCGACATGCCACAGGTACAGATGGAGGTGGTCGATATCTGGCACTTCGGACTCTCGGCACTACTGGTTGAGAATTGCGATATTCCCTCTCTCGCCGCGCAGCTGGACGCACAGATACGGGCGCATGACATCGCCGAGCCGGACCTGCGTCTCGCCACTGAAAACCTCGCGCGTGATACGCTGGCGTCCCATGCCTTTTCGCTAACTGCCTTCCTCGACGTGATGCACGCCGCCGGCCTCACGCTGGATGCGCTGTACGCTGCTTATGTCGGCAAGAACGTGCTGAATTTCTTCCGTCAGGATCACGGGTATCAGGAAGGGCGCTACCGCAAGGAATGGCGGGGGCGCGAAGACAACGAGCACCTGCACGAGCTGCTGGCGAATCTCGACAATGCCAGCCCGACCTTTCCCGACGATCTATACGCCGCGCTGTCGCAGCGCTATCGCGAAGCTGCCTGACCACGCGCCGTGTCGTCGCACGATCTTGAGGCCTTCTCCACTTCGGCACTGGCGAAGCGCCTCCAGCTTCCCATACAGCAGCTATTCGCCACACTGCGTGATTACGGCTGGATAGAGCGACGCGCGGACACCTGGACACTCACACCCAAAGGGGAATTTGAGGGTGGTCAGTATCACACCAGCAAACGCTATGGCCGCTATATCGTCTGGCCCTCCTCGCTGGCGGAACATCCTCTGCTGCTGGCGATAGAATCTAACCAGCGCATTACCGGGGCCGCATTGTGCCGCTACTATCCGCACCTGCGACCGCGAGAGGTCAACCGCGCATTGGCAGAGCTTGGCCTGCAGCAGCATACGCTGATGGGATGGGAGCTGACGCCGCTGGGCCGGCACTTCTCGGGGCAGCAGGAAGAAAGCGATGATTCGGGCTCGCTGTATGTGAGCTGGCCACATGAAATCATCGACGACCCCGTGGTGCACCGCGAGCTGAGTCGTCACTCGGCGCACGGTTCCTCACCTGTACCTGTAGACGACAGTATTGCACCGGACCTGTTCTCATCGCCTGCGCAGGCAGGGGCGCAAGGTTACCCTGCGGTGGACGGACACTGTCTTACTACGCCTCTGCAGATGCAGGTCTGCAACTGGCTCTATCTGGCACAGCTCGCACATGCGCATAGACGCGACTTGCCCACAGAGGAAGAGCTGGTCGCTGATTTCTACCTGCCGGCTGCAGCCGTCTATATTGACTGCTGGGAGGAGAACGTTCCCGCTACGGAGCTGAGTGGACGCCTGCGCAAACGGGAGTGCTACGACGAGCTCAAGCTGCGCTATCTCGAGGTCAATGCGCGTGACGCGGAGCGCCTCGACGAGGTAATCGGCCGTCGCCTGCTCGCCTATGGTGTGCGTTACTGAGTAGGGTCCGGGCGGACGCGCTCATTAATCGCCGTGGCGAGGTGCACGTCGCGCTCGGTAATACCGCCGGCATCATGCGAAGTAAGGGCAATGGACACGCGGTTGTACACATTGCTCCATTCCGGGTGGTGGTCCATGGCCTGGGCGATCAGGGCGATGCTGCTCATAAAGCCCCAGGCCGCTACAAAATCGTCAAATTCGAGTTCACGCACGAGCATCTTGTCCTTGCGCTCCCAGCCGTCGAGTCGCGCCAGCGCAGTGGTCAGTTCCGCGTCATTCAACAGTGCCATCAGGCTATTCCTTGTGCATACCGGGTTGATTCAGCGGCGTCTCAGCAAGACGCCACATTCCATGTGCTCAGTGTAGGGAAACTGGTCGAACAAGCCAAAACGCGTCATATCGAACTGATCCCTTAGGCCCATAAGGTTGTCGCGCAGCGTCTGCGGATTGCAGGATATGTACAAAATATTGCGAAAACGGCTGACCATATCGAGCGTTGCCGCATCCAGGCCAGCTCGGGGGGGATCGACAAAGACGCTGTCCAGCCGGTAGGTATCCAGCGCCTTCGGCAGCACCTGCAGACGACGGAATTCGCGCTTTCGGGCCAGGGCCTGGGAAACCTCCTCCGCAGAGAGCCGTATGATGTGGGTATTTTCGATCGCGTTGTCTTCCAGGTTGTACTGTGCGGCGCGGGTAGACACCTTGGACAGCTCTGTGGCGATAACGGCACCGAAATGGCGTGACAGAGGCAGCGTGAAGTTACCATTGCCGCAGTACAGCTCCAGCAGGTCACCGCCAAGCGTCGACGCACAGGCACTGGCCCACTCAAGCATCGCCGTATTGACCAGGGCGTTGGGCTGCGTGAAGGCCTGTTCGTACTGGCGATAGCGATAGGGCCTACCATCGACCGTGAGCGTTTCGGTCACGTAGTCGCTGCCGATCACGGTCTTGCGCTTGCGGCTGCGCCCGATGACGGACACCTCGAGCGCTGCTGCCAGCTGCTGTGCCTGAATTTCCCAGGCGTCGTCCAGCGGGCGGTGGTACACCAGCGTTATGAGAGTTTCCCCGGCGAGCGTTGACAGGAACTCCAACTGGAATAGTTTCCGCCGCAGCTCAGGCGAGGCTTTTATGCGTAGCATAAGCTGCGGCATCAGCTCTTGTATCGGCGCACAGGCGATCGGGAACGCATGAATCGGCACCGGAATCCGCGGTGCATCCGGATGAAACATCGCGTAGAAGCTGTCCTCTGCCTCGTGCCAGACGCGGAATTCTGCGCGCATGCGAAAGCCCTCGGGCGCAGAAGGGAAAACCACGGGGGCTGGCAGCGACAGCTCAGAGAAAAGATGAAGCGTCTTTTCAACCTTGCGTTCAAGCAAACGATCGTAGTCGGCAATAGGAGGATTATCGTGCTGCATCGTCAGACTCAAAGGCAGTTTGGAGGCTTCGGCAGGCCTGCGATCTTGCTCGCGAGCTTCGCCGGCGAGCCCGGGAACAGGCGCAGGAGGTAGAGGCTACTGCCTTTTTCCCGGCCCAGCTCTAGGGCACAACTCTTAACCAGCGGGCGCATGGAGGGCGAGCTGTCGTAGCGTTTATAATAGCGCCTCACCAGGTCGATAACTTCCCAGTGCGCCGGCGTCAGCGTGATATTTTCCCGCGCGGCCATCATCCGGGCCGCCTCGGGGTTCCAGGCATCCAGGTCGCGCAGAAATCCGTCGGCGTCAACCGCAGGGGGGAGGGTTTCCACCGGATCAGAACCAGGCCCGATGACGGCTGTGCTGCTCAGTCAGCGCGATGAGACCCGCGATATCAATCGGCGTGATTGACCGGGCACACTGTTCAGAAAGCCCGCGGCCGGCGAGATCATCGTCCAGCACATGCAGCGCGACGCCAGCTTGTTCCCACTTTTCATGCCAGCCGCCTGCCACGGACGCGATCCATGCGCCGTGCCCCACGAAAACAACGGCGTCACAAGCCGTCAGCTGGCTGACGCAGCGCTGACAGTCCGCATGGTCTGGCAGAAGGTTGACTGTGTGCAAGGTCATCGTCAGAAACTCAGAATATGATCACAGCGTGCATGCAGCTCGCGTATGGCATCGGCGTCGACCGCTTTCACAAAGTGGGGCAGGTCATGCGACAGACCATATGCCGATAATGCGACCGCATCGACAAATACCTGATCAATGTCATACAGGGGCATGGAATCAATCATGCGTCGAAGGTCACGGCGCCCCACGCGTTGACAATCTGCACCGGGAGCCAGTTGCAATACCCCTGCACCACTGAACAGAACGCTTACAGGCTGATCAAAGGCTGCATAGGCGAGAACCGTATCGACTCCGGCCCGGGCCAGGCTGGCGCCCAATGGCGCGTGCTGAAGTACGAAAAGAAGCTGTTTTTTCTGCACGTGCCTGTCAGCCTCCAAAGGTCAGCACGCGATCCGCTGCGTGGGTTGCCGAGATCAGCTGTCCAAGGCCGCCGATCCTGAAACCCTCAGCCAGCGTGGGGTGAAGTTTGCTGTCGGACGGAAGCTCATCCGTACCGGCAACACCACGCTGTATCGCGGATGCCACGCAAAGCACCAGTTCGACGGCATGATCTGCAGCCAACCGCTGCCACTGGCGCTGTATTGCGATCTCGTCCTGCGGCATGCACAGTGTTGCGAGACCAATTGTTGTCGCGGCGTCGGAGAAAAATACCGTGTCCAGCTGATGACCTCTGCGGATGATCGCGTCGGCGACGCGCACCGCAGTCAACAGGCATTGCCCGTCGGACGGAGAGGATAGCGCAAGCAGGGTATATTGCATGGTGGGGAGTATAGACAAAAAAACCCCGGCCATGGCCGGGGTTTACAGGCTAGTTGGCGTTGCTATCAGTCATCACCACCGAGTGCCGTCAGCAGATGAAGCATGTGAATGAACAGGTTGTAGATGTTCAGATACAGACCGACCGTAGCGCGTATGTAATTGGTCTCACCGCCGTGAATGATACGGCTGGTGTCGAACAGGATCAGCCCGGACATGATCATGATGACCGCAGCTGAGATCGTCAGCGACAGTGCCGGTATCGCGAGGAAGATATTGGCAATCATCGCCACCACCGCCACGATCAGACCGACCATTAGGAATCCGCCCATGAAGGAGAAATCCTTGCGTGTGGTCAGGGCGTACGCAGAAAGACCAAAGAACACCACGGCAGTGCCACCCAGCGCCTGCATGACCAGGGCGGGCCCATTCGGCATTGCCAGGTAATGACTCAGCATGGGGCCAATCGAGGCACCCATCACGCCGGTGAAGGCAAAGATGGCGGGCAGGCCCTTTGCCGTATCGGCCATTTTGTGGACAACAAACAGCAGACCAAAGCCGACGAGTGTAAGAATCAGACCCGCCCCTGCCGGAAGTCCCATAGCCATGGAGATACCGGCGGTAAACGCGCTGAAGAGTAACGTCATGCCCAGTAGCATGTAGGTATTCTTCAATACCTTGTTTGTGCTGACAGCATTGTCAACACCACTGCCTGCCACGTTGTAGACACTTCTATTTTCCATCACTGACTCCAGATTGTTACTGAATTCGGACAAACCGACTGATGCTGGCCATCCGCCTTTGAGACACCGCTGATGAACGGCAGTTCCCGACGACCTGTCGCCCGGGGCAGCACCGCTGTGCGTCCCTGCGTCTGGCTTTAGGCTGAAAGGATAGCAGGCTTTAGCGTCTGCTGACATCCATTTGGCGGCGTGACTGGCCGATTCCGCGTACCCGATTGCGGTACAGTGGACCGGTGACGTATTGTAAAAGGCCATTCCCTGAACGATGGTCAAGCCCATGTTTTCACAATTCACGTCGGTACAGACCGCGGCAGCAGTTTTTCTCGCTTCCCTTACGCTGATTTTTCCTGCGCTCTGCCACTCGCAGGGCTCCGCAGACGGCAGGGACGTTTCGTACACCGTCGACGGCCAGAGCTACGAGGGTTATTTTGTGCCTGCGACCGACAGTCGCGGCCTTGTTCTGTTGATTCACGACTGGGACGGCCTGACGGCCTATGAAAAGCGTCGGGCAGACATGCTGGCAGATGAAGGTTACAGCGTTTTTGCAGTCGATCTGTTCGGGGAGGGCATCCGCCCCGAGAAAGTAGAAGATCGACGCCAGCATACCGGTGAACTCTACCGGGATCGCGACAAGATGCGCGCCATCATGCGCGGTGCACTGACCGCAGCGGGCGGGGAGGGCGCCGATACGGACAACGCGGTTGCCGCGGGCTACTGCTTCGGTGGTGCAGCGGTTCTCGAGCTTGCGAGATCAGGCGCGGCGTTGCGCGGTTTCGCCAGCTTTCACGGCGGTCTCGGTACGCCTCAGGGCCAGGGTTACGGCGATGTCGCCGGCGAGGTTCGTATCTATCACGGCACCGCTGACTCTGCGGTGACCATGGCGGATTTCGCCGAACTCGCAGAGCGCCTTGAAGCCAACGATATCCCTCATCAGATGATCAGCTACGGCGGTGCACCGCACGCGTTTACCGTGTTCGGGAGTGACCGCTACCGCGAGGACGCAGATCAGCACTCCTGGTCCTCCTTCATGGCGTTCCTGGAGGAGCGCCTGCGGGGGTAGCTTAAAAACGGCTAGCTTACAGCCCGCTGCCGCCCGAGACGATCTACCGCCCAGCTCTGCTGGGCCATCCCCCTTGCCTCGGCGATCTCTGCCTCGGGAATGTTGGCGATGACGTGATCCTCCAGGGGATCGTCATGGAAGATATACAGGCGTGAGGCAAGCTGGGCAAAGGGCAGCGATGCTTCGCCGAAACGCTCACCGTGGCCCTGGGTCGAGACAACCACGCCATTGCCCCAGTCCTGACCGCTATCATTGTTCGGGTTGAAAAAGTACGCGCGCATCACCTGTTGCTGGTCCAGCGCAACGCGTACCAGCGTTACCGCATGCCATCCAATAAAGCAGGCCTTGCTGTCAGTGATGGCAATACCCGCCGGTTGCGGATGGATTACCGGCTGGTTGCCGTTGAACATGGGGTGGAAGCTGCAGTAGAAGCGACGCAGGAAGGAATCATAGTCAAACAGGGCGCCGGTGGCGACGTCGACTGCGATGACGAAGTCGCGCCCCACCCACCAGCCGTGGAACTCGGGATTGATCCATCGATGTGGATCCTCACGGCGGTCGCTGCAGAGTCGTCCCATTTCACTGTAGACGCGGTCCAGGTGCGGAACCAGAATCATGGACACTGGATCCGTGTCCAGCGGAACCTGACTCACCAGGCCCGCAGGCAAGCCGTTGGAATCGATGGTGACCCCTTCAAAATGCATCTGGATATTGTCATAGCGCGCAGCCTGGGCGATGAGATGCATCAGGTAGTCTGGATCGTTGTATGCCCACATGGAAATTGCGCGCGCCGATTGGCAGGTCGGGTTGTTGCCCTGACCGACCCCGAGCGGCAGACCGAGAAGATTGATCACGCCGGCGAGAAGGTGAACCCGCGGCGGCTGCGCGGTGCCAAACACCGCAGACAGCCGCTGCGCGTTATCCGCCGACAGCACCAGGCTGATCTGCCGCCACAGACTGGGCGCCAGAGGGGCAGAATAGAGCAGCCCCCGTTCGAGCAGCATAGCCAGCCCGTAAACCGCCTGTGCGGTCTCCAGGTGAATGGCCTCACGGATGAGAGCCGTCACCAGCTCGTTGTAGGTAGCGAACACGTCCAGACCGGTACTGCTAAGGCCAAGCGCACCCGGCACCAGCGGCTCCTGATCGTTGTCCAGCAACCAGCGCACGAATGCGGCGTGATAATCCGAGCACAGACCGACATCGTGCATCGCCCGGGCAAAGCCGCTCGCTTCCTGCTGCAGCGAGGCATTGTCCATTGCCGCCAGCCGATCCCGGTAAACCGCAACCCCTGGATCATCCTGACATCCCTGAGTGGGTCCGAACAGGGCGCTCGTGAGTCGATCGGCGCCCAGCCTGGCCTCGCCGATATCCCCTCGCGGCTGCGACAGTACCAGGGCAATCTGCGTGATCATGGCTCGCACGTGACTCACCTGAATTGGTCGCTGGGCGAGAATACGCCAGATTTCGTCGATCAGACTGCCAAGAATATCCTCGAAGCCGACGTGCTCGAGGATATAGCGGAACAGTCGGTCGATAGCCGGAGCCAGGTCGCCAAGACGCACGCGAAGCGTTTCGTCGCCGGCGTCAAACAGCCGATTGAGATTGAGCGCCAGCATCTGCGTGAGAAAGTGGCGTGCAATCTCAGGTGAAATACCCGCATGCTCGTGTTCACCCCGGGCGACGGACAGCAGGCGCAGGTGACTGATGCTGTCCAGCATGACCGTCGTCGGCCCCCCGGATTCAAGCGTGCTTTTTACCAGCGACGGCAGCAGCGATCCCGGAGCATCCCAGTCGCTGCCGGCAAACAGCCCCGCGCAGTCCAGCGCTGCGGCACGCCGGTAAAGTCGCTCGGCACCATCCTCCAGCGCAAGCAGCTCTGCGGCGAGTTCAAGCACCGGTTTCTGACAGCGCGGTCTGGTGACCGGACCAGCCTGCTGCAGCCGCGCGACGGCGTTATCGAATTCCTCCTCGAGGCGCTGCACGTCAATGCCGCCTGCCGAGCTCATGCGGGCCGCCCGCTGCGCTTGTAAAACATAGGATTCAATCTCTCTTCGCTATCCGATGATCGGCGACTGTTAAACGACGCGCTTCCGGCGTCGTGTCGCGGCAACAGTATGGGTCAAGTCCACCGCCATTGGGAACCGTGGCAAACGCGGACGCAATGTGCATGGTGTACCATCGGGCAGTAATCGAGGGGCCATGCCACCCGATTCAGTGATTCATCATCCTGTGGGGCTGCCCCGACAGCGGGAGCAAACATGAGCGTTTTATTATCAATTCTTGACCTCGTGCGGGTGACGCAGGGCAGTGATGCGGCAACGGCGCTACAGCGTGCCGCAGACCTTGCGCGTCACGCCGAAACTCATGGTTTTCACCGGCTATGGTATGCCGAGCACCATAACATGCCGGGCATCGCCAGTGCCGCGACAGCATTGTTGATAGGGCATGTGGCGCAGGCAACGCGCGCTATACGGGTCGGTGCCGGCGGTATCATGCTGCCGAATCACGCTCCGCTGGTTATCGCAGAGCAGTTCGGCACGCTCGCTCAGCTGTATCCGGGGCGCATCGACCTGGGCCTCGGCAGGGCACCGGGAACCGACCAGGCCACGCTGCGCGCGCTGCGGCGCAGTCCAGCATCGGCAGACACATTTCCGGATGACGTCCTCGAACTGCGCGACTATTTCTCGAATAACGCCGCAGACCAGCGAATACAGGCGGTGCCGGCAGCGGGCACGCAGGTGCCGCTGTGGATACTCGGATCAAGCACCTTTGGTGCCGCAGTTGCCGCGGAGTTCGGGCTGCCCTACGCCTTTGCATCGCATTTTGCACCGGCGCAGCTGCACCAGGCTCTGCGTGTCTACCGCGAAAACTTCAAGCCATCCGGGCAGCTGCAGCGGCCTTACGCCATGGTGGGTGTGAACGTGATAGCGGCAGACACTGATACCGAAGCGCGGCGGCTGGCGACGACCCAGCAGATGTCTTTTGTCAACCTGATTCGCGGCACGCGCGGGCTCAGCCAGCCGCCAATCGACTCCATCGAGGACTACTGGACGCCGGCGGAGCGCGCCCACCTGCAGCAGATGCTGGCCTGTTCCGTGGTGGGCGATGCGGCGTCAGTGGCCTCCGGTCTACAACGACTGGCGGCCGAGACCCAGGCGGACGAGCTCATGCTGGTAAGCGACATCTTTGACCATAAGGCGAGGCTGCATTCGCTGACCCTCACCGCGAGGAACTGCAGCAGGTCCGGGCTCGACAGTAGCGGGAGCGCAGTAGACCTTGCGATGGCTCCCGGCGGTGTCAGGACCGCGTGAACGACCGCCATTCCCGGGCCTGACGTGGCGACCACGGGAATGAGGTGGGCGGCGCAGGCGTGTCTGTTTTATCAATCGCGTCGGTAACGTCCGACCAGGCGATTCATTCCCTTGATGTGTGGCTCCACTTTCGCCAGCAGTTCCCACAGCGTGAGTCCCTCCTCTAGCGGCGTGTCGGTGTCCAGGGCAAGCAGCCAGAAATAATAGCAGTGCTCACCGTGTCCCTCCGGAGGCATGGGGCCACCGTAGCCCAGATTGCCGAAATCGTTCCTGCCGACGGTGTAGTCATCGCTTGCCTTGTCCAGCGAGCTGACGCTTCCGGGAATGTTGTAAAGCACCCAGTGCGCGAATCCGTAGGTGCCCTGACCGCTTACAAGCGGCGCATCCGGATCATGGCATATAAGGGCAAAAGACCGGGTGCCCGGGGGCGCATCACGCCACGACAATGGCGGGGAAATATCGTCACCCTCTCCGGTGTAGGTGGTGGGGATGTCGTTCCCCTGCCCGAAAGCGGAACTGGTAAGCTGCAGCTCGGATAGCGCAAAGCCCATGCCGATACACTCCTTGAAAGAACCTCCCCAGAGTATAACCGCGGACTCCCCGGGATGAGCAAGCGGCCTGTCGGTTTGCGCGAGCGTGCACCAGCTCCGCCTTCTGCGACCGATCATGCCTGATCCGTGACGATGGGCTGCATTCTTGGTTTCACCGTGACCTGTTTAGGGTCCTCTGCTATCTTTTTTCTATGATGCCTGGCGCGCCGCCGCCGCAGATGGCGTCCTGTGGAATGGATGTGTCCGGTCCGTGCCAGCACCGCATGAGGGGTTTGTAGACCACGCCCTTGAATCAGCGACCAGCATCCCAAGGTCTTCTTATCGGGGGAGACTGTGCGTTGACGAGAGACGCCAATGCACAGGATCACTGCGATCGGTTTCAACAGACAGGCTGCTGCGCAGGGACGGGCGTGCAGCAGAGGTTCTCGAATTGGAATTTGAATGAGGAGGCCATGTGCGCTATTGCGACGACTTTCCCTACGATGTAAAGGAACAGCGACATCGCGAAATCACGCTATCGGACGGGACGCGGCTCGCCGCGCGAATCTGGCTGCCGAACCGGGCTATGGACACGCCTGTACCCGCAATCCTCGAATACATTCCCTATCGCAAGAATGACCGGACGGCCTGGCGAGATTCGCTCATGCATCCTTACTTCGCAGGTCACGGTTTCGCCTCTGTGCGCGTTGATCTGCGCGGCAGCGGCGATTCGGACGGCGTTCTTGAGGACGAGTATCTGCAGCAGGAGCTCGACGACGGGGTAGAGGTGCTGCAATGGCTCAGTGAGCAGCCCTGGTGTAGTGGCCGTGTTGGCGTTATCGGTATCTCCTGGGGTGGTTTCAACGGACTTCAGCTGGCTGCGATGCAACCGCCCGAGCTCGGCGCTGTTATCAGCGTATGTTCCACTGACGATCGCTATGCCGACGACGTGCATTACATGGGCGGTTGCATGCTCGGCGACAATATTTCCTGGGCGGCGCAGATGTTTGCCTATAACGCGATGCCCCCGGATCCGGTGAATGTTGGTGAGCGATGGCGGGACATGTGGCTACAACGGCTTGAGGCCAACGAGCCTTGGCTGCTCAACTGGATGCAACACCAGCAGCGGGATGACTACTGGCGCCATGGCTCCATTTGTGAGGACTGGTCGCGGGTTCACACTCCGGTCATGGCCGTTTCGGGGTGGGCGGATGGATACTCCAACGCTGTATTCCGCCTGCTGCAGAATCTGCAGGGGCCAAAGCAGGGCCTGGTCGGTCCCTGGAGCCATAAGTACCCGCACATTGGCGAGCCGGGGCCTGCAATCGGGTTTTTGCAGGAATGTGTTCGCTGGTGGCGGGAGTGGCTCGCCGGCGAGGATACCGGTGTCATGACCGAGCCGATGCTTCGGGCCTGGATGCAGGACAGCGTTCCGCCGGTGACCCGCTACGCACATCGTCCCGGGCGCTGGGTAGGCGAGCATGAATGGCCTTCCCCGGCGGTAGAGAATCAGGCGTATTACCTGCGGCCCGGTTACCGCCTGTTGCCGGAAACAGAAGCCGGGGCGGGGGCTTCGGCCAACCCCGACGGCAAGCCGTTCATTTCCGTAAAATCACCTCTGAGCACCGGCCTGTTCGCGGGCAAGTGGTGTTCTTATGCAGCGACCCCTGACCTGCCACATGACCAGCGGCAGGAGGATGGCGGTGCCCTGACGTTCGACAGTGACCCGCTCGAGGCAGACATGGAAATCCTCGGCGGGCCTGAACTGGAGCTGGAGTACGAGGCCGACACAGCGGTGGCGATCGTTGCGATACGGCTGTCGGATATTGACAGTGATGGTCGGGCGACGCGGGTAACCTACGGCGTCCGTAACCTGACTCATGGCGATGACAATCACACGTCGCCAGCGCCGATCGCCATCGGCGAGCGCCGCCGCGCCCGCATCCGCCTGAATGACATCGCCCAGCGTTTCCCGGTGGGGCACCGGATCCGGGTGGCGATTTCCACGAGCTACTGGCCTCTGGCATGGCCGGCGCCCGAGCACGGCAAGCTGAAGGTTTTCACCGACACCTGCCGGCTCAATCTGCCGGTGCGCCAGCCGCGGGAGACTGACGCGGCCATCGGCTTCGAACAACCTGAGTCTGCCCGCCCGCACAGGGTGGAGCAGCGCGGGACGGCTGACCACAACTGGCACGTCGTGTACGATCTGGCGGCCGACCGCCACACCCTCATTGTCACCGACGACAACGGGCTGCAATATCTCGCCGACGCCGATCTGCTGCAAAGTGACGCAACCGAGGAGCGCTACTCCTCGATTTCGGACGACTATGGCTCCATCGAGGCCGAAACGCAGTCGCGCAGGATGCTGATGCGCGGTGAATGGCATTGTGTGACGCAAACCCGCATACGGGTCACGGCCGATGCGGCGTATTTCTACCTGGTCGCCGAACTAGACGCCTGGGAGGGCGACACACGCATCTTCAGCCGTAACTGGGACACGCGTATTGCGCGGCAGTGTGTATAACATCGCGCAACGTGGCACAGACGCCGAGGCTCCATCAATTGAGCATTCAACGTGTCCGCTGCGAATCCTTTCCCAGGGCACGGAAAATCCAGATAAAAAAGTAGGGCGCAAAAATAACGACGAAGAGGGTTATCGAGGTAATGCCGCCAAGCACCCCGATGCTGATCGCTTTCTGCGCGCCAGAGCCCGGCCCCGACGCGAAAGCAAGTGGTAAAACCCCAAGGATGAACGTCAGCGATGTCATCACGATGGGCCTGAAGCGCCGTTCTGCGGCTTTGTAAGCGGCATCGTAAGCGTTCATGCCCTTTTCAAAATTGATCTTCGCAAACTCCACGACGAGGATGGCATTCTTCGCAGCCAGCCCAATGGTAATCAACAGCCCAACCTGGAAGTAGACATCATTGGCCTGGCCGGCGAGCCAGGTGGCCAGCGTCGCACCAAAAATGCCAAGCGGTACCACGAGGATGATCGAAAGCGGTATCGCCCAGCTTTCGTAGAGTGCGGCGAGAATGAAGAAAACCGCGAGTGTGGCAAGCGCGTAGAGCAGGCCGATATTCGT
>Ga0102929_1000006_pt1 | contig 109003 bp, 104 predicted proteins | sample SalPonR1_B_D2_MG_FD_78510 | JGI IMG/M metagenome (GOLD analysis project Ga0102929, IMG submission 78510) | Salt pond soil microbial communities from South San Francisco under conditions of wetland restoration - Salt Pond MetaG R1_B_D2_MG | ecosystem: Environmental > Aquatic > Marine >... | reverse complement strand
GGCGAGATCGTGTTCGTCGCCGGCGAGATCGACGACGACGGCAATGCGACGGCGGCCACCGTGGTGACCGACGATCTGCTGCGCGGGCCGATCGAGAGCATCGACCTCGTCGCCGCCACGTTCGTGGTGCTGGGCCAGACCGTGAAGGTGGAGGTGGATACGGCGTTCGACGACGCCGTGCCGAGTAACGCCATCGACGGCCTCGCTGTCGGTCAGGCGGTGCGGGTGGACGGATTCCTGTCGCCGGACGGGCGCATCATCGCCACCCGCGTGGAACCCGATGACGGTGACGACCTCCAGGTGGTCGGCGTGGTGGGCAACCTCGACGCCACCGCGCTGACGTTCAATATCGGTTCGCTGCTCATCGACTACTCCGCGGCAGCCTTCGAGGATTTCGGCGGGGCCGACCTCGCTGACGGTCAGGTGGTCGAGGTGGAAGGCACCGCACTGGCTGCCGGTGGTGAGTTGCCGGCGAGCAAGGTCGAGCGGGTCACCGACGACCTGGGCGCGGACGACGACGACCGGGCCGAGATCGAGGGTATCGTCACCGCGGTCCTCTCCTCCACGGAGTTCGAGGTCAACGGGATCGCCGTAATCACCGACAGCGCCACCGTCTACGAGGGCGGCGGCTCCGCCGACATCGTCGAAGGGGCGAGGGTGGATGTGGATGCCGTGGCTCAGCCCGGCGGCAGCCTGCTGGCCACCAAGGTGGAATTCGAACCCGACAGGATCGTGGAGATCGAGGCCGTCGTAGAGGCCGTGGACAGCGCTGCGGGTACGTTGCAGACCCTCGGCATCACCGTCGTCATCGAGGAGGGGACCCGGCTCGAGGACGACAGCGATCTCGATCTGCGCCGCTTCTCCCTGGCCGACATCAACGTGGGCGATTTCGTGGAGATCGGCGGCAGCGAATCGGACGCCGCCGCCGACGAGGCGATTGCGGTGCTCCTGAAACGCGATGACGACGGCGACGACGGCGTCGAGCTGCAGGCGAGAGTGCAGTCCGTCAGCGATCCCGACTTCACCCTGCTCGGCGTCACCGTGCGCACGACGGCCAATACGGAGTTCGAAGACGGCGATATCGAGATACCGGCAGCGGAGTTCTTCGCCAACGCCGCGGGCCGGGTGGTCGACGTCGAGGGCACCTGGGACGGCAGCGTGCTGACGGCCGAGGAAGTCGAATTCGAGGTGGAGGACTGATGCGATGACGATGAACAGGACAGCGGATCTCAGGGTCGGGACGGCCCCGGCCCCGCTACCCGCCGGCTCGGTACATCCGCTGGAGGCGGGCCGGCTGCAGGCGGCCCGGGCGGCGTTCGTGACCCGCCGGGTGCCGCTGGAAGAGGCGAACACCCTGGTCACGGATGCCCGGCCCGCGCCGGGCGACCTGGTGCTCGCCCGGGTCAAGCGCATCCGCCACCACGGCAAGCTGCAATGCGCCCGGGGTCGGCGGGTGCAGCTGTTCCACGGCGACGAGATCGTCGTCTGCTACGGGGACCGCTACGCGCCCCAGCAGTTCGAGGCCTACGTGCCGCGCACGATCGGCCATTGTCATCTCGTGGCCTCCGGCGGCGTCGCCGCCCAGGCCGTCAACTGGCATCAGCGCATCCAGCGCGGACCCACCGAGATCGAGGCGCTGGGCATCCTGGCGGACGAGCAGGGCAATACGCTCAATCTGCGCCGCTATGCCCTGCCGGCAGGGGTGGGCGGTGAGGCGCCGCGCCGCATGATCGTCGTCGCCGGCACGTCCATGGATTCCGGCAAGACCACGGCCGGCGCCCATCTGGTGCGGGGGCTCGCCCGCGCCGGGCTGCGTGTGGGGGCCGCCAAGGTCACCGGTACCGGTGCCTGCAACGACTATTTCCTGATGAAAGACGCCGGTGCGCAGACCGTGCTCGACTTCACCGACGCCGGCTACGTGTCCACCTACCGTGCCGGCGACGCCGCCATCCGGCGAATCTCCGAGACGCTGATCGCGGAACTGGGGCGCAGCCGTCTGGATGCGGCCGTGATCGAGGTGGCCGACGGCCTGGCACACGCCGAGACTGCGGCGCTGCTCGAGGCGGACTGGCTGCGCCGCATGATCGACGGCGTCCTGTTCTGTGCCCAGGACGCCATGGGCGCGAAGGCAGGCGTCGACTGGCTCGGCCAGCGCGGCCATGACGTTCTCGCCGTCTCGGGCCTCCTGACGGCCGCGCCACTGGCCATGCGCGAGACGGCGGAGCTGGTGGAGCCGCCCGTGGTCGGGCTGGACGGGCTTTCGGACCGCTACGTCTCCCGGTCCCTGCTCGCCTGCGAGCACGGTGCCGCGGAGCTGTGCGATGCCGTCGCCGGCTGAGGGCCTGGCTCTCGACGTCCCCGCGGCGGCCAGGGCGGCCCCCGGCCGCTTCGCCGCGCTGACGGGCAATGCGCTGGGCCAGGCCGCCTGTACGGTCGCCCTCGCGTTGGGCGCGAAGGCGCTGGTCGGCGGCGCGCACGGCATGGCCCTGGCCGTCCTGGTGGCGGCGGCACTGGCCGGCGCGTGGCTGCGCGGACGTGAGCGGGTGGATGCCGAGGCGCTCGGCCAGGTCTTCGTGCACCGGCTGCGCCTCGGGCTGTTCGACCACCTGCTGGCCGTGCCCTCCCGCACGCTGGCCGACAAGCCGAAGGGCGGCGCTCTGGTGCGCTTCGTCGGCGACCTCCAGGCCATCAAGACCTGGGTCAGTCGGGGCCTGGCGCAGCTCATCGTGGCGCTGCCGCTGCTCGTGGCCGCGGTGGCCGTGCTGGCATGGATGGACGCGCTGCTCGGCGCCCTGGCGGCGGGGCTCGTCGTCGCCGGCGGCATCGGCGCCGCGCTGCTGGCCGGGCCGCTGGCCGACGCCAACCGCCGTCTGCGCAACCGGCGGGGTCAGCTCGCCCGCTTCGTCACCGAGATGATGCAGGCGGTGCCCTCGGTGCAGGCCCACGGCAAGGAGGCCCGCGAACGCCGCCGGCTCGACAGCCGGGGCGACCGGCTCATCGATGCCGCCTGCGACCGCGCCCGTCTCGTCGGCCGGGTCCGCAGCCTGGTGCAGCTGCTCGGCTCGGGTGCCCTGCTGGCCGTCCTCATCGGCGGCGCCGGCCGGCTCGACGCCGCGGAGATGGTGGCCGCGCTGACCGTGGTCGCCTGGCTGACCACGCCCATCCGCGACCTCGGCCGGGTCTTCGAATACTGGCAGGCGGCGCAGGTGGCCCGGGAGCGTGTCCGCGCCTTCCTGCGCTGGCCGCGGCTGACGCGCGGCGGGCGCAGCCGCCGCCTGCGCCGGGCAGGCGGCGAGCTCCGCTACGAGGGCCTGGCCGCCTGTCCGGGTGCCGCGCCGCTGGACCTGTCGGTGGCGCCCGGCAGCGTGGTCGCGATCACCGGGCCGAACGGCTGCGGCAAGAGTTCCCTGCTCGCGGTCACCGCCCGGTTGCAGGAACCGGTGGCAGGCCGCGTCTTCCTCGGCGGCCAGGACCTCGCCCGGATACGCAACCGGGACGTCCGTCGGCACGTGGCCATCGTCGGCCCGGACCTGCCGCTCATCCGCGGCTCGGTGCGCCGTAACGTGAGCTACCGCAGCCGGGGCATGACCGCGGAGGCATTCCGCGGCCTGATGCGCCGCTGCCGACTGGAACACCTGCTGGAGGAGGGCGGCGACTCGCCGCAGCGCATCGCCGAGGCGGGGCTGAATCTGTCCAGCGGCGAGCGTCAGCGGCTCGCCCTGGCGCGGGCCCTGTGGCCCGAGCCGAGCGTGCTGTTGCTGGACGAGATCGACGCGCACCTCGACGCGGAAACCCTCGGCGTCGTGCGCAACATCGTCGCGGGCTTCCCCGGTACCGTCGTCGTCGTGACCCACGACCCGCGGCTGCTGGACGCCGCGGGCCGAGTGATCGAACTGGCCGCGGACGGCTCGGTGGTCGCCGACCGGGCCCACGGCGCCGCGGACGTCGCCTGAGCGGCCGGCATGAACGGGACCGGGGCCGGGAGCGGCCGCATCACGAAACGCAGGCTGGAGTGCAACCCCCGCACGCGCTATCTCCGTTTCCTGCCGCGCCATCCGGACCCCGCACGGCTGCCGATGGTCTGCGTCCACGGCATCAGCCGTCACGCCCGGGGCCACCTGGAGGCCTTCGTACCCTGGGCGGAGCGCAGCGGCACCGAGATCATCGCGCCGCTGTACGACCGCAGGCGTTATCGCGGCTACCAGCGGCTGCGATCCTCGAACCGGCACCTGAACGCGGCCGCCGCGCTCGACGCGATCCTCGCCGACACGATGGCCGACCGGCCCTGCCTGCTGTTCGGCTTCTCCGGCGGCGCCCAGTTCGCACACCGCTATGCGATGGTGCGCCCCGGCGCGGTGGCCGCCCTGGCTCTGGCGGCGGCCGGCTGGTACACGTTCCCGACCCGGGCCGCGAGCTTCCCCTACGGCCTGGCAGCGGGGCGCCTGCCCGCCTCGCTGTCCATCCGCCGTACCGGTTTCCTGCGGCTGCCGAAATGCGTACTGGTGGGCGACCGGGACGTGGAGCGGGACGATTCCCTGCGCTCCAACCGGCGTCTCGACACCCAGCAGGGCGACAACCGGCTCACGCGGGCGATGGCCTGGGTGGAGGCCGTGAATCGGGAGGCCGGGAGGATGCCGGGCGCGCCGGCGTGCGATTTCATCGTCATGCGAGGCGTCGGCCACGACTGGACCGAGTGCTACGGCGCCGGTGGACTCGCCCGCCGCGTCACCGACTTCTTCGACGGCCTGCAGCCGCGGGCGTCGGAAGACTCCGATCCGCCTGACCGCGCATTGGCGGCGGCGGGTGCTACCACCTTCGACTGACCCTGGAGAGAATCATGCACACGTCAACGTGCCGGTCATTACTGTTCGGTCTGCTGATTGCCGCGATGCCGGTGCTCGCCAACGCGGCCGAGACCTCGTTCACGCTCGATGACGGCGCCAAGGTCGAGTGGGACGACGACCGTTACCTGCGCCTCGGCGGCCGCATTCACTACGACGTGGCCCGTTACGACGACGACGTCACCCGGCTGGAGGACGACCAGGACTTCCGCCGTGCCCGCGCCATCCTGCGGGCCCGCTACGACGACTGGCAGTTCCGCGCGGACTACGACGTGGGCATCGTCGAGGGCTGGCGCAATCTCTACGTGCGCTACCGGGGCTGGAGCCGCAAGCGGCTCACCATCGGCAACCAGGTGGCGCCGTTCTCCCTCGACGACCTGGTGAGCAGTAACGATCTCACGTCCATGGAGCGCTCGCTGGCCTCCGCGCTCAGCCCGGGCATGCTCACCGGCGTGTCGCTGCGGGCCTGGGGCGACGACTGGAGCGCCACCGCAGGGGTGTTCGGCGACGAGCTCAGCGACCTGGACCGGCGCACCGTCGACGGCACGTCGGTGATCGGCCGGGTCACCTGGGCCCCCATCCGCGAGAAGCGCCGGGTGCTGCACCTCGGACTGGCGCAGGAGTACCGCTCGGTGGACTCGAACGAGGAGGTGCGTATCCGCGCGCGGCCGGAAGCGAGACTCACCGACGAGCGGCTGGTCAATACCGACCGGCTCGCCGGCGTGGACGCGCTGTGGACCACCGGGCTCGAACTCATGGGCATCCTCGATAACGTGCGCCTGCAGTCGGAGTACCTGCGCATGGGTCTCAGCGGCGGCCCCAACGAGGCGGACTTCACCGGCGGCTACCTGCAGGCCGGCTGGATCGTGACCGGCGAGCGCTACCGCTACAGCCGTTCCCGCGGCGTGCCCACCTCCGTTCGTCCGAAAGGCGACTGGGGTGCGCTGGAGTTCTCCGCCCGCTACAGCACCCTGGATCTCGAGGACGGCCCGGTGACCGGCGGCGAGCAGTCCCAGGTGACCGCCGCCGTATCGCTTTACCTCAACGAGAACCTGCGGGTCTCGGTGAACTACAGCCGCTACGACGCTGCGCCGAACCGGGACGGCATCGACGAGGACGGCTCCATCCTGATGTTCCGCTTCCAGGCCGCGTTGTAGGGGGCGTGTCATGCAGCATTTCCGCCGAATTCGCGCCGACGTCGATCTCGAGCCCCTGCTCGCGGAGCTGGGCCGACACGATGCGCTGTGGGCCGCGCAGCCGGGCCGCCAGCTCACCGCGCCGGCGCAGCGCCATACCAATGCCATACCGATCCGCGGGCTGCGCCGTTCACGCATCCGCGGCCGCCGGCGCCGGGACGTGCACGAGAGCCGCTACACCTCCATGGCCGCCAGCTTCCCCGCCACAGTGGCATTCATCGAGTCCTTCGCCGCCGACCGGCAGGGGAGCCTCGGGCGTGCCCGCTATGCCCGGCTGCCCCCGGGCAAGACGGTGCTGCCCCACACGGACCGCGGTGAGTACTACCGTTACCGGGACCGCTATCACCTGGTGATCCGCAGTGAGCAGGGCAGTCTGCTTCGGGCCGGCGGCGAGACGGTGCGCATGCGCGAAGGCGAACTCTGGTGGTTCGACAACAAGGCGGTGCACGAGGCCGGTAACGATTCGGCCTCGGACCGCATCCACCTCATCTTCGACCTGATGCCGGCGGGACGACGGGCCGGCGGCGATGCGGGCGACCCCCGTGCGAGGCTGCAGGAGGCGCAGGCGGCGCGGGAGGACAGGGCGGTGGCGGAGGTGGCGCGCGCCGTCTCGCTCTACCTCGGTGCCCGGGAGCAGCCGGCGGAGTGGGCCTCCCTGCTGGACGAGGCGGGCCTGCGGAGCGCGGCGGAGGACAAGCCCATCGGCGCGCTGGCCCGGCTGTTGTGGCCCGAAATCCGGTCCTCGCACCGCGCCCGCTACGAGTCGGCCATCGGCTGGTCCCTCGCGCTGATGGACATCGGGCGCATCGGCCCGGAGGGGGTGCCCGGCGCGATCCGGGCCGCCGGCGGCCTCGACGCGGTCCACGAGTTGTGGCGGGGTGACCGGGATGCGGCGCTCTACGGTTTCGGGGCTGACGACGGCCTGACTGGTGTATCCGCCGCCGGATAGTAGAATCCGGTGGAAACGGAGGAACCGGCATGAGCGACGACAGGACACCCGGGGGTGCTCCCCTGGAGGAGAACGTGAAGCGGCGGTCTACCTGGCTGCGGCTGTTCTTCATGGTGGTGATCGCCTTCCTCTACGGCGTCTCGCGCGTCGTGGTGGGCGCCGTGGTCGTCATCCAGTTCTTCTGGGTGCTGTTCACCGCGGAGACCAACGACAACCTGCGGCGCTTCGGCCAGCAGCTCGCCACCTACACCTACCAGATCGTGCGCTACCTCACCTTCAACACCGAGGAGCGGCCCTTCCCCTTCGACCTGGACTGGCCGCAGGGCTAGGCCGGGCGTGAGCCTCGAGTCCTTCTCCCTCGCCGGGCAGACGGTGCTGGTGACCGGCGGTGCCGGCGCTCTCGGTGCCGCCACCGCGCTGCGCCTGGCCGAGGCCGGCGCGCACGTCGTCGTCCACTACCATAGCGCCGGCGAGCGGGCCGACGCGCTGGCCGCGAGCATCCGCGAGGCGAGCGGGGAGGCCTGCACCATCGGCGCCGACCTCTCGGACGAGGCGGGCGTGGGTGTGCTGCTCTCGGCACTCGACCAGCGGGGCGGGCTGCCCGACGGTGTGGTCAACATGGCGGCCCGCCAGGATGTCACTGCCTTCGCCGAGATCGGCGCCGCCGAATGGCGCGGCCTGATGGCCACCAACCTGGACGGTGTGTTCCTGCTCACCCGCGAGTTCGCGGCGCGATGGCAGGCGGCCGGCCGGAGCGGGGCGGTGGTCAACGTGGCCTCCATCGAGGGGCTGGACCCGGCGCACGGTCACGCCCATTACGCGGCGAGCAAGGCGGGTCTGCTCATGCTGACCCGGGCCAGCGCGCTGGAGCTGGGCCCGGCGGGCATCCGCGTGAACGCGGTCTCGCCGGGGCTGATCGACCGGCAAGGACTGGAAGCGGACTGGCCGGATGGCGTGGCGCGCTGGCAGGACAAGGTGCCGCTGGGCACGCTCGGCACCGGCACGGACGTGGCCGACGCGATCGTGTATCTGCTGAGCCCGGCCGCCCGCTGGGTGAGCGGCGCCAATCTCGTGGTCGACGGCGGGATGAGCGCGGCGGCGCGCTGGTGACGCCGCCGCCCCCGTTGCGAAGCTGATGCGCCAATACGGCCGGACCACCGGTCCTCGCGGCTAGTCTGCCTCGTCGTTGCCGATCCAGGGCGCGACCTGTTCGGCGACCTGGCTGCGGTCGCCCACCACCACCACGGTCATGTCTTCCTCGCGCAGGTACATCTCCGCGGTCTCCGATACCTCTTCCGGCGTGACGGCGAACACGTTGCTCACGTAGTCTGCGAGGTAGGAGTCGGGCAGCTCGTGCAACTGCTGGTAGGCGAGCAGGTCGATGATGCCGCTGCGGGTGGAGTTCTGCAGCACGAAGGTGCCGGCCGTGTAGTTTTTCACGCCATCCAGTTCGCCCGCCGGCGGCGCACCGGCCTGTAACCGGTCGACCTCACCCAGGATCTCCTCGATGGCGGGGCCGGTGAACTCGGTGGTCACCGCGGCCACCTCGGCCCAGTACGCGTCCCGGTAGCGGCTGGAGAGCGTGCTGTAGGGCGAGTAGGTGTAGCCCTTGTCCTCGCGGATGTTGCGGGTGATACGCGATGAGAAGAACCCGCCCAGCAGCGTGTTGGTTACCTGCAGCGGGATCCAGTCCGGGCTGGACGGGTCCGGCACCGGCAGACCGAGATACAGGTTGGACTGGGAGGCGCCGGGGCGGTGGATGATTTCCACGGCTACCCTGCCCTCGGCCGGCTCCGGCACGTTCACCAGGACCTCCGGTCCGGGCGCCCAGTCCGCGAAGGCCTCGCGGATGGCCGTGGCCACGGCCTGGCGGTCGAAGCGCCCCGCCACGTAGACGTGGGTGCGACGGGCGCCGAAATTGTCCTCGTAGAAGCCGCGGGCGTCCTCGAGGGTATAGGCGGCCAGCTGCTCCGCCTCCGGCAACACGTTGCCGTACGGGTGATCGCCGTACAGGGCGTCGCGGAACGCGGCCAGTGCCATCTGCTGCGGCTGGGTCCGGGCGATGGCGAGCTGGCGCTGGCGATCGCGCTTCAGGCGTTCCAGTTCGGAGGCGGGGAAGGCCGCGTTGCGCACGATATCCGCGAGCAGCCGCGCCATCTCCGGGACGTACTCGGCCAGCGCGTCGCTCTCGATGACGGTGCGGTCGGCACCCACCTGGACGCTCACCTGACCGCCCATGGCGGCCGCCTCCCGGGCGATCTGCGACGCACTGCGGCCGGCTGTGCCCTCCAGCAGGAAGTCGCCGGCCAGGTCGGCGAGCCAGGTGCGCTCACCCTCGTTCAGGTTGCCGGCGCGCACCACCACACTCACGGTGGCCTTCGGCAGCGCGCCGAAACCGACCAGGCTGGCCTCGAGGCCGTTCTCCAGGGCGATGTTCTCTTTCTGCGGTAGCGAGAAATCCTTCGGCTCACCGCCCGGCGGCGGCGTCTCCTTCGCTTGCCGGGGCTCGGCCGGGGTCTCCTGCGCGCCGGCCGGGGAAGCCAGCATCAGGGCGGCCGCTGCCGCGGCTGCCGTCAGCCATGCCGTCTTACTGTTCATCGCTCGTCTCCTCCTGTGCGTCCGCCCCGGCGCCCGCTTCCAGCACGAAGACCGTGCGATTGGTCGGCCGCAGGTATTCCTTCGCCGTCTCCAGGATCAGCTCGGGCGTGACGTCGAGGATGCGGGCCTCGAACCGGTTGATCAGCGAGGGGTCGTCGTCGAACAGTGCGAGCGACGCCAGTACGTCTGCGCGGCCGAAGCCGTACATGCTTCCCAGGTAGTCGTAGAAGCCCGAGCGCCACTTGATCTTCGCCCGCTCCAGGGTGGCGGCATCCACGGGTTCGCTGCGCAGCGAAGCGACCACTTCGTCGATGATGCCGGTGATGCGGCTCTCGTCCACGTCCGGGTCGTGAATCAGGTAGGCCTGCCAGAGCATGGGGCCGTTGTAGTTCAGCATGTTGCCCAGGAAGGCGTTGATGCCGCCCGAGACCGACGAAGTGATGCCGGCGTCTTTCACCAGCGCCTGGTGCAGCAGGCTGTCCTCGCCCTGCACCAGGATCTGGTCGATGAGCCCCATGGCGTACCACTCGGGCGTGAGGCGCGGCGGCACGTGGTAGGCGAAGGCGTAGCCCGGCCGCGTGGCCAGCGGATCAACGCGGCCGGCGCGCTTCTCGGTTTCCTGGCGCGGCTCGCTGATGTCCGGCAGCACCACCTCCTGTCCGGAGCGGGGAATGTCGCCGAAATGCTTCTCCACGAGGGCGAGCGCCCCGTCGTAGTCGATATCGCCCACGATCGCCACGGCCGCGTTGCTGGGCGGATAGTACCTGCGGAAGAAGGCGGTCACGTCGTCGAGGGTGGCGGCATCCAGGTCTTCCAGGTCGCCGTAGAAGTTGTGTGCGTTGTACCAGTTCTCGTTGGCCGCCTGGGGCATGTCCAGCCAGGGGAAGCCGCCGTAGGGCGTATTCAGTACGTTGACCTTGACCTCGTTCTTCACCACCGCCTGCTGGTTGGCCAGGTTCTCCTGCGTGATCTCGAGGCTCGCCATGCGGTCCGCCTCGGCCCAGAGCACGGTCTCCAGCTTGTGGGCCGGCACGATCTCGAAGTAGTTGGTGTAATCGTAGCGGGTGGAGCCGTTCAGCACGCCGCCGTTGCGCTGCACGAGCTGGACGAACTCCATCTTGCCCAGGTTCGCCGAGCCCTGGAACATCATGTGCTCGAACAGGTGGGCGAAGCCCGTGCGGTCCCGGGGCTCGATGCGGAAGCCGATGTTGTAGTACACGGCCACGGTGACCGTGGGGGCCGTGGTGTCCCGGGACAGCACCACCTTCAGGCCGTTGTCCAGCGTGTGGTAGCGTACCGGTACCCGGAAGGCGGGCTCGGCGGATCCTGCCTGCGGCTCCGCGGCCGGCGCCGGCCCGGCGCCATCATCGGCGTCCGGCACCTGCGGTGCGCCTCCGGGCTGGCAGGCGGCCAGCAGCAGGGCCGCGAGTGCGGCGGGCAGGGCGCATGCGCCTGCACGATCACGTGATCTCATGGCAGTTTCCGGTCTGGCAGTGGAAAGAACGCAAGACTACCAGACGTCCGCCCCCTTCCCAACGCGGCCGCTCAGAGCGGCCAGACCCACAGCAGCATGGGAGTGGCGACCAGGACGATGAGCACCTCGAGCGGCAGCCCCATGCGCCAGTAATCGCCGAAACGATAGCCGCCGGGACCGAGGATCAGGGTGTTGTTCTTGTGGCCGATGGGCGTGAGGAACGCACAGGAGGCCCCGACGGCCACCGCCATGAGGTAGGTATCCGGATTCACCCCCAGCCGGTTGGCGATCTCCACGGCCACCGGCGCGGCGATGACCGCGGTGGCGACGTTATTCAGCACGTCGGAGAGCGTCATGGTGACGACCATCAGCAGCACCAGGATCACCACCGGCGACAGCACCTCGGAATGCTGCACCACCGTGTCGGCGATCAGCGCCGTGCCGCCGGTGGTCTCCAGCGCTTCGCCGATGGGGATCAGCGAGCCCAGCAGGACAATCACCGGCCATTCGATGGAGTCGTAGAGCTGGCGCAGGGGCAGCACGCCCGTCGCCACCATGCCGACCACGGCGGCGGCGAGCGCCACCGTGAGATCCAGCACGCCGACGCTGGCCAGTACGATGGCCGTGCCGAAAATGGCCAGCGCGATCCCCGACTTCTTGCGCTGCAGGGACGGCAGGTCCTTCTCGGCCAGCGGCAGGCAGCCCATCCAGTGCGCCACTGTCGACAGTTGCTCTGCCGGACCCATCAGCAGCAGCACGTCGCCGGGCTCGATGTCCACCTTGCGCACCCGGTCGCGGAAGCGCTTGCCGCGGCGGGCCACGCCCATGAGAGCGACGCCGTGGCGGTACAGCAGCCTGAGCGAGTTGGCCGACCGTCCGGTGATGCGGGCCCCCACCGGCACCGCCACCTCCATGAGCGCCAGGTCTTCCGGCTTCTCCACGTCTTCCGTTTTCGGCTTGCCGCTCAGCTCGAGACCGAGCGCGTCGGCGAGGCTGCCGATGCCCTCGGGGTTGGCCTCCACCACCAGGATGTCGCCCTTGCGGATCGCGACGGTACGGGCGAAGCCGGGCATGCGCTTGCCCTGGCGCACAAGGCCGATGATGGCGGCGTCGTTTTCCTCCGCCACCTCGTCCAGTTCGCGGACCCGTTTGCCGATTACCTCGGACTCTTCCGGCACCTCGACTTCGGCGATGAAGCCCGTCAGCACGTCGCCGTCCGGCTGGGGTTTCATCTCGCCTTCCGGCAGCAGCCGCCAGCCCACGAGCACCACGAAGGCGACGCCGACCACGGCGCAGGCGAGGCCCACCGGTGTGAAGTCGAACATCTGGAACGGGGTACCGAGGGCGTCGGCGCGGTACTCGGCAATCACGATGTTCGGCGGCGTCCCGATCAGCGTGACCATGCCGCCGAGGATGCTGGCGAAGGACATCGGCATGAGGGTGCGGGCGGCCGTGCGCTTGGCCTTCCTCGCGGCCTCGATGTCCACCGGCATCAGCAGCGCCAGCGCTGCCACGTTGTTCATCAGCGTGGACAGCGAGGCGGACAGGGAGGCCATCACGGCGATGTGGGCGCCGAGGCGGCGGGACTTGTCCACCAGGTAGTGCACCACCAGGTCGACCACCCCTGCGTTGGATAACGCCCGGCTCAGCACCAGCACCAACGCGATGACGATGGTCGCCGGGTGGCCGAAGCCGCTGAACGCCTGGTCGCTCGGCACCAGGTTCGCGATCACCGCGATTACCAGGGCGCCGAAGGCGACGATGTCGTAGCGCCATCGTCCCCAGATCAGCATCACCAACACGCCCAGGATCAGCGCGAACAGCAGCGTGACTTCCAGGTTCACGGCCGGTATATCCCGCTCTCGGTCATCCAGCCGGCAATTGTGTCGACGACGGGACCGGGGCGCTTCACCCAGCCGAAATGGGCATTGCCCGACTCGTGGAAGAGCGCGTCGTCGAGATGCTCTCGGGTAACCCTTTCCGGCGGCAGCTTGGACGCCAGGTGGTCGGCCGCCGAGGCCGGCGCGAAGTCGTCGCCGGCAACGGAGACCAGGAGCGCCGGTTCCTGCAACCGGCCGAGGGCCGCCTCATAATCGATGTCGGAGCCCTTCGCCCGGTAGTGGCCGGTGCGGGCCTGGTATGCCCAGTCGGCCACCAGTCTGCGCGCTTCCCGGCCGCCGAAGCCGAGGCGATGGCCGGGATAGGTGCCGAGCACGGCGCCGGCGGCGGCGATGAACTGGGTGGCCAGCAGGAAGCCATAGCGCCGGGGCGCCGGGAACGCGCGCCACCAGATGGAACCGGTGGCCACGGTGACCACGGCGCTCACGCTGCCCGGATTGGCGCCGGCGTAGAGCAGGCTCACCTGTCCGCCGAGGCTGTGGCCGAGCAGGGCGACCGGCGCCGCCGGGTAGCGTTCGTGCACCGTGGAAATCGCCGCCGGCCAGTCGAGTTCCAGTAGTTCCCGGTAGCCGAAATCCGTGTCTCGGTCCGGCCGGATGCTGCTCGTGCCGTGGCCGCGCAGGTCCATGGTGACGAGCCGCAGGCCGGCGGACGCCATGGGCGCGGCGAGCGGCCGGTAGAACCCGCCGCGCAGGGCCATGGCCGGCGTGGCGAGAAAGGCCGGCGCGTCCTCCGCAAGGCCGTCGGGCTCGTGGGCGACGAGCGTGGACGCGGCCCCGTCCGCAGCGCGGCAGGGCAGTTCTTTGAACTCGGCCATGGATCCAGAATAGCAGAAGGCCGGGCCGGCGGACGGGCGGCGGCGGTGCCGGCGGGCGCTGTATTTTTGCCCTCCGGCTCCCTACACTGAACGCCGGCCGTCCGCCGGTGACGATGCATGCTCAGACGCAATCTCCTCCTGACCGCCCTCGCGGTGGTCGCCGTGTTCGCCGCGCTCAGCGGGACGCTGGACGAGGCAGGCAATGCGCAGGCGCAGGACGCCTTCAGGCGGGCGCTGTTCACCTTCGCCGTTGCCCGGACGCTGAACGGGGTTATCTCCGTGGCCCAGGGTACCGAGGTGGCCGTGGAGCCGGCCGGCGTCGGCGTAAATTTCAGCGTGGGTCAGATACTCGATCCGATCAACGACCTGGTGGAACAGTTCGCCGGCGTGATGCTCGTGGCCTCCACCTCGCTCGGCCTGCAGAACGTGCTGCTGGGCATGACGGGCTGGTGGGGCACCACGGCGGCGCTGGTTGGCGCCGTCGCGGTGGCGCTGGCGGTGATCTGGTGGCCGTCGCAGCACGCGCGGCGCTGGGACGGGCCCGCCGTGCGCATCCTGCTCATCGTGCTGTTCCTGCGCTTCGCCGTGCCGCTGCTGGTGCTGGGCACGAATGCGGTGTTCGATACCTTCCTGGTGGCGGAACAGGAGGCGGCGACCCTGGCGCTGGAGACCACCCGGGAGCAGATCGAGGCGCTGAACGAGGAGGCGGCGCCGCCGGCACCCGAAGCCGACACGATGATGGGCCGCCTCGGCGCGATGCTGGACGACTCGCTGGAGTCGATGAACGTGAAGCAGCGGCTCGACGACCTCCAGGCGCGTGTCTCGAACGCGAGCGAGCACATCGTGAATCTCATCGTGATATTCGTGCTGCAGACCATCCTCCTGCCGCTGGCCTTCCTGTGGATCATCGTCCAGGCGCTGAAGGCGCTGGGCAGCCGGTTGACGGGTGCGGGCTGAGCAACCGCGGTATGATGCGGCGCAGCGGGCGTCCGGGCCGCCCGGGCAGACAGGAGCCTTGCCATGAACCAGACCACCATCTCGCCGCCGCCGCCCCTGCTGGGTCTGCTCGAGGTCCGCGCCCCGCTGGAGGGGCTGGGTCTCGCGGCGTTCTGGCCCTGGATCGCGTTCGTGCCCCGGGGCGACGGCAGGCCGGTGGTGCTCGCGCCGGGCTACGGCGCCAGCGACGTCTCGATGTACCCGCTGTACCGCTACCTGAAGTGCCTGGGTTACGACGTGCACCACTGGGGGCTCGGCCGCAACCAGGGCAAGGTGACGCACTACGTCGCCACGCTGAAAGTGCACGTGCGGGAACTGCACGAGTCCGCGGGCGAGACCGTGACGCTGATCGGCTGGAGCCTCGGCGGCGTCGTCATGCGGGAGATCGCCCGCGAGGCGCCCGAGCTCGTACGCGAGGTCATCACCATGGGCACCCCCATCGTCGGCGGCCCGAAATACACGCGGGTCGGCGAAGAGTTCGCGAAGCGCGAGAACCTGGACCTGGACCGGTTCGAGATCGCCGCGCACGAACGCAACATGGAAGGCATCCGCTGTCCGGTCACCTCGATCTACAGCAAGACGGACGGCGTCGTCTCCTGGCGTGCCTCCATCGACCGCTACAACTCCCAGGCCCGCAACATCCGCGTGCCGGGCTCCCACCTCGGCCTGGGCTTCAACCCGGCCGTCTGGCGCGTCATCGCGACCACCCTCGGCCGAAAAGACGGGTAGGAGGGCCTTCAGGCCCGACTGCTGTTGGAGGGGCTTCAGCCCCGATGGCGGGCCTAAGCCAATAGAAAGCCGGGTCGGGCCTGAAGGCCCTCCTACCGGAGGGTTAGGGCCAGGATGCGGTCGGCGGCTTCCGCGATGGTGGCGCCGAAGGCGACCAGCCCCTCGTCGTGGCCGGCCATCACCGCCACGCCCGCGCGGACGAAGTCCGTCTGCTCGTACAGGCGGCGGAATTCGCGGGCCATCTCCGGCGTGCCGTAGGGCACTTCCAGCGCCGTCGTCGGTATCCGGTCCTTCAGCCGGTGCCACAGTTCGCCGCTGTGCACGTGGGCGATCGCGCGGATGGACGGGTCGAGCTCGTAGATGGCCGCATGCGTCAGCGCCTCCGAGGAGGCCTGGATCGGTCCCTCGCAGGCGACCCGGTTGGCGTCGATGTCGTAACCGGTCACCAGGGCATAGTGGCTCGCGTCGGTGCGCGGGATGTGGCCGGTCTGGGTGCCGCTGATGATGAAGCTGCCGGAGCGCGGGCCGCGGAGGCTGAGGTTGCCGTAGCCCACGCCGTGTTCGTCGTAGTAGCCCACGAGGCCGGCGTCGTGCAGCCGGTTGCGGCAGTCATTGAGTTCCCGCACCGCGTCGGCCGGCAGGGCCGGCGCCGGGCGCCAGTCCACGTCGTATTTGGTATAGCCCTCGTCGATGGGCGCCTGGGGAGTCACCGCCAGCGGCCTCAGGCTGCCGTGCCGGCGCGTTCCGGGAACAGGGCGGCCAGGCCTTCCTCGCTTGCGGCGCAGATGCCCCGCTCGGTGATGAGCCCGGTGACCAGCCGCGAGGGCGTCACGTCGAAGGCGTAGTTGCCGGCCGGCGAGTCGTCGGCCACCGTCTGCACCAGCCGTACCTCGCCGCCGTCCAGGCCGGCGATGTGGGTGACTTCCTCCGGGCTGCGTTCCTCGATGGGGATGTCGGCGAGCCCGTCAGCGATGTCCCAGTCGATGGTGGTGGAGGGCAGCGCCACGTAGAAGGGAATGCCGTTGTCCCGCGCGGCCAGGGCCTTCAGGTAGGTGCCGATCTTGTTGGCGACGTCGCCGGCACGGGTGGTGCGGTCGGTGCCGGTGATGCAGATGTCCACCAGGCCGTGCTGCATGAGATGGCCGCCGGCGTTGTCCACGATCACGGTGTGGTCGATGCCGCTGGCCGCCAGTTCCCAGGCCGTCAACTGGGAGCCCTGGTTGCGGGGCCGGGTCTCGTCCACCCAGACGTGGATGGGGATGCCCCGTTCCTGCGCGAGATACATCGGCGCGGTGGCGGTGCCCCAGTTGATGGTGGCCAGCGAGCCGGCGTTGCAGTGGGTGAGGATGTTGACCGGCTCGCCGTTCTTGCGCTCGGCGATCGCCGCCAGCAGCTCGACGCCCTGTTCGCCGATGCGCCGGGAGATCTCCACGTCTTCCTCGCAGACGGCCTCGGCCTCGGCGCGCAGCCGGTGCGCCAGCTCGTCGTCGCCGGCCTGTCGCAGGGCGGCCAGCATGCGCTCGATGCCCCAGCGCAGATTCACCGCCGTCGGCCGGGTCGCGGCCAGTGCGTCTGCCGCCTCGCGGATGAACGAGCGCGCGGCTTCGCCTGCGAGGCCTGCCCGGTTCGCTTCCAGCGCGGCCAGATACACGCTCCAGGCCGCGGTGGCGCCGATCAGCGGCGCGCCGCGCACCAGCATCTCGCGGATGGCGAAGGCGCCGTCGGCGTGGGTGTGCAGGTCGAAGACCTCGTAGCGATGGGGCAGGCGGCGCTGGTCGATGATCTGCACGACACCCGCATCTTCCGGGTGCAGCCAGATGGTCCGGAAGTTTTCGCCGGGGACGTTGCCGGTGACGTTCATGGGAGGCTGCTCACGCTGCGGCCGGGGGCGTTACGATAACGCCGTCCGCCGGGCCGTACAAACCCTTCCGGCGCTTACTCCCCCCGAGCAGAGACGCCGGCATGCTCCGCATAACCTGCGCCGGTGACCGGGTTGCCGTCACGTTCGCCCTCGACGGTGAGCGCCCCCTCCCAGTAGCGCACGGTCAGGTCCAGCTCCTGGTTGGCCAGCCTCGGCGTCACCGCCAGGTCGATACCGAGGCGCGGCACCTGCAGCCGCCAGGCCACCGTGTAGCGCACGCCGGTCTGCGGGCTGGTCCAGTGTCCGGTACCCTCCAGGCGGGCCTCGTCCGCGCCGAAGCGGGCCGCCACTTCCCCGTCCGGGCCCACCAGGATGCCGCCGGAGTACGGTGCCGTGCCGCCGTCGGTCTGGCGCAGCCGGTAGTACATGAGGTCGTAGCCGTCGTCGAGCTGGATGGCGAACCAGTTCCAGCCTTCCACGCCGGGGCCGAGTACGCTGGTGCTCCACTCCCGGTCCGTCCACACGAGGCCTTCCACGGCGTGTTCGTCGCCGCCCACCCGCACACTGCCCGCGGCTGGCAGCCGGGTGAAGGAGTAGTAATAGGAGGCGTTGCCCGGTTCCGGACCTTTCGGGTCGAGCCCGTCCTCGCCCTGCAGCACCAGCGGCTTGCCCGCGGCGATCTCGAGCTCCAGGCCGAAGCCGTCGGCGTCGGCGACCAGACGCAGCGGGAACCAGCCGGCGTCGCCGAGGCTCGCCAGCTGCCAGTCGTCCAGCCAGACCCGGAACGGGGCGGTGCGCGCCCCCGCCAGCCCGAGCGCCTCGCGCTCGAACTTCTCGTCGGCGTGGAAGGTGCCGCTTTCGGTGTCGGTGACGGCGACGTGCGCCATCCACAACTGGTCGGTGGCCCACGCCGAGGCCCGTTCGGGCGGCTCCGCGGCGATGGCGAAGCGGAAGAAGGTCATCTGGAAGCCGAAGTGCCGGCCCGCGTCCGTCTCCAGGTTGCCGGTCAGGTACCACCACTCCGTGCGGTAGTCCGGGTGAGCACCGTGATCCTCGGGGAAGCGGAATTCCCGCGGCGCATCCGCCCGGGCGTAGCGCGCGTCGTCCTCCGCGCTGCCGAGGAAGGTGGTGACGTTGGCGGTGTCGCCGGCTTCGGGCTCGTCCGCCGGCGGCGCGCCGCAGCCGGCCAGCAGGGCGGCAAGCAGCGGCGGCAGGAGGCGATGGCCCACGGTCATCCTCATTCTCCCCGCAGGTTGGCGGCGATGGGCTGCTGCGCCAGCCGGCGGGCGGGATAGAGACCGGCCAGGAAGGCCGCCGCCACGGCCAGTGCGATGCCCGTGATCAGCTGCTCCGGCGCCACCACGAAGCCCATGGTCCAGCCGAAGGAGCGCTGGTTGATGACGTAGATGAGCAGGGCGGCCAGAACCACACCCAGCGGCAGCGCCAGGAGGCCGGAGACCACGCCCAGCAGCGTGGTCTGGGCGAGGGAATTCGCGCCGGTCTGGGCCCGGGTGAAACCGACGGCCCGCAGCGTGGCGACTTCCCGGCTGCGTTCCAGCTGCAGGGCGAGGAGCGCACTCAGGATGCCGAAAAACGCGATGATGCCGGCCAGCAGCCGCAGCACGCCGGTGATCTCGAAGGTGCGGTCGAACACGTTCAGCGTGATTCGGCGGATCTCCTCGTTGGCGGCGAGAGTGACGTCGCCGCGCTCCGCGGCGAAGGCGCCGAGCGCGTCTTCGATGGCTTGGCGGTCCGCGTCCGGCTCGCGGTAGATGCCGACGCCGTTGGGCGGCTCGTAGCCCCACAGGTCGGTGGCCACGTGATAAGGCAGCATGGCGGAGCTGCCGGCGGTGCGGTAGTCGCGGAAGACGCCGAGCACGCGGAACTCGTGCCGGCCGCGGTCTGCCGGCAGCGTCAGGGTGTCGCCCACCTCGAGGCCGCGCAGGTTGGCGAAGGCCTCGGCCAGCAGGATGCCGTCGCCTTCCTCCAGCGCCGCCCAGGCCGTCTCCGGATCGCCGGCTACCAGCGTCTCGCCATAGCCCCGCGGCCCGGCCTTCGCCGCGCGCACCGACACCTCGCCGGCTGCCGTCGGCAGCGTGATGGTGCGCGAGAGGCTGGTGCCGGCGACGCCGTCGACGGCCGCCAGGCGCTCGATTTCCGCCCGGCTGAATCCCTGCGCGCCGGCGCCCTCGGTGACCACGTAGTAATCGGCGATCAGCGACTGGTCGAGCCAGTCGGTGACGCTGCCGCGGAAACTGTCGATCATGACACCTATGCCCACCACCGTGGCCACGGCCACGGCCAGCGCCGTGACGGCGATGCCGGTGCGCGACAGCGAGGCGACGGCGCCGCGCACGGCCATCCGTACGGGCAGGCCCAGCCGCCGGCCGGTGGCCGCCTGTGCGGCGGAGAGCAGCCGGGCGGTGCCGGGCGGTATCAGCAGGGCATAGCCGGCCAGCACCAGGAACAGCCCGGCGAAGGCGGGCACCAGGCCCGCGCCGGGCCACGCGATCAGCGCCGCCGCCCCCAGGAAGGCGACGGCCGCCACCGCGGGACCGGCCCTGAAGCGCCGCTGCATGGTGCGCTCCCGCGCGATGTCGGTCATGGCCGTGCGGGGCGGCTCGTTGGCCGCCTCCATCGCCGGCCTGAGGGCGGCGACCACGGTGGCTCCCACGCCCAGCAGGCCCGCCTTGACGAAGGGGAACCAGGAGAAACCGTCCGGGCTGACCCGGTCCGTGAAGTAGAGGTCGTTGATGGTGGCCAGCACCAGGTCGGTGAGCGAGCGGGACAGGATCCAGCCCAGCGCCAGGCCGGCGGCGGTGGCAACCACGCCGAGCAGCACGCTCTCGGCCAGGATGTCGCCGGCCACATCCCGGCGGGTGGCGCCGATGGCACGCAGCGTGCCGAGGCTGCGGCGGCGGCGCACCACGGCAAAGGACATGGTGGCGTAGATCAGCAGCATGCCGACCACCAGTGCGAGCAGGCTCAGCGCCGTCAGGTTGATGCGGAAGGCCCGCAGCATCTCGCCGGTGACGTCGTTACCGGAACCGGCGGGTACCAGCACCGCACCGGGCCCGAGGTCGTCGCCGATCCGCTCCGCCTGCGCCTCGTCCAGCGCCAGCTCGATGCGGCTCAGTTCGCCCAGCCGGCCGAGCACTTCCTGGGCCGTACCGATGTCGGCGATGACCGGCCCCGACTCGCCGGAGCCGCGGCCGGCCTCCAGCACCACCACACCGCGCACGCGCAAGGTATGGTTGGTCTCCCGTGCCGTGACGGTGAGCTCGTCGCCCGTCGACAGACCCAGGGAGGCCGCGAAGGCTTCCGGCAGCAGCACCGTGCCCGGCTCGGCGATCAGCGGCCGCACGTCCAGACCCTGGCCGTCGCTCCCGCGCCTGACCAGTTGCAGGGCCTCGTCGAAGGCGAGCTCGGCCACCGGGTCGATGCCCAGCAGGCGCACGGAGCGCTCGCCGTAGCCGGGCAGCAGCACGCGGCCTTCCACCACCGGTGCCGCGAGATCCAGCCCCAGCTCCGTCTTCACCCGGGTGTAGACCGCCTCGTCCAGCGCGCCGCCGGCCGCCTCCACGTAGTGGCTGGCCCGGCTGGAGGTGAGTTCCCGGGAGAGTTCGAAGGCGCGCAACGACGTGGCGTTGGCCAGGTCGATGGCGACGACCACCGCCACGCCGAGCGCGATGCCGGCGAGGGCGAGTGCCAGCTGGACGGGATGGCGCAGATAGAAACGGATGGCGGACTGGCGCCGCAGACTGGTCACTGGCGCTCCAGGCGTCCCTCGCGCACCTCGTAGACCTCGTCGGCATAGCCGACGACCTCGGTGCTGTGGGTCGCCATGATCAGGGTGGTGCCCTGACGGCGGCAGGCGTCGTCGAGGAGTTCCACCACCTGCTGCGCCGTGGTGAGGTCCAGGTTGCCGGTGGGCTCGTCGGCGAGCACGATGGCGGGCTCGTGGATGAGCGCCCGGGCGATGGCCACCCGCTGCTGCTCGCCGCCGGACAGCTCCTCGGGGAAGCGGTCCCGGAACCCGGCCATGCCCACGCCCGCCAGCGCGGCATCCGCGCGCTCACGGCCCTCGCCGGCCGGCACGTCCAGCAGCTCCAGCGGCAGGCGCACGTTCTCGCCGGCGGTCAACGTGGGCAGCAGGTTGAAGAACTGGAACACGAAGCCGAGATGGCGGCGGCGGAACAGCGTGCGCTCTCGGTCCGGCGCGTCGCTCAGCTGCTGCTCGCCGATGGCGATGCGCCCGGCGCTCGGTTCGTCGAAACCCGCGATCAGGTTCAGCAGCGTCGACTTGCCGGAGCCGCTGCGGCCCAGCACGGCGACGAAACGGCCGCTGTCGAAGGCGGCGCCGACTTCGTCGAGCACGGTCTGGCGGTGTTCGCCCGCCTGATAGTGCTTGCTGACCTGGTCGAGGACGATGCGCATCTTCCCATTGTTCCACAGCCGGGAGGCGCTGTGCGCCAGCCGGGCACCCTGTACAGACCGCGACGCAAAAAAAGGCCCGGACACCGCCTGCGGCGCCCGCCCTGCCGGAAAGGGCGGCTCCCGGGATGCTGATCGAGCGGCGGACCGTTCAGTCGTCCTTCGACGCCGGCGGCTTCAGGCCGTAGGGCTCGACCAGCTTCCACACGTGGGCCGGCACCATGTGGCGCATGCGCCGCGGTGCCTGCCGGGCCAGGTGCAGCACCGTCTCCACCGCCTTCATCTCCACGCGCGCCCGGGCGAACTCGAGCCCGCGGGGCCCGATGCGCGGCATGAGCCACCCGACCAGCGGCCGCAGCCAGTCCGGCATCCCGCGCACCGGCAACCCGCCGGCAGCGCGTTCCGTGTTCTTCAGGAAACCGGCCACGTGATTTGCGCGCTTGCCGGCGCTGCCGGGCGCGCTGGTCACGACCTCGTCGCCCAGCAGCCCCAGCAGCTCCTCGCCGCGGTGGTTGCGCACCAGCAGCCATTGCTCGCCTTCCCCGCCCATGTAGCCCACGGTGATGTCGGCCAGCACGTTGGTGTAGTCCACGCAGGTGCGGCAGGTCAGCGGGAAGAAGTCCGGCGGCAGCTGCGAGATGGGCAGCTTCAGGAACGGGATCTCGCGGCGGCGGCCGTCGGTGTAGCGCAGCTCCACGTGGTAGTCGGCGCGGAATTCCAGGTACTCGATGGTCTCGGGTTGGTCGGAGAGCAGGGCCAGGAACTGGTGGAAGCGCTCGGTGGTGGTGTTGTCGGAGCACGGCGTGCCGATGACGTAGAGTCGTTCGAGCCCGAGCTCGCGTTCCAGCGCTCGCAGGGCATACACCTGGCAGGGGATGCCGATGACGGCGATGCGGCGGTGGCCGGCCTCGACGGCGGGCTCCAGCAGGGCCAGCAGCGGCGCATAGCCCATGCGCATGCCGCGGCAGGCGGCCATCTGCCGTGAGTCGGTGACCAGCACGGGCACGGGTTTCCAGCGGTCTTCCGGATCGGGCGCCATGGTGAGCACGGCATCGACCAGCCCCTCTTCCAGCAACCGCTCGGCGATGCGCGTGGTGAGGCCGGTCCACTGGGCGCCTGCCCGCGGCTCGGCGAGCCGGGCCCGCAGCATGCGCCGGAACGGGCCGAAGTGCAGCTCGTCGGGTCGCGCCGGATCCCGGGCGCGGCCGTGCACCTGCCGCTCCAGGCCCGGATAGTCGGGCTTTATGAACTGACAGGCACGGCCGCAGCGCTTCGGCTCGGCCGTGCGGGAGATGCCACAGTCGGTGCACAGGTCGCGCGGCACGGCCTCGCCGACCGGCGGTGCGGCGAGGCCGGCGTTCTTCGCCGCCCCGTTCATCGCCGTATCGTCGCCGGCGCGCCCGGCATCACCCGGGCAGCTGATAGCCCACCGAGGCTCCCGGCCCCAGCGGCAGCCCGAGCCCCACCCAGATCATGGTCATCACCAGGCCCGAGATCATGAGCCAGATGGAATACGGGATCATGGCGGCCATCAGGCTGCCGATGCCGAAGTCTGGCGTCCAGCGCTGGCAGAAGGTCAGGATCAGCGGGAAGTAGACCATCAGCGGGGTGATGATGTTGGTGGCGCTGTCGCCCACCCGGTAGGCCGCGGTGGTCATCTCCGCGCTGACGCCGAGCAGCATCATCATCGGGATCATCACCGGCGCCAGCAGGGCCCACTTGGCGCTGGCCGAGCCCACCAGCAGGTTGATGCCGCCGGCGAACAGCACCAGCAGCGCCAGCAGGATGGGCATCGGCAGGTTCGAAGACTCGATGGCACCGGCACCCTGTACCGCGAAGATGAGCCCGAGGTTCGACCAGTTGAACATGGCGACGAAGTGGGCGGCGGCGAAGGCAAGGACCAGGTAGTAGGCCAGATCGGCCATGGACTCCGACATCATGGTGACGATGTCGCGGTGGCCCTTGACGGTACCGGACGCCGAGCCGTAGGCCCAGCCCGCAGCGAGGAACAGGATGAAGAAACCGGCCACGAGCGAGCGGTAGAACGGCGACAGCCGCGCCGTGGGGTCGGCCTCCTCGTCGATCAGCGGCGTGCCCGGACCGACGGTGAAGAAAATCCAGGCGGCGACTACGCCGAGTACGGCCACGCCGGCCCACTTGAGGCCCTTGCGCTCGTCCGGCGTCAGCGGTTTGTCCTCGTGTATCGACTTCGCCGCCTCCCCCTCGGGCGTGTAGCCGCCGAGGCGCGGCTCGATGATGCGGTCAGTCACGTACCAGATCACCGGCAGGTACAGCAGCGTCATGGCGGCGATGAAGTACCAGTTGCCGGCGATGTTCGCGTCCCACTCCGGCACGATGCTCTCTGCTGCCGCCTCGGTGATGCCGAACAGCAGCGCGTCGAGCTGGCCGGGCAGCAGGTTGGCGGAGAAGCCGCCGGAGACGCCGGCGAACGACGCCGTGATACCGGCGATGGGATGGCGGCCGGCCGCGGCATAGAGCACGCCGGCCAGCGGGATCAGCACCACGTAGGCGGCGTCTGCCGCCAGGTTGCCCAGCATGGCCACCAGCGCGACCACCGGCGTCAGCAGGAAACGGGGTGCGTTCCTCACGCCGGCGTGCATGGCCGAGGCGAACAGGCCCGAGCGCTCGGCGACACCGGCGCCCAGCATCACCACCAGCACGTAGCCGAGCGGATGGAAATGGGTGAATGTCGTGGGCATCTCCACCCACAGCCGCCGGATGTTGTCCGCGGAAAGCAGGCTCTCCGCGGTGAGCACCAGCGGCATGCCGTCTTCGCCCTTCGCGGTGGGATGCAGCGCGGACATGTCCACCCAGGACGCGAAGACGCTGAACAGGATCAGACCCGCGATCAGGTACAGGAAAATGAATACCGGATCGGGCAGCCGGTTGCCCGTGCGCTCGATCCAGCCGAGTATGCCCGTGTTGGTGGCGGGCGTGCCGTCCGACGGTGCCATGCTCGCTCCCTCGCTGTATGGAAAAATTCCCGGCAGCATAGGCCAAGGGCCGGGCGAGGGCAAAAGCGCGACGGCCCGCCGCGGCGCACCCGGAGAGGGGACTGTGGTAGTTTCTGAGCTGTCAACGACAGGGGAGGGAGCCAGCCATGGCGCAGGTCAGCGATATCCTGAAGTCGAAGGGCGGCGAGCTGTGGTCGGTGTCGCCGCAGGCGACCGTGCTGGAGAGCCTCGAGACGATGGCCGCGAAGGACGTCGGCGCCATCGTCGTGCTGGAAGACGGCCGTCTCGCCGGCATCTTCACCGAGCGCGACTACGCCCGGAAGGTGGTGCTGGCCGGGCGCTCCTCGCGCGAGCTGCCGGTGCGCGAGATCATGACCACCGAGGTGGTCTGCGTGGCGCCCCGGCGCTCCGTGGACGAGTGCCTGGCGCTGATGACCGACAAGCGCATCCGTCACCTGCCGGTGCGCGAAGGCGGCGCGGTGGTGGGGCTGGTGTCGATCGGCGACCTGGTGAAAGCGAAGATCGCCGACCAGGAGCACACCATCGAGCAGCTGCAGAGCTATATCGCCGGCCAGTTCTGAGCGGGCCGTGGACGAGACACGCATTGCCTGGATGAGTGCGCGGGAGGTGGCCGCGGCCATCCGGGCCGGCGAGCTGACCAGCCGCGAGCACCTGGAGGCGTTGCTGGCCCGCATCGACCGCCTGGACGATGGGCTGAACCTGGTGGTGACCCGGGACGACGAGCAAGCGCGCCGCGCCGCCGAAGAGGCCGACCGCGCGGCCGGCCGCGGGCGCTGGCGCGGGCCGCTGCACGGCGTGGCCATGACCATCAAGGATTCGTTCCAGACGGCGGGCCTGCGCACCACCTCGGGCGCCTCCGAGCTGGCGGAGTTCGTACCCGGGGAAGACGCGGCGGCCGTGGCGCGGCTGCGCGGCGCCGGAGCGGTGATCGCCGGCAAGACCAACCTGCCGCTGTATGCCGCCGACGTGCAGAGCTATAACGCGCTCTTCGGTCAGAGCAACAACCCCTGGGATACGGCGCGCACGGTGGGCGGTTCGTCCGGCGGCGCGGCCGGCGCGCTGGCCGCGGGTTTCACGCCGCTGGAACTCGGCAGCGACATCGGCGGCTCCATCCGCGGGCCGGCGTCGTGCTGCGGTGTCACGGGCCACAAGCCGAGTTTCGGCATCGTGCCGGGGCGCGGCCAGATCCCCGGTCCGCCGGGCACGCTGACCGAGGCGGACATCGCCGTCGCGGGGCCGCTGGCCCGGGACGTGGCCGACCTGCAGCTCGCGCTCGACGTCCTCGCGGGTCCGAACGAGTGGGCGGCGAAGGCCTGGTCGCTCGATCTGCCGCCGCCACGCCACCGGAACCTCGCCGACTACCGGGTGGCGGTCTGGTTCGACGAGCCCGCGGCGCCGGTGGACGAACCCGTGCGCGGCTTGCTCGGCGCGGCGGCCGGTGCGCTGGCCGATGCCGGCGCCCGGGTGGATCACGACGCCCGACCCGCCTTCACCTTCGACAAGGCGGCCACGGTGTTCAATCAGCTGCTGAACGCGGCGCTCGCCGGCGGCTTCAGCCGGGACGAGGTCGAGGCGCTGGCGGCGAAGGCGGCGCAGGCGGGCGAGGGCCGTGCGCTGGCGGCGCGCTACACCTCCCAGCGGCACCGGGAGTGGCTGTCGGCGAACGAGCGGCGGCTGCAGCTCAGGGCGCGCTGGCACGAGTTCTTCCGCGACTACGATGCGGTGCTGGCGCCGGTGCTGCCGACCACCGCCATCCCCCACGACCATTCCGAGCCCGTGAGCCGGCGCACCATCATCGTGAACGGCGAGGAGCGCAACTACCAGGAACAGTTCATCTGGATGGGTCTGGCCGGGGCTTCTTTCCTGCCCGCGACGGTGATCCCGGTGGGGATCGCTGCCGACGGTCTGCCGGTGGGCCTGCAGATCATCGGGCCCTTCCTGGAGGACCGCACCTGTCTGGACGTGGCCGACCGGCTGTACCGGCTGCTCGGCGGCTTCCGGGCACCGCCCCGCTTCGGTCCCGGCTGACGGGCTCGCTGCCGTTGCCGGAGGCGGCAGCCGTTCTCTGCCGCGGCGGGTAAACCCCGGGCGCCCGAGCTGCACTAACCGGTCAAAGAGGGATTTCATGTTTTGACCGAGCCGTCCGATGTCGAGTTGGTGCAGCGTTTCCGCTCCGGGGATCCGGAGGCCTTCGAGACCCTGGTGCGGCGGCACCAGCATCGCCTGTACCGTCTGGCGAGCGTCTGGCTCCGCGACCCGCGGCAGGCCGAGGACGCAGTGCAGGAGATCTTCCTGCGGGCCTGGCGCGGCCTGGCCGGCTTCCGCTTCCGGGCGGCGCCGTTCACCTGGCTGTACCGCACGGCCCGGCACGTCTGCGGCGAGTACAACCGCGGGCGCAGGGCGGAGAGCCTGGAGGCGGAGCCGGCCGACCCGGCGGACGGCCCCGAACGCCGGGCGGACGATGACGAGGCCGCCCGGCGCGTGCGGCAACTGGTGGCCGTGCTGGCGCCCCGCCAGCGCGAGGTGGTGATGCTGCGGATATTCGAGGAGCTGACTGTGGCCGAGACCGCGCGGGCCATGGGCTGCCGGCAGGGCACCGTCAAGGCGCTGCTGCACAAGGCGATTGCGCGGCTGCGCAGCGAAGGAGCGGAGGGACTGGAATGACCAGCCGGAGAACGACCGACATCGAGCGCTTGAAGCGCGAATACCGCGCGCTGCGTGCGCCGGAACACCTGGCCGACCGGATCCGCGTGCGGGTCCGCGCGGGCGCCGGGCGGGATACGCGCCGGTCCGCGGCCGGTCCTGCCGTGGCGGCGCTGGCCGCCGCCGCCGCTGCGTTGCTGGTGGCTCTGCCGTGGCAGGGTGCCGGCGAGGCGGACATACGCCCGACCTCGCTCACCGTACTGTCCCTCGCAGCACAGAGCCGCGCCGGCGGATCGGTGCCGGGCCTGTCGGCGATTCGCGGCATGACGCTGCCGTCGGCGCCCGCTCGGCCGGCGAACGACACCGGGCCGGCGGCGCCGCCGCCGGCCGACGACGGACTGGAAGACCTGCGGAATCACTCGCGGAACGACGAGGAGAAAGACCATGCGAACAGCTAGACGGACCAGACGGGCACTCGCCGGCATCCTGGCGGCGGGCCTGCTCGCGGCCGCCCCGGTGGCACAGGCGCAGTCGACGGATGAGCTCACGACGATACAGACCTTCCTCGGGATCATGACCGACTACATGGCCATCATCGAGGCCACCCACGAGATCAGTTCCGAGCCGGAGAAGGCCGCCATCCTGCAGATGCAGAAGCTGAAGGAAGTCTACGAAGAGCGGGGCCAGAAGGCGGGGGTCGTCGAGGAGCTGCGCCGGGTGCTCGAGAACAGCAGTAACCAGGCCATCCGCAACGCGGCCTACGTGCTGATGAGCGACACGCTGAAGGAGACCGGACGCTCCGCGGAGGCCATCGAGCTGCTGCGCCGGGGGCTGGCCGAGAACCTGGAGGCCGCGGAATAGTGCCGCGACGCCCGAATGCGGCCTGTGTCACGGAGTGCCGTCGCGCCTCCCGGCATAGTGGTCGTCAACCCGGACGGCGCCGCTGCGTTGTGGGTGCTGAAGCCCGTGCTGGGCAGGCGGGGGAGGCGAGATGATCGACGACAACTCGAGGCGACAGGCAACCGGGCTCCGGGCGGCGCTGCTGCTCGGTGCCTCTCTGGCACTGACGGCCTGCGGCGGCGGTTCCTCGGGCGGCGGTTCTGAGCCGCCGCCGACACCGCCACCGCCGACGGTGAGCGAGACGGAGGCGTACCGCTTCCTGAACCAGGCCACGTTCGGCGCCACCGAGGCTGCGGCCGACGCCGTGGTCGCGAACGGCATCGAGGCCTGGATCGACCGGCAGATGAACGCGCCGGCTTCACTGCAGCTGCCCTATCTGCGCTCGCTGCCCCCGCCGGATTTCCCCGGCCAGCTGCAGGCCGACCGGGTGGACGTGTGGTTCCGCAACGCGGTGGACGGCGAGGACCAGCTCCGCCAGCGGGTGGCGTTCGCATTGTCGCAGATCATGGTGGTCTCCCAGCTCGGTGCGCTGGACGGCGCTCCCTGGGCGCTGGCCGATTACTACGACACGCTGGCCGAACACGCCTTCGGCAATTTCCGCGATCTGATGGAGGCAGTCACGCTGCACCCGGCCATGGGCATCTATCTCAGCATGCTGGGTAACCAGAAGCCGAACCCGGCGCTGAACATTCGCCCCGACGAGAACTATGCCCGGGAGCTCATGCAGCTGTTCACCATCGGTCTGGTGGAACTGAACGCCGACGGTACCGTGCAGACGGACGCATCCGGCCAGCCGATACCCACCTACGACCAGTCCGTGATCGAGGGCTTCGCCCACGTGTACACGGGCTGGCACTTCTCCGGCGCCCCGAGCTTCGGCGAGGCGCGCATCACACCCTTCAACCAGACCCGTCCGATGGAGCTCTACGAGGCGTTCCACGACACGGGTCCGAAGAAGCTGCTCGCCGGTGTCACTCTGCCGGCGGGCCAGTCCGGCGAGCAAGACCTGCGCGCCGCGCTGGACAACGTCTTCGAGCATCCGAACGTGGGGCCGTTCATCGCCACAAGGCTGATCGAGCGGCTGGTGACCAGCAACCCGTCGCCGGCCTATGTCCGGCGCGTCGCCGAGACCTTCAACGACAACGGCGCCGGTGTGCGCGGCGATCTCGGTGCAGTGGTGCGTGCGATCCTGCTGGATCCGGAGGCGCGGCCGGACGACGCGCTGGACACCGAGGGCAAGCTCAAGGAGCCGCTGCTGCGCCTCACCCAGCTGTGGCGTGCCTACGATGCCCGCAGCGAGAGTGGAGCCTTCCCGTTCGGCTTCGCCTATATCCTGCTCGGCCAGGGGCCGCTGCAGTCGCCGTCCGTATTCAATTTCTACAGCCCCTTCTACGCGCCGCCGGGCGAGATCCGCGACCGAGGCCTGGTGGCGCCGGAGCTGCAGATCGCCACCGAGTACCAGAACACGCTGGTTACCAACCTGATGCTGGCGCAGGCGTTCGTGAACCACTCCGAGAATCCGGACCTGGACCCCGACGACGTGTACATCGACATCGCCGAGGAGGTGGCGCTGGCAGACGACGCGCAGGCGCTCGTGGACCGGGTGGCCGAAAAACTGCTGGCGGGCGAGATCTCGCCGCTGCTCGCGGACGAGGCCGTCGGGATGGTGGAGCGCATCCCGGCCGGCGACCCGATTGCCCGGGCGGCCGAGGCGATCTACCTGGTGGCTTCGTCACCGGAATACGCCTACCAGCGCTGAGGGAGAGAACATCATGACGGCCATCAATCGACGTGAATTCCTGAAGCGGGCCGGCGCCGGTGCGGCGCTGGCCGCCTGTCCCGGCCTGCACGTGGCGGCGGCGCCGGGGCCGTTCGATGACTACCGGGCGCTGGTCTGCGTGTTCCTGTTCGGCGGCAACGACTCGTTCAACATGCTGGTGCCGGTGAGCGACGCGGAGTACGGCGTCTACGCGGCGTCCCGGCAGAACCTCGCCATCCCGCAGGCGGATCTGCTGCCCATACAGCCGCTCGCCGCCGACGGCGTGGATTACGGGCTGCATCCGTCCATGCCCGAGGTGCAGACCCTGTTCGACAGCGGGCGCGCCGCCTTCGTGACCAACGTGGGACCGCTGATCCGTCCCGTCACCAAGGCGGGTTTCCAGGCCGGCTCGGCCGTGCTGCCGCCCCAGCTCTTCTCCCACAACGACCAGCAGGACCAGTGGCACTCGCTGAAGGGCAGGAGCCAGACCGCGACGGGCTGGGCCGGGCGCATCGCCGACCTGATCCGTCTGGAGGTCTCCGGACAGCAGCTCGCCACCAACGCCTCGCTGTTCGGCAACACGCTGTTCCAGTCGGCCGGCGAGACGGTGGCCTACGTCATGGGGCCGCAGGGTCCCGTGCCCTTCGAGGGTTTCGGCGACAGCGGTATCTTCCTGGAGCAGCGCCGGGCCTTCGAGCGGATCATCGGCGCAGAATACGGCTCCGTGTACGAACGCGGCTTCGCCGAGGTGCAGCAGCGCGCGGTGGCGGCGGCGGACCGGGTCAGCGGGGCCATTGCCTCCGCCCCGGAACTCGCCACGGCCTTCCCCGCCTCACAGCTGGGCGAGCAGCTCGCCACCGTCGCGCGGCTGATCGCCGTGCGCGACGAGCTCGCCATGGAGCGCCAGATCTTCTTCGTCGCCACCGGCGGCTTCGATACCCACGACGACCAGGCGCAGCTGCAGCCGGGCCTGCTGGCGGGCGTCAGTCAGGCGGTCTCGGCGTTCCATGCCGCCACCGTGGAGCTGGGAGTGGCCGACAGCGTCACGACTTTCACCCAGTCCGACTTCGGCCGCACGCTGACCTCCAACGGCGATGGTACGGATCACGGCTGGGGCGGCATCCAGCTGGTGGTCGGCGACGGGGTCAGGGGCAGGGAGCTGTATGGCGATTATCCGCTGCTCGAGATCGACGGCCCACGGGACGTGGGCGGCGGGCGCATCATCCCGTCGCTGTCGGCGGACCAGTACGCGGCGACGCTGGCCCGCTGGTTCGGCATCCCCGACGGCGATCTGGCGCAGGTGGCGCCTCATCTCGACAACTTCGCCGAACGGGACCTGGGTTTCCTGCTCTGACCGGGCGCGGCGTCGAGGTTCTGTCGACGCTGGCGCTCATCCGTTCCTCTCCGGGCCGCGAAACCAATCGCGAGTCATACGACAAACCCCCAGAGGAGAGAGCGACATGACACGGACGACGACCATGAACCCTTCCAATATCCGCACCGGGCTGGCGATGGCGATGGCCATGGCGCTGCTGCTGGCGGCGGCCACGACCGCGGTGGCGGGTCATCACAAGAACATGGAGAAGAAGACCGACAAGGACATCGTCGAGACGGCGGTGGCCGCGGGCGAGTTCACCACGCTGGCCACCGCGCTCCAGGCGGCGGGCCTCGTGGAGACGCTGAAGGGCGACGGCCCCTTCACCGTGTTCGCGCCCACCGACACCGCCTTCGCCGCACTGCCGGAGGGTACGCTGGAGAGCCTGCTGAAGCCGGAAAACAAGGACCAGCTCACCTCCATCCTCACCTACCACGTGGTACCGGGGAAGGTGGGCTCTGCCGACGTGGTGAAGCTCGACAGTGCCACCACCGTGAACGGCCAGTCGGTCGACATCGAAACCGGCGGCGGCAGCGTGAAGGTGGACGGCGCCACGGTGACGGCGGTGGACATCCCGGCCTCGAACGGCGTGATCCACGTGATCGACAAGGTGATGCTGCCCGAGTGAGGCGCCAGGCGGATCCGGGACGGTGCCACGGACGGCGCCGGCCCGTACCGGTCAGGCCGGCACGGCTTCACGGTCGTGCCGGCCTTTTCTTTTGTCCGTCGCCTGCGCCGGCAGGTGCCGCGGCGGCGTAAACTTGTTAGCCTTCTCCTTTCCGTCCACAGACAGAAAGGAACGAGTGAGATGGCGGAGCGTCCCGACGAGAAAGAAATGGAGATGGCGGTCGAGGACCTGTATCGGGAGGAGGTCTTCACCGACCAGCAGGTGGGCACGATCCGGCGCATGACCCCCGTGACGGCCGAGGGCGCGCAGGACGGCTCCCGGGCGGTGCAGTACGTGGGTCAGACCCAGCTGCTGACCCCGGCGGGCGCGCTGCCGCTGTCGTTCGAGATCGAGGCCGTTTCGCTGGGCGAGGCGGCGCGGAAGTTCGGCGCCGGCGCGGCCGCGGCGGCGGAGGATACGATCAAGCGGCTGGAGGAAATGCGCCGGGACGCGGCATCGTCCATCGTGGTGCCGGGCGCGGAAGGCGCCGGCGGCGCGCCGGACCCGCGTCTGCAGGGCGGCGGCAAGTTCAAACTGTAAAAAACAGGGTGGGAACAGGGTGTCCGGCACCCGTTTCCCACCCGTTTCCTGCGTTTTCAAACTTGTTGGCGGGCCTCGTCGTCGCCCGTGCCCGAGGGCGCGAGCAGCGGCCGGGTGGCGTGGTAGGTGAGCCAGCCGGCCAGCATGCCGGGCATGCCCTCGTAGATGTCGTTGTGCCAGCCCAGCCAGCGCCAGCCGATGGCCACGCTCACGCCCACGGCGATCATCAGGATCGCCTGGCTCTCGCCCACGCGGAGCCCCCGGGAATAGACGTAGAGCAGCGGGCCGAAGGCACTGGCGAGCGCCGACCAGGAGAAGATCACCAGGGCGAAGACGCTCTGGGTGCCGTTCAGCGCAATGGCCAGTGCGAGTGCGACGATCACCAGCGTGCCGGCCTTCAGCTCCAGCGGTTTTTCGATCTTCTGCGGCAGCAGGTCGTGGGTCAGTGCGGAGGAGCAGCTGAGCACCAGGGAGTCCGCCGTCGAGATAGTCGCCGCGAACAGGCCGGCGATGACGACGCCGGCGAGGATACCCGGCAGCAATTCCGTGGCCATCGTGGGCAGCGCCAGTTCGGGGTCCATGCTGCCGAGGTCGGGCAGCAGCAGCCGTGACAGCAGGCCGACGCCCGCGGCCAGCGAGTAGAACACGATGAAGAAGCCGTAGTAATACATGCGCGTCTGACGCAGCTTGCCGGCGTCCTCGAGCGCCATGAAGCGCACCATGATATGCGGCTGGCCGATGACGCTCATGCCGGCGAACATCCAGCCGACCACGAACAACAGCGGACCGGCGGGGGCGTCCAGCATGAGGCCGTCGGGGAACGGCGCGAGATAGCCGGGAACGGTCGAGAGTTGCTCCACGGCGGCGCCCACTCCGCCGACGGTGACGAGGGCCACCGCCAGCATGATGGCCATGGCGAAGATCATCACGAACGACTGCGCGACGTCCGTCCAGATGGACGCCCGGATGCCGCCGGCCAGGCAATACAGCGCCACCATGGTGGCCACCAGGATGGCGCCGCTGTCCGGCGTCCAGCCGAACATCGCCTGCAGCGCCTTGCCGCCCGCCTTCAGCTGGGCGGCCGCGTAGGCGCCGAGGAAGGCCAGCGTCAGCACCGCCACCACGATGCGCAGGATGCGGAAGTCGGTGTCGTGCCAGCGCGACAGCACGCCGGCGAAGGTCACCTCGTTGTGCTTCTCGGTGGATTCGCGCAGCCGCCGGTGGATGACCAGCGACATCAGGAAGTCGCCGACGATCCAGCCGATCATCACCCACAGGGACGCCACGCCCGCCGCATAGGTATAGCCCATGAGGCCGATGAACATGAAGCCCGAGTTGTTGGTGGCGATCGCCGAGAGGCCCGCGAAGGCGGGCGAGACGTCCCGGCTGGCCAGGTAGTAGTCGCTCTTGGTGCCGCGGCTGCGCAGCACCGAGCCGACCCCGATGAGCACGAAGGCCGCCATGGCGGCGATGAAGCTGGTCAGCATTGCGATGGCGGATGCGGCAAGGTACGGCTCAGGCGGCGTTCAGGTCGCCCACGCTCTCCTTGTTCTCGACCAGCCGCTCGTGCAGTGTCCTGATGGTCGCGTCGTAGTCCGCCTCGTCCACGATGATCTGGATGTCCACCTGGCGCATGCCCTGGTGGAGTGCGATCACGTCGATGCCGGACTGGTGCAGGCAGCCCACCGTGTCCGCCAGCAGGCCCGGCCGGTCGAGGTCGCTGCCGATCACCGAGACCAGCCCCACCCGCCTGAGGTCGATGTCCGCCTGGGGGAACAGCCGCTCCAGTTCGGCGATGGCGTGCTTGGCCCGGCTCAGGGTGCCGGTGACGAAGTGGGTGACCGTGTTCGCATTCATGTCCTTCGTGACGATACGCAGGCGCTTTTCCTCCAGCACCTCGATGATGCGCCGGTCGACGCCGCTCACGCCGACGATGTCCTGGTCGAACAGCTTCAGCGCCAGCACCGAGCGGCAGCCGGTGACGATCTCCACGCAGGGCTCGTCGCTCACGTAGTCCTGGCGGATCACCGTGCCCGGGTCGTCCGGGTCGAAGGTGTTCCTGATGCGCAGCGGGATCTCGGCCTGGCGCAGTACTTTCGCCGCCCGGGGATGGACGGCCTCCATGCCCATGTTGGAGAGCTGATCGGCCACGTCGTAGTTGGTGTTGCCGATCTTCTCCACCTTGTCCTCGCCCACGATCAGGGGGTCGGCGCTGCTGAGGTGATATTCCTTGTGGATGATCGCCTCGCTGGCACCGGTGCGTGCCGCCACGTGGCTGAAGGTCACCTCGGTGTAGCCCCGGCCGTACTCGCGGAACAGCCCGCTGTGACACTGGGTATAACCGGTGACGATGGGCAGTTCGGCCTCGAAGTCGATGCCCTGCAGGCCGATGTCGATGCGCTCCTCCAGCGTGCGCGGCTTGTCGTCGCGCCAGCCGGTCAGGTCGACGAAACGGGCCTCCACGCCGTGCATGCGCAGGAGCAGGGCGGTGTTGAAGGCGCTGTGGGCCTCGCCCAGGGCCGAGAGCATCTCGCGCACCGTCATCATGTGCTCGCCGAGATGGAAATGGCCGTAGGAGCACAGGCGCTGCAGGTCGATGAGGCAGCTCCTGACGCCCTCGATGCGCTCGAGCACGAACTGGTTGGCCGGCTCGCGCACACCGGGATCGTCGAAGATATCCTCGTTCTTCTCGATCATCTTGCGGCAGACCTTCGTCAGCGCATCGCCCCAGGCCCAGTCGGATTCGCTGTGGCTGTACAGCGTATAGACGCCCGGATCCTTGGTCTTCTTGTCCTCCAGCAGTTCGTTGGTCATGCCCGCGTAGGCCGATACCACGAAGATGCGGTTGTACGGGTCGCCGTTCCTGCCCCGCGGCAGGAAAACGTTGTTCAGCGCCGCCTCGGCGTCGGTGATGGAAGTCCCGCCGATCTTCTCTACAGTATGTTTCATCCTTTCCGTGCTCCTCGCCCTGCTCAGGCGCTGTCGCCGGCCGCGGCCGCAAAGCTCTCGGCGAGAGCTGCGAGACCCCGTTCCAGTTCATCGTCGGTGATCGTGAGCGGCGGCAGGCACTTGACCACCTCGTCGAAGGAGCCGCTGGTCTCGATCACGACACCGCGTTCGAGGGCTGCGCTGCAGACTCCGGCGGCGGTATCGCCGTCCGGACACGCGATGCCGGTCATGAGCCCCCGGCCCTTCACCTTCAGTGCCAGGGGAGACGCGTTCACGATCTCCTCGAGCCGCGAGCGCAGGATACCCGCCTTGCGTTTCACTTCCTGCGCGAAGCGGGGCGTCGACCAGAAATGCTCTAGCGCGGCGGCGGCCGTCACGAAGGCATGATTGTTGCCGCGGAAGGTGCCGATGTGCTCGCCGGGCTCCCACTGGTCGAGGCCCGACTCGATCAGCAGCACGGCGAACGGCAGGCCCATGGCGCTGAGCGATTTCGACAGCGTCACCATGTGCGGACGAATGCCGGACGGCTCGAAGCTGAAGAAGGTGCCGGTGCGCCCGCAGCCGGCCTGGATGTCGTCGGCGATCAGCAGGAGTTCGCGCTCGCGGCAGATTCCCTCCAGGCGCTGCAGCCATTCCTCGCCGGCCACGTTCAGTCCGCCCTCGCCCTGCACGGCCTCGACGATGACGGCGGCCGGATGGCCGACGCCGCTGCTCGGGTCGTCCAGGGTCTTCTCGAAGTAGTCGAGAGTATCCACACCTGCGCCCATGTAGCCGTCGAAGGGCATGCGCACGACACCGCTCATGGAGACGCCGGCGGCGTCCCGGTGATGGCGGTTAGCGGTCAGCGACAGGGCGCCGAGAGTCACGCCGTGGAAGCCGTTGGTGAACGCCACGATCGTCTCGCGGCCGGTCACCTTGCGGGCCAGCTTGATGGCGGCCTCGACGGCATTCGCGCCGGTCGGTCCGGTGAACTGGGCCACGTAGTCCAGCTCGCGCGGCTTCAGGATGCGCTCGTGAAAGCTCTCCAGGAAGCGCTTCTTGGCCGCGGTGTGCATGTCCAGGCTGTGGGCGATGCCGTCGCCGCCGATGTAGTCCATCAGCGCCTCTTTCAGCAGCGGATGGTTATGGCCGTAGTTCAGGCTGCCGGCACCGGCCAGGAAATCGAGATACACGTTGCCGTCCGAGTCCACCAGCTCGGTGCCGACGGCCTTCTCGAACAGGACGGGAATCGAGCGGCAGTAGGAGCGCACGTCCGACTCGAGACGCGCGAACACGCCTCCGGTCCGTGCGTCGCTCGACGCGTGGATTTTCTCTGCGGTACTCGTCATGGTCTTCTCTCTTCTCAAACGTATTCAGGCAGTCTCGAACGGGCCCTCGAAAGGGCCGATGACCAGCTCGTGCTCACTGTCGTGCTCGCCGCCGAAGTGTTCGTCCCGGTCGAACAGCACGTGATCCCCGGTGGGCGCGCCCAGCTTGCGGGCGAGGCCGTGGAACATCGCCCAGGACGCGGTGTTCTCCGCCGTGACGGTCGTACGGATGCAGCGCAGGTGCTCGTTGCCGGGCCGCTCCAGGATGTCCATGATCAGGCGCTTGGCCAGGCCGTGGCCGCGGGCGCGCTCGTCCACCGCCACCTGCCAGACGAACAGCGCATCCGGGTGGGGCGGCGGACTGTAGCCGGAGACGAATCCAACGACGTCGCCCTCGGCCTCGGCCAGGGCGCTGGTCGCGCCGAAGTGCGTGCACTGCAGCAGGTTGCAGTACAGCGAGTTCGTGTCCAGGGGCGGGCAGCGCCCGATCAGGGCATGCACCGCAGCCCCGTCCGCCGGCGTCGGCGGACGCAGGCAGATGACAGAATCTTTGTCGATTCTTTTCGCTGGCATGAGTCGAATGATATAGGGATATGGAGATCTGTCAGACGCTGCGCGGTCCGTGCAGGGACACCGTCAGTCGGTGCGCGACGGTCGTGTGTTTGACAGATGTTTCGATATTCAATTAAAAAAGCTGATTGATCAGCGCGGTAATTTTAGAAAATGGCGATCAGCCGCGCAACTTTGATTTGAGGATCAAAGTACTCTTTTCAAGGGTCCGTGCTCCGTGCGGGCCTGAAAAAGGCACCCGGATCAGTCACCTGGAGGCCCGTGGTGCGGCGGACCTGAAGCTGGAGGCGTAATGAGCGCGACGGACGAGATGCTGGAGAAGGAGGTGCTGACGGCGCTGCGGCGGGTGCTGAGGGCGACGGATCTCGACGCCAAGTCGCTGGCTCGCCAGACCGGTCTGACCACCTCGCAGCTGCTCGTCCTGGAGCTGCTGTCGATGGCTGGCGAACTCACCGTGGGCGGCATCGCCTACAAGGTGGGGCTCACCCAGGGCACGGTCACCTCGATGATCGACAAGCTGCAGCAGCGCGGGCTGGTGGTGCGACGGCGCGGCAGCGAGGACCGGCGCCAGGTCAAGGTGAGCCTCACGCCGGAAGGGCGGGAAATGGTGGCCCGGGCGCCGACGGCCCTGCAGACCCGTTTCCTGGAGGAGTTCTCCGGGCTGCAGGACTGGGAACGCCATACCATCGTTGCGGCCCTGCAGCGCGTGGCGGACCTCATGGGTGCGGAGAAGCTCGACGCCTCCCCCGTGCTGGACGTGGGTCAGATCGGCGAGACGCCTCCCACCCACTAGCCCCTCAGGCCGACATTACGCCGCACAGCGGCGGCTCCCAGGGCAGGCGCCGGTGGGCGGCGAGCAGCGCGTCCAGCCGGGCCGCGATGTCCGCCGGCAGCGGCGCCGTGCGCCGGTGGGCGAGGTCGGCACCGCTGGTGATGTACTCGAGTGTGGCAGCCAGATTGTGCCGGCTGTCGTTGACGATGAACATCACGCCGTGGAAGCGCTTCTCGCTGCGGTCGATCAGCCGGGCGTGGATGCTCACCGATTCGCCGACGTGGAGCTCGTTCACGTAGTAGAGATGATGCTCCAGGTCGAACAGCCCCTGGCGGCGGTCGCGGAAGTAGGACTCGTCCATGCCCATCTCCTGCACCATGGGCCAGCCGCCGCGCTCGAACAGGCTCATGTAGAAACGGATGTTCACGTGGCCGTTCTGGTCCTCCCACTCCGGGGGGATCACCCGGGTCATGAGCGCGGGGAGCTGCCGCACTTCGGCGGCGGAGGGCTGTGAGGGTCTCATGGATGCTGCGGTCCTGGCCGGAACGGGCGCATAAGCTACCCGCTCCATCCTGCGCCCGCCAGCCCGGTGTGCGCTCAGCCGGCCAGGACGTCGGCGGCGCTCCGCTCGGCGCCGTCCGCGACGGCGGCGACGAGGCGTTCGAGGTCCCGGGCCAGCAGCAACTCGGGGTCGCGGGGGTGGACGGCGAGTCGCAGCGGCCGCTCCGGTCCCGCCAGGGCGAGGGCGAGCCGGTTGAGCGCGCGCAGGGTGAGTGCACGCCAGCGCGTGTCCGCCTCGAAACCGGCCAGCGGCAGGCGGCGAAAGCGGCCGGTGGCGGCGTCGAACACGCCGGTCAGGGATTCGAAATAGCGAAAGCCGAGCCCGCACAGACGTTGCGCCGGGATGGCGCCCATCGCCCATGCCGGTGGCACGTAGGTGTCGGGCTGCGGCAGTCCGTGGCGGGGAAACCACGCGCTGCAACGGCGGATCAGTGCTTCGATGCCGGCGCCGTCGAGGGCCAGGTGCTCGGCGACGTCCCGGGAGATGAGCGCGCTGTGCAGCCGGTGCCTGACTCCTCTTATCCGGCGGCACCGGTGGTGCCAGCCGTGGCCGGCCAGCGTATGGCCCCGCGCCAGGAACCCGTGCAGCCGCTCCAGCGTCTCGCCCGTCCAGCCCGCCCCGGGCACCACGAGCAGGCTGGCGCTGGCCACGCCGGCGGCCTCGAGGCCGGCGAGGATGCCGCCCACCCGCTCGAGGGTCTGCGGCATGACGTCGTGTACGGAAACGAGCACTCCGGTCTCCGCGGCACTCATTGGGCGGTATCTCCCTGCAGCCAGCCGATCCAGGTGAGCAGGTTCCAGTCGTTGAGGCGGCGCGCCGCCAGGTGCGCCTCGCGGCCCATCTGCGCGCGCAGGGCCGGCGGCGTCATGCAGGCGCGCATGACGGCCTGGACGACGCTCTCGTCGGCGCCGATGCGGAACAGGCCGGCGTCGAGCTCGGGCCAATCGGCGATACCGCAGTCGCCGGAGACGATCACCGGCCGGCCGCGGGCCATGCCCTCCAGTGCCACGGTGCCGAAGGACTCGACCCGGGAGGGCAGCAGCAGCATGTCGTGGGCGTCCAGCGTGTCCACCAGGCCCTCCCGCGGCACCCAGCCGAGGTAGTCGAGGTTGGGCAACCGCCCGGCCGCCTCCGCCACCACCGTGCGCATGGGTCCGTCGCCGGCGATGCTGACCCGGAGTCCGGGCAGACGCTCGGCCACCTCCAGCACCGCGGGCAGGTTTTTCTCCTCGGCCAGTCGCCCGGCGAACAGGAGTCGCCGGACGTCGGGGCCGGCTGGCGCCAGCGGCCGGTCCAGGAATTCCCGCGGCACCGAGGTGCCCATGATCCGCGTGCCCCGGGCGCCCAGCCGGTTCGCCAGCCGGGCCATCTCGGGGGAGTTGGCCAGCACCAGGGTGCTGTGCCGGAACAGCAGCCGATGGCAGCGCTCGAGGTAGCTGCGGCTCAGCCGTCCGAAGGTGTCCGTCCAGTAGATATCCGCCAGCTGCTCGAAGTGGGTATGGAAGCCCGTGATCAGCGGGATACCCTGCCGGCGTGCCGCCAGCAGTCCCATCAGTCCGAAGGGGCCGGGCGTCGGCACCACCACGGCGTGGGGGGCGAGCCTGTGCAGCTCGCGCCAGAGCCGGATGGGGCGGGGAAACCACAGCCGCTGGGTGCGGTCGCCCGGCAGGGGCGGCACGAGCCGGCGCCGCCAGCCCCGGATGCTGTCCCGGGGGCAGAACAGTTCCGCCCGGCCCAGCCGGGCGCCGAGCTGTCCCACCAGGTCGGCGTAGTAGGAGCCGACGCCGTTGCGTTCGGCAACCGCGTCGGAGACGACGGCGAGGCGCAGCCGCTCGCAGCGGGCCGGGCCATCTGCCCGCAGCCGTGTCTCCAGTGCTTGCGCTGCCATCATGTCTGCGGTTCCTCCTTGCGCGTCCAGGCCGAGAAACGCCGGACGACGTCTGCGATGTCGATACCCCAGGAAGAAAGCGGTGGCGCCGCCGCAGGCACGTGGGGTCGGCGCCGGCGGAGCTCGCCGAGTCTCTCCTCGAGGGAGTCCGTGACGCCGAGGCCCAGCCGTTGGTAGAGCCTGCGCACCAGTGCCGCCGGATCCACGGCCAGCTCGTCCATGGGCGCGGACGCGATCCGCCCCGGCGGCAGCTCCCGGCGCAGCGCCTCCAGGTTGTGATAGTAGAAATCGAGACAGTCGAGCAGCCGCTGGCGGAACAGCGGGTCGTCGGGCGGCACGCCGAACAGCCGCAGGCCGTCGGTGACCGAATTGAACTGGGAAGCGATCACCTCCACGGCATCGCGCTCGCAGACCACGATGCGTGCGTCCGGGAACTCCCGGGCGAGGCTGCGGGCCATGCCGGCGAACGCGGCGTTCTTCGACAGCAGCGTCCTGTCCGCACCGTGAGCGTAGAGATGGCGCTGCAGGCAGCGCCGGTACCAGGTGAGCAGCCGCTGCCGCTCGGCCGCGGGCAGGTCCCGGTCGAAGGTGCCCATGCGCCAGACCCAGCGGGCTTCCGGGAAGGGCACCACCAGAATGAAACAGGCGAGCAGCGGCAGGAAGCAGAAGTAGTCTTCCTCGGGCTCGCCAAGGCCCAGGGGGTGCTTGTCGTCGATCCAGCCGAGTGCCGTGCGGCCCAGCGCGCCGAAGGCGCGGGCGACCGGGGCGCCCAGAAACCGGTCCGCGGAGGCCAGCCCGGACCAGAACTTCCGTTCGGTGATGCTGGGGGCGAACAGGCATTCCCAGGTGGCGAAGGTCGTAAAGCGGCTGTCGGCGGCCAGCAGCCGGTGCAGGCAGGTGGTGCCGCTGCGCGGAGCGCCCAGCACGAAGACCGGCTCCCGGATCTCGACTTGCCGGTAGCCGCGGAAGAAAATCTCGTCCAGCAGGAAACCCAGCCAGTGCAATGCCTGCAGCAGCACCAGTGCCGGCAGGAACAGGAGGCCCGCCGCCACACGCCGGGCGTAGCGAGCCATGCCCGGAAAGCGCGCGGGGAGGACGGCCTGGCGGCAGAGTCCGGCAATCCTGGCTGTGATGGTGAACGGTGTCGCTGTCATATCGGCGGGCGCCAACCGGTTGGATGAGCCGTTTTCTGACTGCATCGTGGCAGGAATGTGTGGCAGAAATGTTTCAGCCGGCGTCCGGGCGCGTTTGCATTGGTCGGGACCGTTACCGAGAATGACCCTGCGCCAGAATGACTGTTGAAACCGTCGGCGCGAGCCGACGTCACTGGAGAATTGTTATGAGCGAATATCCCCATCCGGCAGGACGCCGGAAATTCCTGAAACTGGTCGGCGGTACCGTGGTACTCGCGCCCCTGGCGGGGCTCGTTGCCTGCTCCGGCGGCGACGAGTCGCCGCCCGCAGGCGGCGGCGAGTCGAAGCCGGCGGCCGACCAGGGCAACGGCAGCGGTGCCGGGGCCGATATGGCCAGGGAGACCGAGCAGGCCGCCGGGTCCGCTCAGCAGGCGACCCAGGAGGCGACAGAAGAGGCGGCAGAGGAAGCAGCCCAGACCGCCGACGCCTCCGGCGGCGGCCGCCCCAAGCTCTCGCTGGACGACCCCCAGGCGAAGTCGCTGGGCTACGTCCACGACGCCACCAACGTGGATCAGAGCAAGTACGGCCGCTACGAACCCGGCCAGGCCTGCAGCAACTGCGCGCTGTTCCAGGCCAAGGGCGACGAGCAGTGGGCCGGCTGTTCCATCTTCCCGGGCAAGCTGGTCAACGCGGCCGGCTGGTGCAGTGCGTGGGCGCCCAAGGCCTGAGGAACCGGGTTTCTTCGGAGACGAAAGACGGCCGCCCCCCGGGCGGCCGTTTTTTTTGCGACGGCCGGGATTGCCCCCCCCCCTGAGGATTTCCCGAATTGGCTCAGCTCCCGCTTCGGGCGAAAGTAGAGTCCGTAGCCGCCTGGAGGGGCAGATTCCAATCGGGGGTTGATCATGCAGTATGTCCATGCCTTCGAGGAAGGCGACGGCCGGGACCGGATGCGTCTCGGCGGCAAGGGCGCGAATCTGTGCGAGATGACACGCATCGGCCTGAACGTGCCGCCCGGATTCGTGATTACCACGGAGGCGTGCCTCGCCTACCTGGCGGACTCGCACGGCGAACTGCCCGCCGGCCTGATGGACGAGGCAGGCCGGCAGATGCGGGCGCTGGAGAGGAAGACCGGCAAGACTTTCGGCGGGGCGGACGACCCGCTGCTCGTCTCGGTGCGCTCCGGCTCCGCCATGTCGATGCCGGGGATGATGGACACGATCCTGAATCTCGGCCTGAACGAGACCACGTTGCGGGGCCTCATTGCGCAGAGCGGCGACGAACGTTTCGCCCGCGACGCCTACCGCCGCTTCATCCATCTGTTCGCCAAGGTGGCGCTCGACATCCCGGACGACGTCTTCGACGCCGAATTCGAGGCGGCGAAAGACCGGGCCGGCGTGGTCGCCGACGTCGACCTGTCGGCCGAGGCGCTGGCGGAAATCTGCCGCCGTTATCTGGCAATCGTGAAACGCGAGACCGGCCATGCCTTCCCCGACGACCCGTTGCAACAGCTGGAACTCGCCGTCAAGGCGGTGTTCGGCTCCTGGATGGGCCGGCGGGCCGTGGATTACCGGCGCGAGTTCAACATCACCGCGCAGCAGGCCAACGGCACGGCGGTGAACGTCATGGCGATGGTGTTCGGTAACCTGGGCGACGACTCGGCCACCGGCGTGGCCTTCACCCGTTATCCGGATACCGGCGAGAACCGGCTCTACGGCGAATACCTCAACAATGCCCAGGGCGAGGACGTGGTGGCCGGTACCCGCACGCCGAAGCCGATCGACGCGCTGGCCGACGAGATGCCGCAGATGTACCGCCAGCTGGTGGAGCTGCGCGACCGGCTCGAGGCCCACTACCGGGAGGTGCAGGACTTCGAGTTCACCATCGAACGCGGACGCCTGTATTGCCTGCAGACCCGTAACGGCAAGATGAATGCGACCGCGCTGGTGCGCTCCTCGGTCGAGATGGTCGCGGACGGGCTGATCGACCGCCGCGATGCGCTACTGCGTATTGCACCGGACGCGCTGGAGCAGCTCCTGTTCCCCCGTCTGGATCCCGGCCACGCCACACGGCCTCTCGCCACGGGCCTGGCCGCCTCGCCCGGTGCGGCCGGCGGCGCCGCCGTATTCGATGCGGATCGGGCCGAGCAGCTCGGGCGGACCGGTCAGCGGGTTATCCTGGTGCGCGAGGAGACGCGGCCCGAGGACATCCACGGCTTCTTCGCCGCCCAGGGCATCCTCACTGCCCGGGGCGGGCGTACCTCCCATGCCGCGGTGGTGGCCCGCGGCATGGGCAAGCCCTGCGTGGCGGGTGCCGAGGGTATCCGTGTCGATGCCCGCCTGCGCGAGGCCCACGTGGGCGAGGAAATCGTGCGCGAAGGCGATCTGATCACCATCGACGGCACCACCGGCGACGTTTACGCCGGCGAGGTGGCGATGATCGAGGCCGAATTCTCCGCGGAGCTGCAGACCCTGCTCGAATGGGCCGACGAGGTGGCCACGCTGGAGGTGCGTGCCAACGCGGATACGCCCGACGATGCACGGCGGGCGCTGCGCTACGGCGCCGTCGGCATCGGTCTCTGCCGCACGGAGCGCATGTTCAACGATGCGGACCGGCTGCCCGTCGTCATCGACATGATCCTGGCCGAGGACCGGGAGCAGCGCCAGCGTGCGCTCGGCCGCCTGCTGCCGATACAACGGCAGGATTTCGCGGGCCTGTTCCGGGTGATGTCACCCCGACCGGTGACCATCCGACTGCTGGACCCGCCGATCCACGAGTTCCTGCCCTCGGAGGGGCAACTGGTGGACGAGATCGCCCGGCTCGCCCATCTGCGCGACACGGTGCACGGCATGGAGACGCTGGGCGAAGCGGTGGACCAGATCTACCGCGCCCGGGACGAACAGCCCGTGGTGCGCAAGCTGGCAGATCCGTTGCTGGTCGAGGAGGCGATCGAGCGCAAGGAGACCATGCTCGCCAAGGTGCGCCAATTGTTCGAGGTCAACCCGATGCTGGGCCATCGGGGCGTGCGCCTCGGACTGACCTTCCCCGAGATCTACACCATGCAGATCCGGGCCATACTGGAGGCCGCCGCCGAGTGCATGCGCGAGGGTCTCGAGGTGGACGCCGAGATCATGGTGCCCCAGGTCTGCACGGCCCAGGAACTCAAGCGGGTCAAGCGGCTCGTGGACGAAGCCCGCGCCGAGGTGCAGCGGGACTACGACATCGACGTGCCGCTGCGTTTCGGCTCCATGCTGGAGGTGGTGCGAGCCTGCATGCGGGCGGAAAATCTCGCCGAGGAGGCGGAGTTCTTCAGTTTCGGCACCAACGACCTGACCCAGGCCACGTTCTCGTTCTCACGGGAGGATGCGGAGAACAAGTTCCTGCCCATGTACAACCAGAACCGCATCCTGCAGGACAACCCGTTCGAGGTGCTGGACAGCAAGGGGGTCGGCCGGCTGATGGAGCTGGCCGTCGAGTGGGGGCGGAGCACGAGGCAGGAGATGCCGATGGGCATCTGCGGTGAACATGGCGGTCATCCGGCGTCCATCGCGTTCTGCCACCGGATCGGGCTGAGCTATGTGTCGTGCTCGGCGCCGCGGGTGCCGGTGGCGCGGCTCGCCGCCGCCCACGCCGTCATCTCGGGAGGCGTCGAGGTGGCCGACCGCGCCGCGTGAGTCAGTTCAGCGGGATCGCGGTGGTGAACTTGAACTCCTCCATGGAGAAGCTCGAGCTGACGTCGGCAAAATTCACCATCTCGATCATCCGCTTGTAGACGGCGTCGAAGCCGTTGATGTCGGGCACCAGCACCCGCAGCAGGTAATCGATGTCGCCGCTCAGGCGGTGCACCTCTACGATTTCGGGGATGGACTGGACCATTTCCCGGAAGCGCCCGGTCCACTGCGCGTTGTGCTCGTTGGTGCGCACGGCCACGAAAACCGTGATGGGGACGTTGAGCTTGTGACGGTCGAGCAGCGCGACCCGCTTGCGGATGACACCCTTCTCCTCCAGCTGCTGGATCCGCCGCCAGCAGGGCGTGCGGGACAGGCCCACCTTCTCTGCGATCTCCGCCACGGGCAGCGAGGCGTCCTCCTGCAGGAGGGCCAGAATCAGCTTGTCTTTCTTGTCCACGGACATCTATCCCGGTAAGCGGTACCGATTTGGTCAAATAATCTAACACAATTCACAATCAAGGCATATTTTGCACACATCGGCTCGCCAGGTACTGATACGGTTTCGTCTAACTGAATCCGGGGAGCGAGGGAGAGACCATGGCTGTGTCTGCAGACAGGATGCGCGAGCGGCAAGCGGCCGGCGTCGCGGCGGAAAGCGGTATCGATTTCGATGAATACGTCCGCCGGGTTACGGCGCTCTGCGAGCAAACCCCGGAGGACCGCCTGGCGAGCCGGGTCGGCCGCGAGTTGCGCCGGCTGGTGGCCGCGGGCGGCTGGTTGCCCGCCGCATGCTGCGAGCCGGGTGAGGATACCTATCGGCGCCACGTGCTCCACGCCGACCCCCGCGGGCGCTTCACCGTCTTGTCCGTCGTGTGGCAGCCGGGCCAGGGCACCCCGGTACACGGGCATACCGCCTGGGGTGCGGTGGGCGTCTATCGGGGCACGCCGAGTGTCGCCAACTACCGCCTGGTGCGGGACGGCGCGGTGGAACCCGCCTGCGAAGCCGTCTGCTCGCCGGGCGAGGTGACCACGGTGCAGCCGGGCATCGATTACCCCCACCGGGTCTGGAACGCGAGTGACGAACTCGCGATCACCGTCCACACCTACGGCCGCGACCTGCTCACCGACCCGGCAAGCATCAATATCCCGGTCTGATGGCCGGTTATTGCTCCGCGCCGGGCGCGGGCGCGCGCTCGAAGCTGCGGAAATAGCAGCGCTCGTCCGCGGTGAGGACGGCGCTGAACTTGTCCAGGTCGCCGGTGGCGTCGGTGACGAACGCAATCGTGTCCGTGAACGGCAGGCTGGTGCAGCGGCCGAAAAAGGTGGCCCTGTACCACTGACCGCGCCTTCCCTCGATCAAGATCGCCTCGCCGTTGTCCGCTGACCGCCAGTCGCGGATACCGCCCAGGTCGGCGAAGTGCAGCACCGCGCTCGGTCCGGCGGGCGGCTGGTTGGGCGACGCCGGCGGAGTGGCACATCCGGTCAGCAGGGCCAGCGCCGCGGTCGGCAGAAACATCCTCGCTGTTGTGATCATGGGTCCTCCTTGTCGAGCGGGCGGATTCCGCCTCCCACGCCGTGGATATGAGTGCGACGGCGGGGCATTCAAGAAGGCCGCGGCCTTTGCATGGCCGGGCGAATCTGCCACAGTTCCCCGCGCCGGCCGGAAGAGCAGGGCGCACGCTGGAGACGGGAACTATGGCCAGTGAATTCCGCTTGCGCGGACGGGAGATGACCCGTCTCGAGACCTTCGTGGATGCCGCGTTCGCATTTGCCCTGACACTGCTGGTTATCTCCTTCGACGAGATACCGTCGAATTTCGCGGAACTCGACGAGGCGCTCAGGGGCGCTCCCGCCTTCGCGGCCAGCTTCGCCGTACTGTGTATGCTGTGGGTCGCCCACCGCGAGTGGTCGCAGCGATACGGTCTCGAGGATGCGCCGAGCACGCTGCTCAGCTTCGCACTGGTCCTGGTCGTGCTGATCTACGTCTATCCTCTCAAGGTGCTCATGGCGTCGGTGATGCACGGCATCACGGGCGGCTGGGCGCCGAGCAACTTCCGGCTCGAGTCCTACGGTGAATTGCGCATGCTCCTCGTCTATTACGGGGTCGGCTTCGCGGCGGTGAACGGGATCGTGGTCCTGCTGAACCTGCATGCACTCCGGCTGGCGGACCGGCTCCGGCTGGACGCCTTCGAGCGGTTCGAAACGAGGACGACCGCCGGAGCGTGGGCGATCGTGGGCGCATCCGGGGTGGTCTCGGCCATCGCGGCGGTGACCCTGCCGGACGAACGGGTGACGCTGGCCAGCTGGCTCTACATGAGCCTCGCCGTGATCATGCCGGTCTACGGCATCCTGACCACCAGGCGGGGCCGCCGCCTGTATGGAGACGGCGACTGATGGCGCGTATGGATTCCATCTGCGTATTCGCGGGGTCGGGCGCCGGCACCCGCCCGGCTTACGGTGCGGCCGCCGAGGCCCTCGGCGGCGCCATCGCGGCGCGCGGCTGTCGGCTGGTGTACGGCGGCGGCCGGGTAGGGCTGATGGGCGTGCTCGCGGACGCGGCCCTGGCGGCCGGCGGCGAGGTGATCGGCGTGATCCCCGAGGCGCTGCTGCGCAAGGAGGTGGGCCACGAGGGGCTGACGGATCTTCGCGTCGTGCAGACCATGCATCAGCGCAAGGCGCTCATGTCGGAGCTCTCCGACGCCGTGGTCGCGCTGCCCGGCGGTCTCGGTACCCTGGAGGAGCTGTTCGAGATATTGACCTGGGCCCAGCTCGGCATCCATGCCAAGCCCTGCGGCATGCTGAACGCCGACGGCTATTACGACGACCTGCTCCGCTTCCTCGGCCAGACCGTCACCGAGGGCTTCGTGCGCCGGGAACACCGGGACATGATCCTGGCCGCCGCCGAGCCGGAGGCGCTGCTCGATCTCATGGCCGCGTACACGCCGCGCTACACGGCGAAGTGGATGGACCGGGACGAGACCTGATGGCGGCGCGCACGCGGCGGCGTCGAACATTCGCTCCCGCGGCGGTAGCATTGGCGCTCCGGAGCGCCGGCCCGCGGCCGCTCCCCATCGGAACGGACGAAGGAGCACATCTGCCATGCCCGGCAACTTCCGCAGCGATAACGAGTATCCGGTGGCCCCGGAGATCATGGCCGCGCTGGCCGCGGTGAACGAGGGGCCGGCGCACGCCTACGGCGAGGATGCCCTCACCGGCCGGTTGCGCGAGCGCTTCCGGGAACTGTTCGAGTGTGACGTTGCCGTGTATCCCCTCGCCTCGGGCACAGCCGCCAACTCCCTCGCCGTGGCCCAGACCTGCGGGTCGGTGGGCGCGGCGGTCTGCCACCGGGACGCCCACCTGAACACCGACGAATGCGGGGCCCCGGAGTTCTTCAGCGGCGGCGCGAAGCTGCTCGCACTGGATGGCGCCGACGCCAAGCTTGCGCCCGCCGCCGTGGAGGAGACCGTGGCCGCGTCTCTCGCGATGGGCGAGCATGCGAGCCGCCCGCGGTTGCTGAGCCTGACCCAGGCGACCGAACTCGGCACCGTGTACACGCCCGACGAGGTGGCGGCACTCGCCGCCGTCGGCCACCGGGACGGTCTGCGGGTGCACATGGACGGCGCCCGTCTGGCGAATGCGCTGGCGACCCTGGGCTGTTCGCCGGCGGAGATCACCTGGCGCGCCGGCGTGGATCTCGTCTCCTTCGGCGCCACCAAGAACGGCGCGATGCTGGCCGAGGCGCTCCTCGTGTTCGACCCGGCGGATACGGTGGAGCTGCCGCGCCGCCGCAAGCAGGCCGGCCATCTGCTGAGCAAGATGCGGTACGTCTCTGCCCAGCTCGAGGCCTACCTGGCCGACGATCTCTGGCTGCGCCTGGCGGAGGCCGCCAACCGGCGCGCCCGGCGGCTGGCGGACGGGCTGGCCGCCTGCCCGGGCGCCGAACTGCTGCACCCGGTGCAGTCCAACGAGATCTTCCTGCGCCTGCCGGATGCCCTGGTGGACGGTCTGCACGCCCGGGGTTTCGAATTCCATCCCTGGCCCCACAGCGGCCCCGGCGTGCACCGTCTGGTCACCTCGTTCGCGACGCCGGACGAAGCGGTGGACGACTGTATCGCGGCGGCGCGGGAGCTCGCCGCGGACCCTGCCGGCGGCGCTACGGCCGCCGCGGAGGCGTGATCCCGCTCTGGCTGAAGCTCGCCTACACCGCCCTGGTCGCGGTCATCGTCCCCCTCTACTGGCTGCGCCACGGCCCGAAGAACTTCCTCTGGTTCTCCGACATCGCGCTGATCGTGCTCGTGCCTGCGCTGTGGCTCGAGAGTGCGCTGCTCTTCAGCATGATGGCGATCGGCGTGCTGCTGCCCGAGGCCGTGTGGACGGCCAGTTTCCTGGGCGGCCTGGTATTCCGGCGGCCGGTCACGGGCCTGGCGGGCTATATGTTCGACGACTCACTGCCTCGCTGGCTGCGCGGGCTGTCGCTGTTCCACCTGCTGCTGCCGCCGCTGCTCGTCTGGGGCGTCTGGCGGCTCGGCTACGACCCGCGCGCCCTCGTGCTGCAGACGCTGGCGGCGTGGGTCGTACTTCCGGTTACCCGGCTCGCCACGGAACCGCGGGACAACGTCAACTGGGTGTTCGCGCCGGGGCGCCGGCGCCCTAGCATCGACGGCCGTCTCTACTTTGCTCTGGTCATGCTGTTGTTCCCCCTCTGTGTGTACCTGCCCAGCCACTGGTTACTGTCGTGGCTGTTCGGTGCGGATGATGCAGTGCAGAATCTCCCTCTGTTCTGGGGGGCTGTGGAAAAGAGCTTCCTCCCCCGCAGCATTTTACCTCCAACTTATTGAAATTTATCGACTTTATGATTTCCACCGTTTATCCACAGAAAAAACACATGTCAGGCACAGGTTATTCTGCTGACAGGGCGGTGTGGGAAGCGTACCGTCGATCTCACGGTCAGGGAGCGCGATCCTGAAACCGGGCCCCGATTGGCAGGGGCAGGGCCACACGCCAAAGTGGTCAAGGGCAGCGGAAGCTGACCAGGTCGCAACGCCGAGAGGCCGAGCGTTAAGGAAGCCGGAGCGAGAGCATCTGGCGACCGCTGGAGAGTGAAAACTGCCTGTACTCGTGAGCTGCATGACCGGCATGCAACTGGCGGGGGACGTAGCCAGGCGTCTTTAAACAAACATCGGGGACGAGAGTCCTCGTGAGGAGCCTGAGACGAGGTTCCGCAAGGCGAGAGCCGAGCGGACAAGCCACAGGCCGGAGTCAGGCAGGTCCGAGGGGGTGGCGAAAGCTGCCGAATCGATCGAATCGGACACTGCGCTGGCTCGAAAAACGAGGGGATGGCGTGACGGCGTCATCCCCTCACTTTTTTTGGCGCGCACTCCCGCGCCGTCTCCAGCACGACGAACTCCGCCTGCAGCGCGGCAGGCGGCGAACAGAGCGGTCGGCACGGCGAGGGGACGAGAGTGCGGCCTGCCTCAATGCGGCTCCGGGACGGCGCAATGCCGGTGTTGCGCAATCCGCCATGGTAGGCACAAGTCACTACTGGCCCGGGCTGACCCGATCACCTAGAGTGAATCTGTAGAGTTGTGGTCGCGCGTCGCAGCGTGCGGCCGTTCGTTGCGGGGAGGAAGGCCTGGATGAGGAAGAAGATGCTCCCGCCCGGGATGGCGTTGGCGGCGGTCGGAATCCTGAGCGCAGTGCTGATGGCCGGCTGCGACGCCGGTCCGAAATCGGCGGCCGGCTTCCGCCTGCCCGACGGGGATCCGGAGGCGGGCGAGGCGGCCTTCCTGGCGCTCCAGTGCAACTCCTGCCACGTGATCAGCAACTACGAGTTGCCGCCGCCGGCCGGGGAGGGTCCGGTGCAGGTCACACTCGGCGGCGAGGTGACCCGGGTGAAGACCTATGGCGAGCTCGTGACCTCCATCATCAACCCCTCCCACAAGCTCGTCCGCTGGTATCCGGAGGAGGAGGTTTCGGAGGACGGCAAATCGCTGATGCCGGCCGTCAACGACCGCATGACGGTGCGCGAGCTCATCGACCTGGTCGCCTTCCTGCAGCCCCACTACGACGTCGTGGTGCCGCGCTACGAATACCCCGAGTACCAGTACGCACCCATTTACTGAGCCTGACGGAGGATCACGATGCCCGGACTCGTCGTCCGATTGCTGATCAACATCTTCGGCCTGTGGCTGGCGGCAGCCATCGTGCCCGGTGTTGACATCACCGGGTTGGGCACGTTCATCCTCGCCGCCATCCTGCTCGGCGTGGTGAACGCGCTGGTGCGGCCCATCGCCATCGTGGCGACGCTGCCGCTGACCCTCGTGACGCTCGGGCTGTTCCTGTTCGTGGTGAACGCGATGATGTTCGGCCTGGTCGCCTGGCTGCTGGCCGACTTCGCCGTGTCCGGATTCTGGGCCGCCCTGTTCGGCTCACTGGTGGTGAGCATCACGAGCACGCTGGCCTCCTGGTACATCGGCCCGGACGGGCGCTACGAGGTGTTCGTCGTCAGGCGGCGCTGACGTCTGCGGCCTTGGCGCCGCGGGCGTGCCTCAGATGATCTTGGAGAAGCGCTGGGGCTCGGCCTTCGCCCGCAGGTAGCCGTCGAACACCATGGCGATGGCGCGCAGCAGCAGCCGGCCGGTGGGCGTGACGCGGATCGAGGCGTCGTCCACCTCCACCAGGCCGTCCTCCGCCAGCGGCGCCAGGTCCGCCAGCTCGTCGGCGAAGCGGCTGCGGAAGTCGATGTCGAAGCGCTGCTCGATCTCGCTGAAGATCAGCCGGTCACGGCACATGATGGACTGGATGACCTTGCCGCGGAGCTTGTCCTCGTCGCTCATGATCAGGCCGCGCTCGACGGGCAGGTGTCCTTCCTCGATGCTCCGCGCGTAATCGTGGTCGTGGCGGGTGTGCTGGCTGTAGCAGTCGGCGACACGGCCGATGGAACTCGCGCCGAGGGCGATCAGTTCCGTGTCCGCATGGGTGGAGTAGCCCTGGAAGTTGCGCTGCATGGTGCCGTTCTCCCGCGCGATGGCGAGTTCGTCGTCATTGCGCGCGAAGTGGTCCATGCCGATGTACTCGTAGCCCTCGCCGCCGAGCCGCTGGATGGTGTGGCCGAGCAGCGCCAGCTTCACGTCGTCGCTGGGCAGGTCCTCCGGGCGGATCAGGCGCTGGGCGCGGAACATCTGCGGCAGATGGGCGTAGCTGTAGACCGAGATGCGGTCCGGCTGCGCCTCCAGCACGGTATCCAGCGTGCGGTCGAAGCGTTCCGGCGTCTGCATGGGCAGGCCGTAGATAAGGTCGATGGAGACCGAGCGGAAGCCCGCGTCCCGGGCCTGCTGAATCAGGGGCAGGGTGTCCTCCGGCGGCTGGATGCGGTTCACCGCCTTCTGCACCTCCGGGTCGAAGTCCTGTACGCCCATGCTGAGCCGGTTGAAGCCCATGCCGGCCAGCGCGGCCACCATGCCGGGCTGGATGCTGCGGGGGTCGATCTCGATGGAGAACTCCTGCCGGCCGTCGCCGCGCAGGCGGAAGTGTTCCGCCAGCTTGGCCATGACCGAGGCAAGCTGCTCCTCGCTGAGATAGGTGGGCGTGCCGCCGCCCAGATGCAGTTGCTCAACCACCCGCTCGTCGTCGAACAGGGCGGACTGCAGCTCGACCTCGCGGAACAGGTGCTGCAGGTAGTCCTCGGCCCGGTCCCGGTTGCGGGTCACCACCTTGTTGCAGCCGCAGTAGTAGCACAGCGTGTGGCAGTAGGGGATGTGCAGGTACAGCGACAGGGGCCCGTCGTTGCGTTCATTGCTGAGCACGCACTGGCGCTTGTACTGCGCCTCGTCGAATTCGTGGAACTGCACCGCCGTGGGGTAGGAGGTGTAGCGCGGCCCGCGGCCCCCGTAGCGCCTGATCAGCGCCTCGTCGAACTGGATTGGCTGCATCCCGGTTTCCTGAATCACCATGCCGCCGTCCGGCGGCCTCATCTCATTGAACGATAACGATTATGGTAAAGGGCTTGCCCCCCGGCCCGATGCTAACCGTACCGGAACGCCGCCGCTGCCTGCATAGGCATTAGCCGAAGGTCGCGGCTTGCCGCAACGGACCGGGCGCCGGCATCATGCGCCCCTTGTCACTCCACGGAGGCCCCATGCCCGTACAGGACTATCCCCTCGAGAAGATCCGCGAGCGCTTCCCGGCGCTGTCCCTCGACGGCGACATCGGCGGACGTATCTACCTGGACAACCCGGCGGGCACCCAGGTTCCCGCCACGGTGGTGGACCGCATGAGCCGCTGCCTGCTGGAGGCCAATGCGAACCTGGGCGGGCCCTTCGAGAGCTCCCGGCTGGCCGACGAGATCGCCGCCGACGCCCGCCAGGCCATGGCGGACTTCCTGAATGCGCCGTCGGCCGACGAGATCGTGTTCGGCCAGAACATGACCACGCTCACGTTCCACCTCGCCCGTTCCATCGGCGCCGCACTCTCGCCGGGGGACGAGATCATCGTGACGCAGATGGACCACGACGCGAACATCTGGCCCTGGGTGCTCATGGCGCGGGACCACGGGCTCGAAGTGAAATGGCTGCCATTCGATACGGAGACTTTCGAGTTCGACCTGGCTGAACTCGACCGCCTGCTCGGCGAGCGCAGCCGTCTGGTCTGCGTGGCCGGCGCCAGCAACCTGCTGGGCACGGTGAACGACGTGCCCGCCATCGCCGGCAAGGCCCGCGCGGCCGGCGCCTGGACCTTCGTGGACGCCGTACAGTCGGTGCCCCATTTGCCCACCGACGTGCAGGCGCTCGGCTGCGACTTTCTCGCGTGCTCGGCCTACAAGTTCTTCGGTCCCCACCAGGGCATCCTGTGGGGCCGGGGCGAGATCCTGGAATCCCTGGAGCCCTACAAGGTGAGGCCCGCCCCGGACACCATCCCGGGCCGCTTCGAGACGGGCACCCAGAGCCACGAGGGCATGGCCGGGACGGCCGCCGCCGTCGACTATTTCGCCTCCCTGGGAGAGGCCTGGGCCGGCGACTACGCGCAGCGCTTCCCCGGCATGAGCGGGCGCGCACTGCACGCGCACACGGCGCTTGCCTGGCTGCTCGACTACGAGGAGACGCTGTCCCGGCATCTCATCGGCGGTCTGCGGGCGCTGCCCGGCATCACCGTGCACGGCATCACCGATCCGGACAGCTACTCCCGGCGCCTGCCGACGGTGGCCTTCAGCGTGGAGGGCGTGGCGCCGGCGATGATCGCCCGGGAACTCGGGCAGCGGCGCATCTTCGTCTGGAACGGCCACAACTACGCGCTGGAAGTGGTGCGGGCGCTGGGCCTGATGGAGGCCGGCGGGGTGATCCGCGTCGGGCCCGTGCACTACAACAGCATCGAGGAAATCGACGTCCTCCTGAACACGCTGGAGAGCATACTGCCGCGCATCGCGCCGGTCGGCTGACGGTCCGAGGTCCGCTCAGTTGTTCTTCGCGCCCTGGTCGATCCAGTCCTTGATGAGTCGCACCTCGTCCCGCTCCAGCGCAGCGCCCCGGCCTTCGGCCATGGCTTCCTCGTGATGCGGCGGCATCTGGATCTCGGGCGAGGCCTGGCCCGAGACCACCAGGTACAGCGTGCTGGAGGCGGCGCTGCCGGGTTCCACGACCTGGCCGAGGCGGGTGCCGTGCATGAGGCTCGCGTAGTCGGTGACGTTCAGCCCGGTGGTCGCCTCGCCCTCGCCATAGCCGCTGTGACAGCCGGCGCAATGGGCCGCCAGCACGGGATGGACGTCGTCCGAGAAACTGATCTGCCGTTCGCAGCCCGCCAGCAGGGCCGGGCCGAGGCAGGCGACGGCGAGGACCGGGAGAGTCCTGGTTTGCATGATTGCCCCCTCGTGCGCTGCCGCCGTCCGGGCGGCTTCAGAGCTCACCATTCCATCCTAGGACGGTGGGCCTGCCTGTCAATTTCGCGCTATACCTACGCTCAGTCCGCGGGCGGCCAGGCACTCGCGTCGATGGTCTCCCGGTAGGCGTGGAAGGTGGCGTGGCCGAGCAGCGGGATCACCACCGCGAGGCCCAGGAAGGCCGTGGCGAAACTCGCTAGGATGGCGCCGACCACCAGCGCGGCCCAGACGATCATCGCCAGCTTGTTCCTCAGCACTGCATTCACGCTCGTGACCACCGCCGTGACGGTATCCGTCCTGCGGTCCGCGATCATGGGCAGCGAGAAAGCACTGGCGGCAAAGACGATACTGGCGAAGATGGCGCCCACCGCGCTGCCGATACCGAGGAAGGGAACCAGGTCGAGCCAGGAGCGGTTGGTCTCGGCAGGAAAGAAGATGTGCACCATCGAGGCGGCCCGGGCCCAGACCAGGAAGACCACGAGCACCACGATGGCGTAGACGAGTGCGTTGCCCACATGCTGGGAGGTCTCGCGGATGCCCTCGGCCAGCGTCGGGCGGGTGCCGCGCTCGAGCTGGCGGGAGATTTCGTAGACGCCGATGGCCATGAGCGGACCGACGAACAGGAAGCCCGAGGCCATCGCCAGCAGCAGCCAGACCCCGCCGAGCTTCCAGGCCACCAGGCTCGCGGCGTAGCTCGCGAGCACCACCACGACGCCGTAGCACAGGCTCTGGCGCGGCGCCGCCGCCAGATCGCGCCAGCCCCGCCGCAGCCAGCCGAAGGCCGCCAGCGGGCGCAGGTCCCGGCACGGCGCCGCGAACGGCAGTTCCTCGGGCTTCTCCCCGGCGGGAGTCCGCGTCTCGTTCTCGCTGCTCATCGGTAGTCCCCCTGAGCCGGAATTTAAACCGAATGCCCTGCCAAATGCATCCATCCGTGGTGCAGAATGACAATTCCCGACAGAGGAGACGACCATGCGCAGAGTGATGGCTGTGGCCGCCGCATCCCTGCTGGCCGCGCTGCCGGCCGCTGCAGAACACACGGAGGTGATCGAACTCGAGCTGAAGGCCGGCGCCGTCGAGCATCTGCAGATCGACACCGGGGCGGGCCCGCTGGAGATCACCGGTGTCCCGGATACGGACCGGATCCGGGTTCGCGCGGAGATCCGCTTCCCCGATGCCGACGCCGACGAGGCAGCGGAGATTCTCGCCGAGCGGCTGCGCCTCACACTGGAGCAGGGGATTGCCGGGGCCGAGCTCGTCGCGGAGTTCAACCAGACCGGCTGGCGTGCGTTCCTCGGCGAAAGCCCCACCATGAGCCTGGACGTGCGCGTCCCCGAGCGCTATTCCCTCGAGGTGGAGGACGGTAGCGGCTCGCTCGCCATCCGCGACGTCCGCGGCGATATCGACGTGGACGACGGCTCGGGCTCTCTCGTCCTCACGAACGTGGGCGGCTCCATCAGCATCGACGACGGCTCCGGCTCCCTCGCCATCGAGGGGGCGGGCGGCGACGTGGTGATCGAGGACGGCTCCGGCAGCCTGTCGGTACGGCATGTGGCCGGCAGCCTGACCGTGGACGACGGCTCCGGCGGCGTGACCATCAACGGCGTCGAGGGCGACCTCACGGTGCTCGATGCCGGCAGCGGCAGCCTGCGCTACGACAATATCGGCGGCAAAGTGGAGGTTCGCGACTAGGGCCTGGCGGCGGGCCGCGCCGGCGGCGGGTCCCGCCGCACGCGCACCAGCACCAGGTCCAGCAGCTGGCGGATCACCTGCGGGCGGTCCGGGTCGATGTGCAGGCCTTCGGTCCAGAGCAGATCCACCGCCGGTTCCCGGGCGGCGACGGCGGGCAGTGGCTCGAGCGCGGCGGGCGGCAGGCGCTCGTCCTCCCGCGCGGCGATGATCACCGCCGGGCGCGGCGGTATGGCGCGCACCCAGCGCGCGGTGCGGAAGGTCTCCGCGTAGATCAGGGTGTAGAGGACTTCAGTCATCACGGCCCGCTGCCAGTCGACGGGGAAGTCCTCGCGCAGGTTGTGCTCGAGCCAGGCGTGGTTGTCGCCGGCGCCGTGGATCAGCCAGATGCGCCGGAAGCGCTCGTCCAGGGCGCCGGCGGTCGCGGCGAACGGGACGCCCAGGCTGACGCCGACCAGTTCGGTGCGCGCGGGATCCGCCCAGGGCTGGGCGAGCAGCCAGTCCAGCGCCAGGGAGAGGGCCGGCGGCGTGTCCAGGAAGGCCTGCTGGATGCCCGGTATGGCGCGCAGAATCTGCCAGCCGCCGCGCAATCGCTGGCTGCCCTCGTAGGGGTAGTCGATGGCAGCATAGACGAGGCCGTCCGGCGCACCGGCCAGCGCCACGGCGTCCCTGCCCGTGCGGTGGCCGCCCAGCAGGAGCAGCACCGGCAGCTTGCGCCCCGTCTCCGCCGCCGGGCGGCGCACGCGCATATCGACGCTGAGGCCGGTGTCGGCAGTCAGGGTCAGGGTCTCGTCGAGGTAGCCCTCCGGCGTCCTGTGCGTCTCTGCGCGGGCAACCGCCGCGAGGGTGCCGTGGCGCGCGAGCAGCTGGTCCCGCTGCTCGCTGCGCATGTCCGCGATCCAGAACGCAAGCGCGGCGAGTGCGACGGCGAATAGGGCCAGGAGGGTCCCGGCGACGACGCGCCGCCGTCTCACCGGCTTCTCCGCAGTGTGGCTCGTCCCGTCATGCACCGCATTCTAGGGCAGCGCAGGGCGCATAGAAAAAGGCCGGGCCGTGCGACCCGGCTCCGGCCTGCCGCGGCGCTCAGCGGAAGTTGCGTCGGTAGCTGATGCCGAAGGTGAGTGGGCGGTTCACGGTGACCCGGCGTTTGGCGTAGCGGTTGTTGATGAACTGGTCGCCGATCTCGTCGAAGACATTGGCGACGTAGGCATTCACGCTCCACTTGTCCGCATCGATGCCCGCCCTGAGGTCGAGGACGCCGTAGGAGTCCTGGATGGTCGGAGGCGGCGCGCCCACGATCGCCTCGAGCCCCGCCAGCGCGTTGATCGACTCGCCGGTGTAGCGGTAGTCCGCCCGCGCATAGGGGGTGCCCCCGAGAAGGGTGCTGTCCGCGAAGGTGTGCTCGATGGAGAGGGAACCTTTCCAGTCCGGGGTGATGGGCAGCCGGGTCCCGTCGGCGGCGCTGATGGGGGCGTCGGAGCCCTCGAACAGCGTGGCAGTCTGGGAGATCTCCGCCTCGTTCCAGGCCAGCGTGGCCTCCAGCGACCAGCCGGGTGCGGGCACCCAGGACGCCTGCACCTCGGCCCCGTCGATGGTGGCCTCCGGGAAGTTCACCACGCCCAGCTGGAAGACCACCGGCTGGGGGTCGTTCACCTGTACCTGGATGTCGTCCCAGACCATGTGGTAGGCAACGACGCTCAGAAACAGCCGTCCGTCCGCTGCGGTCGTCTTGAAGCCGGCCTCGTAGTTCTGCACCTTGTCCGAGTCGTACCGGCGCGGCAGGATGGAATCCGGGCGCAGCGCGTTGGCACCGCCGCTGCGGAAGCCCTCCGAGTAGGTGAAATAGACCAGGCTCTGGTCGTCGAAGTTGTAGGTGACGTTGATCTTGGGCACGAAGCCGTCGTCGCTCTCCTCGCCGGTTCCGTCCGTGAACACGAAGTCCGTCTCGGCACTCGGCACCGGCCCCTGCTGCAGGGCGCCCAGCACCAGGTCCTCCTTGCGGTCCACGTCGTACCAGCGGCCGCCGGCCGTGATGGTCACGTTGTCCGTCACGTAGAAGGTGGCCTCGCCGAACAGCGCGAACTGGTCGATCTCGGTGTCGTAGAGGCCGAAGAACCAGCCGCCCTGACGCTCCGCGTAGCTCGGGACGTCCCAACTGCCCGGCGGCAGGCCGTTCAGGGAGGGGTTGTAGGGGTTGTAGGCGAGATAATAGAAAGCGGGCGAACCGGCGAAGTTCTCTGCGTTCGCGCGGAAGACGCCGTCGTTCTCGAGCTTCTGGTAGAACAGCCCGACGATGCCCCGCCAGCGGCTGTCGTCGATCTCCGGGGTGGACCAGCGTGCCTCGATGCTGAAGCGGGTGGAGTCGTCTTCCTCGATGTTGAAGCCGCGGACCACGTCGCCGCCGAAGTCGTAGAAGTAGAAGTCGTAGTCTGTGCCGTTGGCTGCGTTGTACTCCGCCTCGTAGGCGTCGCTGATCTGCTGGAAAGCGAACATGTAATCCGTGGCGTCCGCGTCGTAGCGCAGGTCCCGGTCGAAGTAGGAGGCGCTGAACAGGAAATCGCCGATGCCGGTGGCGCCTTCCAGGGTCAGGGCCAGCTGATACCAGTCTTCTTCCAGCCGTTCGTCGAAGAAGCGCACCTGCTCGAGGTCCGGGCGGCCGAAGTCCTTGTCGCCGAAGCCGTCCGCTTCGGTCGACTGGAAGATGGCCGTCGCGTCCACGGTCCAGCGGTCGTCCGGGAACCAGCGCAGCGCGGCCCGGCCGCCGGTGATGGTGGTGGTGTTGACGTCGTCCTCGACGAACTCCTCGTTCGTGTAGGTGCCGCCGGGGCTGGTGCCCAGCACGTTGTCGATGTAGCCGGCCTCCTCGGCGGTGAAGCCCACCAGCCGCAGCGCCAGGCGGTCTTCCGCCAGCGGCACGTTCAGCATGGCGCTGACGTCATAACCTGCATCGCCGTCGCTCACCTGGTTCGCCTCCAGGTCCACCCAGGCGTCGAAGGCGGTGGGGTCGGGCTTGTTGGTGATGATGCGCAGCGTGCCGGACTGGGAGGCGTCGCCGAACAGCGTGCCCTGCGGGCCGCTCAGCGCCTCGAGGCGTTCGATGTCGATCAGCCGCGGGTCCGGGTTCCGTCCGGCCGAGGTGATCGGCTGCTCGTCCAGGTAGATACCGCTGGACGGATTGGTGCCGAACTGGATGCCGGACGCAGCCACGCCGCGGAAGACCACCGAGTTGCCGCCGGGCTGGCGGCTGGCCAGGGCCAGGGCCGGGATCTTGCCCACATAGTCGTCCAGGCCGTCCAGACCCTGGCGGACGATGTCGTCGGTGGTAAAGGCCCGTATCGACATCGGGATATCCGCGAGGCTTTCCTCGCGCTTGGTCGCCGTGACGACGATCTCCTCGATGGTGTCGCCCTGGGACTGGGCGAAGGCGCTGGGGCCGGTGAGTGCCGCGGATACGGCGGCGGCGATGGCGCTGCGGCCGTACATGGCTGCGCCGGGCTCTCTGTTGTCAGCCATTGCTGTCTCTCCCGCTTTTGCTCAATACTACCCATGCGTGGCGAAAGCGCAAATAGTTCGAGCGCCGGCACGCGTTGGTACGGCTCGCCGGCTGCGGCAGGACGTCGTCCTGTTGGCTGCACGCGACACGACTGACAGGCTCTCCCATGAAGATCGACCAGCCCCTGAAGCAACTCGGCGACATCGACGCGGCCCCCCTGCGCGACGCGATCCTCGGCCAGGAGGAAGCCGCTTGGAGCGAGCAGGAATATCGCCAGCAGGAATACGAGGTCCACCGGCGGACCACGTCGATCGTGCTGGTGTTCACCGACGGCCGGAACTGGCCGCAGATCACCGTGAGAAAAGAACCGGGTTGGGATCGCCTCGCGCACGTGGCGCTGCCGGCGATGCAGCACGTCATCGCGAACCATTACCGCCCCGGCGGCACCATCATCCGCGCGATGGCCGCGCGCCTGGCCGCAGGCGGGCGCATCGACCCGCACCGGGACTCCCATGCCTCGTTCCACGCCAGCCATCGCATCCACATCCCCGTCACCACCAACCCGCGGGTGCGCTTCATGATCGACGGCCGCCCGCACCGGCTCGAGGTGGGCAAGGTCTACGAGCTGAACAACCAGCTGCTGCACAGCGTCATGAACAAGGGCGACGAGGACCGCATCACCTTCATCTTCGACTACCTGCCGCCGGACGCCGCGCGCGCGGCCTCGTGAATGCTGAGTGACCGGCGAGTGAGCGACAGCGGGCCGTGACCCTCCTCGTTGCCACCTCCGTGGTGCGCGGCAGCCACCAGGGTGAGAGCCACGGCGGCGTGTACCTGATCGACCTCGGCCGCGAGCGGGTGGTGCAGACGGTGGACTGGAACACGACGGACATCGACTGGCAGGGGCGGGGCTGGGACCGCGGCCTGCGCGGGATCGCCTTCGACGGCGAGCGGGTGTACATCGCCGCCAGCGACGAGCTGTTCGCCTACACCCCCGACTTCCGCCTCATCGGTTCCTGGCGCTGCCCGTATCTCAAGCACTGCCACGAGATCACCGTCTACGGCCGGCGGCTGTACCTGACCTCGACCGGGTTCGACGCGATACTTGCGTTCGACCTGGACGCCGAGCGCTTCTGCTGGGGCCTGCACGTGGTCCGCGGGTTCGGCGATTTCCGTGCCAGCCCGTTCGACCCGGTCGCCGGTCCGGGCCCCGAGCCGGGCAACCAGCTGCACCTGAACATGATCCACTGCGACGACAGCGGGCTATACGCGAGCGGCGTGGCGACGGGCGCGCTGCTGGCCTACGACGGCCGCCGCATCGTGCCCCGCGCCACGCTGCCCCGGGGCGTGCACAATGCCCGGCCGTTCCGCGGCGGCGTGCTGTTCAACGACACCCGCGCGGACGTCGTGCGGTACGTGACGCCGGCGAGCGAACAGGTCTTCCCGGTCCCCACCCACGACCCGGCCACGCTGACCCATAGCGATCTCGACGACACGCGCATCGCGCGCCAGGCGTTCGGGCGGGGCCTGGCGGTACTCGACGACGGCTGCATCGCCGCCGGCTCCTCCCCGTCGACGGTGGCCATCCACGATCCCGCGACGGAGCGTACCCGTACCGTGGTGACGCTGACCAAAGACGTGCGCAACGCCATCCACGGCCTGGAGGTCTGGCCTTACCAGGTCTGATCCGGACCGGGTCTGGACCGTACCAGGTCTGGCCCGGACCAGGCCCGGAACGGATGCCGGGGTCTCAGCGGATCAGGTGCCCGTAGCGGCCGAGCACCGGCGCGAGCACCTCGGCCAGCTCGTCGAGGTGGCACTCGTAGCGCCGCCAGTAGCCGACGGCGCCGGTGTAGATGGGCTGGCGCACCTGTTCCGAACTGGCCGTGCGCACCGGCCGCTCGGTCTCGTGGAAGTTGACGCACGCATCCTCCCAAGGCAGTTCGCAGAACCCGAGCAGGCGCTGCACCTGGTTGTCGAAGTCGCTCACCAGTTGCTCGTACTGCACGGTCAGCACGCGCCCCGGCAGCACCGCGTGCCAGTGGTCCATCAGGCGCTGGTACTGCAGGAAGTACTCGCCGATCTCCGTTAGGTCGTAGGTGAAGGCCTGGCCGCGGGCGAACAGCTGGCGGTAGCAGCTCAGGCAGGCATCCATGGGATGGCGCCGCGCATCGATGATGTTCGCCCGCGGCAGGATCAGGTGGGCGAAGCCGACGTTCGGGAAGTTGTTGGGCATCTTGTCGATGAACCGCGGTGCGCCCTCGATGCGGTGCAGCGCCGCATGATCCAGATAACGGCGTCCGAGCGCCTCGAAGTGCTCGCCGCGCAGTTCCCGTACCGCCTGCGGGTAGTTCATGCCGTCGGCCCGATTCCGGTTCAGGCTGGTCGCGACCCGGCCGAGATAGGGCAGTTCGGCCGTGCCCTCCACGCTGCTGTGGCTCGCCAGGATCTGCTCGATCAGCGTGGAGCCGGAGCGGGGCAGGCCGACGATGAAGATGGGCGCCGGATCGTCGCAGCCGGCGCCCTCGTTCACCGCGAGGAACTCCTCGTTGAAGACCTCGAGCACGGCGTCGTTGCTGACCTCCGTGTGCACGGGATCGTAATGCTCGCGCTTACGCTGCCTGCGGTTGCCGGTGTCGTAGTAATGCCAGGCGCGTTCGTAGTCCTGCCGGTCCTCCCACGCCTTGGCCAGGGCGAACAGGAAGTTCACCTCGGACTGCTCGTTCAGGTCCTTGCCCTCGAGCGAGGACTCCATGGCGCGGATGTCCTCGGCGCCGAGCGGGTAGGTCTTCAGGTTGGCCAGACTCCACCAGGACTCGCCGTTCTCCGGCTTCAGGCGGATGCACTCCCGGTAGGCCTCCACCGCTTCGGACTGGCGGCCGAGGGTCTTCAGCGTGTGACCAAGGCCCAGCCAGGCACCCGCGTGGCCGGGTACGAGTTCGATGGCCCGCCGGTAGGCCGCTGCGGCCTCCGCGGTGCGCGCGGCCGGTGCCAGCGCGGCCGCCAGCAGGAAATGGGCCTGTGCGCTGTCCGGCTCCGTCGCGACCGCCTGCTCGAAGCACTCGATGGCCTCGGCGAGGCGGTGCTGGTCCTGATGCAGCCGCCCGAGGTCGATGATTGCGCCGGTGAAGTCCGGCGCATGCCGGATCGCGCGGCGCAGCAGCTCCTCCGCGTTGTCCGCATGCCCGGACTGCATCGCGATCTGGCCGAGGAGTCTGAGTGCGCTGACGTTGTCCGGGTTGTCGCGCAGTACCCGCCGGCACAGCCGCTCGGATTCCTCGATGCGGCCCGAGCGGTGCAGGCGTGCCGCTTCGGCCAGCCGCCCCTGCTCCGGGTTCAGTTCGAACCAGCGCTCGAACACCTCGTCGGCCTCGGCACCCTTGCCGTTGGCCAGCAGGACGCGGCCGAGATGGAAATGGGCCTGCTCGAGTTTCGCATCGAGGCTCACCGCGCGGCGCAGCACTTCCTCGGCCTCGCCGTGACGGCGCTGCTGGGCGAGCAGCAGCCCCAGGTCCTCGTGGGGCTTGGCGAAGGAGGGCGCCAGTGCGATGGCCCGGCGCAGCCGCTCCTCGGCTTCGTCGAAGCGCCGCGCCTTCAGCAGGATCGCGCCCAGCAGCGCGGTGAAGTTGACGTCGTCGGGGTCCTCGGTCAGCGCCTCGCGGCACACGTCGATGGCGCCCTCCGCGTCGCCGCCGTTCAGCAGCCGGATCGCCTGGTGGAAGGTGCTCCGCGGCGCCGCGACGCCGGGTCCGCTGCTCTCGGCCATCGTCCCGGGAGGCTTCTCGGTCATCGCAGCAGTCCGCGGCGCTCCCGCCTCCGCGCCGGTGCTCCGCGCGGGTGCCGCCGGTTGCCGGTTCGGTCTACCAGGTCCGCACGCGGCCGGTGTCGACGTGGATGAAGTCGGAGCGGGCGTAATAGCCGACACCGCCCCGGCCCAGGCTCAGGGCGGCCTTGCGCAGCTTCGCCGTGTCGTAGCCCGACAGGCGGACGTCGATGGCGCGGCCCTGCATGTGCAGGCTGCGCTTTGCCACGCCGGAGCTCGAGTTGCGCAGCATCTCGTTGGTCTGCGGCGAGCGGTAACCGGAGATCACCTGGAATTCGGCCCGGCTGCCCGTCATCGAGCGCAGCTGCGCCAGCGTATCCAGGAGTTCCAGGTCCATCTCCCATACCTCGCCGGTGCGGAAGTCGCGCAGCAGATGGTTGATCTCCGCCACCGCGTCGGGCAGGTACTCGCCGCCCTCGTAATAGACCACCCGCAGCCGTTCGCCGGTGTGGTTGTGCGAGAAGGCGAGGCGGCGGGTCTCCAGCGCGGCGGCGGCCCGACTCCAGGGAACCAGCATCGCGGCCCCGGCGGCCGCGCCCGCCAGGAACCGGCGGCGGGAGGCGTTGTGCAGGTTCGACTCGCCGTCGTCGGCGCTGCAACCGCAGCAATCGTGGTGATCCGTGCTGTCCGCCATATTCTCTCCCGTTCTCTCCCGTTGTGGTGCAGTTGTCGTCCAATCGCTTCAATTCACGGTCGAATAGACCATTATGGCCGACGATGGTTCAGACTGGAAAGCCATCCGGCATCCTGCGGCGTTCACGCCGGCCATTCCGTGTCCCCGGTCCCGGTTTAGAATGGTGGCGATGTCGTACCGCGGTTGCCCGATGCTCGTCGCCGCGCTCCTGCTGGTGGCGCTGGCTGCCGCCGTGCCCCGCGGCGCGGCCGCCCCGTGGGACCAGGAGCTGCACGGCTCCGCCGAGGACGCCGTGCGGGAACGGCTGCGCCAGCGGGTCGAGCAGCTCGACGCCGGCCTGCTGGAGGCCATCGGGGGCGAGCCTCTGGCTGCCCGGGATCTGCTGCCCGATCTCTATGCCGCCCGGCGGTTCCGGCCGCTGTGGTCCGAGGCCGACCGGCGGCGGCAACTGCTGGCGCTGGTGCGGGCCAGCGCCGCAGAAGGGCTGACGCCCGCCGACTACCACCTCGCCGTCCTGGAGCGCTACGCCGGGGATATCGGTGCCGAGGGCGACCCCTACGGCCGGGCGGACCGGGACCTGCTGCTCACGGACGCGCTCGCACGGCTGGCCCGTCACCTGGTGCACGGCAAGGTGGATCCCTCCCGTCTCGATCCCCACTGGAACTTCCGTCCGGAGTCCGGCGAGGGCGATGCGGTGGCGATGCTCAGGCAGGCGCTCGAAGCCGATTCCCTGGTCTCGTTCTTCCGCCAGCGGTTGGAGCGCGGACCCCTGTACCGCCGGCTGGAAGCGGCGCTGGCCCGTTACCGCGACATCGCGGCCGCCGGCGGCTGGCAGCCGGTCCCTGCCGGGCCGACGCTGAAGCCGGGCATGAGCGACCCCCGGGTTGCCGCGGTCCGCTCGCGGCTGGCGGCCGAGCTGCGCCTGCCCGCCGCGGCGGACCCGTGGCACTACGACGATGCGCTCGAGGCTGCCGTAACGGCTTTCCAGCGCCGCTACGGGCTGGAGCCGGACGGCGTCGTCGGCCCGCGCACCCTGGCGGCCATGAACGTGCCCGCGAGCGCGCGCATCGATCAGATTCGCGTGAATCTGGAGCGGGCCCGCTGGGTACTGGAGCGCCCGGAGGGTGACTACCTGGTGGTCAGCGTCGCCGGCTTCCGTGCCTTCCTCATGCGCGGCGACGACATCCGCTGGGAGACGCGCGTGGTCGTCGGCCAGCCCGTCCGGCGCACACCGGTGTTCCGTTCCCGCATCGTCTATCTCGTCTTCAATCCCACCTGGACCGTGCCGCCCGTCGTCCTGCACAACGACATCATTCCGGAGGCGGTCGCAGACCCGGCGGCAGTCAGCCGCCGGGGGCTGCAGGTGGTGGGCGCGGACGGGGAGAGCATCCCGCCGCAGGACGTCGAGTGGGCGCGCTATCGGGACGGCGGCTTCCCCTATCAGCTCGTGCAGCCGCCCGGTCCCGCCAACGCCCTGGGCCGGGTAAAGTTCATCCTGCCCAATCCGTACGACGTCTATCTGCACGACACGCCGAGCCGGCAGCTCTTCCTGAGCGCCGCGCGCAGCTGCAGTTCCGGCTGCATCCGCGTGCAGCGGCCGCTGGAGCTGGCGGCGCTGCTGCTGGCCGAAGACCCGGACTGGGGGGCGGATGCCATCCGGGCAGCGGTGGCCGGCGCTCGCACACGCACGGTCTTCCTGCCGCGCCCGGTGCCGGTCATGATCCTGTACTGGACGGCCGGCATGGGGCCGGACGGCGAGTTCGGCTTCCATCCGGACGTCTACGGCCGGGACGCGGCGGTGCTGGCGGCGCTGGACAGTGATTTCGACGCGACCCGCGGACGCCGCGGGGGTGCCGCGGGCAGGCTGATACGCGAATAGCCGGAGGGCGGAATCCGATCCCTGCCACCGTGCCGTTCAGGCTTCGAGCGCCTCGCGCACCTGGCGCAGCACCCCGGCCGCGCTGCGCAGTTCGTCGTCGGAGACGCCGATGTCCGCCTGGTCGAGATGATGGGCCTCGTGGCGGCGGATGTCTTCGATCACCTTGCGACCGGCCGCCGTGAGACGGATCAGCTTGGAACGCCGGTGCGCGGGGTTCTCCACCCGTTCGACCATACCCTCGTGCAGCAGCGGGTTGACGATCGCCTGGATGTGCTGGCGGGAGACGCGTCGTGCCCGGGCGATCGCCGGAACGGTGGACGGGCCATCGCGCAGCAGGTGCTCCAGCACCGCCCGCCGGGGCTGGGTCATCTCGGAATCCTCGTGGAGCTGCTCTCCGGTGTGGGTGAGCGTCGTGAAGAGAAGCCGCACTTCCTGGAACAGTGTGTCGAAGTGTTCTTGCATATCGGCCTCCTGACAAAATATTTGTCGTTACGACAATTCGTATGTCAATGGTAGCACGTCCGGTGAGCGCAGTAACCCGCATTTCGGCCGGTCGGGGAAAGTCGGTGAATCGTGCTGCTCTGCAGCGGGCGGAGCGGTGCCGCCGCTGCTAGTATCGAAGCCCGGGCACGCGTGCGGGGAGGAGGCCGGCAGGGACGCGTCACTCCGGTCAATATCCCCGCCGGCGGCGGCAGGATCGATCGTGGATTTCACCGATGGCCGCTCCGCCGGGGCCCGCCGCATAGTCGAGAGAGGCATCCAGAGAGGAGTCGCCTGATGCAGATACCCGTCGACATCCGCTTCAAGGACATCCCGCGCTCGCCGGCGCTGGAGGCCGTCATCCGCGAACAGGCAGAGAAGCTCGAGCAGGTCTGCTCCGAGATCATCTCGTGCCGGGTGACGGTGGAGGCGCCGCACCGCCACCAGAACAAGGGGCGGATCTATCACGTCGTCGTGGACGTCAACGTACCGGGGCGCGAGATCGTCGTCAGCCATGCCCAGGAGGACAACCACGCCCACGAAGATGCCTACGTGGCCGTCAACGACTCCTTCCGGGCGGCGACCCGCCGGCTGAAGGGCTACAACCGCCAGCGCACGGGCAAGGCGCGCGCGGCACAGCAGGCCGGCTGAGGCTTCAGGCCGCCCGGGAGGTGTGCCCGGCGCCGCCGAGCACCTCGCCGACCAGCCGCACCCAGTAGGCGACGCCCACGGGCAGCGCGTCGTCGTTGAAGTCGTAGCGGGCGTTGTGCAGCATGCAGCCGCCTTGGCCGGGGCCGTTGCCCAGCCACAGGTAGCAGCCGGGTTTCTCCTGCAGCATGAAGGCGAAGTCCTCGCCGCCCATGGTCGGCGGCAGGTCCCGGTGCACGTTTTCCGTGCCCACCACGGCGGCGGCGGCGCGGGCGGCAATATCCGCCTCGGCGGGCGTGTTCACCGTCGGCGGATAGGTGCGGTAGTAGGTGGTCTCCGCCGCCGCGCCGAAGCCTTCCGCGACCCCTGCGGCCACCCGTGCGATATCCCGTTCCACCCGGTCGCGGGACGCCGGCGTCAGCGTGCGCGCGGTGCCCTTCAGCACCACCTCGTCCGGGATGACGTTGAAGGTCTCGCCGCCGCGAAGCACGGTGACCGAGACCACCACGGAGTCTGTCGGCTCGGTGTTGCGGCTGGCCAGCGACTGCAGCGCCGTGATGATGTGGGCGGCGGTCACCACCGGGTCGATGGTCTGATGAGGCATGGCGGCGTGGCCGCCGCGGCCGCGCACGGTGATCTCGAACTTGTCCGAGGCGGCCATCTGCGGGCCGACGCGCACGGCGAACTCGCCAACAGGGAGGCCGGGCCAGTTGTGCATGCCGTAGACCGTCTCCACGGGGAACCGCTCGAACAGCCCGTCGTCGATCATCGCCTTCGCCCCGGCCCGTCCCTCCTCGGCGGGCTGGAAGATGAAGTGCACGACACCGTCGAAGTCCGGCCTGGCGGCCAGGTGCTCGGCCGCGCCGAGCAGCATGGTGGTGTGGCCGTCGTGTCCGCAGGCATGCATCAGGCCCTCGTGGCGCGAGCGGTGATCGAACTCGTTCAGCTCCCGAATGGGCAGTGCGTCCATGTCCGCGCGCAGGCCGATGGCGCGCTCCGAGCTGCCGGCACGCAGCGTGCCCACCACGCCGGTCACGCCGAGGCCGCGGTGCACCTCCAGGCCGAAGCCTGCCAGCTTGTCTGCGACGAAGTCGCTGGTCGCCTTCTCCTCGTAGGCAAGTTCCGGGTGGGCGTGGATGTGATGGCGCCAGGCCGTCAGGGTGTCGTGGCGTTCGCGTATCCGGTCCAGGAGTTCCATGGCGTGTTCCGTCTCCGTCTGGTCATGGGGCCGGCGGCGGGGCGGATGCCTCCTGGCCGGTCTGTACCGCCCAGAGGCTGGCATAGATGCCGCCCCGGGCCAACAGGCTGGCGTGATCGCCGGTCTCGGCGATGCGGCCGCGCTCGAGCACGATGATACGGTCCGCGTGCACGATGGTGGACAGCCGGTGGGCGATCACCACCGTCGTGCGTGAGTGGGAGATGGTGGCCAGAGAACGCTGGATGGCCGCCTCGGTCTCGTTGTCCACCGCCGAGGTCGCCTCGTCCAGGATCAGCACCGGCGGGTCCTTCACCAGTGCCCGGGCCAGCGACAGGCGCTGACGCTGGCCGCCGGAGAGCTTCTGCCCCCGTTCGCCCACCACGGTGTCCAGGCCCCGGGGCAGGCGGTCGATGAACTCCATGGCCTCGGCCGCCCGGGCCGCCTCGATGATTGCGGCCTCGCCCGCCTCCGGCGCGCCGTAGGCGATGTTCTCCCGCACCGTGCCCTGGAACAGGAATACGTCCTGGCTCACCAGCCCGATACGCCGGCGCAGGCTCTCCAGCGTGAAGTCCCGGATGGGCCGGCCGTCCAGCAGGATCTCTCCCTGGCGGGGCTCGTAGAAGCGCAGCATCAGCTTGATCAGCGAGCTCTTGCCGGCGCCGGTCTGGCCGACGAAGGCCACGGTCGCGGTGGGGGCGATGTCGAAATCGATGTCCCTGAGCACCGGCTCGCCGTCGGCGTAGCCGAACCACACGTGCTCGAAGGTGATGCGGCCTGCCACCTCGCCGAGGGGTTCGGCACCCGGTTGGTTGCGGATCGCGACGGGCGCCTCGATCAGGTCCAGGATGCGCCGTGAGGACGCCATGGCCCGCTCGTACAGGTCCACCGTCTCCGCCAGGCTGGTGAGCGGCCACAGCAGCCGCTGGGTGAGGAACACGAGCACGCCGTAGGCGCCGACGGCGAGGGTGCCGGACAGCGTCATCCAGCCGCCGATGAGGAAGGTGGCGAGGAAGCCGGCCAGGATGGCCATGCGGATCACCGGGATGAACGCCGAGCTGACCGCGATGGCGCGGCGGTTCGCGTCGACATAGGCGTTGCTGTCGGCCCGCACCCGCTCGGCCTCGAGCCGCTCGGTGGCGAAACTCTTGATGGTGGCGATGCCGGAGATGTTGGCGGCGAGCCGCGAACCCAGTCCGCCCACCCGCTCGCGCACCTCCGCGTACAGGGGCTGGGCGCGGCGCTGGAAGTAGAAAGCGCCGACCACGATGACGGGGATTGGGGTGAAGGCCACCACGGCGATCAGCGGCGAGACCACGAAAAAGACCGTGCCCACTGCCACCAGGGTGGTCGCCACCTGGATGAGGTTGTTCGCGCCGCCGTTCAGGAAGCGTTCCAGCTGGTTGACGTCATCGTTCAGGATCGCGACCAGGTTGCCGGTGCTCTGGTCCTCGAAGTAGGCCAGGTCCAGGTCCTGGACATGCCGGTAGGCGTCCAGGCGCATGCCGTGCTGCAGGTCCTGGGCGAGATTGCGCCACAGGATCAGGTACAGGTATTCGAACAGCGACTCGCTGACCCAGATGGCCAGCGTGAGACCGCCGAGCAACAGCATCTGCGAGGTGGGTTCCGTGATGCCCAGCGCGGCCACGAAGGAATCCTCCCGGCGCACCACCACGTCGATGGCGATGCCGATCAGGATCTCCGGCATCACGTCGAAGAGCTTGTTCAGCACCGAGCAGGCGGTGGCCAGCAGGATGCGCCGGCGGTAGCCCCGGGCGTAGTGCAACAGGCGCCGCAGCGCCCGGAAGGAGCTCTTGGCCTCGCCGCTCATTCGCGCGAGCTTAGCAGGGGCGCCCGGCCGGGGCACCCGGCCGCGGAACCGCCGGGTGGCCGGAGTGTTGCGTTATGCTGCAGTGCAATAAGTAATTTTCGATGGCCGCCTAAGGACATTCCGTATACCCCTGTTAGCGGTTCCGGCAGAGAATTATGTCGGTCGCATGAATATTCATTCATTGACGGTCTGGGTGTCCGCGACCAGTGCACCGGACCAGGGAGACTCATGATGATGAGGGGAACTAGCTTTGGAATTCTTTCCGCCGCCGTCGGCCTGTCGTTCTGTCTTGCGGTACCGGCACAGGCTCACGAGGCGGGCGACTGGCTGTTCCGCGTGGGTGTGAGTACGGTCGATCCGAAGTCGGATAACCTGGATACGGCCGTACCCTCCGAAGGCGGCACCACGCCGGTCACCATCGAAGTGGACTCGGGTACGACCCTGACCTTCAACGGCACGTATTTCTTCTCGCCGAACTGGGGCCTGGAAGTCCTCGCGGCCGCACCGTTCAACCACGACATCGAGATCGCCGGCATCGGCAAGATCGGCGAGACGGATCATCTGCCGCCGACCTTCTCGCTGCAGTATCACTTCCTGCCGGACGGAGCATTCCAGCCTTACGTAGGGCTCGGCCTGAACGCGACGATCTTCTTCAGCGAAGACGTCGATCAGGCGCTCATCGACACGGTCGAAGCGCTCAATCCGGGTCTCGACGTGACGGGCGCGGATCTCGATCTCGACACCTCGTTCGGTATTGCGGCCCAGGTAGGCGCCGACTACATCCTAAACGAGAACTGGACGATCAACTTCGACGTGCGCTGGATCAACATCGAGACGGACGCTGAACTGACCGTCGATCCCGTTGGTACGCTGGACCTCGGCACGGTCGAGATCGACCCCTGGGTGTACGGCATCAACGTCGGCTACAAGTTCTGATACGGGAACGTATCGGACAGCGAGAGAGGCCGGGCTTCCATGCCCGGCCTTTTTTCGTGTGTCTCAGCCCTCCTGTTCGAGGAACTCCTCTTCCTTCGGCACCCGCTTGTGCAGGTGCACCGGCCGGCGGTTCTTGCGCACCCGCAGATTGAGCATCTCGACGCCCACCGAGAAGGCCATGGCGAAGTAGATGTAGCCCTTCGGTATATGCAGGTCGATGCCTTCGGCGATCAGCGCCGTGCCGACCAGCACCAGGAAGGAGAGCGCCAGCATCTTGACCGTGGGGTGCTCGTCCACGAATCGGCCGATGGCGCCCGCCGCCACCATCATCACTCCTACGGCGACGACCACCGCGATGATCATGACGGGCACGTGGTCGGCCATGCCGACGGCGGTGATCACCGAGTCGAGGGAGAACACCATGTCGATGATCGCGATCTGGGCGAGCACGGCGCCGAAGGTGGCGGCCTGCACCTGCTTCTCGTCGGGGTCCACGCCTTCCACCGAGTGGTGGATCTCCAGGGTGGACTTCGCCAGCAGAAACAGCCCGCCGAAGATCAGGATCAGGTCACGGCCCGAGATGCCGACATCCAGCACTTCGAACAGGTCCGCCTCCAGGCGCATGATCCAGGTGATGAGCAGCAGCAGCACGATGCGCATGCCCATCGCCAGGCCGAGCCCGATGATGCGGGCACGCTGGCGCTGCTCGGCGGGCAGCCGGCCCACCAGTACCGAGATGAAGATGATGTTGTCGATGCCGAGCACGATCTCGAGCACCGTCAGCGAGGCCAGGGCAATCCAGGCCTCCGGCATGGTGATCCATTCCACGGTGCGTCTCCACGCGATTGTCCCCGGCCGGACGTTACCACAGCCCGGCCGGCGGCTCGCCCAGCCCTGTGGCCCGCGGCGGGCTTCGCCGGGCAGGGGTAGTGGTATTTCCGGATAGGCTGGCCCCGGCACCCTCCGCAGGATGGGATATTCAGGCGGGAAGGGCTCCGCCGGCCGGGCCGTGCGCGCACGCCGGCCTGCGCGTCAGGACACGAACTATGCCGACACCAGTATCCACCGTGCTCGCACAGCTGCGGGACGACCATCGCAACATCGCGCTGCTGCTGCAGTTGCTGGAGAAGGAGATCCGGCGGATCGCCGACGGGCTGGAGCCCGACTACGAGCTGGCCCACGACATCATGCGCTACATGACGTCGTATCCCGACTCGGTGCACCATCCGCGGGAGGACCGCATCTACCACCGGCTGAAGGTCGTGGCGCCGGACATGCTGAGCGGCATCGAGGGCATCCTGGAGGAACACGACGAGATCGGCCGTCTCGGCTTGGAGCTGCGCGACGCGCTGGATGCCGTGGAGGCGGGTTCCGTGGTGCGCCGCGACGAGCTCGCCGCGGCCGCCGCCGACTACGTGCGCCGGCTCAGGGACCACATGCGCTGGGAGGAGGCCGCCCTGTTCACGCTGGCCGACGAGCTGCTGCCCGACGAGGACTGGGATACGCTGCCGGGCCAGTCCGACCAGTCCCAGGACCCGATCTTCGGCCGCGCGGTGCAGTCTTCCTACGAGACACTGTACCGGTTCATCCGCAACGAGGCGGACGCCCTGGATCACTGATACCGCCGGCTGCGGCCGACGGCAGGGGGATAACTCACAGCGCCATGTTTGACGTCCTGCGTGCCCTCGGCCGCGATCTGCGCGACAGCCTGCGCGACCTGGCACCCATCGTCGTCGTCATCGCGGTGTTCGAGCTGCTGGTGCTGCGCCAGCCCGTCGCGAGGCTCGCGCCGCTGGCCGGCGGCGTCGTGCTCGTCGTCGTCGGTCTGACCCTGTTCATCTACGGGCTGAAACTGGCGCTGTTCCCCGTGGGCGAGAACCTGGCCCATGCGCTGGCACGCAAGGGCAGCGTCTTCTGGCTGATCGCCTTCGCCTTCGCGCTCGGCTTCGGCACCACGGTGGCCGAGCCGGCGCTGATCGCGGTGGCCGCCGAGGCCGGCAAGATCGCCGCCGCGGCCGGCGTCATCGAGGCATCGCTCGAGTCCCAGAGCCGTTATGCCGGCGGGCTGCGCCTTACCGTGGCGCTGGCGGTGGGCGTCGCGCTCATCCTCGGCGTCGTGCGCATCCTCGCCGGCTGGTCGCTGCCCGGCATGATCATCGGCGGCTATTTGCTGGTGGTGGCCATGACGATGATCGCGCCGCCGGATATCGTGGGCATTGCCTATGACTCGGGCGGGGTGACCACCTCCACGGTCACGGTGCCGCTGGTTGCGGCGCTCGGCGTCGGCCTGGCTTCGTCGCTGCATGGAAGGAACCCGATGCTCGACGGCTTCGGCCTGATCGCCTTCGCCTCGCTGACGCCGATTCTCTTCGTCATGGGCTACGGCATGGTGGTGAATTGGACCTGATCACCGAAAGCCTGGCCATCATCGGCGGTACCGCGCTGGACGTGCTGCCCATCGCCGCGTTCCTGTTCCTGTTCCAGTGGCTGGTGATCGGCGGGCGCATGCCCGACCGCAATCGCATCCTCGCCGGCTTCGCGCTCGTGGTCGTTGGCCTCGGCTGCTTTCTCGTGGGACTGGAGGAGGCGCTGTTCCCGCTCGGGCGGATGATGGCCGAGCAGCTCACCGATCCGGCGCTGATCGGGACCGCGGGCGCAGCGGTGGGCGAGATCCGCTGGTCCGACTACTACTGGGTGTACGCCTTCGCGTTCTCCATCGGCTTCTCCACCGCGCTCGCCGAGCCGGCCGTGCTGGCGGTCGCACTGAAGGCCCGGGACGTTTCCGGCGGCGCCATCCACCCCTGGGGCCTGCGGGTCGCCGTCGCCATCGGCGTGGCCGTGGGGGTGACGCTGGGCTGTTTCCGTATCGTCACCGGGACGCCGCTGCCCTACTACATCATGGCCGGCTATGCCGTGGTGATCGTGCAGACGTGGTTCGCGCCGCGGCTGATCGTGCCGCTGGCCTACGATTCCGGCGGCGTCACCACATCCACGGTCACCGTGCCGCTGGTGGCCGCACTGGGGCTGGGCCTGGCCGAGTCGGTACCCGGCCGCAGTCCGCTCCTGGACGGTTTCGGCCTGGTCGCATTCGCCGCCCTGTTCCCTATCATGAGTGTGCTCGGCTACGCGCAGCTGTCACAGTGGCTGGGTCAGCGCAGGGCCGCGCACGGCGACGGGCAGCCGCCGCCGTCCATCGCATCGGAGGAGGAATAAGACCATGCATTTCAAACTGATCATCGCCTTCGTCGAGGACGACAAGACCGACGCCATCATGGAGGCGGCCCGGGAGGCCGGCGCCACCGGCTGTACGGTGGTCAACAACGCGAGAGGCGAGGGCTCCAAGGAGAAGAAGACCTTCCTGGGTCTCACGCTCTCCACCCAGCGTGACGTGGTCATGATGCTGGTGGAGCAGCATCTGAGCCGCCACATCCTGGAGCACATCGGCGAGGTCGGCGAGTTCGACGACAAGCCCGGCACGGGCATCGCCATCCAGATCGACGTGGAGGATGCCGTCGGCGTCATGAGTCAGGCGCAGAAACTGTCCGAAGTGGTGGAAGAGCAGCTGTGAGGGAAGACGTCCCGCGCTGCCGCCGCCGTACCGAGAGGAGGAGTCATGGCTGAAAGAAAATGGGTGCCCGTGAGCGAAGTCATGCATCGCGAGGTCACCGAGATCGACGGCAGCATGAACGTGCTGGAGGCGCTGAAGATCATGAAGCAGGTGCAGGCCACCTGCCTGATCGTCAAGCGCCGGCACGAGCGTGACGAGTACGGCATGCTGCTGTTCTCCGACATCGCCAAGCACGTGATCGGCAAGGACCGGGCGCCCGAACGGGTCAACGTCTACGAGATCATGGCCAAGCCGGTCATCTCGGTGCGACCGCAGATGGACATCCGCTACTGTGCACGGCTGTTCGAGAGTTTCGGCATCGGCCACGCGCCGGTCATCGACGAGACCAATACGGCGGTGGGTATCGCCAGCTACTACGTGCTGGCGCTGGAGGCCCTGCCGACCCTCGAGTGACTGGCGTCGAATGATCTCCGGCCACGCCCGGGGATGCTGCGAGCAGCCGGCCCCGTGACCCCGGTGCTATCCTTGCGCCCATGTTCACCTATATCGATCCCACGATCCGCGGACGGCTGATCGAACAGGGCCGGCTCATCCGCATCGACCGCTACGGCCAGGCCATCGACGCGGCCAATCCGCCGCCGCCGGGCGAGCCGGCAATCAACCTGCTGGGGCCCATACCGCTGCCCCTCGACGTGGCCGGTCTGCTGATGGACGTGCGCTGGTATGCCGCGGTTCGACACACCGAGCTGTCCAAGGTGGAGGACCTGGCGCGGGAGCTGCGCGAACAGGGCGGCCAGCGCCTGTTCGCCACCCTGGCCTCCTCCATGGCCGTCAACAGCGTACTGCTGATCGGCGAGCCCGAGACCGGGCACCGCCCCCTCGTGCGCGTGCACTCGAGCTGCCTCACCGGCGACGTCTTCGGCTCCCAGCGCTGTGAGTGCGGGCCCCAGTTCGTCTCCGCCATGCACCGCATACACGCCGACCCGGCCGGCGGCATCCTCGTCTACATGGCCGGCCACGAGGGGCGCGGCATAGGGCTCTGGGCCAAGGCCGTCACCTATATCCTGCAGGATGCCGGCGAGGACACCTACCAGGCGAATCGTTCCCTGGGGCTGCCGGACGACTCGAGGGATTTCAGCGACGCGGCGGCCCTGCTGCACCATTTCCTGGGCACCCGTCCGTTCCGCCTGCTGACGAACAACCCCAAAAAGGTGACCGATCTGGCCGAGCACGGTCTGACGGACATCGAGGCGGTCAAGCACGTGACGGGCGTGGGTGACTGGAACCGCCGCTACCTGGCTGCCAAGCGGGACTGGGGCCACCGGCTTACGGACGAGGACCTCACCGACTGAAAGTGCCGGTGAAACCGACGGCCGTTGCGGCCGCCGGCACACCGGCGCGGGGGGTGTCCGGCCCGGGCGCCTCCCTGGCATCCGATGCGCCATCCTGTCGCGTGCCGGACGGGCGGCTGCGGGCGTCGGGTGGGGGTCCCGCAGCCTGGAGCGGGTCTGGGTGAATTCCCGATCCGGGCGTGATACTAGCGAAGGCCGGTTACAGGCCGATGAAACGGCGCAAGCCGGCCGGGTGCGGAGGCGGGGTGCGGGCTACCTGCCTTTCTTCGCGGGCGTGCTGTCGTAGGGATCGAAGTGCGGCGCCTCTTGCTCGCCGGCGGCGCCGGCGTCGTCGTCCGCCGAAGTGACGTCCTTGCCCAGTATCTGGCGCAGCATCTGGGTACTCACCAGCTGCAGTTCGTCCTCGCCGGATTCGTCCGGCTCGGGCTCGAGGTCGTCGATATTGCGGCCGCCGACGGCCACGGACTCGCGGCCCTCGACCGGACGGTTCATCAGCGCATCCAGGCTCTCCGTCTCCAGGATACGAAAGTGGCCCGTGTCGCGCTCCCTGGCCACCACGCCGTCGGCACCCTCGCCCGCGAGACGGTCCATCTGCTGGCGCAGGTTCGGGTCGCCGTCCTGGATCAACGCTTCCACCGTCCGGGTGTTCATGAGTTCGAAATGTCCGGTGGCGACATCGCCCACCCAGACCGAGTGGCCGCGCTCGTCCAGCGCTACCTTGCCGCCGGGTTTCAGCAGCTTGACGGTGTCGCCCTTCCCGGGCTTGTCCGATCCGTGTGCCATGGCTACTCCGCGCCGATTCCGCGCATACCGACCGAAGTATGCCTCACCGGCGCGCCCCGAATCTGAGAATCATTTCACAGCACGGGCCGGCGCCGCCGGCGGGCGTTCAGGCCGGATTCACGCGCTGCTGCTAGAATGCCGCCGGTTATCGCCCCAGGAGTGCCATCCGATGAGAATTCCGAGACTGCTTCCGGTCGTCCTGCTGACGACGTTCTGCCTGGCGCAGCCCGCGTGGGCCGACAGCGCCGGCGAGATCGACGCCGACGTGGACGAGGCACTGGCCCGATTCAAGTCCGAGGTGAACGGCGCGGAGGTGTTCCTGAACAACGCCGCCGGGGTGCTGGTGTTCCCGCGGGTGGTGAAGGCCGGTATCGGCATCGGCGGGGAATACGGCAAGGGCGCGCTGCGGGTGGGCGGCGAGACGGTGGATTACTACTCCACTGCGGCCGGTTCCATCGGCTTTCAGCTCGGCGCCCAGGCCAAGAGCATCGTGATCGCCTTCATGACCGAGAAGGCCCTGGCGAAGTTCCGCGGCAGCGCCGGCTTCAAGGTGGGCGTGGACGGCTCGGTGGCGCTCATCGACCTCGGTGCGGGCAAGAGCATCGACACCGCCAACATCAAGGACCCGGTGGTGGGCTTCGTCTTCGGCAGCAAGGGGCTGATGTACAACCTGACGCTGGAGGGCAGCAAGTTCACGAAGCTGGACATGAGCACGGACTAGGCTCTGTCGAATTCCTGCGCCGGGCCGGAGGCACTTTTTCGGCCGCGGCGCTTGGAATCCGCCGGCATTTATCGGATGCTGTCGGCTCGGCCCATAACTGAAAGGAGGTGATCCAATGTCGAGTGAGAAATTGGGAGTGTCGATCCAGCCCCGGGTTTTCGCGGTGACAGGGGAGCAGCCTTCGCTGTCGCGGTGAGGCCCAGGGTACGGAAGAGACCCGGGGGTTGACGACACCCCGCTCACGGAGGGCCGCAGCGATGCGGCCCTTTTTCATGGGCCGGGTTCACGAGCGAGTTTCATGGCCGGCTTCATGGGCCGCGTGGTGCGGCGCGACGCCCGCCCTTCCTCTGGCGTCGGCGTTGGGATAGATTCCGGGGAGAGTTGACGGAGCGGCGATCCGGAGAACGGATGCGATGAGTGCGAGCCTCAGGGAACAGGTGGAAGCGGTGCTGCCGAAGTGGGAACGGTGGTACCCGAGTCTGTTCGATGCTGCCGCCGATCTCGGCCTCATCAGGGCGCGGGTCTGTTCGCCGGACTCGCTGCTGCTGTCCAACCGCCACGCCTCGGTTCAGTCCCAGGCCGAGGCCGCGCACCGCGAGAAGTGGGGCGGCACCGACGAGCCGGGGCGCAGCGCACGCCGGGGCGGCCGGAAACAGCGGCGCAAGCGACGCTGAGCCCCTGACAGGGCTCAGTCCTTGCGGAAGAGGTCGTCCGCTGCGGCGAGAGAGTCGTCGTCGCCGCTCCTGCGCTCGTCTGCGCCGCCGCCGAACAGGCCCTCCAGTTCTTCCCGCGCTTTCCGTTCGGCATCGATGGCGCTCGATTCGAATGCCGTGACCGAGGGCCGGAAGTAGTCACAGAAGTTCGGCCGTTCCTTCTCCTTGACTTCCTCGGCATCGTCCTCCCGGCACTGGCGGGCCACCGCCGGGTCGTAGTGCACGCACATCCGGCAGACGTGCAGCGGGATGCCGCACTCCGGGCATTCGTCCAGCCGTGAGAGCGGCAGGGTGAGCTTTGCAAGCGAGGCGCCGCAGCGCCAGCAGCCGAGGTCATTGCTCTGCATGGCCCCGACTGTGGCGCGTAGTGGCGCCCCTGTCCAGCCACCGCGCGTTGCGCGGGACGGCTTCTGTGATACGCCTCACGGCGCCGGACGGCTGGCTTGACTAGCATTTTCTGCATGCGGGACAGGGTCACAACGCCTTCTGTCGAGGAGCAGGAATTCACCGGCGACGGCCTCGTGCTCCTGCCCGACGGCTACCTGAATTCCTCGGACGCGGCCTACGAGCTGTACCGCGAGCGGATCGACCCCCGGGTGCACGATCTCGCCATCGGCGGCCTCACGCGCCCGCTCGGCGACACCCTGCTCGCGATCCTGCGCCGGACCGCGCTGCTCTGGTTCGCCCTCGGCTTCGTGACGGTCTGAGACGGGGGGTTCAGGCGGTCTCCGAGACGAAGGTGCCCACTGTGCGTTGGAAATCGAGTGTGAGGAACTCCGCGCGCACCAGCCAACCGGTGCCGCTCCCCTGCGCCGACGGCTGCGCCGCCACCACCCGGGCCACCGCCCGGCAGATATCGCTGTCGAGACGAATGATCTGACCCACGGCCAGCGACTGTCGGGACAGAAATTTCAGGCCGTGCAGCGAGACATCCTGCATGCGTCCGGAACCGGGGAAGCGCTGTGGCCAGGTGGTGAGGAAGCTCACGGCATGGGCTCGCCGGATGCGGGCGATGGCGCGCTGGCCGCGCGTTTCCTGACGGCTGCGGTCGGCCGGCGCGAGCGGACTCGCGCACTCCCCGCAGCGCTCACCCGCCTGCGGCCGGACGGGGCGGCGGTGCTCCGTTCCGCAGAACAGACACGTCCCGGGGGGGCTTGCGTCTGCCTGGCGCCGCGCCCGCCCGCCGGCGGATCCGGCGGCCCTGGCTGCGTCGTAGGAAGCCCGCTTCGCCGGGTGCCGCAGCACCGACCAGGCCTCGTTCAGCAGCGCAGCCCGGCGGTTGTCGCCGCCCAGGTCGGGATGGGCACGCAGCCGCTGCATCAGCGTGCGGTAGCTCGATCGGATGACCTCCGGCGGTGCGTCGGGCTGCACGTGGAGGATGCGGTAATAGTCGCGGTCGTCGTGAGCATGGGGCTTCATGCCGGCGCCTCGCTCGTTCTCGTTATACGCCGGATTCTAGTGACCCGCGGCGTGCGGCAAGGCCCAACTGGACATAAGCACGCATTGACCTCGCCCGGGCAGTGGCCGGCCGGCTTTCCTCAGGTATGCCGGTTGTCGGTGATGAATGCGCCCAGCTCGCGGAACTCGTCCGCCCTGGCGCTGCCGCGGCGCCAGCCGAGGGCGATCTCCCGGTAGGAGCGCTCGCCCATGGGCCAGAGGCCGACGTCCGTCGCATTCAGCAGCGCAGAGTCCCTGGCCATCTCCGGCAGGAAGGTGATGCCGAGGTCGGCGTCCACCATCTCGATCAGCGTCAGCAGGCTGGTGGCCGCGAACCGGCTCACCTTCTCCGAGCTGCGGATGCGGCAGGCGTCGATGGCATGCTCGCGCAGGCAGTGGCCCTCCTCGAGCAGCAGCACGCTGTCGGCATGCAGGCGGTTGTAACGGTAGTTCTCCGGGTCCACCAGGCCGGTTCGCCGGTGCGCCGCCAGCAGGAAGCGGTCCCGGAACAGGGGCTCGGTCTCCACGTTGCGCAGCTCGTAGGGCACCGCGAACAGCATCAGGTCGATGTCGCCCGCCAGCAGCTTCTGGTGCAGCCGCTCGGTCAGGTCCTCCACCAGGAAGAGCTTCAGCTCCGGAAAACTCCGGCGGATCAGGGGGAGCACCCGGGGCAGCAGGAACGGCGAGATGGTGGGGATGACGCCGAGGCGCAGCGGGCCGGACAGGGGCTTCTGGCCCACCCTTGCCATTTGCACCAGCGACTCCAGATCTCGAAGACAGAGCCGCGCCTGCTCGGCCACCTCGCGCCCGATGGCGGTGACGGTGACCTGCCGGTTGGTGCGGTCGACCAGCTGCACGTCCAGCGCGGCCTCCAGTTCCTGGATGCCGACGCTGAACGCCGACTGGGAGACGAAGCAGGCGTCTGCGGCGCGGCCGAAATGACCGTGTTCCGCGAGCGCTACGAAGTAGCGTAACTGCTTGACGCTGGGGAGATTGGTGGCCATGGATCAGGGACGGTCTGTTGCATTCATCAAATCGATCACTATTATAAAAATATTCCATTTTAATTATCAATGCCGGCCCGTATGATAGGGAAATCCGAAGGAGGAACCAACATGACGATCAATATCGGAATCGAAGAGAAGGACCGCCGGGAGATCGCGGAAGGGCTGTCGCGCCTGCTTGCCGACAGCTACACCCTGTATCTCAAGACCCACAACTATCACTGGAACGTTACGGGCCCGATGTTCGCCGCCCTCCATACCCTGTTCGAGGAGCACTACACCGAGCTCGCGCAGGCCGTCGACGAGATCGCCGAGCGCATCCGCGCCCTGGGCGTCAAGGCGCCGGGTTCCTACAGCGCGTTCGCGAAGCTGACCGGGATCGAGGAAGAGACCGGTAACCCGGGCGCCGAGGAGATGATCGAGCAGCTCGTGCTCGGCCAGGAGGCCGTGGTACGCACCGCCCGCCAGATCTTCCCCATAGTGGACAAGGCCAATGACGAGCCGACGGCCGACCTGCTGACCCAGCGTATGCAGATCCACGAGAAGAATGCTTGGATGCTGCGCAGCCTGCTGAAGGATCAGGCGGCCTGAGGGGCGCCGGGATCGACGCAACTTCGAGAATCTGAAATCCGGGCGAGGGCCCGAACACGAAACCAGGAGGAAACCAATGGATACATCGATGGAAGGCAAGAGGGTACCGGACGCCACTTTCCGCACGCGCGAGGGCCACGAGTGGGTCAACCGCACCTCGAGTGAATTGTTCGACGGCAAGACCGTGGTGGTCTTCTCGCTGCCGGGCGCGTTCACCCCGACCTGCTCCTCTTCCCACGTGCCGCGCTACGACCAGCTGGCCGACACGTTCGCCACGCATGGCGTAGACGAGATCATCTGCATCTCGGTGAACGACGCGTTCGTGATGAACGAGTGGCAGGAGGCGCAGAAGGCCCACAACATCCGGTTCCTGCCGGATGGCAACGGCGAGTTCACCTCGAAGATGGGTCTGCTCGTGGACAAGGACGACCTCGGCTTCGGCAAGCGCTCCTGGCGCTACTCCATGCTGGTGCGCGACGGCAAGATCGAGAAGCTGTTCGTCGAGCCGGAGAAACCCGGCGACCCCTACGAGGTCTCCGACGCCGATACCATGCTCGACTACCTCGCACCGAATGCCGAGAAGCCTCACGACGTCACCATCCTGTCGCGCAAGGGCTGCCCGTTCTGCGCCGAGGCAAAGTCACGCCTCCGCGATGCGGGTATCGACTTCGAGGAGCTGCTGCTGAACCGGGACTACACGGACCGCACGCTGCGTGCCGTTGCCAAGGCGACCACCTTCCCGCAGGTGTTCATCGACGGCGAACTCATCGGCGGTGCCGAGGAGCTGGAGAAGTGGCTGAGCGGCCGCAAGGCGGCCTGAACGGGCTGATCGGTCCGCCCAGGCGGATCAGTCGGTCCTGATCCGGACCGTCACGCTGAAGGCCGGGTCCCGCGAGGGGCCCGGCCTTTCTCTTGCGCAGGCAGTCAGGAGGCGAGGCGGGCCGCGAAGGTCTCCGTCTGCAGCGGCACCGCCAACTCGTGCCGGCGGCCGAGCTTCGCGATACGGAAGCCGTGCCGCTCGAGGCGCCGCCCGTTCTCCACCGAGCCGTAGTGGTAGGCGATGACGCGGTCGAGGGTCTCGCCGTTGTACTCGTTCAGCAGATCCACGAAACCGCTGTGGGCGGGATTCGCCCGCACGGCGCAGTCGTGGAAGATGGTCTCGCCGTCGGCCGCGTATTCGCGCAGTACCTCGGGTATGGGCCGCGTGTCGGCCGTGAACAGGAACGAGCCCGCCAGCGCCACCCCGTAGCAGAAGCGGGGCTGCATGTGGCGCACCTCGAACACCCGGAACCAGAGCGAATCCAGCCAGAAGCCGCTGCTGACGGGGATGAGCTGGAAGGCGTCCCAGAAGTTCACGCCGCCCTCGGCACGGACGAACGGATTGCCGACGACCCGCTCCTGAACCAGCGGCACTACCGCTGCCGGCACGAACAGCCGTACCGGCGGCACACCGCCGCCGGCCACTGCCGGTGCTGCCGTATGGAACAGTTCCTCCAGGCCGCCCACGTGATCCATGTGGGTGTGGGTCAGATAGACGCTGTGGGGCAGGGCGCCGTAACGGCCGCGGTAGGCGTCCAGCGCACCCGGACCGCAGTCGATCATCAGCAGCGGTTCCTCTCCCCGCTCGACGACGGCGACGGGGCTCCCCTGGCTGGCGCCGCCGCCGATCCCGAGGAAGCGCAGGCCGTAGCCGGGTGCGCCTCCCTTGCGCCGGCCGAGCGGCGTCGACTCCCGGGCACGCTCCGATCGGTTGTCCGTCATGATCATCTCTCCCTGCTGACAGCGTCTGGTGCGCTCGATACTAGGAAGAGCGGATGACGATCTGATGACCGCCTGCGCCGGCGTTCAGAAATTCCAGTGAAAGCCGAGCACGGCCACCGGGAACAGATCGTAGTCTTCCAGTTCGGTCTGCAGTTCCTGCCGTTCGGCTTCCAGGCTCTGCTGGAACGCGGGCTCACTCGCGATCGGCCCGCTGGCGGAGAGTCCCACCTGGGGCTCGCCCTGGTACAGCACGCCCAGGTCCAGGCTCAGACCCACCGTGTCGAAGATGCGGAAGTCCATGCCCACACCGGCATAGGGTGCGCCGCTGTCGAAGGTGACCGCGCCGGACAGTGTGCCCACCTGGTCGACGGGATAGACGACACCGCCGATCTCGATGGTGCTGCCGTCGCGGCTGGCCAGGTTCACTTCGTTGTTGTTCGAGAAGTAACCCGCGGTCAGGCGGAACGGCGTCATCGGGGCGCGCAGATTCAGCGTCGCGTACCAGGTGTCCAGGTCGAACTCGCCGTCGTAGTTGATGCCGGCTTCCGAACCGTCATCGTCGAAGCTGAACCGGTTCAGCCCGCCGCGGATATCGAGGTACGGAACCGGACGCCAGGTGGCCTCGATGCCGAGTCCGAGGGTGCCGGCCCTGACGCCGAACCAGAGGTCGTCGTCGGCCTGCGCGGGGGCTGGCGCGAACGTGGCGAGGAGGGCGAGTACGGCGGGTATGCTCAACGTCTTCATGGCGGCTCCGTGCCCGCTCCCCGGCGGGCTATTGAACAGAATGAGGAGAAGGCTATACCGGCTTCCCGGTCGCTGGTGTGAGCCCGGTCACATCCGTGGATGCCGGCAGCGGGCCGGGGCAGTAGAATGCGGGCCAGTCGCCGGAGAGCCGGCCGTCGCAGGGAGAAGAACATGAGCAACGTCGATCCGAGCGCCGGGGGAGCCGCGGATCAGCCCCGGGCAGGCCCCGTCACCGCCGCCGAACGCATCACGGCCATCGACACGCTGCGCGGCGTGGCCGTCCTCGGCATCCTGGTGATGAACATCTATGCCTTCGCCATGCCCTTTGCCGCCTACACGAACCCGCTGATCCTGGGCGGCCAGGAGTGGTACAACCTGGCCACCTGGTTCTTCACCCACCTCCTGTTCGACCAGAAGTTCATGGCGATCTTCTCGATGCTGTTCGGTGCGGGTGTCGTCCTGATGGCGGGCCGGGCCGAGGCGCGCGGCGCCGGTTTCGCCGGCATCTTCTACCGCCGCCAGGTCTGGCTGCTCGCCATCGGTGCAGCCCACGGCTACCTGCTCTGGTTCGGCGACATCCTGTTCCACTACGCCCTCGTGGGCATGCTGCTGTACCCCTTCCGCCACCGGGCGCCCCGCACCCTGATCGTGGTCGCCGTCCTGCTGCTGCCGGTGGCGCTGCTGATGAACTACGCCGGCGCCGAATACATGGAACAGGAGCACGCCGCCACCCGGCCGCTCGCGGAGCGGCTCGCGGCGGGTGAAGCGCTGAGCGAGGAGGAATCGGCGCGCCTCGAGGCCGTGGACGCCATGCGCTCGTTCCTGGCGCCCACCGAAGAGGACGTGCGCGAAGATCTGGAGGCCTACCGGGGCCGCTACGCGGAGATCGTCGAGCACCGCGCGCCGGTGGTGGCGAGCATGCAGCTCCAGGGAGCGATCGCCTTCGCGGTGTGGCGTGTCGGTGGTCTCATGCTGATCGGTATGGCGCTGATGAAACTCGGCGTCTTCTCGGGCCGGAGAAGCCCGGATTTCTACCTCCGCATGATGCTGGTCGGCTACGGCCTGGGGCTGCCGCTGGCGGCATTCAGCGGCTGGAACCTCTGGCAGCACGGGTTCGATGGCCTGTATACCTTCCGCGTCGGCATGATCCCGAACTATTTCGCCAGCATCCTGGTCGCCTTCGGTCATATCGGCCTGGTGATGCGGCTGGTGCAGTCCGGAGCGCTGGGCGCGCTCATGCGCCGGTTCGCCGCCGTCGGCCGGATGGCGCTGACCAACTACCTGTTGCATTCCCTGATACTCACCACGGTCTTCTACGGTTATGGTCTCGGCCTCTACGGCACCGTGCCCCGGTTCTGGCAGATGTTTTTCGTCGCCGCCGTCATCGGCCTGCAGCTGTGGCTGAGCCCGATATGGCTCAGGAACTTCCGCTTCGGTCCCGTGGAATGGCTGTGGCGATCACTGACATACTGGCGGTGGCAGCCGCTCAGGGGTTGACCGCCAGATCAGCGAGGCAGACATGACCAACGACAAGTCGCACCTCCGGGGCATCGACGTCCTGCGGGACCCGGACATCAACAAGTCCACCGCCTTCACGGCGGAGGAGCGCGAGCGGCTCGGGCTGCGCGGGCTGTTGCCGCCGGCGATCTCCAGCCAGGAGATGCAGATCACGCGGGTGCTGGAAAACCTGCGGCGCCAGTCGAGCGACATCGACCGCTACATCTTTCTGCGCGCGCTGCAGGGCCGGAACCGGCGCCTGTTCTATCGCACGGTGATCGACCATATCGAAGAGATCATGCCGATCATCTATACCCCGACCGTCGGCGAGGCCTGTCTCGAGTTCGCGCACATCTACCGGCATACCCGGGCGCTGTTCATCACGCCGGAAGACAAAGGCGAGATTCCGAAGCTGCTGCAGAACTGGGAGAAGAAGGACATCCGGGTGATCGTGGTGACCGACGGCGAGCGTGTGCTCGGCCTCGGCGATCTCGGCGGCAACGGGGCCGGCATCCCCATCGGCAAGCTCTCGCTGTACGTGGCGTGTGCGGGCATCCGGCCCGAGCAGTGCCTGCCCGTCATGCTGGACGTCGGCACCGAGAACGACACACTGCTGGACGACCCGCTGTACCTGGGACTGCGGCGGCGCCGCCTGCGGGGGCCGGAGTACATGGAGCTGCTGGAGGAATTCGTCGCGGCCGTGCAGGAGGCCTATCCGGACGCCCTGATCCAGTTCGAGGACTTCGCGACGGAGAACGCACGCTCACTGCTGGGGCGTTACCGGGACGAGGTACTCTGCTTCAACGACGACATCCAGGGCACCGCCGCAGTGGCGCTGGCCGGCGTGATCGCCTCCACCCGGATCACGGACATCCCCTTCCGCGACCTGAAGGTGATGTTTCTCGGCAAGGGCTCGGCTGCGGCCGGCATCGCCGACCTGATGGTCTCTTCCCTGGTGGAGGAGGGGGTAGCGGAGGCCGAGGCCCGCAGCCGAATCCGCTTCGTGGACCGCAAGGGCCTGATCACGCGGGACCGAACGGACATACCCGACACGCTGGCCGACTACGCCGCCGACTGCGAGCCCATGGAGTTCTTCCGCGCCGTGGAAGAACACCGGCCCCAGGTGCTGATCGGCGCCACCGGCGCGCCACGGACCTTCACCCGCGAGATCGTCGAACTGATGACCCGCATCAATCCGCGGCCGGTGATTTTCGCGCTTTCGAACCCCACCTCGCGGGCAGAGTGCACGGCCGAGGAGGCCTACGCCTGGAGCAACGGCCGCGCCATCTTTGCCAGCGGCAGTCCTTTCCAGCCGGTGACCTGGGGCGGACGCTTCTTCCGTCCCGGCCAGGGCAACAACGCGTACATCTTCCCCGGCATCGGCCTCGGCGCGGTCTTCGCCGGGGCCACGCGGGTGCCGGATACCATGTTCCTCACGGCCGCCCGGACGCTTGCGGACCTCATCGGCGAGAAGGACCTCGAGGCGGGCACGCTGTACCCGCCGCTCACCCGCATCCGCGAGATATCGGCGGCGATCGCCACGGCCGTCGTCGAACGGGCCCTCGACGAGGACATCGCCCGCCTCGATCCGGTGCCGGAGCATCTGCGCCCGGCGATCGAGGCGGCGATGTACGATCCCCGATATTGACCGAGACGCGTCACGGTCCGGCCGGCGATTCGCCGCGCGGCCGGCGGCCCCTTACGATGACCGCATAGGCGCTCATCGCCTCCACGGCATCGTCGCTGATGCCGTGACTCCGCATATGCGACTTCATCCTGTGATAGGCACGGGAGTCACCCAGTTCGTTGGCGTAATACAGGCCCGCCAGTATGCCGTGCGGGTTCTGCAGCGCAGCTTCGGAGTAGCCGGCCATGAGGTAGCCGGCGAAGGGTGACCGGCTCCCGGTGAGCGAAAGCCGTGCCGAGGTCGCCCGCAGCAGCAATTGCGTATAGTCGGCGTCATCGCTCAGAGCCTCGCTGCTCAGGCCCGAGTTGCGATAGCTCTGGCGTAACTGGCGAATCCGTTGCAGCACTCGGTCGAGATACAGGAAACGCGCCTTCTCGCCGCCGCTTTCCGCCAGTGCCTCCAGTTCTTCGAGAGACAGCCGCTCAGCCGCGAGAATCTCGTCGGGCAAGGGAAAGCCGTTGTCCGCGAGCCAGCGGAATTCTGCTGCCGTCCTAAACGCGATGGCGCCCGCATAACGGGCGTTGAAGTCCTCTAGGGCGCGTGCAGCCAGGGAATCATAGCTATCCAGGAGCGCTGCGAAGTTCGCCGCCCGTATCCCGGACTCACCCGCGGTGAGTGCAGTCCGCGCGGGCGCGGCCGACGAGGCGGGCCCGGCAGCGGAGTTCGGCGCTCCGTCGGGCGGCACCGACGGCGGCTCCTGCCCGGCGGCGGGTTGCGGCTCGGGCGCCGGGTCAGCGGCAACGGCTCCGCCCGCCGGTTCGCTCTCCGTTCCGCCCGCATCGGGCGTCCGGGCACCGCCGGGACCGAAGATGGCCATGCCGGCTGCCAGCGCCACGGCGGCCGCGGCCAGCAGGAGCAGGCGAGTCGATGTGGTGGAGATCATGGGCTCTATCCTGCCTTGCCGGTTACGTGGATCGGCAGCCGCTGGCTTCCATCGCCTGGTGCCACTGTGCGCAATCGAGCTCCTCCCCGGCAGATTCGTAGGCATCGTCGCCGTGCTCCGTGACGGATACGAAGTAGGCGGCGGCCGTGCTGTTGCAGAGAGTCATGGTCGCGTTGGCCGTATTGGCGCTGCAGGCCTGCCGCATGTCGAACAGGAAACGACTGTCGCAGGCATGTTTGGGAGCCTGCAGTCCGTAGCACCGGTCGTGCTCATTGCATGCGCCGAGGAAGCTGACCCCCGGAAACGGGACATCCAGGTCGCCGGTGAAATTCGACAGGGCGAGCCGGGCCAGCAGGGTCAGTGCGGAGTCCCGCCAACCCCCGACCCCGCAACCGTTCGCACGCCAGCCGGAACCCAGCCCCGGGACCGGGGGCGGGCGCGTAGAGGAACAGCCGTGTGGTCGCGATTCCTCGAGTTCTTCACAGAACTTCTCGCGGTCGAAGGTGAAGTCCGGCAGCGATCCGCTGCCGGCGGCGGACAGGGGATTGCTGAACAGCAGGCCGTCGAGAGCATGGTCCCGGCCAATGGCGTGCAGGTACGAGGAGCAGCCTGCACCAACGCAAAGCAGATTATTGGTATTCATTCTCTGTCCGGTCACGACGATGATATCGCCCTCCCACGGGATCGGGTCCGCCGCTGCCTCGCGCCCGGTCCAGGCTAGCGCACCGATCAAGCCGATAATGACAAGCTTCTTCATGGCCTCACCTCCCTGTGAAGCGGTTCTCTGACCCGCCGTCGGCGGCGCCCTTGCGCGCCGACGGCTCCATCGGGGCAGAGTCTGCGCGCCGCCGGTCCGGCGAGCCTCCGGCATTTCCCGGCAACGGGCCGAGTTTCGCGCGCGCCGACGCCGCGGCATACTCGCGCTCATGGGCGAGGACGGGACACCCGCAGCCGGCGGCTGGCATGTCTACTTGCTGCGCTGCGCCGACGGCAGCCTGTACACCGGCATCACGACCGATCTGGCCAGACGGGTCGCCGAGCACAACGAGGGCCGCGGTGCGCGCTATACCCGCGGCCGGCTGCCCGCGCAACTGGTCTATGCGGAAGCCGCGGCCGACCGCGCGGCCGCCCAGCGCCGGGAGTACGCCATCCGGCGGCTGCCGGCGGCCGGCAAACGCCGGCTGCTGACCGCAGGCGACTCCGACTGAGCGGCAGGCGGTTGCAGGGCGGCGGCGAGTGCTATAAGTTCAACGGTCGTTGAAATCTTTCGGGGGCGGGGGATGTTCGCCTGGTTGCTATTCGTCGCCTATCTGCTGGCCACGGCCTGGCTGGGTTGGCGGGGTTACAAGCGCACGACCGATTTCGGTGCCTTCGCCATCGGTCACGGCGACCTCAGCCCGGTGGTGGTCGGTGTCACGCTGGCGGCCAGCACCGCCTCGGCGGCGACGTTCATCATCAATCCGGGGTTCATCTACGTGGACGGGCTGTCCGCCTTTATCCACATGGTGCCGGGCACCGGCCTGGGCATCCTCACGATGCTGTACCTGCTGTCGTTTCGATTCCGGCGCTTCGGCGCGGAGTCGAAGGCGCTCACCATCCCGGACTGGGTGGGCAAGCGTTACAAGACGCCGGGCTTCGCGCTGTACTTCTCCTTCCTGAACCTGCTGTCCTTCGCATTCGTCGTGCTGCTGGTGGGCGGAATTTCGATCGTGATGCAGCGCCTGCTCGGCATCTCCAACGTCGCCGCACTGGTGATCACGCTCACCTTCGTCACGGGCTACGTCTTCATCGGCGGCGCCTATGCCCACGTGCTCACCAACCTGCTGCAGGGCTCGCTGATGATCCTGGTGACGCTGGTGGTGATCGGCTCGGGGGTCGCGATCCTGCTGGCCGAGCCCGGCTCGGTGGCGGAACGCCTCACCGCCGCGGATCCGGACCTGCTGGTGCCGGTGAATACCGGAGGCCAACTCTTCAACGACACCTTCTCCGTGTACGTGGCGGGATTCGTGATCGGCGCAGTGCTCGCCTGCCAGCCCCACATCCTGACCAAGGCGCTGTACGTGAAGACCGACGAGGCGGTGCACCGCTACCTGCTGGTGTTCGCCGCGGTGTTCTTCCTGTTCCTGCTGCTGGCGAGCGTCGGCTTCCTGGCCCACCTGGTCGTGCCGGAGAGCGCGCTCGTGGACGAGACCACGGGGGCCTTCCGCCAGGACCTGGTGATGACGGTGTATCTGCAGACGGTGTTCCCCGACTGGGTGTTCACCATCATCAGCGTCGTGCTGCTGGCGGCGGCCATGTCGACGCTGGACGGCCTGCTGGTGTCGCTGTCGACGATCACGGCGAACGACCTGGTGCTGAACCTGGTCGATCGGTTCTCCCCTCGGGAGCGCACCCCGGAGGAGCGCATGCGTCTGGGCATGCGGGCGAGCCATGTCGTACTGGTGGTCATCGCCGTGGCGGCCTTCCTGGTGAACCTGGATCCGCCGCGGCTGCTCGGCATCTTCGGCCAGGTGGGGGTCTACGGCCTCGCCGTGGCAGCCGCACCGCCGCTGATTGCCGGCGTGCTGTTCCGGGACACGCCGCTGAGCCTGCTGTGGGCCGCCTCGGCCGGGGCGCTCACGGTACACCTCGGGCTCTATCTCTACGGCAGCGAGCTGCTGCCGCGCGTCGACCTCACCTTCGCCAATCCCGGGGTTACGGGTACGGTCGGTGCCATGGTCGGCATCGTGCCGGTGCTGCTGGGCGGGTGGTGGCTCGACCGCAACACGGCGTAGGAGAGCCTTCAGGCCCGACTTTTTTGTGGGAGGCGCTTCAGCCCCAATTAGCGCAACGCCAGCTTAGCGAATATCGGGGCTGAAGCCCCCCGCACAACGCCCAGTCCTGGCGGTTGGTCCTATCCCAGAAGTCGATGGCGTCGCCGGCGTCGAAATCCGGGTGCTCCATCTGCGCCGGCGCGCAGAACCACTCGGTTTCGATGTAGACGGACTCCGGCCCCCGGGGGCCACAGGTAGTGGGCCATGACGTAGTCGGGAGCCAGGCTGAAGAGGAAGTTCGGGTAGAGGTTGAAGTAGTGCACCAGCCGCTTCTCCTGGCCGGAGATGCCCGGCAGCGGCGGATGCGCGGTGACGCCGGAGACGGTCAGCGTGTTGCAGCCCTCCCGTATGCCCATGGGCCCGCCGTTGAAGTAGCGGCCCGCCACGTCGTGCTCCGGCAGCTTCTGCTAGGTGCTCACACGGTGCAGGTCCGGGTGGGCGGGGGAGCAGCGGTAGCACTCGTTGTCGTTCTCGCAGACCCGCTTCCAGTTCGCCGCCACCTCGTAGTCGTGCCTTCCCGCGCGGACGAAGCCGGCGGTGTCGTAGCGGGAGAGGTCGGGGAAGTCGGCATAGGCCCAGGCGAGGGGCTCCGCGCCGTCGTCCAGGTTGATGAAGAGCAAGCCGCAGAGGCTCTCCAACCGTACCTCGCGTAACGGGAAACGGCGGCGGCCGAAGCCCGCCACGGCCTCCATGCCGGGGGCCGCCACGAGTGTGCCGTCCAGGCCATAGGCCCAGTTGTCATCGGGGGCAGCGGAACATCCGGCAGTTGCCGCTGCCCGACGCGGGTGCCAGCGCCGTCGGAGCGTGCCCGCGTGCTACCATCGAGCCGGGTTTTCGATCGTCGGGGACAAGAAGAATCAGAAGCCTGCCCGCCCTGATAACGCTGCTCGCACTGGCCTCGCCGGCGCTGGCGGAAACCCGCCTGGAGCCGCCGCAGGTGGCGCTGGACGGCGTTGCCTTCGACGTGACCGTGGCCGGTGCGCCGCCCGGCGCCCGGCTGGAACTCGACGCCGGTCCGCTGCGCTTCGAGGCCGTCGCCGACCCGGAGGGCGCCGCGGTATTCGGCGACGTGCTGGTGGACGAACCCCAGTCGCTGGAACTCGTCGTCTACGACCTGTCGGTGGCGCCGCCCCGGGCGCTGGCCGGGGCGCCGTTGCGGGTCATCCCCGGCTGGCTCTCCATCCTGCCGCCGCTGCTCGCCATCTTCCTGGCGCTCGCCCTGCGCAGCGTCATCCCCTCGCTGATGCTGGGCATCTGGTTCGGCGCCACGGCGCTCGTCTCGCTCAGCCCGGCCGGCGCCTTTCGCGGCCTGCTGGACGCCTTCCAGGTGCACGTGGCCGGCGCGCTGGCCAACAGCGACCACGCCATGATCATCCTGTTCAGCCTGATGATCGGCGGCATGGTGGGGATAGTCACGCGCAACGGCGGCATGCACGGCGTGGTGCGGCTCATCATGCGCAAGGCCACGGACCGCATCAGCGGCCAGGTCTCCGTCTGGCTGATGGGCATCGCCATCTTCTTCGACGACTACGGCAACTCGCTCGTGGTGGGCAATACCGCCCGCTCGGTGACCGACCGCCTGCGCATCTCCCGCGAGAAGCTCGCCTACATCGTGGATTCCACGGCGGCGCCCATCACCTGCGTGGCGCTCGCCACCACCTGGATCGGCTACGAGGTGGGGCTCATCGGCGACGCGCTGGAGCGCATCCCCGAGTTCAACCAGAACGCCTATTCGGTGTTCCTGAGTACCATCCCCTACAACTTCTATCCGCTGTTCGCCCTGTTCTTCGTGTTCCTCGTGGCGATCACGGGGCGGGACTTCGGCGCCATGCACGCCGCGGAAGTGCGGGCCCGGGGCGGGCGCGTGCGGTCGGAGGCCTCGGAGGCGTCCAGCGGCGAGGGCCTGGAGGAACTTGAGCCGCCGGAAGACGCGCCGGTACGCGCGGTGAATGCGGTGGTGCCCATCCTGGTGCTGATCGGCACGCTGCTGGCCGCATTGCTGATCACCGGCGAAGGCGAGACGCTGCCCGAGATCATCGGCAGCGCAGACCCGTACAAGTCGCTGATGTGGGCGTCGCTGCTGAGCGTGATAGCGGCCGCCGGCCTGTCCCTGGTGCAGCGCATACTCGGCCTGGAAGAGGTCATCGATGCCTGGTACACGGGGGTACGCTCGATGCTGTTCGCCATGATCATCCTGGTGCTGGCCTGGGCGCTGGCCGGCATCGCCGGCGATCTGCACACGGCCGACTACCTGGTCAGCCTGCTCGGCGACTCCCTGCCGCCGGCGGTGCTGCCGGCGCTGGTATTCGTGCTCTCGGCGCTGACGGCGTTCAGCACGGGTACGAGCTGGGGGACCATGGGCATCCTCATGCCGCTGATCATCCCGCTGACCTGGGCGGTGATGTCCGCGGCGGGCATGACCGGGCCGGAATACCACGGCATCCTCTATTCGGCCATCGCCTGCAACCTGGCAGGCGCGGTCTGGGGCGATCACTGCTCGCCCATCTCGGACACCACCATCCTCTCGTCGATGGCGAGCGGCTGCGATCACATCGAGCACGTGCGCACCCAGCTGCCCTACGCCATGGCCGTCGGCCTGGTCGCTCTCCTCGTCGGCACGTTGCCCACCGGTTACGGGCTGCCCTGGTGGGTCGCCCTGCCGGCGGGCGGCGCCGTGCTGTACGGGGTCATCCGCGTGCTGGGCCGGCGGCCCGAGGCGCAGGCATCCGCCTCTTCGGCTAAAGGCTGACACCGGTCCCGGGCCGGACGGATGGCGTTCCGCGGCCGGATGGATACACTAGAGCGGTGCCCCGGCGCAGTCCGGGGCGGATGGCGGGGGAAAGCCATGGCCACGAATCCACGCGATACCCTGCGGCTGCGGTCCGGCGAAGCCGTCGATGCCGAAGGCATCATGACCGACCGGGACTTCCAGTTCCTGATCGCCTCGCTGCTGGTGCGCATCGCAAAGAGCGACGGCACCATCTCCACGGCCGAGACGTCCCGGATGCTCGCCATCACGGAGAGCCACTTCCATCTGAGCAGCGCCGAGGCGCTGGAGCTGCTTACCCATGCGCTGACCGAAGCGCCGGACCCCGAGGAGATCGAGGCACAGCTGCGCGCATTGAGGAACCTGCTGGATCCGGCGGAGAAGGAAGAGGTGGCGATGCTGATGCTGGAGCTGATCGACGCCGACGGCCGCCGCGAAGCGGCGGAACTCGACGTGCTGCACTACGCCGCGGAGGTGCTGGAGATCCCGCCGGAGGTCATGCACTCGGCGTTCGAGCGGTTCTTCGAGAGGTAGGAGGGCCGTCAGGCCCGACACGGTCCTGCCAGGCTTGACCCCGCGTTCTATCAACTTTGGCCCATCATCGGGTGGATCCGGATCGCGGGGACGCTCAGTCGGACGTCCTGTCCTCCTTCGCTTCGGCCGGGCCTCCTTCCCGCCGTCCTGGTTCCAGTCGGCCCCGGACGACCCCGCAATCCGGATCCACCCGCTGACGAGCCCGAAGCCGAGAGGTCCGGCAGCAGTTGGTAGGCACTACTGACTGGCGCTTCCTTCACGCTGCTGCAGGCATGGCCGTCATGCGGGTATCCATCGCCGCGACCTTTTGTCGGGAGCAAGATGGATACCCCCGCAGGGCGGGCACAATAGAAAGGACTCGGGGCTAAAGCCCCTCCCACAAAGAAGTCGGGCCTGAAGGCCCTCCTACCTGGTTGATCGGACGGGTCAGTCTGTGGGGGTTATCTTCAACAGCTTGCCGTTGCGCTCGTCGGTGAGCAGCCAGAGCATACCGTCGGGGCCTTCCGCCACCGCGCGGATGCGCCCGAAGGCGTTGTCCAGCATGCGTTCCTCGGCCACGACCTCGTCGCCGTCCAGCGTAAGGCGTACCAGCAGGCCGAACTTCAGCGAGCCCGCGAACAGGTCGCCCTGCCAGTGCGGGAATGCCTCGCCGTCGTAGAAGATCATGCCCGAGGGGGCGATGGAGGGCGTCCACTGATGGACCGGCTGCGCCATGCCTTCCTTCTCCGTGCCTTCGCCGATCTTCGTGCCGATGCCGTAGTTGCGGCCGTAGGTGATCACCGGCCAGCCGTAGTTCACGCCGGCGCGCATGAGGTTCACCTCGTCGCCGCCCTGGGGGCCGTGCTCGTGGGTCCAGATCTGGCCGTTCGCCCTGAGCGCCATGCCCTGGATGTTGCGGTTGCCGTAGGTCCAGATTTCCGGCTGCGCCTCGTCCCGGTCGACGAAGGGGTTGTCCTCCGGCACGCTGCCGTCCGGGTTCAGGCGCAGCAGGGCGCCGTTGTGGGAGGAGAGGTCCTGGGCGGACGGGCGATCGCCCCGGTCGCCATGGGAGACATAGAGCTTGCCGTCCGGGCCGAAGAGCAGACGCGAGCCGAAATGCCGCTTGCCGTTCGTCTTCGGCACGGCGCTGAAAATCACCTCGACGTCGCTGACGGACTGTCCGTCGAACCGGCCGCGCAGCACCTCCGTACTGTAGCCGCCGTCGCCCCGGCCCGCGTAGGAAAGGTAGATCAGCCGGTTGTCCGCGTAGTCGGGATGCAGCGCCACGTCCAGCAGGCCGCCCTGGCCGTGCTGCTGGATGGGCGGGAGCCCGGCGACGGGGTCGGGCAGCAGCTCGCCGCCGCGCACGATACGCAGGGTGCCGCCGCGCTCGGTGACCAGCAGGCCGCCGTCGGGCAGGAACGCGAGCCCCCAGGGGTGGCTCAGGCCGTCGGCGACTACCGCGACCTCGATGTCGTGGCGCTCGGTGCCGAACCGTTCCGCCCGTGCTTCGGCGGCCGCGCCCGAAAGGACGACGGCGGCCAGAATCGACCAACCCGATACCCGCAGCATGGTTACTCTCCCAATGGTCATTTTTTCTGGGCTTAGTCTTTTCTGGGCTCAGTTTTCCTGGGCTCAGTTTCTAGTCGACCTTGCTGACGGCGATGCGTTCCGCGCGCCGCCGGCCCGCCGCGATCACCCGCAGCTTGTAGCCGCGCCATTCTACCTCGTCGCCGACCTCGGGCAGGCGTCCGAGCAGCGTGCTCACGAGACCGCCGGCGGTGACGACGTCCGCCTCCGGTTCCCAGCGCAGGCCGAGCTGGCTGCAGAGCTTGCGCAGATCCACCGTGCCCAGCGCCTGCAGGCTGCCGTCGGGCTGGGGCCAGATCTCCTCCGTGGGCCGGTCGGTCTCGTCGTAGATCTCGCCGACGATCTCCTCCAGCAGATCCTCGTTGGTGACCACGCCGAGGAAAGTGCCGTACTCGTCCACCACCAGCGCCATGTGGGTGCGGGTCTCCTGGAAGGCCAGCAGCAGCGAGTTGACCGGCTTCGTCTCGGGCACGATCAGCGGCTCGCGGATCAGCGCCTCCCAGTCCACCTCGTCACGCTCCTGCAGGTGGATCAGCAGCTCTTTCGCCAGCACGATGCCCGCGGCCTGGTCCAGGTCCTCGGTGGGCGAGTACGGGAAGCGGCTGTAGCGCTCTTCCTTTACCGTCTGCAGCAGTTCCTGCCGGCTCATGGTGCCGGACAGGAAGCGTACCGAAGCCCGCGGCACCATCACGTCCACGGCGCGCAGCTGGCGGAGATGCGTGGCGCCGACGATCATGGACGCCGTGCGCAGACCGACGCTGCCCTCGCGGCGGCCCAGCGAGGCGAGCAGGCGTATCTCCTCCACCGAGGTGATGGGCATCTCCTCGCCGCCGCCGCGCAGCGCCCGGGACAGCATGCCGCTCACCGCCACCAGCGGCTTCAGCGCGACCGTGAAGGCCTGGATGCCGTAGGCGACCGGGGTGGCGAGCAGATCGGAATACGTGACACCCACCGTCTTCGGGATGATCTCCGTGAACAGCAGCACGGCGATGGTGAACACGATGGTGAAGATCCACAGGGTCTGCGGGTCGAACACGTTGGAGTAGCTCGCACCGGCCACCGACGCGCCCACCGTGTGTGCGACGGTGTTGACGATCAGGATGGCGGCGATGGGCGTGTCGATGTCCTGCTTGAAGCGCCTGAGCAGCCGGCCGGAGCGCTTGCCGCTCTGGGCCAGGCTCTCCACCCGGGAGTAACGCACCGACAGCAGCACCGACTCGAAGATGGAGCAGAGAAAGGAGAAGACGAGAGCCACCGAGACGGCGACGACGAAGACGAGCATGATTTCTCCTCGAACGCTGGATGTGCGCGTAGGAGGGGATTCATCCCCGACCCCGACCCCGGTCCCGATACCTGTATCGATACCGGTCGTGCATCGGGCCTGAAGGCCCTCCTACATGGTTTCAGACGAATCATACACGCAAAGAAAAGGGCCCCGGCGAATCGCCGGGGCCCTGCGGTCGCGACTGAGGCCGCTCGGCGCTCAGTCTCCGGAAAGCATCAGCTCACTGGCCGAAGCGGTAGGTCGCGCGCAGCGAGTAGAACCGGCCGATGCTGTCGTAGATGCCCGACCCAGCGCCATTACCGAAGAGCGGGAATGGAGGATTCTCGTCGGTGACGTTGTCGATGACGAGGCCGACTTCCAGGCCTTCCAGTTGGTCCTCGAACCGGTAGGTGGTGCCGACATCGAAGTAGAAGACGTCGTGGGCGGTGGTGACCGAGGAGATATCCGGGTTCGGATCCTGATTGACGGCGGACCCGAACAGCGTCTCCTGCTCGAACCGGAACATCTCGTCGATCCAGCGGATCTCCAGGAACGAGGTCCAGTTGCCGAACAGCCACGTGCCGCGGTAGTTCAGCTGCCATTCCGGATCACCCAGCTCGCCTTCGACCTGGTCGACGTTGTCGGCGGAGCGCAGCTCGAACACCCGCTCCTGGAGGTAGGAGCCGATCAGGCGGTTCTGGAGCGTGCCCCAGCGGCCGATGTCGAACACGTAGTCCACCTCGAAATCCCAGCCCGAGCTCCTCAGCGCGTTCAGGTTTAGCGGGAACTGCCGGACCTGGGTGATATTGCCGTCCGCGTCGCGGGTGACGAGATTGCAGAACTGGTTGTTGATGCCGGCCGGATTGTCCACACAGCGGTCCAGGATCGCCTGGGTGCCGGTGAAGGCGATGGCGTCCTCGATCTCAATGTCGTAGTAATCCGCCGCGAACGAGAAGCCCTCGAGCCAGTTCGGCGTATAGACGAAGCCGGCGGTGAAAGTGTCCGCCGTCTCTTCCTTGAGTTCGTCGTTGCCGCCTTGCAGCAGATTGACGCTGGACTCGTCCCGGGAATCGAAATTCTCCGGATCCGCGATGCCCAGCGCCTGGCAGTTGGCAATGCGGGTATTGCGGCCCGCGGTGCCGTCATCCAGGTTCTGGAAGTCGCAGGGGTCGTCGACATTGGCGAAGTTCTGACCTTCGGGCGCGAACAGATCGTCGATGGTCGGCGCGCGCAGTGCCTCGCCCGTGTTGAAGCGGAACCGCAGGTCGTCCAGCGGCTGCCAGTTGAGACGCGTCTCCCAGGTCGTGGTGGAGCCGATGGTGGAGTAATCGGAGAAGCGGATCGCGCCCTCGAAGGTCAGGTCCTGCACGAAGGGAACATCCCTGAGCAGTGGCACCGAGACTTCGCCGAAGAACTCGTTGACGTCGAACTCGCCGATGGTGTCGGAGAGGTTGTTGAAGAACGTGTCGACCGTCTGCGACAGGGCGTCGCCTTCGGTGCGGCTCTGCTCCTCCCGGTACTCGTAGCCGACAACGCCGCCAAGGGGTCCCGCCCAGAGATCGACGATCTCCGGATTCGTGACAACGGCGGCGATCTGCGTCTGTTCCAGCTCGGAGGTGGCAACCGCGGTGGCGTTGATGAAGTCCTTCGCCTCGTCCGAGATCAGCCCGAGGCCGAGAATGTTGGCGGGCACGCAGTCCTGGAAGGCGAACGCGGGCAGTCCCGAATCCTCGCCCTGGGCTTCCTGCAGCGTGGAACGGCAGACGATGTCCCCGGCCGCTGCTCCCGGATTCAGCCCGGAGGTGACCAGCGCGGCGGCTCCCGCCTCGTCGATCTCGACGGCGTCGACGGCCGCCAGCCAGCGGTCGTTGATGCGGTTGTTGAAGTTGACCCGCTCGAGGAACGTGCGCCCGTAGTTGGCGAAGACCTCATAATCATAGCCGGTGTCGAAGATCTCGCCCCGCACGCCGAGCACGGTCCTCAGCGTTTCGCGGGTGTTGTTCTCTTTGCGCAGGCCGAGGTCCACGTTGAAGCGCTGCAGGTCGATGAAGGGCAGACCCGCTGCGTCCATGGCCGCGCCGAGGCTCGGGCTGATGAAGGCGTTGTCGCGCAGGATCACCGCGTCTCCGCCGCCGGCGGCAGCACCGGTGAAGGAGAAGAAGTCGAACGACGGCTGGCCCTGCTGGTTGGATTCCACCTGGGCGTACTTGCTCTCGAAGAACAGCTCGGCGTCCGGCGACAGGTCGTAGGTGAAGTTGGCGTTCAGCGTGAAGCGGTCGAGGCCCACCTGCAGGGGCGCGAAGCTGTCCAGGTCGAGCGCCGGGCAATTGGCGCCGCCGCAGCTCAGGCCGTCCACGAACTGCCAGCTGGAGGGGTCGTCCTGGATGAAGCTGCCGTCCGGTGCCAGACGGCCGCCGAGGAAGAACGAGTAGCCGGCATTCGAGAGCGCCCAGAAACCCTGGTTGCGGACGAAGATATCGTCGGGGATGCCGTCGTCCACCTGGATGCCGTCAACGATTGTGTCGCCGTCCGCCGGGTTCGGCACTTCACCCCATTGCTCGGTGAACTCGCCGCCCCGCTGGCCGGCGGTCAGCAGGTCCTGGCTGTCATAGGTGATTGCGAAAACGGCATTGCCGGCGCCTTCGGCGAAGTTCTTGCCGATGGTCAGCGAGAGCGACTCGCGGCCGAAACTGGTGTCGTCGGCATCGCCCACCGAGGCGTTTACGGCGACGCCCTCGAAGTCGTCCTTGAGGATGAAGTTGACCACGCCGGAAACGGCGTCCGCGCCGTACACCGCCGAGTTGGCGCCGGTGATGACTTCGATGCGCTCGATCATCTCCGGCGGGATGCTGTTGACGTCGACCACGGTCGAGCCCGGGTCGGCGCCGACGTGACGGCGGCCGTTCACGAGCACCAGCGTGCGTTCGTCGCCCAGGCCGCGAAGATCGAGCAGGCCGATGCCGGCGGTGCCGATGAAGCGGCCGGAGTTGTTCAGGCCGAATGTCGAGCGCAGCTGGGGCAGGTCGTTCAGCAGGTCGCCGATCGACGGAGAGGTGGATGCCGCGATGTCCTGCTCGCCGACCTGCACGAGCGGCGTCGGGGCATCGAAGTTGGTCCGCGCCAGCCGGGAGCCGGTGACGACGATCTCTTCCAGGATCGTCGCCTCGTCGGTCTCGCCCTCTTCTTGCTGGGCGAAGGCGACGGGCGCCGCTGCCGCGGACGCGAACACCGTGGCCGCGGCGAGCACCAGGTACTCCCGGCGTGCCGCGCCCTGTATCCAGTTTCTAAAGTCCATGGTCTTCTTCCTCTGTAATGTGTTGCTGTCGGACGACCAATGTGGCGTATTTACGACGGAGCAAGAATACGGCAGCCAAACACAATCCGCAACAGATGCCCGATTATGTTGCGGGAATCAAACACCCGCCTCCGGCGGCTGGCGGTCCAGCGACGGAGCGGAGGTCATCGGTGACGATCATCCCCCATGAGAATCCGGCGGCCGCTCCGGATGCCGAGCCGTGCCGCGACCCCCGCGTTGAGTTCCAGCACGGCTTTGACCGCGCCTGCCGAGTAGACGGATTCGAGTGATAGCGGCGTGGTGTCCGCGGCCACGTTGGCGACGGTGCCGTCCGCCCGGAGGAAGACCATGTCCAGCGGGATCAGCGTGTTCTTCATCCACATCGACACGCGCCGCTCCCGCGGGTAGACGAACAGCATGCCCCGGTCTTCGGCCATCGCCCCCACGTGCATCAGGCCGCGGGCGCGCTGGGCGGCGTCCAGCGCCAGCCACACGCCGATGCGGTGGCAGGCCAGGCGGCCCTCGGCAGTGATGACGGCGCGGGCGAAGGCGGCATCCAGCTCCGGGACCGAGCCGGCACCCCGGCTCTCGCCGCCCGCCACGGCCGCGGCCAGGAGCAGGGCGAGGCCGATGAGCGCAGGCCGGCTCATGGCGACAGCGGGTCCTGCGACGGCGCCCAGTCGATGCGGCCGCGGAACTCCAGTTCGTCCAGGCTGATGCTGCCGCGGCCGTTCACGGCGGGCAGGGCCGCGGTGCAATAGACCCGGCCGGTCACCGCACGGGTGTCTTGCGGCCCCGGCGCCGGCTCCTGCCGGGTGACGTCGGCCCAGCACTGTTCGCCGCTGTTGGAATAGAACCGGCTGGAGTGCTCGTCGATGACGGTGACCGTGGCGGCCCGGCCGGTGACGGTCTGGTCCGGGTCCAGGCCGTCGATGCCGACGATGATCACCAGATCGGCGTTGGTCGGCGGGATGCGCCGGGCGAAACGCAGCCGGGCGCCGGCGCCTTGCGGCCGGGGCATGCCCTCGCAGGCCAGGGCGGTGCCGCGCCAGTCCAGCGGCGCGTCGATGGCGCCGTACAGCCGCCCCGAGAGGTAACCGCTGCCGTCCTCCAGGCAGCTCCGGGCCCCGGCATCGGCAGGCGTGCCGTCCTCTTCGCCCGCACCGGCTGGGGCGCCGAGCAGCAGGCAGAGCAGCGGCAGCAGCGAATTTTTGCCGCCGGCCGCGGTCCACAGGAATCCGCGGGCGCGCGCGGCGGCCCCGGTGCGACGACGGCTGTGGAGGAAAGGGCATAACATGCAGCGAGAGTCCCCGGGCGGTGAGCGCGCCGGTGCCGGTTTGGCGCGCGACGCCGCCAATCCTACAATGTCGCGCCCCGTCGGTGCGGAGGAAACCGTGGATCTGTACGAGAAATTCCAGGCCCTGGAGAATCATGTCAGCGGCCTGATCATCGGCCAGCAGCACCTGGTCAACCGGATGCTGATCGCCCTGCTGTGCGACGGCCACCTGCTGGTGGAGGGCGCCCCGGGACTGGCCAAGACCCGCGCCATCAAGGTGCTGTCCCAGTCCATCGAGGGCGATTTCCACCGCCTGCAGTTCACGCCGGACCTGCTGCCGGCGGACCTCACCGGCACCGAGATCTATCGTCCCCAGGACGGCACCTTCCAGTTCCGCGCCGGGCCGCTGTTCCACAACCTCATCCTCGCCGACGAGATCAACCGGGCGCCCGCAAAGGTGCAGTCCGCCCTGCTGGAGGCGATGGAGGAACGCCAGATCACCGTCGGCAGCAAGACCTATCCGCTGCCGCCGCTGTTCCTGGTGATGGCGACCCAGAACCCGATCGAGCAGGAGGGCACCTACCCCCTGCCCGAGGCCCAGCTCGACCGGTTCCTGATGCACGCGGTGGTGGACTACCCGGGCGCCGAGGACGAGCGCCGCATACTGGTGCTGAACCGGGAGGAGGCGAAGGCCCGGGCGGCGGATCCCTTCAGCCCGCCCGCCGAGCTGCCCGAGGCCGACGTCATGGCGGCCCGGGGCGAGATCCTGCGCCTGCACCTGGCCGGGGAGCTGGAGCGCTACATCGTCGACATCGTGCTGGCCACCCGCGATCCCGGCCGGGTGGACGGCGAACTGGCGGAGGCGATCCAGTTCGGTGCGAGCCCGCGGGCGAGCATCGCTATCGACCGCACGGCCCGGGCCCACGCCTGGCTGCGCGGCCGCGACTACGTGGGGCCGGACGACATCCAGGCGGTGACTCCGGACGTGCTGCGCCACCGGGTGCTGCTGAGCTACGAGGCCGAGGCCGACGGGCTCACGCCGGATGCCTTCATCGACCGGCTGATCGCCAGCGTGGGTGTCCCCTGAAAGAAGGCAGAGACGTCAGCGGTATGGTGGCAACTGCGTCCCAGGCGACGGCATCCCGGACGGCGACCGGCGAATCCCCGGTCCGGGTCACCCAGGCGGAGCTGATCCGCCTGGCCTCGCCGGCCCGTCTGCTGAGCCTGGACGCGATGCGGGGCCGCGCCCGCCGGGGCGGGCAGTATCTTTCCCATTTCAAGGGCCGCGGCATGGAGTTCGCGGAGGCGCGGCCCTACCAGGACGGTGACGACCCCAGGAACATCGACTGGCGGGTGACGGCGCGCACCGGCAAGCCGTTCACCAAGCTGTTCCGCGAGGAGCGAGAACGCCCCGTGCTGTTGTGGCTGGACCTGCGCGCGGCCATGCACTTCGCGACCCGGGGCCGGTTCAAGTCGGTGCTCGCCGCGCGGGCCGCGGCGCTGCTGGCCTGGGTGGCGGCGGGCCACGGCGACCGGGTCGGTGGGTTCCTGTTCGCCGAGGGTTTCCACCAGGAGCTGCGGCCCCGCCTCGGCCGCCGTGCCGTGCTGCGCTTCCTGCACGAGACGGCCGCGGCGCCGGTGTGGGAACGGGACGATTTCGATCTGTCGCGGAGTGCCGCCGCCGTGGAATCCGCCATGGGCGGCCTGCGCCAGGTGGCCAAGACCGGCAGCCTGGTGGTGCTGTTCAGCGACTTCCGGGACTTCGGCGAGTCCGCCCGGCGCTGCCTGGCGGACATCGGCCGGCACAACGACGTGGTCGTGTTCTTTCTGCACGATCCGCTGGAGGAGACGCTGCCGCCGCCGGGCCGCTACCGGGTGCGTGACGGCCGCGGCGAGGCCACGCTGGAGACGGACAACCGCCGGCTGCGGGAACGCTATGCCGGGGAGTTCCAACGCCGGCGCGGCGAGATGGCCGCGCTGTTCGACCGCTACCGCATGCGCTGGGTGGACGCCGCCACCGGCGACGACCCGGTGGAGCTCCTGTCCCGGGTGCTGGGCCAGCGGCCCCGCTGAGGAGGGCGCGACGATGTCCCCGGCCGAACTGCCCCTGCGAGACATCCACCTGCCCGAGCCGGTGGGCTGGTGGCCGCCGGCGCCGGGCTGGTGGCTGCTGCTCGGGCTCGCGCTGGCCGGCGCGGCGGCGTGGGCGTGGCTCGCCTGGCGGCGCCGCACCCGGGTGCGGCGGGCCGCGCTGGCCGAATGGAAGCGCATCGAGGAAACCTATGCGGCGGATGGCGACGTGGCCCGCCTCGCCCGCGACCTGTCCATCCTGATGCGCCGCGCGGCCGTCACCGCGGACGAGCGCCCCCGGGTCGCGGGTCTGACCGGCGAGGCGTGGCTCGCCTGGCTGGACCAGGGCCTCGACGGCCGGCCGTTCAGTCAGGGCCCCGGTCGCTGCCTGGCCGAGGCGCCCTACCGGCCGGATGCCGAGGAGCAGGTGGTGGACGCCATGGCGCTGCTCGGCCTGTGCCGGGCCCGGCTGCGGAATCTGGAGGCCGGCGCGTGAGCGGGCTCGGCGACATCGCCGGCCGGCTGGCAGAGGTCGAGTTCGCCTGGTTATGGGTATTCGCGCTGCTGCCGTTGCCCCTGCTGGTCCGCTGGCTGCTGCCGCCGGCGCGCGGCGCCGACAGCGCCGCGCTGCGGGTTCCCTCTACGGCCCTGTTCCCCCGCGCGGAGGCCGGCGAGCGCGGGTTCGCCCTGCGGCCCCGGCTCGCGCTCGCGGCACTCGCCTGGGTGCTGCTGGTGGCGGCGGCGGCCCGGCCCCAGATTGCCGGCGACGCCCTGGAGGCGCCGGTGACCGGCCGCAACCTCATGCTGGCGGTGGATCTGTCCGGCAGCATGGAGGCCCGGGACTTCACCCTGGGCGGACGCACCGTGAACCGGCTGTCCGCCACCAAGGCGGTGGCCGGCGAGTTCATCGACCGGCGCGAGGGCGACCGCCTCGGGCTGATCCTGTTCGGCGAGCGTGCCTACCTGCAGGCGCCGCTGACCTTCGACCGGGAGACGGTGAAGACGCTCCTGTTCGAGGCGGTCATCGGCCTGGCCGGCGAGAAGACGGCCATCGGCGACGCCATCACGCTGGCGGTGAAGCGCATCCACGAGGAAGGCGGCGGCGTGCCCGCGGGCGAGCAGGTGCTCGTCCTGCTGACCGACGGCGCCAACACGGCCGGCGCGATCACGCCGCTGAAGGCCGCCGAACTCGCCGGCCAGGTGGGCCTGAAGATCTACACCATCGGCATCGGCGCGGAGACCATGGAGATACCCTCGCTGCTCGGCAACCGCATGCGCCAGGTGAACCCCTCGCTGGACCTGGACGAGGGCACGCTGACGCGCATCGCCGAGATCACGGGCGGGCGCTATTTCCGCGCCACCGACACCGCCTCGCTGCAGGAGATCTACCGCATCCTGGACGAACTGGAGCCCGCGGCGAGCGACGAGGGCGGCATGCGGCCCGTGACGGACGTCTTCTACTGGCCGCTCGGGGCCGCGCTGCTGCTGATGCTGGCGGGCATGGCCGTGCGCGCGGTCTCGGGCATCGTGGCGGCACGGCCGCGGGGAGGGCTTGCCCGTGCCGGCTGAGTTCCATTTCCTGCGACCGCTCTGGCTGCTGGCCATCCCGGCCGCGCTGGCGCTCGTCTACTGGCTGGCGACCCGACGGCGCGACGCCGGCAGCTGGCGCGCCGTGATCGACGAGGGTCTGCGCCCCTACGTGCTCGACGACCGGGGCGGCGGCAAGGGGAGCCGGGCGCCGTTCTGGCTGGCTGCCGGCATCGCGGTACTGGCCTCGGTGGCCCTGGCGGGGCCAGCCTGGGAGCGCCAGAAGCAGGAGCTCTACCGGGGCGGCGATGCGCTGGTGGTGGCGCTGGACCTGTCCCGCTCCATGGATGCGTCGGACGTCTCACCCAGCCGGCTGGCCCGCGCGCGCCTGAAACTGCTGGATCTGCTGGAGCGCCGCCAGGAAGGGCAGACGGCGCTGGTGGTCTACTCGGCGCATGCCTTCACGGTCACGCCCCTCACTGACGACGTGGACACCATCGCCGCGCTGGTGGGCAGCCTCGGCACGGACATCATGCCGAGCCGCGGCAGCCTGCCCGGTCGCGCACTGGCGAAGGCCCGCGAGTTGCTGGAACGGGCCGGTGCCGGCCGCGGCCACGTGCTGCTGATCGGCGACGGTGCGGCCGGCGAAGCCGTGAGGGCGGCCGCCGCCCTCCGCGATGCGGGCCACCGGGTGTCCGTGCTGGGCGTGGGCACCGCGCAGGGCGGACCGCTGCCGAAGCCGGGCGGCGGCTTCGTCACCGATGGCTCGGGCCGCATGGTGCTGCCCGCCCTGGAAGAGGGTCTGCTGCAGGAGATCGCCATCGCCGGCGGCGGCGTCTATCGCCGGCTCAGCGTCGACGACAGCGACCTCGGGGCGGTGCTCGCGGCCATGGGGTCCGGCGCGCCGGGCACCGGCAGCGGCGAGGGGCGGGAGTTCTTCACGGAACTGTGGCACGACCGGGGCCCCTGGCTGGTACTCGCGCTGCTGCCGCTGGCGGCGCTCGCGTTCCGGCGCGGCTGGCTGCTGACCGTGGTGGTGCTGGCGATGCCGCTGCCCCAGCCGGCCCAGGCGGCCGGCTGGCAGGACCTGTGGCTGACCCCGGACCAGCAGGCCGCGCGGGCGCTCGAGGAAGGCCGCGCGGGCGAGGCGGCGGAACGGTTCGAAGACCCGGCCTGGCAGGCCGCGGCCCGCTACCGGGCCGGCGACTATGCGGCGAGCGCCGAGACCTTCGCCCGTCTGGACACGCCCGATGCCGCCTACAACCGGGGCAACGCGCTGGCCCGCCAGGGCGAGTACGAGGCCGCCATCGACGCTTACGACGCCGCGCTCGCCGCTGATCCGGAACACGACGACGCACGCCACAACCGGGACCTGCTGCGGCGCCTCCAGCAGCAGCAACAGCAGTCCTCGGGCGCAGAGGGCGAGTCCGGCGAGGGCGAGGGGGAGCAACAGCAGCCGGGCCGGGACCAGCAGAACCCGGGCCAGAGCGGCGAGCAGGGCGAACAGGCGGACGGTGCGCAGCAGCAGGGCGAGCCGGGCAGCGAACAGGACGCCGGCGGCAGCCGCCGGGCCGAGGCGGACGGGCAGTCCGGCCCCGCGGACGCCGACGAGCGCCAGGCGATCGAGGAACTCCGGGAGGAGATGCGCCGGGCGGCCGAGACGGCGGAGGAGGGTGACGACGAGCGCCGCCGCCGGATGGCGGCGGCCTCCGCGCAGGAGCGCGGCGCCCGGGAGCAGACCCAGGCGATGGAGCAGTGGCTGCGCCGGGTGCCGAACGACCCCGGCGGACTGCTCAGGCGGAAGTTCCGCGACCAGTACCAGCGCCAGGGCCGCGACCAGGACGGCAATCCTCTGTGGACGGACGAGCAGGAGGTGCCGCCATGGTGAGGCGGCTCGCGGCGCTGCTGCTGTTCCTGCCTGTACTGTCGCTGGCCGCGGTGACGGCCACGGTGGACCGCACGGACATCCGCATCAACGAGTCGTTCACGCTGAAGATACAGATCGGCGGCGACGTGACGGGCGAGCCGGACCTGAGCGTGCTCGAGGCGGACTTCGACATCCTCGGTGAGAACCGCAGCTCGAGCACCACCATGGTCAATGGGCAGATAAGCCGGACGCGCACCTGGACGGTGTCGCTGATGGCCAGGCGCACCGGCGAGCTGACGGTGCCCGCGTTCACCGTGGGCGGTGAGTCCAGCGAGGCGATCAGCATCACCGTCGGTGAATTCGAGGAGGCGCCGCCGGGCGAGGCCGATATCTTCCTGGTCGCGGAGGCCGACGCCACCGAGACCTGGGTGCAGGCCCAGGTAGTCTACTCGGTGAAAATCTTCGTCGGCGTATCCTCCCGCCAGCCCCGGCTGGTGCAGCCGTCGTTCGACGGGGTGGAGGTACTGGTGCAGCCCTTCGACGACGACCGCCGCTACGAGTCGGTGATTGGCGGCCGCACCTACACGGTGCTCGAGCGGCGCTACGCGCTCTTCCCCCAGGCCAGCGGCACACTCGAGATCGGCAGCGCCCGGTTCGAGGCGAGGCTGCTGGACCAGGGCATGCGCGCGGTGCGCAAGGTGTTCACCTCGGAGCCGGTCTCGGTGGACGTGCAGCCGATCCCGCCGCCGCCGGCGGGTTATCCGGATGCGCCCTGGCTGCCGGCGATCGATGTCAGCCTCGACGAGGAATGGGAGCCGGCCGCGGGCCCGGTGACGGCCGGCGAGCCGGTGGCACGCCGGATCGAGCTGCGTGCAACGGGGCTGCTCGCGAACCAGCTGCCCGGGCTCGAGCTGCCCGTGCCGGACGGCGTGCGCAGCTATTCCGACCAGCCGGAGCTGGAGACGCTGGGGGTGGAGCAGGGTGTGCTCGGCATCCGCCGCGAGAGCTTCGCGCTGGTGGCATCCGAGGCGGGCGAGGTCGGTTTCGAGGCGCTGGAAGTGCCCTGGTGGAACGTGCGCGAGGGCCAGTGGCAGGTCGCGACGCTGCCGCCCCACGCCATTGAAGTGCTGCCGGGTGCGGCGGCCGAGCCGCCGGCGCCGCCGCCCGAGGCGCCGGCCGGGATGGAGCCGGCAGCGACCGCGGCCGCGGAAGGGTTCTGGTACCGCATGAGTCTGATCCTCGCCGGCGGCTGGCTGCTGACGCTGATCGGCTGGTGGTACG